>OLRX01000495.1_pt1 | contig 35646 bp, 27 predicted proteins | sample 1672991 | NCBI WGS metagenome assembly OLRX01 (sample SAMEA3136744, study PRJEB25190) | human gut metagenome | biome: human gut; feature: human-associated habitat; material: faeces | place: Austria | collected 2013
AAGTTGTTTTACCATGGTCAACGTGTCCAATGGTACCAATGTTACAATGCGGTTTAGTTCTGTCAAACTTAGCTTTTGCCATTTTAAAACGTCCTCCTTAATTTGCGCCCATTGGGCTATTCTATTTAACTAGGCTGAATAATATTATATTCTATTCAGAAATGTTTTTCAAGCCTATTTCGCACCTTTTCTTTCAGCGATGATCTTCTCCTGAACGCTCTTCGGTACCTGCTCATATTTCTCAAAGAACATGGAGTAGTTACCACGTCCCTGTGTGCTGGAACGAAGGTCTGTGGAGTAACCGAACATCTCTGCCAGCGGCACGAATGCTTTTACAAGCTTTCCTCCGCCGATGTCCTCAAAGCCCTCGATACGGCCGCGGCGGGAGTTGATGTCGCCGATAACGTCGCCCATGTATTCCTCAGGCATCGTTACCTCTACCTTCATGATCGGCTCAAGAAGCACTGCGCCTGCCTTTGCCATAGCATCCTTGAATGCCATGGATCCGGCAATGTGGAATGCCATCTCGGAGGAGTCGACCTCATGGTAGGAACCGTCGAATACATCTGCGCATACGCCCAGTACCGGGAATCCGCCAAGGATACCAGCCTTTGTGGCCTCTTCGATACCCTCGCCGACAGCCGGGATGTATTCCTTCGGAATCGCACCGCCCACAACGGAGGAAGTGAACTTGAAGGTCTCTTCGCCGTTGGGATCCATCGGTGTGAAGTGTACTTTACAGTGACCGTACTGACCACGTCCGCCAGACTGTTTTGCGTACTTGCTGTCCACGTCCACAGCCTTTGTGAAGGTCTCTTTGTAAGCAACCTGGGGAGCGCCCACATTGGCCTCTACCTTGAACTCACGAAGAAGACGGTCAACGATAATCTCAAGATGCAGCTCGCCCATACCGGAGATGATGGTCTGGCCAGTCTCTTTGTCGGTATGAACACGGAAGGTGGGATCCTCCTCTGCCAGCTTTACTAAAGCCTCGCCCATCTTGTCCTGACCAGCCTTGGTCTTGGGCTCGATGGCGATGTCGATAACCGGCTCCGGGAACTCCATGGACTCCAGGATTACCGGATGCTGCTCATCACAGATGGTATCACCGGTGGAAGTTGTCTTGAATCCAACGGCAGCGGCGATATCACCGGAGTACACCTTATCCAGTTCCTGTCTCTTGTTGGCGTGCATCTGAAGGATACGGCCAACACGCTCTTTTTTGTTCTTTGTTGCATTCAGTACATAGGAACCGGAGTTCATTGTACCGGAATACACACGGAAGAATGCCAGCTTACCAACGAACGGGTCGGTCATGATCTTGAATGCAAGAGCAGAGAACGGCTCGTCGTCGGAGGAGTGACGCACGATCTCGTTGCCATCCATGTCAACGCCTTTGATGGGCGGGATGTCAAGGGGAGACGGCATGAACTCGATCACAGCATCCAGAAGTTTCTGAACGCCCTTGTTTCTGTAAGCAGTACCGCAGCATACAGGGATCGCCTGGCATTCGCAGGTAGCCTTACGGAGAACCTTTTTCAGTTCTTCAACGGACGGCTCCTCGCCATCCAGATACATCATCATCAGATCGTCATCCAGCTCGCAGATCTTCTCAACCAGCTCGGTTCTGTAAAGCTCTGCATCGTCCTTCATATCTTCCGGAATATCAGTTACAGTGATATCATCGCCCTTATCATCGTTGTAGATGTAAGCCTGCATCTCAAACAGGTCGATGATTCCCTTGAACTCGTCTTCCTTACCGATCGGGAGCTGTAAGCAGATGGCGTTCTTTCCGAGACGGGTACGGATCTGGTCTACGCAGCCGTAGAAGTTTGCACCCAGGATATCCATCTTGTTGATGAATGCCATTCTCGGTACGTTGTAGGTATCAGCCTGACGCCATACGTTCTCGGACTGAGGCTCAACACCGCCCTTTGCACAGAAAACGCCGACAGCGCCGTCCAGAACACGCAGGGAACGCTCAACCTCAACAGTGAAGTCTACGTGGCCTGGGGTATCAATGATGTTGATACGGTGCTCCAGAGCGCCTGCCTTGGGCTTCGTCTTTTCCTGAAGAGTCCAGTGGCAGGTGGTAGCGGCTGATGTGATCGTGATACCTCTCTCCTGCTCCTGCTCCATCCAGTCCATGGTAGCTGTGCCTTCGTGAGTATCACCAATTTTATAGTTAATACCAGTGTAATACAGGATACGCTCAGTGGTCGTTGTCTTACCGGCATCGATATGAGCCATAATTCCGATATTTCTGGTTCTCTCCAACGGATATTCTCTTCCAGCCAAGGATTTGTCCTCCTTTTAGAATCTGTAATGAGCAAATGCCTTGTTGGCCTCTGCCATCTTGTGCATTTCCTCTTTCTTCTTTACAGATGCACCGGTGTTGTTTGCTGCATCCATAATTTCGTTTGCGAGTCTTTCGATCTGGGTCTTTTCAGATCTCTTTCTGGAATAGAGAGTGATCCAGCGAAGTCCCAGAGCCTGTCTTCTCTCCGGCTTAACCTCGATCGGTACCTGGTAGGTGGCGCCGCCGATACGTTTTGCCTTAACTTCCAGAACAGGCATGATGTTGTTCATGGCTTCCTCAAAAACCTCTACTGCGTCTTTTCCGGTCTTTGCTGCAACTTCCTCAAAAGCGCCGTAAACGATCTTCTGAGCAACGCCCCTCTTGCCGTCTAACATGATGTTGTTGATCAGCTTTGTAACAACCTTGTTGTTGTACAGGGGATCTGCTAATACGTCTCTTTTCTGAGTATGTCCTTTACGTGGCACGTTACTTCCCTCCTTAATCATACATAATTGATTAGCTCATCGGTACTCACATGTTTCCATAAAATGTGTTCGCGCGCGGGTCTATATCTGTGTCCTGCAACCGACAGGTCCAATATCACCGGCACTAAATTACGGAAATCCGGTTTCCGTATACACTTTACTGCTGTTAGTGGGTCCAAATTTTGTGGAGTTTCTGGCTGCCGCTCGTTGGGGCGGGAAACCTGAAATTTCTCAGAGTTCCTCTCTCCCTCTCACTGGGGGGGAACCCAAACTTTCTCAGAGTTCCTGGCCGCCTCTCACTGGGGCGGGAAACCCAAACTCCGCTTTGCTACGTTTGGGTAGCAGTAATCGCTTTGCGATTACTTTTTATCTTTCGGTCTCTTTGCGCCGTATTTGGAACGGGCCTGCTTTCTGTTGGCTACGCCGGCAGTATCAAGAGTACCTCTGATGATGTGGTATCTGGTACCCGGAAGGTCCTTTACACGGCCGCCGCGGATCAGAACAACAGAGTGCTCCTGAAGGTTGTGGCCCTCACCCGGGATATAGCTTGTTACTTCGATACCGTTGGAAAGACGAACTCTGGCGATCTTTCTAAGAGCGGAGTTCGGCTTCTTCGGGGTTGCAGTCTTAACAGCTGTACAAACGCCTCTCTTCTGCGGAGCGGAAACGTCTGTTGCTTTCTTCTGAAGGGAGTTATATCCTTTCTGAAGAGCCGGAGCTGTGGACTTCTTTGCTGTGGTCTGCCTTCCTTTTCTTACTAACTGGTTAAATGTAGGCATCCTTTTCACCTCCTGTGATATTGTCTGTGGTTGCTGTTTGGTTCAGCTTGATTCTGCGCACAAAAATGGGGCGTACCCCATGCACGCCCCATTATTATATATAGTCTTTTTCCGGCTGTCAAGGAAAAACCTCAAATTTTCCTTGAAAAGTACAGAATTTTCTTCTATGACACGCCAGAGACAGTTGTCTCAGGTTTCCTGCCCTTTATAGTCCGGTCCAGCCAATGGCCTGAAGGATCGTCAGAGTGGCAAAGGACATCGCGATCTGGCATCCCAGAAGAGGCATCAGCCATTTAGCGTATCTGGCCCAGTCCACCTTTGCGATGGCCAGGGCTCCCATGAGGGTTCCTGCTGTGGGATACAGGCAGTTGGAGAATCCGTCTCCAAACTGGAAGGCCTGGACCGCAACCTGTCTTGTGATGCCGACCAGGTCCGCGATGGGAACCATTAAGGGCATTACCGCTGCCGCCTGGCCAGATCCGGAGGGGATCAGGAAGTTGATCAGCAGATTGGCAATGAACATGAAGTTCGCACCCATTACAGATCCCATGCTGGAGATCGGAATGGAAAGCCAGTTGACGATGGTATTCAGGATCTGGCCCTGGGACAGGATCACACCGATGCCATTGGCAAATCCAACAATAAACGCCGCATTGGTCATTTTGGCGCAGCCATTGATAAATTCCTTCGTGGTCCCGTTGACGCCCATTCCGTTGAGCAGACCACAGCCTACGGCCAGGACAAAGAAGGTTGCCGCCATCTGGTCATAGCTCCAGGAAAATTTAATGGAGCCGATCACGATCACCGCGATGGCTGCCACCAGCCCCAGAAGGCTGACCATATGCTTCCAGGACATGGAAGCGTGGATCGTTTCCGTAGTTTCATCTTTTGCTCCCATAAAATCAGCCACGGACATGCCTTCCTCATAGTTCAGGCTCTTCATGGGATCCTTCCGGATCGTTTTCATATAACGCACCGTGAAGAAATAGCAGATGGCAAAATTAATGATATTCAGCAGGACGCGGACCTCAAATCCAGAAAAGATGGGAAGCTCCGCAATGGGATGCGCCACACCGATGGTAGTTGCATTGGCCCATCCTACATTAAAGCCGGAGTAAGCGCCCATGTAAACAAACAGGAAGCCAGTAAACGCGTCGTATCCAAGGCTGGTTGCGAGAATGATCCCAATGGGGACCAGAGCGACAACCGGATTGGCAAACACACCTGCTGCGCCGCCCACAGACATAAACGCCATGATCAGAAGAGCCAGGACATGGGCGTTGAGCTTCTTATTGGAAGCCAGCCGTCCAAAGGCCGCGTTGATGGATCCACTTTTTTCAAGTACCGCAACGGCGCCTCCGCAGAACATGATCATGAAGATCAGCTTGGCTGACTTGTAAAAGCCTGCCATAACTGCCATGAGAACGCCCCAGGGACCCACCGGCGTGCTGTCGATCACATGATACGTCCCGGCAATGACCTTATTCAGGTTCCCCACCTTTTCTGTTTCATAGGCGCCGGCAGGGACGATCCAGGTCAGGACCGCGCATACGATCATAAGCATGAATAACAGAGCACATGTGGTCGGGATCTGAAATTTTTTCTTTTTTTCCATAGTAAGCTCCTTTGTTATTTTAAAAAGTCTTTTGTATACTGGACGAGAACGGCTGTCCCGGCCGCAATGCAGCTGTCGTCAAAAATATTTTTTGAGTTGTGCAGCCCATGACGTGTATTGGGATCCACATCGTTTCCAGACCCCAGCCGGAACTGGGCGCCAGGAGCCAGAAGCGGGAACAGGAAGGAAAAATCCTCTGATCCCAGAGACGGATTCTGAACTGTGATCACATGGTCCGCTCCAATGGTCTTCTCTGCGGCAGTCCGCAGTCCTTCGATCACATTCCTGTCATTTACCAGCGGCGGCATTCCCTTTTCCCACCGGATTTCTGCGCTTCCTCTCATAGCCTCCGCACAGGAAATACAAATCCGGTCAATGGCCGCCTGCATTTTCTCCCTGCTCTCTGCGTTCAGGCTCCGCAGGGTCCCGCTCATTTCCACAAAGTCCGGGATCACATTGGGCGCTTTTCCTCCGTGAATGCTGCCTATGGTCATAACCGCCGGATAGACCGGATGGTTCTCACGGGACACGACGGTCTGAAGCTGGGCCATTATGTAGCCGCTGATGGCGATGGGATCGATGCAGTTTTCCGGATGGGCTCCGTGGCCTCCCTTGCCGCTTACCTTAATATAGAAGGTATCGCAGGAGGCGTTGGCCGGTCCCTCCTTGAGTCCAATGGAGCCAGCCGGGTATTCCGGGGACACATGAAGCCCCACCAGCACATCCGGCTTCACCGGCTCATAAAATTTACAGTCCAGAAGCTGCCTGGCCCCAGTGCCGCGCTCCTCCGCCGGCTGGAATAGGAACAGTACATTTCCGCTCAGCTGATCCCGGAGCTCCGAAAGGACCCTGGCACAAAACAGGAGGACTGTGGTATGGATATCGTGTCCGCAGGAATGGCAGACGCCGTCCACAGAGGAGGCATACGGAAGATCCGTTTTTTCAGACATGGGCAGGGCGTCTATGTCCTCCCGGATCGCAACGGTTTTCCCTGGTCTTCCTCCCTTTAGGAAACCGACCACGCCGGTCTTCAGGCCGATCTCCATGATCTCGATCCCGTATTCCTCCAGCTTTTCCCGGATCAGGGCTGTCGTCCGGTTCTCTTCGTTGCTCAGCTCCGGATTTGCATGGATATGTCTTCGGATTCCGATCATATCCGCCTCGTGCTGTTTTATAAGTTCCATTACATCAGCCATATTTTCCTCCTTTTTCCATATAAATTTATAATTATGAAAATATTATAATTTTTTATGAAGTTTTTGTAAAATACCTTTTTATCCATACGGTATACATAAAACACTATATCTATCCATTGCAGACATTCTATATTCTATGATACAATATCCCAAAATAAATATACCTTACCGAATCCCCATAAGGAGGAATCCTATGATCCCCGATGAACGCACCTGCCAGTATTTCATAACAATTGCCCGGGAAAAAAATATTTCCCGGGCCGCACGATCTCTTTATATTTCCCAGCCGTCCTTAAGCCGTTTTCTCACCGGACTGGAAAAAGAACTGGGTACTCCGCTTTTTATACGAAATAACGGGATCCTGTCCCCTACGCCGGCAGGAGAACTGTTTTTCCAGTATATTACCAGCTTAAAGGGATTGGAATCCCGCTTTTCAAATGATCTTTCCTCTCTTTTGCTTCCCCAGAAACAGACTCTGAGGATCGGAGCAGGCTCCATCACCAGTCCCTTTCTGGCTGAGAAGGTTTTCCCCATACTCCACAGGGAATACCCCGATGTGGAGCTGTCCCTGACCGAGGATATCCATATCCATCTTCTGTCCCGAATGGAAAAGGGCGAGCTGGACCTATCCGTGCTGGTCGCTTCCGGAGCAGATGTGGCTTCCAACCGCTTTATCAAAGTCCTTGCCCGTGCCCCACGGCTTTTCATGATTTCCCGATCCCATCCCCTGGCCAGCCTTGTCGCGCGCCCGGAAAAAAATTCCGTCGAAAATCCCCAGAAATTTTCTCTTCATCATCTGGAAAACCAGACCCTGGTCTCCGGTATTCCCGGTCAGAAAATATGTGAGGATATCAGCCAGATCATCACGAAATACAGGCTTAACAACCTTTCGCTGGTTCCTGTTCAAAACCGCAAAACAAATATCGCCATGGCCGAATGCGGTCTTGCCATTGCTTTTCTCCCTGCTATTTATGTAACAAAACCGGAAAATCATCCTGAGCTGCTCTATCTCTATTCCGATGACCCTCTCGCCCAATGGTGCATGACCGTGCGTCATAAAAACAGCCGCCTGACTCCCATTGAACGCCGCTTCATCGACCTTGCTTCTGCTGTCTTTTCAGGAAAGGAGCCGGTATGACTCCGGCGTCCTTTCTAGTCTGACTTTTCCTGGCCTACACAGAACATATCCGCTGTCACATCTGCCAGCAGCTTCCCGTTCTCATCAGTCACCTCGCCCCGGACGATGGTGATGACCCGGCCCCGGCGCACCAGGATCCCCCGGGCTGTCACCCTCCCCTGGGACACGTTGCCGATAAAGTTCACATGGGCGCTCTGGGTCACATATTTTCTCCCGTCCGCCCGGGCAGTCAGCCCCGTTACCACATCCGCCAGGGAGTAGAGCAGCCCTCCGTGGATCATACCCATGATGTTGAGCCCGTCCGGATGGACCTCCATGGAGATCTCGCTGCACTCGGTGGAGATTCTTTCGATCTTCATATGGTTATGGCGCATGAATGGATTATTTGCCAGGTATTCGTCTGCATTGATACAATTCTTTTCTTCTGCCATGTGGTTTCCTTTCTGTCTCCGGCTCCAGGCCGGGTATTTTAACCCTAACATCTTACCATAAGTATCTGCCGTTTACAAACCTTTCATTCCTCGGCCGGGTCAGGAGCTGCCCGTTTTCCAGGGCTGCCTCCCGGCATCTCCGGGCGAAAGCCCGTTCCATTTCATAATAATACTGTTCCCTGGGGCCAAACTCCTCTCCATTTTTCCTCATGGACTCCAGGATCCTCAGATTCCGCTCCGGGTCCCGGATCCTCATTTTCCGGTGTTCGATCCAGATGTCTTCCTTCCATATAATACCAAAGGGCTGCACTGTTTCGTGGACCCGGCCCTTCCATACGGCCCCAGTCCCTCTGCGGATCAGCCGCTCCCGGTAAAAGGCTGCGGCCAGGGAACCGTCCTGGCGGAACGCTGCCGCATACTTCATCATCACCACATCCGGAAGACAGTCTGCCCGTCCCAGCCGCTCCTTCAGATCCAGCAGCTTCCTCCGCTGGTCCGGCCGCACCACATCGTCGGCATCCATCCAGAACAGATACGTCCCCCGGCCCTGGGAAAATGAGAAATTCCTGGCGGCGGCAAAGTCGTCCCGCCACGGAAAATCAAAGACCCTGGCTCCGCGCTCCATGGCGGCCGCCTTCGTTCCGTCTGTGGATCCGGTATCCGTCACAAGGATCTCATCCGGGAACCCGGCCACACTGTCCAGACACCGCCCCAGCACCTCCTCTTCATTTTTTACGATCATGCAAAGACTCACGGAGACCACAGCCACGCCCCGCTTTCACACGGTTTTACTGCCAGTATATGTCCCGTGCGAAAACAGTTGAATGTTTCTCCAAAAAGACTTACAATAAAACCATGAAAACGACGCCGGAGCCAGAAAGCTCCGGTCCACAAGGAGGAACCTGATATGAAACTCGTGATCATCGAGCCCCTGGGCGTTAACGATGAAAAGCTGCTGTCCATGGCAAAGGACATGCTGCCTGCAGACCTGGAGATCGTATATTACAATACCCGCGTCACCGATACGGAGACCCTCATTGAACGGGGCCGTGATGCGGACATCATCGCCGTGTCCAACCTTCCCATGAACGCCGACGTGATCAATGGCTGTAAAAACTTAAAGATGCTGTCTGTGGCCTTCACCGGCGTGGACCATATCGCCATGGACGCATGTAAGGCCAACGGCGTTCTGGTCAGCAACTGCGCGGGCTACTCCACCGCCGCCGTGGCCGACCTGGTATTTGGCATGATCATTGCCCTGTACCGGAACATGATCCCCTGCAACGACGTGGTGCGGAAGGAAGGCACCAAGGACGGACTGGTGGGCTTTGAGCTGGAGGGCAAAAAATTCGGTGTCATCGGTACCGGAGCCATCGGCCTCCGCACTGCCGCCATCGCAAACGCCTTCGGCTGCCAGGTCCTGGCGTACAGCCGCACGAAAAAGGATATCCCCGGGATCACCTATGTGGATATGGATACGCTCCTCTCTTCCTGTGATATCGTTTCCCTCCACACTCCTTTAAATTCCGATACCAGAGGACTCATTGGAAAAGAGGAGCTGGCAAAAATGAAACCGTCGGCCATCCTCATCAACACCTCCCGCGGTCCTGTGGTGGACAGCGCCGCCCTGGCAGACGCCTTAAATAATGGCCGCCTGGCCGGAGCCGGGATCGATGTATTTGAGGCTGAGCCGCCCATCGCCAAGGACCATCCCCTCCTCACAGCAAAAAATGTCATCGCCACTCCCCATGTGGCCTTCGCCACAAAGGAGGCTCTGGAAAAACGTGCCGTTATCGTTTTTGACAATGTGGACAAGTGGTTAAAGGGCACGCCCCAGAACGTGATGTAGGCCTGCTTTTCCACAGAGAGCGTCTGCTGTCAGCCGTTTTTCCCCATTCCAGAAAAAAATTCCCGGAAGCGTGTAAAACGCCGCCGGGAATTTTTATTTTCTTTTTTAAATCTTATACCAGAGCGCTGCCCAGGTCCTCATAGCCCTCTGTGGACGGAAGCTCAAATTTCACTTCCTGTCCCGGATTATTGATGTTCATATGCATTTCCATCACATACGAAACGGTTTCAGACTCCCCAGTCTCGCTGTCGGTCATGACCATATCCATATCCAGGCTCATATCCTCTTTGACATAATAGCCGTTCTCATCCACAATGGCCTTGCCGGATGCGCTGCGGATATTGTAGGAAACCGTATATCCGTTGTAAAGGGTATCCATATCTCCAACGATGCCGTTTAAAAAGGAGTTCATATTGTCCGTATTGATGCCGTATGTAAGGACTGTATTTCCATCCTCAGTGGTCATGGCCATATCCTTCATCATAGCCAGATCCATATCCACGCTCTCCAGATTGCTGGCAACCTGGTCCAGGGCCTCGTCCAGGGGCATTTCCTGTTTCATCTTCATGCCCATCATGTCCATATAGTACATATTGTCTGTATAGAACATCTGGAACGGGATATCGCTTCCCAGCATGGTCATGCTTCCGTCAGCCACGAACTCCAGGTTTCCGGTCTGGGCTCCGCGGACCTTCATGTTCATATCCATGTTGGTGTCAATGGAAACGCCTTCCATGGTCATGGACATCTTCATATCTGCCTGGGCATCCATGCTGTCTAAGGTATTTGTCTTTTCCTGGGCCGCCAGATACGCCTCCAGAGCCGCCGGGTCATTGGACGCGTCGGGCTTCACTTCCTCAGCCGGCTGGATCTCTGCCGCCGGGACCTCCACCTTCTTTTCCTGGACCACTCCGTCTACGACCCAGGCGCCCTGGTCATTGACCTCATAACCGCCGGCCTTGGCCGTCAGATTATAAAGGGAAACCTGTGCATAGCCGTCGTTATCAAAAATATAACACTCTGCAATGCCGTCCTGGTTTCCGTCCAGCCAGTACCATCCGTTCCTGCAGTAGGAGCCGTCGTCATTCTCGTACCGCCAGCCGTTCATATCCTGGCTCCACTGGCCTGCAAATGCGGTAAAGGAAACGGCCAGGGTGGCTGGAACGACTGTCAACAGAAGCTTTTTCCAATTTTTCATAGCTTATTTCCTTCCTTATTATATGAATACTATTCCATTACAGGCTGTACCTGAACTTCTCCATTCTCAACCCAGGCACCATCCATATTTACATCATAACCGGCAGCCTTACTGGTCAGGTTATAAAGGGAAACGAGAGCATAACCATCGTTATCGAAGCAATAGCACTCTGCCTCGCCGTCCCCATTTCCATCCAGCCAGAACCAGCCGTTCTTGCAGTAGGAGCCGTCCTCGTTCTCATACCACCAGCCGTTCATATCCTGATGCCACTGGCCTGCAAACGCAGTAAAGGAAAACATCATAGCCGCCGGAACCACTGCCAATAAGATCTTCTTCCAATTTCTCATATCGTCGTCCTCCTGAAAAATAATATATTGTAATATGTGACGATATTATATCAATTTTTATGGCAATATTCAAGTTTTTTTCATGATTTTTCCGTATGTCTTTGTGCACATTCCACTATTTTATTGTCAGATATACGACTGTTCCACCTGGATCACCGCATAATAGTTCTCCCAGGTCTCCTGAACGATCTTCTCGATCTCCTCCTTCACCTGGGCATGGGTCCTGTGGAAGCCATAGGGAACCACTGCATCAAAGACCAGATTCGTATGAGTCGGCCCCTGTACCATCCGCAGATCATGGATGGTCACGCCCTCCAGCCGCTCCGCGATCTTCAAAGCCAGAATTCTGCGGATCTCTGCCACCTTCTCATTATTCACTTCAATGGGATCCATATGGATCACCGCCTCGCAGCCCAGCTTCTGGTTCAGCTCCTTCTCGATCCGGTCGATGACATCGTGGATCTCAAAAATGTCGCTGTTTCCCGGAACCTCGCCGTGAAGAGAGATCATCCGTCTTCCGGGGCCATAGTCATGGACCACCAGATCGTGGATCCCGATGATCTCCTCATGGGCCAGGACCAGCTTCTTGATCTCCTCCACGAACTCCGGAGACGGCGGCTGTCCCAGAAGCGGATTTAACGTATCCCGGGCGGCGCTGTAACCGGCATAGAGTACGAAGCAGGCCACGATGCAGCCGCACCAGCCGTCGATGTTGTAGCCGGTAAAGTGGGCAACCATCATAGAGAACAGCACTGCCAGGGTCGCCACCGAGTCGCTTAAGCTGTCCATGGCCGTGGCCTTCATGGCCTCTGAATCGATCCTGGTCCCGATCTTCCTGTTATAATAGCTCATATAAAGCTTCACACAGATGGATACGCAGAGGATCAGCACCGGAAGGACTCCGGCCTCCACCGGCTCCGGCGTACGGATCTTCTCAATGGACGTTTTTAAAAGCTCAAAGCCCATGAGCATGATGACCATGGAAACGCCAAAGCCGGATATGTACTCAAACCGCCCGTGGCCAAAGGGATGGTCCGCATCTGGCTTCATGCCGGAAAACCGGAAGCCCACCAGAGTGATAAACGAAGAACCTGCGTCCGACAGGTTGTTGAAGGCGTCGGCGGTGATGGCAATGGAGCCGCTTAAAACGCCTGCCAGGTATTTCCCCATAAAAAGCAGCACATTCAGGCCGATCCCCACAATGCTGCACAGCATCCCATAGGCCCGGCGGACTCCCTGGTCCTCTGCCTGGTCATGGTTCTTAATAAAAATTCTGGACAATAACGTGATCATATGGTTTTCTCTTCCTAACTCTCCAAAATGTGAAACAGCGAGGGAGCCTTCTGCTCCCCCGCCGCAATTCATTTTCTTTATTTTATTCCTCGGTGTCCACAGCCTCTTCGGGCTCGGAGCTCTCCATATCATCGAAGTTCTCCTCAGCCTCCTGGGTATCATCTTCATTTAAGATGATCTCCTCCGCTTCCTCAATGGGAGCGTCTTCCTCGGGCTGGAGCTGGGCCATGGCCTCAGCCTGCTGGGCCTCGAATTCTGCGTCTGTTCCCAGGTGGATGTCACGGTAGCGCTTCATTCCCGTACCTGCCGGGATCAGCTTACCGATGATCACGTTCTCCTTCAGACCGATCAGATGGTCCACCTTGCCGTTGATGGCAGCCTCTGTGAGGACCTTGGTGGTCTCCTGGAAGGAAGCCGCAGATAAGAAGGAATCCGTAGCCAGGGATGCCTTTGTGATACCCAGCATCACCTGCTTACCTTCTGCCGGTTTCTTTCCTTCAGCGATGAGCTTCTCGTTCATCTCGTTGAAGTCCAGAACGTCCATGGAGGTTCCCGGAAGCACCTCAGAGTCTCCGCTTTCTTCCACGCGGATCTTCTTTAACATCTGGCGGACGATCATCTCAACGTGCTTGTCGTTGATCTCTACGCCCTGTAAACGGTATACACGCTGTACCTCGCGGATCATATAATCCTGTACGGCACGGACGCCCTTTACCTTCAGAAGATCGTGGGGGTTGATGGAACCCTCGGTGAGTACGTCGCCGGCCTCCAGTACCTGTCCGTCCAGAACCTTGATCCTGGATCCATAGGGGATCAGGTAGGTCTTGGAGTTTCCGGTCTCTGTATCCGTAACGATGATCTCGCGCTTCTTCTTTGTATCCTTAATGGTGACCACACCGCCGAACTCAGCGATGATGGCAAGTCCCTTGGGCCGTCTTGCCTCAAACAGCTCCTCGACACGGGGAAGACCCTGTGTGATATCGCCGCCGGCAACGCCGCCTGTATGGAAGGTACGCATGGTCAGCTGGGTACCCGGCTCACCGATGGACTGGGCCGCGATGATCCCGACTGCCTCGCCCACCTGTACCGGCTGGCCGGTGGCCATATTGGCGCCGTAGCATTTTGCGCAGACACCGATGTGACACTTACAGGTCAGTACAGTACGGATCTTAACGGTCTTTCTTCCTAACTTATCCAGGACCTTCATAACGGCAGCCGCACGCTTGGGCGTACACATATGGTTGGCCTTTACGACTACCTCTCCTGTATCCGGATCCACGATATCCTCAGCAATGTATCTGCCGGTGAGACGCTCCTCCAGGCTCTCGATGGTCTCCTTGCCGTCGGCAAAGGCCTCGATCTCCATGTAGGGGATCTCTCCCTTTCCTTCACAGCAGTCCGTCTCACGGATGATCAGATCCTGGGATACGTCTACCAGACGTCTGGTCAGGTATCCAGAGTCGGCGGTACGCAGAGCCGTATCGGACAGACCCTTACGGGCTCCATGGGCGGAGATGAAGTACTCCAGTACGTCCAGACCTTCACGGAAGTTGGACTTAATGGGAAGCTCGATGGTATGACCGGTGGTATCGGCCATAAGGCCTCGCATTCCGGCCAGCTGCTTGATCTGCTTATCAGAACCTCGGGCTCCGGAGTCAGCCATCATGAAGATGTTGTTGTACTTATCCAGGCCAGTCAGCAGATCGTGGGTCAGCTGATCGTCCGTCTCCTTCCAGGTATCGATTACCTCTTTATAACGCTCCTCCTCGGTGATAAGACCGCGGCGGAAGTTCTTGGCGATCCGGTCCACAGTTGCCTCTGCATCCGCTAAAAGCTGTTTCTTGGAGGCCGGAACGGTCATATCGGAAATGGATACGGTCATGGCCGCTCTTGTGGAGTATTTATAACCAATGGCCTTGATGTCATCCAGGGTAATGGCAGTCTGCATTGCCCCATGGGTGTTGATGACCTTCTCAAGGATCTGTTTTAACTGTTTCTTCTTTACAAGGAAGTCGATCTCCGGCTTTAACTCGTTGCCCGGGATGGTCCGGTCCACAAAGCCCAGGTCCTGGGGGATGATCTCGTTAAAGAGGATACGGCCCACGGTGGTCTCCACGATGCCGGTCATCTCGGTGCCGTCAGCCATGGTCCTGGACACACGCACCTTGATCCTTGCATGAAGGGTCACAACGCCGTTTTCATAGGCCAGGATCGCTTCATTTTTGCTCTTAAAGTATTTTCCTTCTCCCGGAGCTCCCGGTCTTTCCTGGGTCAGATAATAGATACCCAGAACCATATCCTGGGACGGAACGGCCACAGGGCCGCCGTCGGACGGCTTTAACAGGTTGTTGGGAGAAAGCAGAAGGAATCTGCACTCCGCCTGGGCTTCCATGGAAAGGGGAAGGTGTACGGCCATCTGGTCACCGTCGAAGTCGGCGTTGAAGGCTGTACATACCAGGGGATGGAGCTTGATGGCCTTACCTTCGACCAGAATGGGCTCGAAGGCCTGGATACCAAGTCTGTGGAGTGTAGGAGCACGGTTTAACATAACGGGATGCTCTTTAATTACATCCTCCAGTACGTCCCACACCTCTGTCTGGAGGCGTTCCACCATCTTTTTGGCGTTTTTGATGTTATGGGCAGTTCCGTTGGCAACCAGCTCCTTCATAACAAAGGGCTTGAAGAGCTCGATGGCCATCTCCTTGGGGAGACCGCACTGGTAGATCTTGAGCTCCGGTCCAACAACGATAACGGAACGGCCGGAATAGTCCACTCGCTTACCCAGAAGGTTCTGACGGAAGCGGCCCTGTTTACCCTTTAACATATCGGAAAGGGATTTTAAGGCACGGTTTCCGGGACCTGTTACAGGTCTTCCCCGTCTGCCGTTGTCGATCAGGGCGTCCACAGCCTCCTGGAGCATACGCTTCTCATTGCGGACGATGATGTCCGGAGCGCCTAATTCCAGAAGTCTTGCCAGACGGTTGTTGCGGTTGATGATCCTTCTGTATAAGTCGTTTAAGTCCGATGTGGCGAAACGGCCGCCGTCCAACTGTACCATGGGACGGATATCCGGCGGGATCACCGGGATCACGTTCATGATCATCCATTCCGGCTTGTTTCCGGACTGGCGGAAGGCGTCCACCACCTCCAGGCGCTTAATGATACGGGCACGCTTCTGTCCGGAGGACTCCTGAAGAGCCTTTCTTAACTCCTCAGAATCCTTCTCCAGGTCAATAGACCTCAAAAGCTCCTGGATGGCCTCGGCACCCATTCCTACACGGAAGGTGCCGTAGCCATATTTGTCAACTGCGTCGCGGTACTCCTTCTCAGAAAGCACCTGCTTTAACTGGAGACCGGTATCGCCCGGATCCAGCACGATATAAGAAGCGAAGTACAGTACCTTCTCCAGGACCCTCGGAGAGATGTCCAGGATCAGTCCCATACGGCTCGGGATACCCTTGAAATACCAGATGTGGGAAACCGGAGCGGCCAGAGCGATATGGCCGATACGCTCACGGCGCACACTGGACTTGGTAACCTCAACGCCGCATCGGTCACAGATAACGCCCTTATATCTGATCTTCTTGTATTTACCACAATGACACTCCCAGTCCTTGCTGGGCCCGAAGATTCTTTCACAGTACAGGCCGTCCTTTTCCGGCTTTAAGGTCCTGTAATTGATGGTCTCCGGCTTTTTTACCTCGCCGTGGGACCATTCCAGGATCTTTTCCGGAGAAGCAAGTCCGATACGGATCGCGTCAAATGTCATCGGCTGATAAGTTTCATTTGTCTCAGGCATGAACGGTACTCCCTTCTATTAATTATCTTTTTCAGAATAGTCGTCATCGATGTAGCCGTCCTCTTCCTCCGGCCCGTCGATATAGTCGTCATCCTCAGAATCCACCAGCTCTCCGTCCTTGAACTCCTGCTTCTGGAAGCCGTAGCTGCCGAAGGATTCCTCTTTCTCGTCGTAACGTCTGTCGCCTTCGATGATGGAGCGCAGATCCAGGTCGGTGTCTGCGTAATCGATGTTCTCGGACATCTCCACTTCCTCGCCGTTGTCTTTCAGGACTCTCACGTCCAGACCCAGGGACTGGAGCTCCTTTAAGAGTACCTTGAAGGACTCGGGGATACCCGGCTCCGGAATGTTCTCGCCCTTGATGATGGCCTCGTAGGTCTTCACACGGCCCACAACGTCATCGGACTTCACGGTCAGGATCTCCTGGAGCGTATAGGATGCACCGTATGCCTCCAGGGCCCATACCTCCATCTCACCGAAACGCTGTCCGCCGAACTGGGCCTTACCGCCGAGAGGCTGCTGGGTAACCAGTGCGTATGGACCAGTGGAACGTGCATGGATCTTATCGTCTACCAGATGGTGGAGCTTTAAGTAATGCATGTGTCCGATGGTGGTGGGGCTGTCAAAGGGTTCTCCGGTACGGCCGTCGCGCAGCTGCACCTTACCGGTACGGCTGATGGGCACTCCCTTCCAGAGACCGCGGTGCTCTAAGTGGGTTCCCAGATATTCCATGACCTCCGGCTTGATCAGATCTGCATATTTCTCATGGAATGCATCCCATTCCATATTTACATAATCGTTGGCCAGCTCCAGGGTATCCTGGATATCATCCTCGTTGGCTCCGTCGAAGACCGGCGTGGACACATTGAAGCCCAGGGCCTTGGCAGCCAGGCTTAAGTGGATCTCCAGCACCTGTCCGATGTTCATACGGGACGGCACGCCCAGGGGGTTCAATACGATATCCAGCGGACGGCCGTTGGGTAAGAACGGCATATCTTCAACCGGGAGCACACGGGAAACAACACCCTTGTTTCCGTGACGGCCGGCCATCTTATCGCCCACGGAGATCTTTCTCTTCTGGGCAATGTAGATCCTTACGGACTGGTTCACGCCGGGAGCCAGCTCGTCGCCGTTCTCTCTTGTGAATACCTTGGCGTCCACGATGATGCCGTAAGCGCCGTGGGGCACCTTAAGGGAGGTGTCGCGGACCTCTCTTGCCTTCTCGCCGAAGATGGCGCGGAGGAGCTTTTCTTCTGCGGTCAGCTCAGTCTCTCCCTTGGGAGTTACCTTACCTACCAGGATATCGCCGGCACGGACCTCTGCGCCGATGCGGATGATGCCGCGCTCGTCCAGATCCTTTAAGGCGTCATCGCCAACGCCGGGAACGTCTCTGGTGATCTCTTCCGGTCCTAACTTGGTGTCTCTGGCCTCTGCCTCGTACTCCTCGATATGGACGGAGGTATATACGTCGTTCTGGACCAGCTTCTCACTTAACAGTACGGCGTCCTCGTAGTTGTAGCCCTCCCAGGTCATGAAGCCGATCAGCGGGTTCTTTCCAAGGGCGATCTCACCGTTCTTTGTGGACGGGCCGTCTGCGATCACCTCACCCTTTTCCACATGGTCTCCCTTGTAAACGATGGGCTTCTGGTTGTAGCAGTTGGACTGGTTGCTTCTTGCAAATTTGGTCAGACGGTACACATCCTTCATACCGTCAGAATCTCTCTTGATGATGATCTCGTTGGAGGCGGAACGCTCGACCACGCCGGCATTCTTTGCAACGACGCAGACGCCGGAGTCAACAGCCGCCTTGGCCTCGATACCAGTTCCCACAACGGGAGCCTCGGTGGAAAGCAGCGGCACAGCCTGACGCTGCATGTTGGAGCCCATCAGCGCACGGTTGGCGTCGTCGTTCTCCAGGAACGGGATCATGGATGTAGCCACGGAGAATACCATCTTCGGGGATACGTCCATTAAGTCGATGGAGCGCTTCTGGAAGGAGGATGTCTCCTCACGGAAACGTCCGGAAATATTGTTGTGGACAAAGTGGCCTTCCTCGTCTAAGGGCTCGTTGGCCTGGGCAACCACATAGTTATCCTCTTCATCGGCAGTCAGGTATACCACATCGTCGGTTACGATGGGGTTAGCCGGATCGGATTTATCCAATACCCGGTACGGAGCCTCCACAAAGCCGTACTGGTTCACTCTGGCGTAGCAGGCCAGGGAGTTGATCAGACCGATGTTGGGACCCTCAGGGGTCTCGATGGGACACATACGTCCGTAGTGGGTGTAGTGTACGTCGCGGACCTCGAATCCGGCACGCTCTCTGGACAGACCGCCGGGGCCCAATGCAGAAAGACGTCTCTTGTGGGTCAGCTCAGACAGCGGGTTGTTCTGGTCCATGAACTGGGACAGCTGGGAGCTTCCGAAGAACTCCTTCACCGCAGCCGTCACCGGCTTGATGTTGATCAGAGACTGGGGAGTAATCCCCTCCATATCCTGTGTGGTCATACGTTCTCTTACCACACGCTCCATTCTGGAAAGGCCGATGCGGTACTGGTTCTGTAAGAGCTCGCCCACGGCACGGATCCTACGGTTTCCAAGGTGGTCGATATCGTCCTTCGTACCAACGCCGAACTCCAGATGCATATTATAGTTAATGGAAGCAATGATGTCTTCCTTTGTGATGTGCTTGGGAATCAGGTCGTGGATGTGGCGGCGGATCTCTGCCTTTAACTCATCCTCTCCCATATCGCCTGCTTTTTCCAGGATATCGGCCAGTACCGGGTAGAATACTAACTCCGTAACGCCGGCCTCTTCCGGATCAAAGCCCACATAGGCGGCCAGATCCACCATCATATTGGAAAGGACCTTCACGTTCCTCTCCTCGGTCTGTACCCATACATAGGGAACGGCCGCATTCTGGATGGCTTCTGCCTGCTCCATGGTCACGGTCTTTCCAGCCTCGGCAAGGATTTCGCCGGTTGTGGTATCCACCACATCCTCTGCCAGGATCTGACCCGTGATACGGTTCTTAAAGTGAAGCTTCTTATTAAATTTATATCTGCCGACCTTTGCCAGATCATATCTTCTGGGGTCGAAGAACATGCTGTTCAGCAGGCTCTCAGCGCTGTCCACGGAAAGCGGCTCGCCGGGACGGATCTTTTTATATAATTCAAGAAGGCCGTCCTGATAGTTATCGGAGGTATCCTTTCCAAAGCTGGCTAACAGCTTGGGCTCTTCTCCGAATAACTCGGTGATCTCTGCATTGGTGCCGTAACCCAGGGCACGGATCAGGACTGTCACCGGGACCTTTCTTGTACGGTCTACGCGGACATAGAACACGTCGTTGGAGTCTGTTTCGTACTCCAGCCATGCGCCGCGGTTGGGGATCACGGTACAGGAATATAATTCCTTTCCGATCTTATCATGATCGATCCCATAATAGATTCCGGGGGAACGTACCAGCTGGCTGACGATAACACGCTCTGCTCCGTTGATGACGAAGGAACCTGTATCGGTCATTAATGGAAGATCACCCATGAAGATCTCGTGTTCATTGATTTCATCTTTATCTTTGTTGCAGAGTCTCACCTTTACTTTTAAAGGCGCTGCGTAAGTGGCATCCCGCTCTTTGCACTCTTCGATCGTGTACTTGATATCATCTTTGCAAAGTGTGAAGTCCACAAACTCCAGACTCAGATGACCAGCAAAGTCCGCGATGGGAGAGATATCCTCGAAGACCTCTTTCAGGCCCTCATCCAGGAACCACTGATAGGAATCTTTCTGGATTTCGATCAGGTTCGGCATCTCAAGAACTTCCTTCTGTCTCGAGTAGCTCATCCTTACGCTTTTACCGGCCGGCACCGGACGTATTCTGCTTTTCTCCATTGACGTTTCACCCCTGTTTTCTTTCTATATCAACTCTATTTTTGGGCATAATGGTACCCTTACGCGCAAGATACCACAATAGTGCACATTTCATATTATCATGCCCGTGTCAACATGTCAAGGAAATTTCCCAACATTTTCAAAGACTTAATTTTATTACTTTATCGGCCCAAATACTTTTGTTTATTATGTATAGTTTTATTGAATATATTATCGGGATTATGGTAGAATTTACAAATAACATTCATTCCCATCCGGGGCTGACAGAAGAAAGGAGAAACGATCTTGAGCCAGATTCACCTTGAAACGCTGGATGCGATCCTTGAAAAGCACCAGTGCGATCCATCCCAGGTCATCGCCATCATGCAGGATATCCAGAAGGAATACCACTACCTTCCGGAATCCGCCCTCTGCTACACTGCCAGAAAGCTGGGCATCAGCGACGCCAAGATCTATGGTGTTGCCACCTTCTACGAAAACTTCTCCCTTGAGCCAAAGGGAAAATATGTAATAAAGGTCTGCGACGGGACTGCCTGCCATGTGCGGAAATCTGTTCCCATCCTGGAGGAGATCCGCAAGCAGCTCAACGTCACCGAAAAGAAACCCACCACCGACGACATGCTGTTCACCGTGGAGACTGTATCCTGTCTGGGAGCCTGCGGCCTGGCTCCCGTCTGTACCGTCAATGATCATGTATATCCGGCCATGACGCCGGAAAAAGCCAGAGAAATGATCCGTGAGATCCGCAGGAAGGAGGGCCTGGACGCATGAGTGAGATAAAAAGAATCAATACAAGAGCCGAGCTTGAACAGAAGCGGGAACACTTCATCCAGTGCCTGGCCACCCAGGATAAGCAGATCCTGATCTGCGGCGGCACCGGCTGTGTGGCCGGAGGCTCTTTAAAGATCTACGACCGTCTGAAGGAATTAATGGAAGAAAGGGACATTGCCTGTACCGTGCAGCTGGAGGAGGAGCCCCACGACCACAGCATCGGCCTGAAAAAAAGCGGCTGCCACGGTTTCTGCGAAATGGGCCCCCTGCTGAGGATCGAGCCCATGGGATGGCTGTATATTAAGGTAAAGGTGGAGGACTGTGAGGATATCATCGAGCAGAGCATCCTGGGCGACCAGGTGGTGGACCGTCTGGTGTACCGGGATAAGGACGGCACCCCCTACCAGAGGCAGGACGATATCCCCTTTTATAAGCAGCAGACCCGGGTGGCCTTAGAGCACTGCGGCCACATCAATGCCGAATCCATCCGGGAATACATCGCCATGGGCGGTTACAGCGCTGTGGCAAAGGCCCTGTTCGACATGACGCCGGAAGGGATCGTAAAGGAGATCTCCGAGGCCGGTCTCCGGGGACGCGGAGGCGGCGGCTTCCCCACAGGAAAAAAATGGGAGCAGGTGCTGCGTCAGCCCGGTCCCGATAAATACGTGGTCTGCAACGGAGACGAGGGCGATCCGGGCGCGTTCATGGACCGCTCTATGATGGAAGGCGATCCCCACCGTGTCCTGGAGGGCATGATCATCGCCGGCATCGCCACCCAGGCCCACCAGGGGTATATTTATGTCCGGGCGGAATACCCACTGGCCGTGGAACGTCTGTCCATGGCCATCGACCAGGCCAGACAGCGCGGCCTTCTGGGTAAAAATATCCTGGATTCCGGCTTTGATTTCGATATCCATATCAGCCAGGGCGCAGGAGCCTTCGTATGCGGCGAGGGAAGCGCTCTCACCGCATCCATTGAAGGAAACCGCGGCATGCCCAGAGTAAAACCGCCCCGTACCGTGGAGCACGGCCTGTTTGACAGTCCCACGGTCTTAAATAATGTGGAGACCTACTGCAACGTGGCCCCCATCATCCAGAAGGGAGCCGCCTGGTATAAGACCATCGGCCCAGAAAACAACCACGGCACCAAGGCCTTCGCCCTCACCGGAAACGTCAACAACACCGGCCTCATCGAGGTTCCCATGGGCACCCCCCTCCGGAAGGTCATCTTCGACATCGGCGGCGGCGTCAAGGACGGGGAATTTAAGGCGGTCCAGATCGGCGGCCCCTCCGGAGGCTGTCTCTGCCTCAGCGCCACCGAGGATCATCTGGATATGCACCTGGACTTCGACTCCTTAAAAAAGGTGGGAGCCATGATCGGCTCCGGCGGCCTGGTGGTCATGAACGACAAGAGCTGTATGGTAGAGGTGGCCCGGTTCTTCATGAACTTCACCCAGAATGAATCCTGCGGCAAATGCGTTCCCTGTCGGGAGGGTACCAAACGGATGCTGGAGATCCTGACAGATATCACCGAGGGACGCGGCACCCTGGAGCACATTAAGCTTCTGGAGGAGCTTTCCTCCACCATCTCCGAGACAGCCCTCTGCGGCCTCGGGAAGTCGGCTCCGTCTCCTGTCAGCAGCACCCTGAAATACTTCCGCGATGAATACCTGGCCCATGTGGCGGACAAAAAGTGCCCGGCCGGTCAGTGTAAGGCCCTGGTGACCCTGCAGATCGATCCAGAGCTCTGCCGAGGCTGTACCAAGTGTGCCAGACTGTGTCCGGTGGGAGCCATTTCCGGTTCTGTGAAGCAGCCTCATGTCATCGACACCGATAAGTGCATCAAGTGCCGCGCATGCCTGGACGGCTGCAGCTTCGGCGCAGTAAAAGAAGTATAAGGAGGGGAGACGCATGGCTAAATATATGATCGTAGACGGACTCCGCGCAGAGTTCACAGACGAAAAAAATATCCTTCAGGTGATCCGGAACGTCGGGATCCACATCCCCACCTTCTGCTACTATACGGATCTTTCCATTTACGGCGCCTGCCGTATGTGCGTGGTGGAGGACGACAAGGGAAATATCATCGCCTCCTGCTCCACCCCGCCCAAGGATAAAATGGTGATCCGCACCAATACGCCCAAGCTGCACCACCACAGAAAAATGATCCTGGAGCTTCTGCTGGCCTCCCACTGCCGGGACTGCACCATCTGTGAAAAGAACCAGAAATGCCAGCTCCAGGCCCTGGCCCGCCGGTTCGGCCTTTACGATATCCGCTTTAAGAACAACCGGCCCAATTACGAGATCGACGACTCCTCTCCCGCCATTGTCCGGGATATGAACAAGTGCATCCTCTGCGGCGACTGCGTCCGCATGTGCAGCGAGATCCAGCATGTGGGAGCCATCGACTTCGTCAACCGGGGCTCCAATATGATCGTATCCCCGGCCTTTAACCGGAAGCTGGCGGAAACGGAATGCGTCAACTGCGGCCAGTGTGCGGCTGTCTGTCCCACAGGCGCCATCACCATCAAAAAGTCCAAGGGAAAGGTCTGGAACGCCCTGTTCGATCCCACCAAACGGGTCATCGCCCAGGTGGCTCCGGCCGTCCGGGTGGCCCTCGGTGAAGAGTTCGGCATGGCTCCCGGTGAAAACAGCATTTATAAGATCTACACCGCCCTCCATATGATCGGTTTTGACCTTTGCTTTGATACCAGCGTCAGCGCCGACATGACCATCATCGAGGAGACCAACGAGCTGGCGGAGATCCTAAGCCGGAATGAGGAGCGCAGATATCCGTTATTCACCTCCTGCTGCCCGGCCTGGGTCAGATATGTGGAAAACAAGCATCCTGAGCTGCTGCCGTACCTCTCCACCAGCAAATCTCCCATGGAGATGTTCGGCTCAGTCTTAAAGGAATACTATAAGCCCTCCGACGAGGAATGCGGCCTGGAGACCTTCAACGTGGCCATCATGCCGTGTACGGCAAAGAAGATGGAGGCCGAGCGGGAGGAATTCATCCGAAACGGGAAGCCGGACATCGATGCCGTCCTCACCACCAAGGAGCTGGCCTCCATGATCCGGGAGCTGGGGATCCAGTTTGCAGATCTGGAGCCCACGGCCCCCGACACCCCGTTCTCCATCCGCTCCGGCGGCGGCGTGATCTTCGGCACCAGCGGCGGCGTCACAGAAGCAGCCCTCCGCCGTCTGGCAGAGCGCACCAATCCGGCGCTCCAGGAGATCCGCTACTCCGGCGTCCGCGGCCTGGAGGGGATCAAGAAATTCACCATTGAGATCGGCGGCAGGACCGTCCACACGGCCGTGGTCAGCGGACTGGGCAACGCAGAAACGCTCATCGGGCTGATCGAAAGCGGAGAAGAGCACTTTGACTTTGTGGAGATCATGGCCTGTCCCACCGGCTGCATCGGCGGCGCGGGACAGCCGGAAAGCTTCCTGGAGGACAAGAAAAAACGCTCCTCCGGACTCTACACCGCCGACAAGAGCGCCCTGGTCAAGCGCTCCGACGAAAACCCGGTGGTGACCAAACTGTACGAAGACGGCGTATTAAAGGATCGGGCCAAGGAGCTGCTGCATGTGCATTATAAGGCTCCCACTACCAGTCAGTCATAAATGAATCCCAAGTTATAAAAGGGCCCCCTGGTCATGTTTCCATGACTGGGGGGCTTTCCTTCTATATTCATTGTCCGTTTAATTATTATCTTCCTTCTTCTCTCCCGTTCCGTTTTCGATACAGTAGAGGACCTTGTTGCGTTTTACATAGAAATCCCCTATGATCTCTTCATCAGGCAAAAAAGCGGTTGACAGGATTCTTTTATCGTAACATAACGACTACATAATGACCAGTCAGTAAATGAGGAGGAATGATCATGACACAGAAGACGATCCAGGGAAATGCAGATCTGGCTAAACAGATCCGGCTCAGACGCAGCGAGCTGGGACTGACCATTGAGGAAGCCGCCTCCCGAGCAGGAGTAGGGACAAAGACCTGGTGCCGGTATGAGGCAGGAGAATCCATCCGCAGCGATAAATGCAAAGGTGTCTGTAAAGCACTGAACTGGCTCAGCCTCCCAGGCCAGGAAAGCCGGAACGCCCACAGAGTTCTCTCTTGAAGAATATAAGGACCATGAAGCGTGGTCCAAGTTTCTGGAGGATGAATTCGGGACCCGGGCTGCCTTTTCCTTTGCCATAGGCAGCGATCTGCTCCTTGACCATCTCCAGGAGGATATGGATGAGCTTGCAGCTATGCCGGCCGGGTCCCATATCGGACAGCTGGAGATCTCTTTTATAGACGGATTCCTGCCCCGGCAGTTTCTTATGCATTATACCTATGAGTTCCTTTACCGCATGAAATGCAGCTTATCCAGCATGCGGACCCGCGCCCAAAGCGGCCTTCCTCTGAGAGCACACAGTGTGGCCGAAGAGCTGTTGGTCACTTTCTGCGAGCAGGAGGCATCGGCCTTGATCGAGCTCAGTGGAAAATTCTATGGGATAGGAGACGAAACTTCCGGGGACTGGATCTTCGATCTGTTCGGGGATTCTGAACTCCTCCAGTTCCTGTATTCCGGGATGTACCTGGAGCCGGACCATCCGTATCACCTGTCCCACTGGTATGAGCCGCAGTTTTATACGGAATAAGTTCGTATAGGGAGCTTTTACATGAAAAATGCAGCCACAGCCGCCTCCATTATAGAAAGCTGCAACTTCTCCCGAATATTAGACATAATGCTATAAACGGCAGCGGCACTACTGGGCTTCATCTACAAACATCCTGTGATCTCATGGGCGTGCTTACGATACTTTGTAATTCCAGCATCCTGCTCGATCCGTGACTGACATGAGGAGGATAAGAGAATATTAAAGCAAGAGTCTGGCCGTTCTTCAAAATGAAAACTTATTAAAAGGAGCACACATGTCAAATAAAATAGATAAACCAAAACAAGCTGCTCCGCAGCTCATTGAAAAAATGAAAAGTAAGGGCGTTACTTTTAAATATAGCACGGAAGAAAAGGCTGCCGAATATCTTACCGATAAAAACAATTACTTACGCACCGCCGCGTATCGTAAAAATTATCAAAAGTACAATAACGGTTCAAATATTGGAAAATACATAGATCTTGACTTTTCCTATTTACAAGAGCTATCCACCATCGATATGCACTTTCGTTTTTTATTCCAAATTTGTTGACTTTTTGACCCTATCTACATATAATGATACCAGAATCATAAAAACGTATTACGTTTTTGTAAGAACGGCGTTGCGACGGCGTTCTATTTTTTGTTCAAAAATATTTTATACTCAATCCACATACAAAAAGCCCGGAAACCAGCATAAATGCTGAATTTCCGAGCTTTATTTTTTTATTCGAATTCGATCGTCGCCACCGGCTTCTTCGTGATCTCGTATACCACCCGGTTGATGCTGGTCACCTCCGCAGTGATCCGGTCTGCGATCCGCTCCAACAGATCGTAGTCGATCCGCTCGATGGTCGCCGTCATGGCGTCGATGGTATTGACCGCACGGATCACGGCCATATAGCCCATGCTTCTGGCGTTATCCCTCACACCGACTGCCTTGAAATCCGGGATCGCTACAAAGTACTGCCACACAGTCTTATCCAAACCAGACTTGGCAAATTCGTCGCGGAGGATCGCGTCAGCCTCACGGAGCGCCTCCAGACGGTCACGGGTGATCGCTCCAAGGCAGCGGACGCCAAGTCCCGGACCCGGGAACGGCTGACGGTATACCATTTCTGCCGGAAGGCCCAGCTCGATACCGCAGGCGCGTACCTCATCCTTAAACAGCTGCTTTAATGGCTCTACCAGCTCAAACTGCAGATCCTCTGGAAGGCCGCCCACATTGTGGTGGGATTTCACACATTTGGCAGTTTTTGTACCGGACTCGATGATATCCGGGTAAATGGTGCCCTGGCCCAGGAAATCGATCCCCTCCAGCTTTCTTGCCTCTTCCTCAAACACACGGATGAATTCTCCGCCGATGATCTTACGCTTTTCCTCCGGATCTGCAACGCCGTCCAGTTTTCCAAGGAACCGCTCTGTCGCGTCCACATAGATCAGATTTGCGTGCAGCTCGTCTCGGAATACCTTTACCACGCCCTCAGACTCGTTCTTACGCATTAAGCCATGATTTACATGGACGCACACCAGCTGCTGCCCGATGGCCTTGATCAGCATAGCTGCAACCACAGAGGAATCCACGCCGCCGGAAAGCGCCAGGAGGACCTTTTTATCTCCCACCTGCTTACGGATCAGCTCCACCTGGTCCTCAATGAAATTCTTCATATTCCAGTTGGCCTCTGCCTTACATGTCTCAAAAAGGAAGATCTTCATGGCCGCATCGTCCGGAAGCTCCTGGTACTGTGCCTCACATTTTGACTGGGGATAATCAATGGAGAGCATCGGATAGCCCAGTCCATATAATTCGTCCCGGACCTGTACCTCCTGTCCGTCCACCACACGGTTCTCACCGCCATTTAAAATAATACCCTTTACATTATCCAGAGCCTGAAGCTCCTCCACCGTAATATCATGGGGATGGATCTCGCTGTATACGCCTAGGTCCCTGATCTGACGGGCAATCACTGTATTCTCTGTGCTTCCAAGATCCAGAATTACTATCATATCCTGCTTCATGCTGATTCTCCTTTTAATTATGTTAGATTAAGCGTTATCTACATTATACCTGTTCCAGAGAAAAAATCCATCAAAATTTTTTATTTTTCGAGTTCATGGGCCTCCATTCCCTCTTCCATTCATCTCCCGGTATCAGAAAAAGGTTGTGATTCCCAGAAAAATGCGCTATAATGAACGGGCCATTGAGATCTGGCAGAAAAATCATTTAAAGAGAGGTGAGATCATGGACAGTAGTGGTAGTCGAAGTACGGATATGGTATTCCAGCAGTTACAAAATGCAGGCGCGATCCGGCTGTCTGTGGTCTGATCTGGCTTTATCTGCATATATACAAGTGGATACCATTGTCCGTTCCAGTACAGCACTACATAAGCAGATGCGAATGCAGGGATCCTGTCTGTAACCGGCAATGGTTTTTTTATGCCCTTTTTTCCTTGCAAACAGGGCTCCTGTGTCCGCCTTTGCTTTCAACTGACTTGTAAAGGAGGACAATAAAATGGCAGGAAACACAACCGTAAACACAGCGCCTGCAGGATACAGCGCTGAGATCGCAGAACTGATCCGCAGCAGCCTGACTCCCCGGAGAATGCAGGAAAAGCTGTCTTCTTATCATGAAAACGATGTCGCATCCGCTCTGGAGCTTCTGACCCAGGCGGAACGGGCAAAATTATACCAGATCCTGGATTCAGAAACCCTGGCAGGGATCCTGGAATATTCCGATCATCTTACAGAATATGTACAGGAGCTGAGCGTCCGGAAAAAGGTCGATGTATTTTCCCAGATGGAGCCATCCGACGTGGTGGAGGTGCTGCGCCAGTTAGAAAAGGGCGAGCGGGAGACCCTGGTGGATCTGCTGGACCCCCAGGTCCGCTCCGATGTGAAATTGCTGAGTTCCTTCGACGAGGACGAGATCGGCAGCGTCATGTCCACCAACTACATCTCCGTCCCGGACCATGCATCGGTCAAAGAGGCCATGTCGGAGCTCGTCCGCCAGGCTGCCGAAAACGACAACATCAGCACCATTTATGTGGTGGACCAGAGGGAGACCTTTTATGGCGCCATTGACCTAAAGGACCTGATCATTGCCCGGGAGGGGACCGATCTGAAGGAGGTCATGACCTGCTCCTATCCATACGTTTACGCGCGGTCGCCCATTGAGGACTGTATCCCGCAGTTAAGAGATTATTCCGAAGACTCCATCCCCGTGCTGGACAACGAAAACCGGCTCATCGGCGTCATCACGGCCCGCGATCTGGTTGAGGTCGTAGGGGATGAGCTCAATGAAGACTACGCAAAGCTGGCAGGTCTTTCCGCTGAGGAGGATCTGGAGGAACCGATCTTCCGCAGTGTGAAAAAGCGGCTTCCATGGCTTTTCGTCCTGCTTGTCATGGGCCTCGGCGTATCCGCAACCGTCGGGCTCTTTGAATCCATCGTGGCCCAGCTCCCAGTCATCATGAGCTTTCAGTCGCTGATCCTGGATATGGCAGGCAACGTAGGCACCCAATCCCTGGCCGTTGCCATCCGTGTTCTCATGGACAAACAGACCTCCGGAAAGCAGAAGCTGACACTGATCCTGAAGGAATCCCGCGTCGGCCTGACCAACGGCTTTATTCTCGGCATATCCTCCTTCCTTGTGATCGGCGGATATCTGGTTTTAAAAGGGAACGGGCTGTCCTTTGCTTTTGCAGTTTCCGGATGCCTCGGCGCAGCCATGATACTGGCCATGCTGATCTCTTCTTTATTCGGCACAGTTATTCCGATCTTCTTCCAGAAGATCGGGGTGGATCCGGCTGTGGCATCTGGCCCGCTGATCACAACCGTAAACGATCTGGTCGCCGTAATCACCTATTATGGACTGTCCTGGGTCATTCTGATCAATCTGCTGCATTTGGCGTAAAGAATAGGAAGAAATATAAGAACGCCGGTATGGGGAAGGGTAACCATACCGGCGGTTTTTATTTTGTTATCGGAATTCGCTGGTCTTTATAAAAACACTTGACAAAGCCAGTATATTAGTGTTAGTCTAGTGGCCGAAGAGCGAAAGCGCATTATATTTTATATAATACGCCTTCGCTCTTTTTTTATGAAATGGAGGTATTAAAGTTATGAAAACACAGTTTTCTATGCAAAAGGCAAAAGCATTTGCAACGCAATTACTCTGGGAATTTATAGGAAGTGTCTTTATTGCAGCTGGAATTTATAATTTCGCTGTGCAGGCAAAATTTCCAATGACCGGATTTTCAGGTATTTCTATCATATTATATCGGTTGCTGAATATTCCGATCGGACTTTCAACCATTGTACTGAACATCCCGCTGGCTATTGTCTGCTATCGGCTTCTCGGGAAAAAGTTCTTCATCAGCTCTTTACGATGCATGGTGCTTTCTTCTTTGATGATCGACTATGTGGCACCGTTGTTTCCGGTGTATGAAGGAGATCGCTTATTAGCAGCCCTTTGTACAGGAGTATTTGGTGGTATCGGATACGCATTGATTTATTCTAAAAACTCCTCTACCGGTGGATCAGATTTTATTATTATGGCAGTGAAAGCCATCAAACCGCATTTATCTCTTGGGAAAATCGCATTCTGGTCTGATGTGGGGATCATTCTGGTCGGCGGAATTTTATTCCGAGATATGGACGGTATTATTTATGGAATGGTTGTAAATTTTATTTTTGCTGTTGCCGTAGACAAGTTAATGTATGGAATCAATGCCGGGAAGCTTACATTGATCGTTACAGATCATGGTCCTCAGATCTGTGAAGTGATCGATGAATGCTGTCAACGGGGAACCACCATTTTAAAGGGCCAGGGCGGATACCATGGAAAAGAAAAGCAGGTCGTCATGTGCGCCTGCAACAACAAAGAAATGTTCCAGGTACAGCAGGCTGTAAAGAAAGCCGATCCGGATTCCTTTTTGATCGTGCTGGAATCCAATGAGGTTCATGGAGAGGGATTTAAGATGGTACAGATTGGGGAGGAAGGAAACTGATCGTATTTTTATGTGGTAGTTTTGGAAGGGAGCCCTAAAAGTCAGAGAGCCGGGTACCCGCTGTTTATGCAGTCTCCTGGCTCTCTGTTTACTATTCAAACTCGACAATTACTAATCAATTTTGTTTAGAGATTATTCTCTGTCATGTTTACAGTTCTTTTGATTATTTGATTTATCCATATTATCCTGCCTATACAGGCTAATGTTATCATTTTGTTATCGGTGTTGATAACACTTGCTCTGTAACTGTGGATAATAGCACTATATTCTATTTCAGATCATAAGCGATTTTGCTTAAAAAATCAATCCCTATTCAAATTCATACCATTCCTTAAATCTCAGTCTTTGAGCAAAATACGATTTTTTTTGTATTCAATCATGCCATCTTTCTGCATTTTAGAAAGCTCGTTGCACATAGTACTGCGGTCAACATTCAAGTAATCTGCTAATTGCTGGCGGTTATATGGAATCAGAAAAGAATTGCTTCCGGCATGTTTTGCGCATTCTGAAAAATAAGACATCAATCGGCCTCGTATGGATTTGGAACTGGTGTGCAAAATCCTTTGTGAAAGTTGCAGACTTTTATGAGCACAGACAGTCAGTAGATTTCGTGCAAGGTTTGTATGAAAAGGGCAGGCGTTTGTGCAGGTAGTCAGAACACGTCCCACATTCATAAACAACACAGAGGTATCTTCCACGGCAGACACTGTAACCAGCATCGGCTGTCCCGGAATACAGGCATATACCTCAGCAAATACAGAACCAGGTGCAACACTTCCTAAAATGCTGGTATTCCCCCAAATATCGTTACAAGATATCATTGCCATGCCTGACAGTACAATGCCGATATTCTCTATAATACTCCCTTCTGAAAGAATTACTTCTCCTTTTTTATAATTGCGTTTTACACTATTCAAACAGCTTAAAAGCGAGGAGATGTCATCTTCTTCTAACCCACGGAATAGCTGCATATCGGATAATTTCATATTTTTTACCCTTTCGTTGTTATAACAACAGATTTTTATTTTTAATTATAATATACTATGCCCAGAAAGACAAGAGAAAGGATGGTATAAAATGATTCGAAGAATTATCCAAATAGATGAAGAAAAATGTAACGGATGTGGTGCGTGTGCCGAAGCTTGTCACGAGGGTGCAATCGGCATGGTAAACGGCAAAGCAACACTTCTGCGAGATGATTATTGTGATGGTTTGGGAGATTGTCTGCCAACCTGCCCGACAGGTGCAATTTCCTTTGTGGAGAGAGAAGCTGCCGCCTATGATGAAAAAGCTGTGCAGGAAAATATGAGGAAAAAAGCGAAAAGCAATCATGCCGCTGTTCCCCATACAGGCTGCCCCGGCAGTCGAATGCAGCGTATTCAACATTCACAAGAAACAACTCCTTCTGCCCGGGTACAGACAGAATCACAGTTGGGACAATGGCCATGCCAAATCAAACTGGTACCGACTAATGCACCATATTTTGACGGCGCAAAATTGTTAATTACAGCGGATTGCAGTGCATACGCCTATGCCAGAATGCACGAGGATTTCATGCGTGGGAAAATTACGATTATCGGCTGTCCAAAGCTTGACAGCATAGACTACAGCGAAAAGCTGACACAGATCATTCAAAACAACAACATTCAAAGTGTGACGGTTGTACGCATGGAAGTTCCCTGCTGCGGCGGACTGGAATTAGCTGCCAAAAAAGCGTTGCAGGCAAGCGGAAAATTCATTCCTTGGCAGATTGTTACGATTTCGTTGGATGGTAAGATTTTGGAATAACAGGAGAGATACTATGAGTAAAAAAATGAAAAACATTGCTCAATCAGAAGTACTGACGCTGAGAGAACAAATTTCTTATCAGGAGGGGCAGGTTGTCAGCAAAACTTTGACACAAAACCAGGCAGTAAGTATTACCCTGTTCTCATTCGCAAAGGGCGAAGAGATCAGCACCCATGAATCGGGTGGGGACGCCTTCGTCACCTGCTTGGATGGTATCGGAAAAATCACGATTGATGGCGTTGAATATCTGCTGCACGAAGGAGAATCTATTGTCATGCCAGCAGGCCATCCCCATGCGGTATATGGGCAGGAAGCGTTCAAGATGCTTTTAGTAGTTGTATTTTAATCAAACGCAAAATTGACAAAGGAAGGTGATTTTATGAAAGCAACAAAAGTAGATAAGGATCTCTGCATTGGCTGTGGGCTTTGCTGTGGATCTGCGACGAGGTTTTCCGTATGAATGAGCAGGGAAAGGCGGAAGCGTATCAACCAGCAAACGCTGAAAATCAAGGTGCTGTACAGGAGGCCATCGACTCGTGTCCTGTGTCTGCAATCGCCTGGGAAGATTAATTCAAACGCGTCTATATGCTTTTTTGATTGAGTAGAAACCACATTATTTCAAATTTTAATAGTTTTTAGGAGGCATATTATGGAACAAAAAATGTTTTGCTATCAGTGTCAGGAAACCGCCGGGTGCAAGGGCTGCACCATGTCCGGCGTATGCGGAAAGAAACCTGATGTAGCGGCCATGCAGGATCTGTTGATCTATGTCACAAAAGGAATTTCGGCTATTACGACTGCATTGCGTCAGGAAGGTAAGCAGGTATCTGCCAAAATCAATCACTTGATTACTCTGAATCTGTTCACTACCATTACCAACGCAAATTTTGATAAAGAGAGCATTGAATCAAGAATCCGTGCTACACTGACCGAAAAGGAAGTTCTGCTAAAGCAAGTTACCAATCTGACTGTTCTGCCTGAAGCCGCAAAATGGAACGGATCTGAAAACTGGGAAGAAAAAGCCAGAACTGTCGGTGTTCTTTCTACCGAAAACGAGGATATTCGCTCTCTGCGCGAGTTAATCACCTACGGTTTGAAGGGACTTTCCGCTTACTCGAAGCACGCAAATGTGCTGTTGAAGGACAACGATGAAGTTGACACATTTCTTCAGAAAGCACTGGCTGCCACGCTGAATGACAACCTTAGTGTAGAAGATCTGATTGCTCTAACAATGGAAACGGGAAAATACGGAGTATCCGGTATGGCAATGCTGGATAAGGCTAACACAGACAGCTATGGAAACCCCGAAATTACAAAGGTAAATATCGGTGTCAGAAAGAACCCCGGCATTCTGGTATCCGGCCACGACCTGCGCGATTTGGAAATGCTGTTAGAACAGACACAGGGAACTGGAGTGGATGTGTATACGCATTCCGAGATGTTGCCAGCTCATTATTATCCCGCTTTCAAAAAATATCCTAACTTTGTTGGTAATTATGGGAATGCTTGGTGGAAACAAAAAGAAGAATTTGAATCCTTTAACGGTCCTATTCTAATGACAACCAACTGCATTGTTCCTCCTAAGGATAGTTACAAAAACAGGCTTTACACTACCGGCGCTGCGGGATATCCGGGATGCACACATATTCCGGGAGAGATTGGCGAACAAAAAAATTTTTCTGCGATTATTGAGCATGCAAAAAAATGTGTCGCTCCGAGTGAAATCGAAACCGGTGAAATCATCGGCGGATTTGCCCATGCACAAGTTCTGGCTTTGGCAGATAAAGTTGTAGAAGCTGTAAAAAGCGGTGCTATCAAAAAGTTTGTGGTTATGGCGGGCTGTGATGGTCGAGCAAAGAGCCGCGACTACTATACAGAATTTGCTAAGGCTCTGCCGAAGGACACTGTCATCCTTACTGCCGGTTGTGCAAAATATAAATATAACAAGTTGCCTTTAGGCGATATCAATGGCATCCCACGTGTTCTGGATGCAGGTCAATGCAATGATTCCTATTCCCTTGCTGTAATCGCCTTGAAACTCAAAGAGGTCTTTGGGCTTGACGATATTAACGATCTGCCAATTACCTATAATATCGCATGGTACGAGCAAAAAGCAGTTATCGTTCTTCTGGCTCTTTTATATCTTGGTGTGAAGAATATCCACCTTGGCCCTACACTTCCGGCATTTCTCAGCCCGAATGTTGCAAAGGTCTTGATCGAGAACTTCGGCATTGCAGGAATTGGCACTGTGGAAGAGGATATGGAGAAGTTTTTCGGTATTAACGCATAAAAAATACTCCGTCAAAAGAAATAGATCCAACAGGCATAAAGAAACCTCGGAAACCCTTATAAAATGGGCATCCGAGGTTTTCTGTCTGTTATTCGAATCTGACAACGCCTAATCAATTTTGTTTAGATATTATTCGTTATCGTGTTTATAGTTCTTTTGATTATTTGATTTATCCATATTATCCTGCCTATACGAGCTAATATTATCATTTTGTTTTCAGACTTGCTTTCCACCATACACCTTTTCTTATTGATAAATCATCCCTTTATCCACAATCTCCCTCGCACACGCTTGTATATTGAAACGAACCCCATTCAAGTAGGGGACAAACTTATAGGATTTCAAGCAAAATATTATTCAGATAGTGTTTCTATGTCTGGCAAAGAAAATGAATTAAGTGATGCAGTTAAAGGAGCAGCAAGAGCTTATCCTGGTATTACAACACTTTATTTTTATATTAGTCAAGAATTTTCTCCAAGTTCCAAAAAAGATATTGTAAAACCGGCATATCAGACAAATATTGAAAATACTGCACAATTACTGGGGATTACAATTGAGTGGAGAGGTTTAAGTAATATCGAGGCTCAGCTTATGCAGGATAAAAGACTTACTATTTGTAGAAATGTTTTCTTTCAAGCAGATTCTGCAGTTCAGGAATGTTGTGAAAACCTTAAAAAGCATAAAGAAGATATTTTTAATCATATTGGGACACAAGTGTCGTATAATGATAAAACCATTATTCTGGAAAATAATGTGTTTAATATAAATTCTTTTTTGCAGTCTGAGAATCAGGCTTTAGTTGTAGATGGTGAGGCTGGTG
>OLRX01000496.1_pt1 | contig 35634 bp, 32 predicted proteins | sample 1672991 | NCBI WGS metagenome assembly OLRX01 (sample SAMEA3136744, study PRJEB25190) | human gut metagenome | biome: human gut; feature: human-associated habitat; material: faeces | place: Austria | collected 2013
AAGAGGAAGAACTACACCGTTGCCCCCACGGAGAGCGATGCCAAGCCCTGATGTTGTGCTCTCTGGACTGTGCAACGAGTGGTGCCCACCCAGACAGGAAAACAAAGGCCGATGGCCGGTTCATCGTGACTCCGTGGTGGTGCATCCATAAGTGCAAATGGTTTTCGGAACACAAGAACGAAGCGTCCAAAAAGTCCTGATCCGTCGAATAGAAAATCCCCCAAACAAACGTTTGGGGGATTTTTTATCAAACAGTCGCTTCAGAACTTACTTCTTCAGCCAAGGCATAAGGGCACGCAGCTTGCCGCCCACCTGTTCGATCTGGTGGTCGTTTTCGATACGGCGCTTCGCCTTAAAGCTCGGGTAACCGCAGCCGCATTCAAGGATGAAGTCACGAGCGAACGTGCCGTCCTGGATTTCGCTCAGGACCTGCTTCATGGCCTTGCGGGTTTCGTCGGTGATGATGCGGCGGCCGGTGCGGTAATCGCCGAATTCGGCGGTGTCGCTGATGGAATGACGCATCTTGCCGAAGCCGCCTTCATAGATGAGGTCAACGATGAGCTTCATCTCGTGGCAGCATTCAAAATAGGCGATTTCGGGCTGATAGCCGGCAGCGACCAGCGTTTCGAAACCGGCCTTGATCAGTTCGGTCACACCGCCGCACAGGACGGCCTGTTCGCCGAAGAGGTCGGTTTCAGTTTCTTCCTTGAAGGTGGTTTCGATCACGCCGGAACGCGTCCCGCCGATGCCCTTGGCATAGGCCAGCGCCTTCTGGGTGGCTTCGCCGGTGGCGTCCTGATGGACGGCGAACACGCAGGGAACCCCGCCGCCTTCCGTGAAGGTGCGGCGAACCAGATGGCCGGGACCCTTGGGGGCCACCATGAACACATCCACGTCCTTCGGGGGTTCGATCTGGCAGAAATGGATGTTGAAGCCGTGAGCGAACACCAGAGACTTGCCGGGCTTCAGGTTCGGAGCGATGTCTTCGCGGTACACGCGGGCCTGATGCTGGTCGGGCAGCAGGATCATGATCACATCGGCGGCAGCGGCAGCTTCCGCGGCGGACATGGGGGCAAAGCCGTGTTCCTTGGCAAGAGCGTAGTTGGCACCACCGGAACGCTGACCAACAATCACGTTTAGGCCGGAATCACGCAGATTCTGGGCATGCGCATGGCCCTGGCTGCCGTAACCGATAACGGCAATGGTCTTGTTTTTGAGAAAATCCAGGTTCGCGTCCTGTTCATAGAAGGCTTTCATGTTCTCTCCTTAACTGGTAACTCCAAACATTCCGAAAACACGGCCCAACGCGGACCGTCCCAGAATCACCTGCGGGCATGCGCCTAAAAGCGGATTGCTCGAAAGCTCAAAATACACAAGAGCACAGAGACTGGCAATATCCCCCTCTCCATAAAAACATAACGGATATACGGAAAAAGGGGGAAATCCAGTCTGCTGCGGCTGTTTTCGAACCCAGAAACAACATTTCGAAAGATAAACGCCAAAAAAAAAAGCGGCCCGCGAAAATTTCTGCGGGCCACTTTCAAAACCGTTTTAGATGTCGTCGCTCTGCATAGTACGCCGGACAGCGAGCGTCCCCGTGCGAGCAAGCTCCTTAATGCCGAATTTCTGCAGCAACTGGATAATCGCCTGCAACTTGGAGTGATCGCCCGTCGCTTCCAACGTCAGGTCGGTAAGGCTCACGTCCACGACCTTGCAGCGGAAAATGTCCGCTATGCGGAGCACTTCGCCGCGCTTGGATTCTTCCGCGTGGACCTTGATGACCATCATTTCCCTTTCAACATAGGCCATCCCGTAAAAGTCGACGACCTTGACGACCGTCACCAGCTTGCGCAACTGCTTGACGATCTGTTCGATGATCTGTTCGTCGCCGCTGGTGGTGATGGTCATGAGAGAAACCCCATCCTCAAGGGTGGGGGCCACATTGAGCGACTCGATGTTGAAACCGCGACCGCTGAACAATCCCGCCACACGAGAGAGGACACCCGGTTCATTCTCAACAAGTACAGACAAAACGCGCCGCATTCTTCCTCCAAGAGCTGTTAAAGTTCACCCAAGAGGGCAACACCTATACGATCAACATCTCGTCCAGCGAGGCCCCGGCCGGCACAATGGGAGAAACATTCTCTTCCCTGTCCACCAGCACGTCAATAACAGCGGTCCTCGGTGAAGCCAGAGCCTTGGGCAACAGCTCCTCAAGCTCTTCTTCCGTCGTAATGCGATAGCCTTCCGCGCCATACGCGTCCGCCAGCTTCACGAAATCGGGCTGCCCCTTCATGTCCGTGGCGACGTAGTTGGCATCATAAAAAAGTTCCTGCCACTGGCGAACCATGCCGAGATGGCGGTTGTTCAGAATGAGGATCTTGACGGGAAGCCCATTTTCGACAGCCGTCATCAGCTCCTGGATGTTCATCTGGATGGAACCGTCTCCCGCGACATCGACTACAAGGCGATCCGGGAAAGCCATCTGGGCTCCGATTGCGGCGGGAAGCCCGTATCCCATCGTGCCGAGGCCACCTGAAGTCAAGTATGTCCGCGGCTTATGATATTTATAGAACTGGGCCGCCCACATCTGGTGCTGGCCAACCTCTGTTACGATCACAGCGTCCCCGCCTGTAACTTCATTTACAGTCTGGATAATAAAAGGACCGGTAAGTACATTCTTATTGTAACGCAGCGGATACATATCCTTCATACGTTCAATATGGGCGATCCACTCATCATGGTTAATAGGATCCAGATGGGTATTTAACCTGCGTAAAATAGTCTTAGCATCTCCAATGATGCTTGCGTCAACCTTGATATTCTTGTTGATCTCTGCACGGTCAATGTCAATCTGTAAAATTTTTGCGTTTTTCGCGAATTTTGATGCATTTCCAATAACACGGTCACTGAATCTGGCACCAACTACTACTAAAAGGTCTGCCTCAGTAATGCCATAGTTGGATGTTTTAGTTCCATGCATACCAACCATGCCTGTATACAGTTCATCTGCACCGTCAAATGCGCCCTTACCCATTAAACTGTCTGCAACCGGTGCCTGGATCTTGTGAGCAAACACACGCAGTTCTTCAGAAGCATTGGAAATAATAGCACCGCCGCCTACGAAAATAAATGGCTTCTGGGCCTTGCGGATCATTTCCAGAGCCCGCTCCATATCTTCTTCTTTAATGGTATCGGTCTGTGGTTCGATCTTCTCCGGCTCCTGATACTCATAATCTGCAGTTGCCGCAGTTACATCCTTTGTAATATCCACCAGAACAGGGCCCGGTCTTCCACTCTGGGCGATGACGAAAGCCCTGCGGATCACTTTTGCCAGTTTATTGATGTCTTTTACAATGAAATTGTATTTCGTGATAGGCATGGTCACACCGGTAATGTCGATCTCCTGGAAACTGTCCTTACCTAAGAGGCTGTTTGCCACGTTACAGGTAATAGCTACTACCGGAACTGAATCCATATATGCAGTAGCAATACCTGTTACCAGGTTAGTCGCACCAGGGCCGGACGTTGCCAGGCATACGCCTACCTTTCCAGTTGCCCTGGCATATCCGTCTGCTGCATGGGAAGCGCCCTGTTCATGAGATGTAAGAATATGGGTGATCTCATTCTGGTGCTGATACAGCGCATCATATATATTCAGGATGGCACCGCCCGGATATCCGAAAACAGTGTCTACCCCCTGTTCTTTCAAACATTCTATAACGATTTCCGCACCTGTCAATTTACTCATATGTCCTGTACTCCTTTACAATATTACTCAGCGCCTTCCTTATTTTGCCTGAAGGATAGCACCCTTGTCGCCGGAAGTTACCAGTGAAGCATATCTTGCCAGATAACCGGTAGTCACCTTTGGCTCTCTTGGCTGCCATTTTGCTTTTCTGGCTGCCATTTCTTCATCAGAAACCAGTACATTTAACTGATGATTATCAATATCAATGGAAATGATATCTCCCTCTTCTACTAATGCGATCGGACCGCCTACAGCTGCCTCCGGAGAAACATGTCCGATAGAAGCACCTCTGGATGCTCCGGAGAAACGTCCGTCTGTAATCAGGGCTACTGTGGATCCAAGTCCCATTCCTGCAATAGCAGAAGTCGGATTTAACATTTCTCTCATGCCAGGGCCGCCTTTTGGTCCCTCATAACGGATCACAACAACATCCCCGGCAACGATCCTGCCACCCTTGATCGCTGCAATAGCGTCTTCCTCGCAGTCAAAGACTCTGGCTGGACCTTCATGCTTTAACATTTCAGGAGCTACTGCAGAACGCTTTACAACGCCTGAATCCGGTGCCAGATTACCCTTTAAGATAGCAATACCACCGGTCTGGCTGTATGGATTGTCAATCGGACGGATAACATCCGGATCTTTGTTTACGCAGTCCTTGATGTTTTCGCCGACAGTCTTTCCTGTAACAGTCATGCAGTTCAGATTTAACAGGCCTTTCTTGCTGATCTCATTCATAACAGCGTAGATACCGCCTGCCTCGTTCAGGTCTTCTATGTAAGTATGACCTGCAGGTGCTAAGTGGCACAGATTTGGTGTTCTTGCGCTGATCTCATTTGCAATGTCTACATTTAACTCAACACCAGCTTCATGTGCAATAGCCGGTAAATGGAGCATACTGTTGGTAGAGCATCCTAAAGCCATATCCATGGTCAAAGCATTCATAAATGCTTCTTTTGTCATAATATCTCTTGGACGGATATTTCTTTTTAACATTTCCATTACCTGCATGCCGGCATGTTTAGCCAGCTTGATACGTTCGGAATAAACTGCAGGAATGGTTCCGTTTCCACGAAGTCCCATACCAAGAACCTCTGTCAGGCAGTTCATGCTGTTTGCAGTGTACATACCAGAACAGGATCCGCAGGTCGGACAGGTCTTATTTTCATATTCTTTTACATCTTCTTCGGTCATCTTTCCTGCTGCATAGGCACCAACTGCCTCAAACATACTGGAAAGGCTGGTCTTACATCCCTTTACGTGGCCTGCAAGCATTGGACCGCCGCTGACAAATACAGTTGGGATATTTAATCTTGCTGCCGCCATTAACAGACCAGGAACATTCTTATCACAGTTTGGAACCATGACCAAAGCATCAAACTGATGTGCCATTGCCATACATTCAGTAGAATCTGCGATCAGGTCTCTGGTAACCAGCGAATACTTCATGCCCACATGACCCATGGCAATACCGTCACAGACTGCAATAGCCGGAAATACGACCGGGGTACCGCCACCCATGGCAACACCTAATTTTACTGCCTCTACGATCTTATCCAGGTTCATATGTCCCGGAACGATCTCATTATAAGAACTTACAATACCTACTAATGGCTTATTCATTTCTTCTTCTGTCATACCAAGTGCATTAAAAAGGGAACGATGCGGTGCCTGCTGCATTCCTTTTCTTACTGCGTCACTTCTCATATTTTTATCCTCCTGAAAATCTCATGTACTCCCAGAATCTTTTAGTGAATACGCTCTGCAACCAGATCACCCATCTGGGTAGTTCCAACCCTGGTGCAGCCCTCTGACATAATATCGCCGGTACGATATCCATCTTTCAGAACCTGACGTACTGCTGTCTCTACTGCCAGTGCCTCTTTGTCCAGGTCACAGGAATAACGAAGAAGCATCGCTGCGGAAAGAATGGTTGCTAATGGGTTGGCAATATCTTTTCCTGCAATATCCGGTGCAGAACCATGGCTTGGCTCATACAGACCGAACTTTGACTCATTTAAGCTTGCAGAAGATAACATGCCGATAGAACCGGTGATCATACTTGCCTCATCTGAAAGGATGTCACCAAACATGTTCTCAGTCAGAACTACGTCAAACTGTCCCGGATTCATAACCAGCTGCATTGCACAGTTGTCTACTAACATGTGGCTTACTTCTACTTCCGGATAATCCTTTGCAACTTCATTTACAACCTTGCGCCATAAACGGGAAGTATCCAGAACATTTGCCTTGTCAACACTTACCAGCTTTTTGCGGCGTTTCATAGCGATCTCAAATCCCTTGACAGCAACACGGCGGATTTCATGCTCACTGTATGGCATAGAGTCTACCGCATATAATTCACCGTCTTTTTCCTCAGTGCTTCTTGCTCCGAAGTAAACACCGCCGGTCAGTTCACGCATAATGACCATATCAAAGCCATTTCCAATGATCTCTTTCTTTAATGGACACGCATCTGCTAACTGCTCAAAAAGATAAGCCGGACGGATATTTGCAAACAGTCCTAAACCTTTACGGATTTTTAAAAGTCCTGCCTCTGGTCTCAGGTTTGGTGCAATATCATACCATCTGGAGTTGCCTACATTACCTCCAACAGCACCTAACAGCACTGCATCTGAATTTCTGGCTGTCTCCAGTGCTTCATCCGTCAGCGGAACACCATATGCATCAATGGAGCAGCCGCCCATTAAAATATCCGTATAATTAAACTTATGTCCGTAAACTTCTCCTACTTTATCTAATACCTTTTTGGCCTCTCTTACAATCTCAGGGCCAATACCATCTCCCGGAATTGCAACAATATTATAATTCATAATTATTATCCCCTTTATCTACTATTCCTATTGGTTATATCTTTTGCAATAGCTGTGATTTCTATCAATCATATCTCATTTGAGGCTTCATTTCAACTATTCCCGCCCATTTTCCCTATTACAAAATATACATGTTTGGAATTGCCGGTATAACTATAAATCATAATTCTAAATACATTCGTAATCTTCTCATTTTTCTATTGGATCTCACGGATCAGGCAATACTGTTTTAAATCAAAATGCTTCTGGACAATGCCAAAAAGCTTAAAACCAAAATGCTCGTACATAGGCACGTTATCCGGATTATGGGTTTCCAGTGAGATCATCAGATGATGCTCCTGGGCATAACGGATCACCTCATCCATAAGGATCGCTGCCAGACCATGATGCTGCATGTCCGGATCCACTGCAAGGTAGATCACATGAAGACGCTCTTCCTGGTGGAGCTGGTCGGTCCACCGGGAGTTTAAGTAATCACGGCCTTTCATAAAATTCCATAAAGTCTTCAGGCTCGGATCCTCTTTGATCAGATATTCATCGGTCTTTAAACCCGCCCAGGCTTCTGTAAGATAAAAAGTAAGGGGATTATAAGGCTCTGACTCATCAGAAACCACTAACAGGGAATTCATTTCCTCGCTGTCAGAATAAATCTCACAGGTTTCAATAAATTCTGTAAGATCACACTTGAAAAGTTCAGGAAGCAGACGCTCCCTTGTCTCTTTTTCCGGAATCAGCTTGCAATATAAGGGATCATGGGCAAAGCATTTCACCAGCAATTTTTCCAGTTTTGGCAGATCTTCTTTTTTTACTCTGTATAACGTCTGACTTTCCATACTATATATCTGTTCTCCTTACTGTTTTTCCAGGCATCCTTCCATGGCAGCCAAAAGCTTCTCCACAGAAGATGCCATATAATCAATATCATCCCGGTAGCACTGCTCCTGGGCTTTTGCAGCCTGAAGCAGAGTCTTGTATTCTTCTTCCAGATCCGGTCTTTCTCCTGCTTTCTGCAGTTTGTTCTTTTTCTTTAAACTTACTACCAGATCGTACAGGTTTTCATGGTGGATAATACGGCCATAGCCCCATTTTAACCGGTCTGCCGGCTGATTTAATACATATTCAGTAAAATAACGGAATACTTCTCTGTCAAACAGGAAGGCATACCTGTTATTATCGATCTCATAAACTGCTTCCAGGGCACCTTCCGGATCATCCTCTTTTAAGCAGGCAAGCGCCTTATAAATGGCTTTCAGGTTCTCACCTACCCCCTGCTGTGGGAACAGTACATCGTCATTCCAGTTTAAGCGGACAAAATAGTCCTGTTCCTTGCGGAAGATATAAAGAAGGGAGCTGTTTAAGTCTGCATATCCTGCTGCCACATTCTTTGCCTCATCATACTTTCCTGATTCCAGAAGACTTTTATAATCATCGTTGATCTTCTGTATCTGACTGTATAACTGACGTCCCAGCTCTTTTGCCTTTTTCAGGCGTTCTAAAAGGTTTGTCTCATCTGCCTGTGTTTTTTCACACAGGGATTTTTCTACGCTGTCTTCCACTGCAGCAAACAGCCGTTCAAAATCCATAGGTACTACTGCTGTATAGTCAAATGCCAGCACCAGTTTTCCATAAAGGTTATGGTGGAAACGGTAAACCGGCTCGTCATAGAAATCTTCATTATCAAACTGAGAATGATAGTGGGTCTCCATAAACTCCCCGTCGCTGAACTCATTTACAGAGGATGGAATTCCTGCAATGGCAATGGAAAAATCATCAGACCAGGTCTGGATAGGGAAGTGGACTTCCATGCCTTCCGGGTATGCTTCCTTGGAAGGCTGGATATGTTCGGTTGCCTTCTTCATAAAAGAAGCATATTCATAGGTGCAGCGGACTGCATCCTTCTTTCCATGGGCATGGGCCGGAAGTTCAAAGTTAAAGTCTGCGATCACCTTTCCCTGCCACTCCGGATGGGCAGTAAATACCTGTTCGTAGGCACCGGTAGACCAATCATATTTAGAGTCTACTACTCCCCACTCTTCTGCTGCCATAGCACAGAACACTAACGTCTTCCTTGGCTTATATCCCATGTCAATAAAAGTTCTTGCGATCCCAAGCATCATTGCAACTGCCGCATTGTCATCCTGAAAACCGGTAAAATAAGAGTCATAGTGAGCGGACAGCATGATCATCTGCTCCGGCTCTTCTCCTGGTATCATGCCGGTAATGTTATAGGACTCCCGGTCACGGACCACAGTAGACTGGGCATCAAATAATACCTGGATTTCTTTAAAATCCCCTGTATGATTTTCAGTTTTTTCTATATTTCCCATATCTGCTTTTAAGACAGCCGCATCTGCCTGGGAAATGGAGAAAGCAGCTGCCTCTTTCGGTCCTGCAATATCCTGGGCATTTAAGGACGTATCATGGATCTCCCCATACCCCTGATCCTGAACTGCAATAAGTGCTGCCGCTCCCTTTAAATGAGCCTGATAAACCGGAAAATTGATCCACCATTCTTCTCTCTGGTTAATATCGATCAGCACAAGCTTACCTTTTACATCTATATTTTCATAATTTTCCGCTGTGCCCCGTCCTAAATAGACCATGGAAAATTCCTGAAATCCTTCTGTATGAAAATCCGTCTGATAAGCGCCTAATTGAAATTCATATTCTTTATCTTCTTTATCTCGGTAACGAAGGACCGCGTGATGAAAGTCCCAGCTGTCTACCTTGATCTTATCCTTTTGTACATTCTGAAGTCCCATTTCCTGCATTTCTTTTAAAAGCAGTTCTCCCGTCTCCCACTCTGCTTTGGAGCCGGCTGTACGGTATCCCAGTACCGGATTTGTCTTAGGTCCTTCCATTCTTTTTGCAAGATCATAAGATTTTTTTACATCAACAGCCTGTTCAAAGGCTTCTTCCCATTCCCTTAAACTGTTCATATTTCTGTCCTCTTTCTTCTAAGCTCTGTTTGAGAACACATCCATCTCAAATGCTGCATCTATAATAGCACAAAATAAGCCGCTGCAAAATGTCTTTTTACACTTTACAGCGGCTTGTATTTACAGTAATGTATCTACAGTCTGTCTGTTTTACTGGGCGATCCAGGCTCCATCTGCGCCTACCAGATAATTATCAGGTGTCATGCAATCAGTAAGCATATCACCATTTTCAGAGCAATAGTAACTCTTTCCATTCCAGTCGATCCAGCCGGTCTTCATATAGCCGTTCTCATCAAAGAAATACCATTTTCCGCCTAATTCTTCCCACTGGTTTGCAGGATAGGTTCCGTCTGCCCTGCAATACCACCACCTCTTGTCTGTTTCCTGTTTCCATTTACCGGTAGTGCCGGAAGCTGTATTTACATTTGATGCATTTGGGTCTGCTTTAAATTCTGCCACTTTATCACCACTAATATAAACGGGGTTAGATTCGGTCCATTCGCCTTTTACCGTATTGTCATATTTATTAACAGCACGGACTTTTACCATATAGTTTTCATTTGGCTTCATCATACGTATTCTGCAGTTGGCAGAGTTTGTATCGGTAGTAAGGGCAGTTCCTACGATCTTTCCTTCCCTGTATACACGGACTTCGTAGCTTCCTGCTGTACTTATAGCCGGCCAGGTGGCAATTCCATTATCTGATAAAGTAATTCCTTCCATGGATTTTAAACTGTTCTGCAGGGAAGGCAAGTTTACATCTAACAGTAATTCAGAACTGGAATTCTGTCTGGTAGATGATTTATATTCCGCACCCCCCTTTAATGTGATCTTATCCTTTCCCAGGGAAGTAAAATAATAATCATCATCTGCAGTCAATGTGATACGGATCTGAGGTGTCATATCTTCTGTCCAGGTAAATCCCTCATTTAATATATCATATCCATCTACGCTGTATCGGCTGCTGCTGCTGTCGATTTCAATATTCTCCATTCCAAAGTCTGTATCCGGTTCAATATCTGCCTTGATCGTCAATGTAACCGATGTGATCTTCTTTCTGCTGGCTGCATAGCCTGGGAACGCACACATTGCCGCAAGAAGCCCCGCCATCACAGCTGCGATCAGTCTTTTTTTACTGTATGCCATATACCTATTCCTCCTTTTTCTCACAAATGTTCTCTTGGAATCTTTCTGTACCTGATTTTGCGAGAAGATTTTTTGTCAGTTGTGCCCGGATTTTTGAGGCGTACGCGGTGCGTACGTTGATAAAATCCGGGTACGACTGGCGGAAAATCAGCCGCAAAGGCAGGTGCACGAAAAACTCCGAGAGAACATCACAATATTCTCTTGGAATCTTTCTTTGCTCTAAGACTACCCTTTTTACCATATACTGTCAATAAAGTTTTCCTTACGATTTACTAGTAAATCGTTTCGTAAATAACTGTACTGATCACATAGGATGCGGATTTGAGTGTGCAGGTCTAAAAACGCAGGTGCAGCATGCCAACGGCACGTAACAGCTGACTTTCATTATGCAATGTATCAAAAAAAGCTCCATCTATTGATGAAGCTTTTTTATAATACATTTTTTACTTTGCATAGCCCGTTACTCTGGATTCACGGATCACATTGACTTTGATCTGTCCCGGATATTCCAGTTCGTCTTCAATACGCTTGGAAATATCTCTTGCCAGCAATACCATATCGTCATCGCTGACCTGTTCAGGAATAACCATAATACGGACTTCCCGTCCTGCCTGAATAGCAAAAGACTTATCTACACCCTTGAAAGAATTTGTAATATCTTCAAGCTGCTTTAATCTGTTTGTGTATGTTTCCAGTGTCTCTCTTCTTGCACCAGGTCTTGCAGCAGAAATAGTATCTGCAGCCTGAACGATGCATGAAATAAGATTGGTCGGTTCTGTATCTCCATGATGGGATTCTACAGCATTGATAACAACCGCTGATTCTTTGTACTTTCTGCAAAGATCTGCACCCAGCTGTACATGTGTACCTTCCATATCATGATCAACAGATTTACCAATATCGTGGAGTAAACCGGCACGTTTTGCCAGACGTACATCCACACCCAGTTCAGAAGCTAAAAGCCCTGATAACTGTGCTACTTCGATGGAATGCTTTAATGCATTCTGACCATAACTTGTTCTGAATTTCATCCGTCCTAACAATTTTACCAGTTCCGGATGAATGCCATGAATACCAACTTCGAGACATGCAGATTCGCCTTCTTCTCTCATGTTGTTCTCCACTTCTTTTTGCGCTTTCTCTACCATCTCTTCGATCCTTGCCGGATGGATACGGCCGTCTACGATCAGACGTTCCAGCGCAATTCTTGCTACTTCCCTGCGGATCGGATCAAATCCGGATAAAACTACCGCTTCTGGAGTATCATCAATGATCAGTTCCACACCAGTTAATGTCTCAAGAGTACGGATATTACGTCCCTCACGACCAATGATGCGTCCCTTCATCTCATCATTTGGAAGCTGTACTACAGATACAGTTGTTTCCGCCACATGATCTGCTGCACACCGCTGGATAGCTGTGACAACTAAATCTCTGGCCTTCTTATCAGCTTCTTCTTTTGCCTTGTTTTCAAGTTCCTTGATCAGCTTTGCTGTATCATGCTTTACGTCTTCTTCAACAGATTTTAAAAGATATTCTTTTGCCTGTTCGGAGGTAAGACCGGAAATTCGTTCCAGTTCCTGTATTCCCTGTTCATACTGGGCCTCTACTTCTGCGGTACGTTCACCGAGAATATTTTCCCTTCTGACCAGATCAGCCTCCTTCTTTTCAAGGGCATCTGCCTTTTTTTCAACGTTTTCTTCTTTGCTTAATACACGCTTCTCGTAACGCTGAAGTTCCGCTCTTCTTTCCTTGGTTTCTTTTTCCAACTCATTTTTTGTCTTTAAAGATTCTTCCTTGGCTTCCAGGAGAGCTTCTCGCTTCTTTGTTTCTGCAGTCTTTAATGCTTCATCTATTATTTCTCTGGCTTTTTCTTCTGCACTTCCAACCTTGCTGTCATACTGCTTGCGCTCGTAAGAACGGCCTGCAGAATGTGCAAAATAGCCAACAATAATAGCCGCGATCACCGCGCCGATTATAGCAGGAATTATGATCTGCAACACAGGAGCACCTCCTTATATTTAGCTTTCATTGTACGAAATACAACATATTAATTTTATACTTTTTTCAGAATTGTGTCAAGTATATTCCTCTTATTTCCCCGTTGTACCGACAACATAAACAAAAGGACATGCTGCCTTCTTTAATCATCTGTGCTCTCCCTCAAAACCCGCTGGATAACATCAAAAGAAAAGCCTTTTCTGCCTAAAAAAGCAGCCAGTTTCTGCCTTTCTTTCCAATCCGCTGGGATCTGTCCGCCTGTTTTTTTCTTTAATAAAGCCCGGACTGTATCATCCTCATTAATGGGAGCTTCTTCAAACATCCGGCTGATCGTATCCTTATCCACGCCCTTTTGCTGCAGCTCAAAAACAATCTGACGGGGACTTTTTCTGCTTTTATTTATATGAATATAATTTTCTGTGTAAGAACTGTCATCTACAAAATGATACTCTTCCAAAAAGGACATCACCTCTCTGATCACATCGTCCGGGTAACCATCTTTTTGCAGTTTTTGGATCATCTCAGCCTTGGTCCGCCCCTGGGACTGAAGAAGATACAGGGCGCGATCTCTGGCCCGTTTTAAAAGGATCTCTTCTTTTATCTTCTCGTAAGTCTGTTCCGAAAGGTCATTTTCTTCTTCTATATGGAAACGGGCTGCTTCACTTTTATATAAAACAAATGCAAAGTCCTCTCCAAGGAAGACTTTGCATTTTTTCTTATCTACAGGGACAATTGCTGTAACGGTCATTCTTTTTCAGCCTCAGAAACAGTCAGCTCTTCTCCTGCATTTTCTGCAAGAACGGAGCCGCTCTCTTCTTTCTCTTTCAGAGCTGCTTCTCTGGCCTTAGCCTCTGCCTCCTCAGCACCTGGCAGATTGTACTTCACACGTACCTGTGCTTCAATCTCAGCACAGATTGCCGGATGCATCAACAGATACTGTTTTGCATTTTCCCGTCCCTGACCAATCTTGGAACCGCCGTATGCAAACCATGCACCGCTTTTTTCTACGATATTTTCCTTTACAGCAAGGTCTAAGATATCGCCTTCTTTGGAGATTCCTTTACCAAACATAATATCGAACTCAGCCTCTCTAAATGGCGGAGCGATCTTATTTTTAACTACTTTTACGCGGACACGGTTTCCAACTACTTCACCGCCCTGCTTTAAGGTTTCGATCCTGCGCACATCCATACGGACAGAAGAATAAAACTTCAGCGCACGTCCACCGGTAGTAACCTCCGGGTTTCCAAACATAACGCCTACTTTTTCACGCAGCTGGTTGATAAAAATAACAATACAGTTAGACTTACTGATAATAGCAGTCAGTTTTCTTAATGCCTGGGACATCAGACGTGCCTGAAGACCTACATGGGAATCACCCATCTCGCCATCGATCTCAGCTTTTGGCACCAGAGCTGCTACAGAGTCCACGATCACGATATCTACAGCGCCGGAACGTACCATAGTTTCTGTAATCTCCAGACCCTGCTCACCGTTATCCGGCTGGGAAATATAGAGATCATCAATATCTACGCCGATATTTTTTGCATAAACAGGATCTAATGCATGCTCAGCATCGATAAAACCTGCAATACCCCCTCTTTTCTGCACCTCTGCTACCATATGAAGAGCTACCGTCGTCTTACCTGAGGATTCCGGTCCGTATATCTCAATAATTCTTCCCTTTGGGACACCGCCCAGCCCCAATGCGATATCAAGGCTGATGGAACCTGTAGGAACTGTCTCAATATTCATATTTACACCGGACTCACCTAACTTCATAACGGAGCCCTTACCATATGCTTTTTCAATCTGAGTCAAAGCAGCATCTAATGCTTTTAACTTCTCATCTTTATTCATATCTCTATTCACGCTCATCTTTTCTTCTTTGCCCATGTTCTCCTCCTGAGAAAATAATGCGAACAAATGTTCTGTTATGTACCATAATCATAGTACAGTTATTAAAAATTGTCAACCTTCTTTTCGGTTTCTTTTGCCATATCCTCCTGGTAAATGCGGGCGAACGCCCCTGAACGGGAATTTATAATGTTTTTGCAGTGTGAATACCTGCGGGAGTTAGTTTTACAATAGCATATCCGCAGCAAGTTTGCAAGCAGACTGTGAAAAAGCCCGCCTGCAAGCCTGCATTTATCCGCGTTACTGTCCCCTTCCACCGGACAAAATATCATATAATTGGGGGACTGTATGCTTTAACAAATATCCTGCCACACTGCTTACCAGCAAAATAAGAAACGGCATGATAAGAAAAAATACTGCTGCCACCACCTGGTTTCCTTTCAAGATCACTGCTCCGGTTTTATTGAAAAAGCGAACCCAGGGAAAATGGATGGCATAGAGAAAAAAGCTGTTTTTTACTGTAGAACCAGCCGGTTTAAATGGTATTTCTTTTAAAATGCTGTATAAAACAAGCACTCCCAGAAAACGTATCAGCACAGTATGGACCGGTGTATAATGCAAAAATGCCCCAGATCTTCCAAGAAGCCACAGTATAAGCCAGATAAAAATAAGGACAGCAGACCATATTTTTTTCTGGAAAGGCGTATTTTCTCCTTCCACTTTTTCTTTAAATAAAACTGCATACCCGGATGCGCTATAATAGAACAAAGCATCCAGATTTAAAAGAGGAATACTTACATTTTTCCACAAAGCAAATATAAGCAAAAGCAGCCAGGCCAGGCCAGACATTTTTCTGCGGATGATCATATACAGAAAAGGAGCCAGAAGCACTAAAAACAGCAGTTGGAACAAATACCAGAAAACCGGATTATATTTATAATAAACTGCTGCCAAAAGCAGTTCTTTCAGATTAAAGGCAACCGGCTCTTTTCCAATGATATTTTCCACAAAAGAAAGCCTTGTGGCTACAACGTAGCCCAGATAATAAAGAATATTCCACAAAACATACGGAAGAAGAAGGCTTTTGCACCGGCTCTTCCATTTGGAAACTGTTTTTGAAAACTGAAAATTTCTATAAAAAAGATAAGCGGAGATCATAAAAAAGCCAGGAACTGCGATCTGCCCCAAAGTCTGGGCAAAAAAGTTCTCCAGGCTATAAACCATTGTTTCCCTTCCTAATTCCCCTAAAAACAGCTCTGTATTTTCAGAATGGACCCATACCACCATCAGGCTGAGGATAAAACTCATCCACCAGATATGTTCCCGAAACCATTTTTCCCTCATATCTTTTTTCCAACTTTCTGCCAAAAAAGGCCATGCAAAACAGCTTATTTCCTGCTATTTTGTCACAGCCCCTGTAAACTTATATGTTATATAACTAGTACATCGTTTCGTAAATAACTGTACTAATCACGTAGGATGCGGATTTGAGTGTGCAGGTCTAAAAACGCAGGCGTAGCGGGCTACGCTGAGGCTTTTAGGCCTGTGCAATCAGATTCGCAGACAAGTGAGGGGTATAGTTATTTCGAAAACGATGTACTAGATCAGCGCTCCTGGCTAAGCATTATTTTCGCTGTTCTTAGCAGCCTGCTGCTCTTTGTATTGGCTAAGAAGCTTATTGATCCTCTTGGTTGGTGTCAGCAGATCGCTTAAGGATGCGTCATGGTTCAGGTTATCAATGATAAGGGCAATGTACTTGCTCATATCTACGTTAATATAGTATGGTCTGCTTAACAGATCCGGAGTCTGGTATACCAGATTGGTAGTAAGGATACGGTCAATGAGACCATCCTGATAATACTGATCAAACTTGGCAAGTCCACCGGTGAACAGACCAAAAGTAGCACAGATAAATACTTTTCTCGCTTTTCTGCGCTTTAATTCTTTCGCAACATCTAACATACTCTCGCCGGAAGAGATCATATCATCAATGATCAATACATCTTTTCCTTCTACGCTGGATCCCAAAAATTCATGGGCAACAATCGGGTTTCTGCCGTTTACGATCTTGGTGTAATCACGGCGTTTATAAAACATACCCATATCCAGTCCCAGCATATTTGCGAAATAGATAGCACGGCTGGTACCGCCTTCATCCGGGCTGATGACCATCATGTGGTCGCTGTCAATCTGCAGATCCAGCTCGTTTTTTAACAGATGCTTTAAGAACTGGTAGATCGGCTGTACAGTCTCAAATCCCTTTAATGGAATGGAATTCTGTACTCTTGGGTCATGTGCATCGAAAGTAATAATGTTTTCAACGCCCATATTCACAAGTTCCTGAAGAGCCATTGCACAGTCTAAGGATTCTCTTCCGGAACGCTTATGCTGGCGGCTTTCATACAGGAATGGCATGATAACATTAATTCTGCGTGCCTTACCTGCTGCTGCAGCGATAATTCTCTTTAAATCCTGGAAATGATCATCTGGAGACATATGATTGGTCATTCCAAACAGTGAATAAGTCAGACTGTAATTACATACATCTACCATAATATAGAGGTCATCACCTCTGACAGATTCTTCAATTGTTCCTTTTCCTTCACCGGAACCAAATCTTGGTGTGTTTGCTTCCAGAATATAGGAATCTCTCTGATATCCGGAAAATGCGATAGTTGACTTATGTTCGCTTTCTCTCTCTCTTCTCCACTCTACCAGATAATCGTCCACCTTTTTTCCAAGACCCGTGCAGCTCTTTAAAGGAATAAGGCCTAAAGGACCTACCGGAATTGTTTCAATGATTTTTTCCTCATATAACATGATATTTATCCTCCTGTTTTAACCGGCATTACCTTGTTATCTCATACGGATGCCAGCATATATCTTTATACCATTTTTCGTTTGTATCCGTCAAGGTATCTTAAGGGTTATCTTTTTAACAGACGGATATCTGTGCCATAAAGAGGGATAATACGATACCGCATGATCCTTGAAGTCACACGATCTGTATATGAATCCCTCAGCTGGGTCAGGGAAAGATTAGTGGAAATAATGGTGGAACGGTTCATATTCATACGCTCATTGATGCAGTAAAACAGCTGGGAGGAAGTAAAACTGTTGTTCAACTCCGTTCCCAGATCGTCAATGATCAACAGGTCACATTCTAAGATATAGCGATATGTGTCCTTCATTTCTTCCGTCTGATCGTAGTCAAATTTATTTTTTGAAAACACATCAAAAAGATCTCCTGCGGAAAAATAGATCACTGAATGATAACTGTCCATCAGCTTTCTGGCAATACAGTTGGTTAGAAAGGTCTTTCCGACACCTGTGCTGCCTGTAAAAAGCAGATTATCATGTTCACTGTCAAAATTTTTCACAAAATCCAGGCAGCTTTTTACCACCCGGTTCATGTAATCTGCATTGGTCATGCCGATTTCCGGAATGATCTGGCTGTTGTCATAATACTTGAAGGAAAGTTTATCAAAATTTTCCTGCTCCAGCACCCGTTCCAGATTAGACTGGGCATATAAAAGCTTCATCTGGGCCCGTAAAAAGCAGTGACATTTATGTCCGTCTACCCACCCAGTATCCTTACAGTTCTTGCAGCGGTAATGAAGTTCTAAATAGTCATCCGGAAAACCGGCTGCCTTGATCAGAAGAGCTTTCTGTTCCTTTAAATCTGCCAGCTTTTCACGAAGTTCATAGATAGCATCCTGACTGCCCTCCAGCAGCTTTCTGGCACAGGCAACGGAGCGTTCCGCAATCTCTGCCTCCAGCTCTTTTACTGCCGGAACTTTTTCATATACTTCTTTTTTTCTGGCTTCCTGGCTGTGCTGGTTTTCCATCTGCCGTTTTCCATATTCCCTCATAATGGCGTCGTACTGGGAATTACTTAATGCCATAAGTCGTTCTCCTTGTGATCCGTGCTGTTAATTAAAGCTTCTATTTCGGACTATCCATCCATTCTTTTACATTTTGAAGCATCAGGGCGTCATAATCAGTGTCACGCTGTTTAAAGTTATGGAACTGATTACTGGAAGATTTTCGGTTGTTCTGCGCGTTATTTACTGCATTTCCATAGCTTCTAAACCGCTTGTCTGCATTGTTTGCACGTTCTGCCCTGCGGGCATCCATTCCTTTAACATCTGCTAATGTTTTTACACCTGCTTTTTTCCAATCTGTGAGAATGGAATCTGCATACTGGAAACTTGGAGTGTGGATGGCGTTAATGGTCCGGCTGCAGGCTTCTAATACAAGCTCCCGGTCAAAGCCATAGTCCTTAAACCATTTTTCCATCAACTTCTGCTCCGGCACTGCCGGTTTACGGCTGTTCAAGCCAAAAGCCTTCATGACCGCAAATGCATCTTTGGTATAGGAGGTGCTGTATTCCTGAGCTTCCAAAGCTGTGCGTATTCCTTTTTCATGCCAGCTTAATGCTACTGTTTCCAGATAGCGTACCGATGTATGACCATTCTGGGCACAGTATTCTGCCAGATATTCCAACAGACCGATATTCATACCAAGGGTGTCATAAAGATAGGCAAATACCTGACAATCCCTTGGTGTAAAGGCTTTATTTAAAAACTTCTGGGCAATGTATAAAAGCTGGGAAAATTCCTCATCATTATTCAAACGGCTTACCTGTTCTGCTGAATAGGTAGGGGACTGTACCTGGGCTGCGGCAGTTTCTTTGGAAGCAGCTGGAGTTACTTCTATGTCCATAGACCAGTTGGTATGGTTTTGTTCTATTAATATACTTTCTGCCGGGCTCTCCTGTACCTGTTCCAGAACCCCTGCTTTCTGCCAGTAATTAATAGCTCTTTTTACATCTGCTTCTGTATGATTTAAGGCATCTGCGATCTGCTCTAAAGAAAGATCTTCTTTATTTTGGTGGCGAAGTATGTAAAGATATACTTTTACATATTCTCCGTTGGCAGCTGCCATATAAGTATCAATAAATGTATCGGCCACAGGAGTCACTCCCATACTCAACCGATCCTTAAAAATCCTGCTCATCCTTACCACTCCTCACTGTTTTCATCATAACACATTCACATAAAAAAGAAAACAGGTGCATTTTTACACATCCACAAATGTGGATATTGTGGATAATGTGGACATCGGGCTTTGATTTTCCCGTTTTTCCACTGGCATACACCTGTCTTCCCCGCATAAAACCTCATATTTCTTAATCGTGCGACATTTTTTTATGTTAATCTGAAAATCCACATTTTTTCATTCTGGAAAATGTTGAAAACATTGTGGATATTGTGGACAAACTACTCTCCCAAGAGCTTTTCCCCCACTCTTACTATATCTCCGGCGCCCATAGTTATCAACACATCACCCTGCATACAATGTTCCAGGATAAATGTTTCAATTTCATCAAAAGATGGGATATAGTGAGCTGGTGTTCCCAGTTTTTCGATCCTGGATGCAATATCAGCAGAACTTACGCCTAGCGTATCTATCTCCCTGGCTGCATAAATGTCTGCCAGGATCACTTCATCTGCTGCTGAAAGTGCCTGTGCAAATTCGTCCAAAAATGCCTTGGTGCGGGTGTATGTATGTGGCTGGAATACACACCATAGTTTTTTGTGTGGATAGTTTTTAGCTGCTGACAGTGTTGCAGCGATCTCCTGTGGATGATGTGCGTAATCGTCGATAATGGTTACTCCACCGATCTCACCTTTTTTCTCAAATCTGCGGTCAGTTCCTCTAAACTTTTTAAGACCAGCCATAATTGCATCAAAGCCGATGCCCAGTTCCATAGCTACTGCAATGGCTGCCAGGGAATTGTATACATTATGCTCACCTGTCACCCCTAAGGTAATACGGTTGATGATTTCTCCCTGTACGACTAGATCGTAGGAAGGTCTTGCAAATTCATCATAGGTGATGTTCTGGGCTGTATACATGCTGGAAAGGTCTTTTCCGAAGGTTACGATATGACATGGTAAACCTGAGATGATCTCATTTATGTTTTCGATACCGCTGTTAATGACTAACAGGCCGCCTTTTGGAAGTTTTTCTGCAAATAAGCGGAAGGAATGACGGATATCGTTGATATCTTTGAAGAAATCTAAGTGGTCTTCTTCGATGTTTAAGATCACTTCTATGGTTGGATAGAAGGATAAGAAGCTATTAGTGTATTCACATGCTTCTGTTACAAACAGGTCTGGTCCGCCTACACGGATGTTGCCGCCAATGTCTTTTAAAATGCCGCCTACAGAAATGGTCGGGTCTGTGTCAGCTGCCAGAAGGATGTCTGTGATCATGGAAGTCGTTGTGGTTTTTCCATGGGTTCCGGAAACCGCAACGGATTCTTTGTAATTGCGCATCAGTTCGCCTAAAAGTTCAGCTCTGGTGAGCATCGGAAGATTCTTTTCTTTGGCTGCCTTGAATTCCGGATTGTCCGGATGAATGGCTGCTGTGTAGACTACTACCTGGATGCCTGGCTCGGATTCAATGTTGGATACTTTCTGGCCGTAGTAGACTCTGGCGCCTTTTTCTTCTAAGCGACGGGTCAATGGGGATTCCTTAGAATCAGAACCTGTGATGGTGAAGCCTTCTTCTAAGAGGATCTCAGCAAGGCCGCTCATACTGATACCGCCGATACCGATGAAATGGATGTGGATCGGGGTGGTGAAATCTATTTGATACATGGTGTGTCCTTTCTATAAAAAAATAATTAAATATGTATGTCCGAATTAAGTATGTATGCTCGCTTACGCATCGCAATTTTTTTTAGGGTCCGTTCACGAACTCGCGCTAACGCGCTTTATCGTCTGCTTACGCAGACAGTTCGTTCACTACGTTATAAACTCACAACCCCCGCGCTTTCGCGCTCTACTGTCTGCTTACGCAGACGGGTTGTTCGTTAATGGGCTTGAAAAAAACAAATGCCGCTTTTGCGGCGCTTGTTTTTTTCGGCACCCATTACATTATAAACACATTTATTCTGAAATGCTACTGGATTTTCTGTCAAATGTAATGCCTGCTTTATGCATTTGTTACTGTTTCTTACTATTCTTGTATTTTTCACTTGCACACATTAAAAAACTTGCTGTTTTCCAGATTTATGCTATATTAGACTTGAACGTTATTCTTAGGAAAATGTATCGTCAGTCCAAATCTTCATATACCTGTTTTTTAACTTATTTTAACCTGTTTATATTATGCAGGATCCTGCCCGTGCAGACCTTTTATGGCTGTAACCAAGTGCTGTTTTTCTGTATCATAATATAACAACACATCTTAATCATATATGAAAAATCCGGTCTGAAAATATGCTTTTTATCTTAAGTTTCCGTTCATTGTATCCCCAAAATTAACTAAATAAAAGCTGAAAAACAGGGGAACACGGTAAGTTGAAGCCAAATGCTTCTGCCTTATGCCGTTTTATCAGCGAAAAGGAGAACACAATGAAAACAACAACTGCAAACCCAGTAACTTCTGAGATGTCCCATTCACGGACCACTTTTATGGTGAAATTAGCCCTTATGGTTGCCATTATTTTTGTCATGGCATTTTCACCTCTTGGTTATCTGCGCACTCCGGGACTTACCATTACATTTTTAACAGTGCCTGTAGCTGTAGGTGCCATTATCCTTGGTCCAACAGCCGGTGCCATCTGCGGCGGCGCTTTCGGTCTGACCAGTGCCATTATGGCTCTTACCGGTGGTTCTGCTTTCAGTGCAGCTTTATTACAGATCAATCCATTCGGTCTTTTATTTACCGTACTGGTTCCTCGTATCCTGGAAGGCTGGTTGTGCGGCCTGATCTTTGCTGCACTTAAGAAAGTTTTCAAAAATGGAGCATTTATCATTGCAAGCCTTGCCTGCCCACTGTTAAATACACTGCTGTTTATGAGTTCCCTGGTAATGTTCTTCTTCAATACAGATTACATCCAAAATATTGCTTCCGGTCTTGGAACTTCCAATCCACTGTTTTTTGTTATCCTGTTCGTAGGCGTTCAGGGTGCTATTGAAGCAATTGTATGCACCATTATCGGAAGCGCTGTTTCCAGAGCACTGGCAGCTGCATTAAAAAGATAATAAATATAACGTGTAAGTACATTTTCCCGGGCAGTTTTGTCCGGGAAAAATATTATACAAAGATTTATAGGGAGATCTGTTTATTATGAAATTATTTCCACCTTTAAAAGAAATTTCCATTACTGAGATTGAAGGGCTTCGTATTGGAAATGCCCAGGATCTGAACGCCATGACCGGTGTTACCGTTTTACGCTTTGATGAAGGTGCCAAAGCTGGCTGCGATATCAGCGGCGGCGGCCCGGCATCCAGAGAAACACCTCTTACCTCTCCTGTTACTGCTGATAATCCCATTAATGCCATTGTTTTTTCTGGTGGATCTGCTTTTGGCCTGGCAGCCAGTGACGGCGTAATGCGCTATCTGGAAGAACATGGGATCGGCTATGATACCGGCTTTGCAAAAGTGCCGTTAGTATGCCAGTCCTGCATCTATGACCTTGGGATCGGTCGGGCAGATGTGCGACCGGATGCTGTCATGGGATATACTGCATGTGAAGATGCGGAAAAGAACCAGCCCAAATGCGGCATCATCGGTGCTGGAACAGGAGCCAGCGTAGGAAAGATCTGTGGCCGGGAATATGCCGCAAAAACCGGTCTTGGCATCTATGCAGTCAGCGCTGGAAATCTTAAAGTTGCCGCCGTTGTTGTTTTAAATGCTTTAGGCGATATTTATGATCCATCTACCGGAGAAAAGATCGCAGGACCGAAACTTCCTGGTATGGATGGATTTGCAGACTCCAGAAAAGAGCTTTATAAGCTGAGCCAGCAGACAGATCTTTTCTCTTTCAAAAATTCCAACACTACCATTGGTACCATTATCACAAATGGAGATTTCTCCAAAGCGGAATTAAATAAGATCGCATCTATGACCCGAAGTGCCTATTCCCGCTGCATCAATCCTGTAGGAACTATGGCAGACGGTGATTCTATCTATGCTGCCTCCTGTGGCCCCAGAGTCGTGGCTGATGTAAATATGGCGGGAACGCTGGCTGCGGAGGTAATGGCAGAAGCCATTCAGATAGCTGTAAGAACTGCAAAATAAATAAAAAGATCCCAATATTATTTCTAATACTGAGATCTTGATTCGTCATCATAACTTAATGGCATTGCCCGCAGCCAACTCCGATTTTTATAGAAGAGCTTTTGATACTTAACTGCAGAGGAATATTTTACATATTATATTTAGAAACCTGCGCCTCCATATACAAGATTTGGCAAGAACAGAACCACCTGCGGTAAGAAAATACACACGGCCAGTGTTCCTAAGATCGCTACAAAATAAGGAATTGAGTATTTTGTAGTCTCTTCTACCGAACACCCCATGATATTTGAACAGGTATAAAGGGCTACACCAACAGGCGGTGTGGAGCATCCCATGGTTACAACCGTCATCATGATGATGCCGAAGTGAACCGGATCAATGCCATACTTCTGGATCAGCGGTACCAGAATCGGTGTACAGATCAGGGTAATAACCGTTGTCTCCATAAACATACCAAAAGCTACCAGCATTAAGATGATCAAGAAGAGAAGGAGGTATTTATTGCTGGTCACTGCGATCAGGATGTTAGTAAGAGTTGCCGGCAGCTGATCAAATACAACTCCATAACTGAAAATACCAGAGAACGCAAGGATCATAGTAGTAACTGAAAGGTCCTTTACACTGCTTACCAGGCATTCTTTAAATTTCTTCATATCTAGTTCTTTATAGATAAAGATTCCTACAAATAATGCATAGAATACTGCAAATGCACCAGACTCTGAAGGAGTCATAACACCAAAGCGGATAAAGATGATAAGCAGTACCGGGAACATTAAAGCCCAGATACTTTCGATGCAGGCTTTTCCAATCTCAGCTGCAGATGAAGGCTTTTCATGATCCGGTTTATAGCCATAGTGACGGGCGGACCAGGAAGTTGCCCCCATCATCAGGATACACATAATGATACCTGGTACAAAACCAGCTACAAACAGACGTCCAATAGAAACTTCACCTACTGTTCCATAAAGGATTAATCCCATGGAAGGAGGAATTGTTGCTACAATCAATCCGGACAGACAATTGACCGCTGCTGCCCATCCTGGTGCATAACCTCTCTGAGTCATCTCTGGTCCCAGGATACGGCACTCCATAGCTGCATCAGCAACTGCAGAACCAGATACACCACCCATTAAAGTAGAAAGCACAACTGATACCTGACCAATGGAACCATACATGTGTCCGGTCAATACATTTGCCAACTTTACCAGTCGTGAAGTAATACCGGTATTATTCATCAGGTTTCCTGCAAAAATGAACAGTGGAATCGCCAGCATGGTAAAGGACTGCGTAGTAGACAAAGAACGCTGTACCAAAATGGTCCATGGAATCTCAGGTCTTGTTAAGAAAAATGCAAAGCCGGAAACTGCAATAGCAAATGCCACCGGCATGCCTAAAAATAATATCACTAAGAAAAATCCTATCGCACCCAGCATCAGTTATTCCCCCATTCTATCATCGGTGTTCTGATATCTTTTATAAACTTACTGCCAATGGTAAAAATTAAAAGCAATGCACCTACAGGTACTGATAATGTACACCATGCATAACTCATTTTTAAAGTCTGGAAACTTCTATACCAGCTTTGTGATACCAGTAAAAACCCGTATACAATAAGAATAAGCAAAAACAGAAGCATGGCTACGTCAAAAATCAATGCCAGTGTCTTTCTGACTGGTTTTGGAAACCGCTTTTCCAGCATGTCAATGCGGATCAAATTTCCTGTTTTTGCTACAATATCAGCACCAATAAAGGTAAGCCATGCAAAAAATAACAGGGAAATATCCTGTGCCCAATTAATGGGCATACCAATGGTCCTGGCAATTGCTGATAAAAATACCAGAGCAGATATTGCGATCAGCATTGCACCAGCCAATACTTCTTCTATCCGTAAAACAAAAGTTGAAATATGTTTCATACGCTTAGATCCCCTTCTTTCTGGTCCGAACTGATGCAAAGCTGTTTGCAATAAATCCGGTACTTTCTCTTACATCTTTACTTTAAATATTACTCTGTTTTTCCAATCTCTTTATATATCTGCTGCCTTAACTCCGCAAAGCCAAGCTTCTCATAAACAGGCTCTACTGCATCCTTAAAAGGCTGTACATCTGGTTCAATTACAGTCAGACCTGCATCTTTCATCTGCTGCTCAGCTTCATCCGCTTCCTTCATAACATCTGCTGCTGTTTCTTTACCAATTTCCTGTGCTGTTTCTGTTAATAAAGTCTGCAGATCTTCCGGAAGACTGTCAAACCATTTCTTACCACAGATCAGACCCTGCATTAACTGGAAATGACCTGTCTTAGACTGAGTGTTGCATACTTCATAAATCTTGGATGGGAAAGTAGATGTATTCTGTGCTTCACAGCCATCTAATGCTTTAGACTGGATGCCATTGTAAACTTCGCCCCAGGACATGGAGATTGGAGTTGCACCCATAGCTGCTAAAGATTCGGTACAAACTTCCTGTCCAATGGTACGGATACGCTGTCCCTTTAAATCATCTGGAGTGTTGATTGGTTTGTTGGTCATAAAATGTCTTGGCCCATCATAAAAGCTGAATGATAAGATCTTGATACCATGTTTTTCTTCCAGTTCCTTTTCCCAATTCTTAAAGGTTTCTGTCTGGGTTACCGCATAACCTTCATCATAATTATCAACAAAATATGCCATCATGAAAATGGAAAAATCCTTTACATACTGTCCCATACGTGCAGCATCTGTATTAACTGCTACATTTACGCCCTGGATTGCCTGCTCAATAACATCCTCATCTGCTCCAAGCTGTCCAGCTGGAAATACTTTAACACTTAATCTGCCGTCGGATTTTTCATTCACTGTATCTGCCAGTTTCTGGTAGTTTCTGGTGATCAGCGCCTGTTCTGTCTGGGAAGTGTGGATTTTTAACTCATAAACCGTATCATTACTTCCTGCATTTGCTTCGCTGCCTGCATCGGCTGCTTTTTCATCCCCTGCTTTGGTTGCCGGTGCATTGGTAGTTCCCATTCCTGGCATGCCACTGCATCCTGTAACTGCCAGCATGGCTGCTGCTAATAATGCTGCTAACGCTTTTTTCCTCATAATCTTTCTTCTCCTTTTTGTTTTTTATACTTTTTACAACTGCTTTTATTTTACAGCTGTTTTTTTATAATAATAGGTTGACTGTAAGCTTCATTTTTCTTCGGATAATCCCTACGTTGATGAGACCCACGGCTTTCTTTTCTCTTTCTAGCACTTTCCGCCATCAATTCTGTTGCAATCAAGGCATGATAAACGTTTACATTTTCAGATACAATCTGCCCTGTTGGTGCGTTCTCGATTTGTTTCTTTAATGTTTCTGCTATATGGATATATTCTGATAATCCCTCTTCATCACGATCCACTAACAGATACATCTGGGCTGCATCTCGCATTTTTTCTTTGATACTTTCCAAATCCGCTTTTTTATAAAGTATTGTGTCTTCTACAGCACCAGTCTTCCAATCACTTTCCTCTGTACTAACTGTGCTTAAACCTAATTGCTGTCCTTCATTTCTGATTGCGTATTCCGCTGCCTTAGTACCGGCAATCTCACCGTATACCTGACAGGTAACCATCATATTTCCACCTAACCGGTCTGCACCATGAGGTCCGCCGGCACATTCTCCTGCTGCAAATAAACCTTCTACACTAGACATGGCATTTTCATCAATCCGGATACCACCGTTGACCGCGTGAGCATATACAGCTACTTCTACATTATGGTCTTTTAAAAGATCCACACCCTTCGTCTTCATGTAATCTCTGGCAATAGGCCACATATGATGGATACCACAGTCATCTTTTAATGAATTTACATATTCGTCTGTCATACAGCTTAAATCAATATGAACACCACCATGGTCTGTTCCTTTCCCCGAACGAATGGCTCTCTGCACTGCAATTTCCAGATACTGGGAGCTGTCACTACTGGAAAACGGAAAATGTTTCCGATGCTCATGCATCACATCTTCTTTGGTGAGGTCTTCTGGAAGTACATTTTCAAAAATATCATTCCCATCTTTGTCTTTGAGTGAAGGTTTCCCTTCCCAGATATAACCGTTAAAAATATTCACTACTGGCCAGGAAAATCCCATTCCAATCTGCATGAACTCCATATTGGTAAGCTCCGCTCCTGCCTCATATGCCATAGCATATCCATCCCCAGTAATATCAACTGGATTCATATTTCTAGCAAAAGCCTGTCCGCAGCCACCGGTTGCCATAATTACTGCCCCAGCTTCTATCTTCAGCAGATTTTCTTCTCTACAGCCAATGGCACCACAAACACGGTCATTTTCCTTAACTAGCCGAAGAATGGTCACATCATCCATGATTTTAATATTTTCTTTTCGAAGCTCTATCTGCTTCATCAAAGCCTTAATGATCGGCTCTCCGTGTCCCTTGATCACATGAGTACGTGGACTGTCAGAAAAGCAGCTCTTGAAGATATAATAATCTTCTTCTACGTGTTCAAATTCTACCCCCCATTCTTCCAGTTTGGAAATGGTTCCCGGGGCATTTGCTGCTGTAATGGCTGCCAGTTTAGGATCTGCCATTCCTTGGGCTGCTTTCATAATATCTTCATAATGAGACTGGGTATCACCGGGAATGCGGATATCACCAGCATTATATCCTGCCATTTCAGCAACAGGGAATGCCGTGGCTCCTGCGATTCCCACTTTCCGTTTACTTACAAGAATAACCTGTGCGCCACAGTCTGCTGCGGCAACAGCTGCCCGCAGTCCTGCACCGCCGCCTCCAATAACCAATACATCTGTTTTTACTTTTAACTGCACCATAGATTTCATCCTCCAGGTGTTATACATTTTTCTTTCCAAATTCCGGCTGTCTCTTATGGATAAAAGCATCTACTCCCTCTGCACAGTCCGGTGTCTGGAATACGGTGCGACTGAATTCCAGGTTGGGACGGAAGTTTTCAGCTGTGGTCTTCTGCCACATTGCTCTTACACCTTTTCGGATTAACTTAATGGCCTCAAATGGCTTTCCAGCAATCACTTTTGCCAGTTCCATCGCCTTTTCTTCTGTCTTTCCTTCCGGTGCCAGGTGATTTACCAGTCCACAGCCTAATGCCTCTTGTGCATCCATAATATGTCCTGTGTAAAGTAATTCATAAGCTTTTGCAACACCTACATATCTTGCCAGACGGAACAGACCACCACTTCCAGGGAACACGCCCAGGTTGATCTCCGGCAGACCAATGTGTCCTGTCTCACTCATAATACGGATATCTGCCGCCATAGCAATCTCGCAGCCGCCTCCCAGTGTATTTCCTTCCAATGCCGCGATCACTGGCTTATCTAACAGTTCAATGGCATCGATAGCCAGGTTTTCATTCATCAGCTTCTTTCCGATCACATCATCCCATACTTTTGGAAATTCTTTAATATCTGCGCCTACACAGAAAGCTTTCTGACCAGAACCTCTGAGAACGATCACTCTTACATCTTCGTCCTCTTCCAATTTGTGAAGAGTATCCCGCATTTCAGCACTTACTTCCAATGTAAGAATATTTAATGGCGGATTATTTAATGTAACCAGCGCAATATTGTCTTTTACTTCTACTAATAATAGTTTATTCTGATATGCTTCCATAAAATAGCCCCTTTCCAGATTTTTCCAATTCAATTTTTCTTATTCCCAGTTAACAATGCCGTTGTTCTTGTACTCTTTGATTGTTTCTTCTGAGTATCCCAGTTTTTTAAGAATCTCCTGAGTGCTTTCTCCTAATTTCGGAGGAAGTTTGCGTATCTCAATGTTCTTTCCATCGTATTTATTGGCATGTCCTACTACCCGTACATCTCCTGCTACCGGATGATGCATGGTGAGAATATTGTTATTGTATTTTACCTGAGGATCTTCTAACATAGTATCGTAGTCATTAACCGGTGCATACCAGATTCCATGTTCATCAAAGATTTTCATCCACTCTGCTGTAGTTTTTTTCTTCATTTCCTGGCAAACGATCTGGTCAAACTCAATGCGCTTAAACATCTGGTCTTCTTCGGTATAACCATCCATACAACCTGGTGTAAACATGACCTGCAGTTTATCTACAGAAGTTGCTCCCAGTGTCAGGCAACCATCTTTTGTCTGGTAAACACCATATGGTGACTGATGCAGACGGGTACTTAAACCAGTCGAAGGACGTTCTGTAAACTGGCCTCCATTCATGTAGTATCCCAATGCTTCCTGCTGAAGATCCAATGCTGAACCTAAAAGACTTGCTTCTACTTTATGACCTTTTCCCGTTTTTTCCCTATCTAAGATAGAAGCTGTAATACCTAATGCTGCCAAAACAGCTCCATGTTGATCAACAATCGGTGTTCCCACTGGAGATGGAATATCCGGATTGGAACCAGTCAATGAAACCAGACCGCTCATACTCTGGATCAGCAAGTCCTGCCCTGGCTTCTTGGCATCTACATAAGGACCAGAAGAACCATATCCGGAACAGGAACAATAGATCAATTTCGGATTAACCTTCCTTAGATCCTCATATCCAAGCCCCAGCTTTTCCATAACACCAGCACGAAAGTTTTCAATCACTACGTCATATTCTTTTACCAGTTCATAAATAATTTTTTTCCCTTCAGGACTTTTTAAATTAATGGAAATAGCCGTCTGGTTTCGATTTCCTAAAAGAAAAAACATGCTCACTCCACCGGGATAGGTATTACAACCAGACCAGGAACGTTCAAATGCTCCCTTTGGTGCTTCTACTTTTACTACTTCTGCTCCCAGATCTGCCAGAACCTGTGCTGCTGACGGTCCTTGCATATAATGTGTAAAACTTAATACTTTTGTCCCTTCTAACATGACTCCTCCTGTTTTATGCACATCTATTAATTTAATATTGCTTTTAATGAATTATTTTATTATGTAAACGTTTATATCTTATCTGTTTCAAATTATAAACGTTTACATATTGTTTTGCAAGATGTCATTTCTTACAATTTACAGCTTAATCCTTTGTGCATTTTTACTATATACCTTTTTCGAAAAACCATGTTCCTCAGAGCATTGATTTCTTTTGTTATACCACTGGATCTTCTTTAAGCAAATGGATATGGTATATCCTCATAAAAACGGCTATCCATTTCCTTAAGAGATTCTGATATCTCTGGTACAAATTCCATATGTGCCAGAATATCACGTTCCAGATCCACTCCCGGTGCAATCTCTGTAAGTACCACTTTTCCATTTTTCAGTTTGAAAACAGCACGTTCTGTTACAAATAAGACCTGCTGCCCTTTTTTTGATGCAACTTCTCCACTGAAGCTGATCTGTTCTACCTGTTTTTTGATCTTTTTAAACTTTCCTTCCTGCAAAATAGTCAATTTTCCGTCATCGCATTTTTCCCGCAGACCAGAAGCAGTAAAGGTTCCTGTAAAAATTACTTTTTTTGCTCCCTGAGATATATTGATAAATCCACCAATGCCATTGATACGTCCACCAAAACAGCTCACATTTACATTTCCTTTTTCATCAAATTCTGCAAAAGAAAGAACTGCCGTATCCAGACCACCTCCATCATACCAGTCAAACTGGTTGGTCTCGCATAAAATAGCACCAGGATTAAAGGCAATGCCAAAATCTGTTCCTGTTGCTGGAACGCCGTCAATAATGCCTTGTTCCAAAGAAAGGACCACTCTGTCTTCCTGACCACTTTCATACAGAACATTTCCAACTCCTGCCGGCACACCGAATCCCAAATTTACAATATCTCCTCTTTTCAGTTCTGCTGCTGCACGCTTTGCCATTACTTTCCTGTTATCTTGAAGCATCATCGGACATGCTTCTCTTTCTCCTACTGCATTTCCAGACATAAAGGGATCTTCCTCTGTTTTCATAGACATTCTCTGATTTGGATCCACAATAATACCGTCAATAAGAACTGCAGGAACTATCACATTATAAGGACGGATTGTATCGGAAGGAAGTATCTTTTTTACCTGACAAAGCACTACTCCCCCATTATTTTTTACAGCCTGTGCTTCTGAAAGTGCCTCTGTAATCAAGCCTTCTTCTGTAAAGACTACATTTCCTTTTTCGTCCGCCGCTGAAGCCCGAAAAATAGCCACATCTGGCTTAAGACTTTTGTAATGGATATACTCTTCCCCATCAATCTGTATGATCTCCGCCAGGATATCTTTCGCACATTTATTTAATCTTCCCCCTTCAATGCGTGGGTCAACAAAAGTGCCAATACCTATTTTTGTAAAAAGTCCCGGCCGTTTTGCTGCTGCTTCCCGGACCAGCTGGGTCATCACTCCTTGAGGCAGAACATAAGCTTCCACTTTTTCTTCTGTTGCCAGCTGCTGCATATGGACGGACCAGGTCCAGTGACTGCCAATCACTTTTTTTACCATTCCCTCATGGGCAAAGCGGTCTGCGCCTCCTCCCATTTTATTACCAATTCCTGCACTGTGATAAAAGATCAGATCAGCAGGATGTCCCGTCTCCAGGAAATGATCTTCTATATTTTTTAACAGACAATCCGGATCATTGATTCCGCCTCCGCCTCCTGAAAGCCAGACAGAAGCTCCGTCTTTTATCATTGTTGCTGCTTGCTGTCCTGATATAAACTTTCCCATGTCTTCTAACCTCCACAACACTATGTTTATTTCTTTGATACAGACTCTCTATATACCATTTTTCCTTCCAAAATTGAAGTTTTTGGCATTTTTCCGGTACTGATACACTCATCAATGGCTTTCACTGCAAGCTGTGCCAATTCTTTTGCCGGCGTCTCATAAGTAGTAAGATGAGGGGCTATTACATCGGACATAATAGAATTATCGAAACCTACAATTGAAAGATCTTCTGGTATATTCAACTTTAGGTCATAAGCTACTTTATATACCCCATAAGCTAGCATATCGTCACTGGCGAAAAAAGCTCCCGGTCTGTTTTCCTGCTTTAACATGTCTTCTATGATCTGATAAGAATCTTCAGAGTCCTCTACATTAAACAAGATTTTTTCTTCATTTACATTCAGTCCGTAGCGCTTTAAAGCATCCTGCATCCCCTCATATCGATCCCGATAAATCATATTATCAAAACTACGAAACAAACCGCCAATATTTTTATGCCCCATATCAATAAGATAACTGACTGCTTCATCTGCCGCTTCCCTATTTTTGATTCTAAGACAATGCTCTAGATCATCTTCGTAGGTTCTGTTCAAATATACATAAGGAATCCCATATGTTTTTAAACGCTTAATATGTTCATTTTCGTCTGAACAGGTCGTAACGATTACCCCACTTACGTTCTGACTATATAGACGCTCCAGGAATTCTTTTTCTTTTTCCACTTTGTAATCTGTACTACAAAGTAACATCATATATCCCTTTTCATTAGCATAATTTTGTACATATCTTGCTAACTTAGGATAATACACATTTCTAATACTCGGGACTACCAGTGCCAGCAAATTTGTCTGACCTGTTTTTAAACTTACCGCTGTTTTATTGGGGGCATATCCCAGTTCTTCTACTACTTCCATGATGCGTTCTCTTGTTTCCTGCTTAATATACCCCTTTCCGGCTATTGCCCTGGAAACAGTACATACTGAAACTCCGGCTTTCTTTGCCACATCTTTGATTGTTACCATATGTCACCTTTCTGCTATAACTGCTTGTATCAAATAAATATCATGTTCCTGTTACACCAATACACGATTTTCCTTATTTAATTTAATGTATGTAAACGATTATATTATGCTGGTTTTTGCCGAAAACGTCAATAGTTTTTATAAAAAAGGCAGTACTACAACTCGTTATATCTTTGAACGATGTCGCTTTCCTGCCTTTCTATCTTAAACCCATATCCTATTTTTAACTACATTTTCATTCTCCCAACAGCATCCTCACCACTTCTATGTTTTCTCCTGTTGCTTCTACAATCTCTTTTACTGTTTTTCCCTGACGGCTCAACTGCAAAATATAGGCAGAGATTTCAATGCCTGTCTGTCGGCCTTCTGCACGGCCTTCCTCCAATCCCATCTGTTTCCACTGCTCCCTGAATTGTCTCTGTACTTTTTCCGCATCGTACTCATAAATACTCATTTTAATAACCGTTACTGAAAACTTATAAAAAGTTATAAACTTTTATGTTTCATTCCTACTTCAACGAGTATGTTTTTGCACTGCCGAAACAGATACTACTCACAGGTTCTTGTACTCTCTATAGGCGTAAATTCCTGACTAACGAATCAGTACATATCTGTGATAACTTGAATGTGTTATACTACAGATTTCAAAACATTTTCTCCATATCTTTTCAGATTTAGCGCTGCCTGATAATCTCTGTCGATCACATTTCCGCATTCGCATTTATAAATACGATCTGACAGCTTCAAATCTTTCTTGATTGTTCCACAGCAACTACATAATTTAGAGCTAGAAAAAAATCTGCCGGCAATAATGACCGGAATATTATTCCATGCCGCTTTGTATCCGATCTGTCTTCTAAATTCATAAAAACATTGCTCTTGGACCGCTTTGGATAAATGTCTGTTTTTCATCATTCCTTTTACATTCAAATCTTCAATACAAATAAAGCTTGGTTCTTGCTTTATGATTTCAGATGTTGTTTGATGTAAATAGTTCTGACGGATATCCGTTGATCGATGAGTGATCTTTAATAAAAGTTTTTCCTTTTTTATTACGTTATTAGTTTTGCAGTATTCCTTTCCTTTTTTATTTTTCTCGTAAGAACGAGATATAGAACGCTGTAATCTGCGTTTTTTCTTTTCAAGCTGCTTCATTCCATAATTCTTGTTAATATTTTTGTACTTGTTTCCATCTGAACAAATAGCCAGATCTTTGATTCCCAGATCAATGCCGACCCCTTCATTTTTTGAAGCAAAAACAGGATCCGGATATCCTATCCCAACCGTGATCCACCAGTTCAAACCATCAAATCTGATACGGGGATTGTTATATTTACAATCTGTTGGGATACGATCATGCTCAGCAAGACGGATCCAATTTAATTTCTGCTTATTTTTCTTCTTTGAAACAGCAAATCCTTCAACCTTTACATGTGTTTCAGAAAATTGGATTTTTACATTATCTTGGTAAAAGGAAGGTGTAGATTTCTTTCTGCTTTTGAATTTAGGAAACTTTGCTGATCCTTTGAAGAATTTCTTATAGGCATCACAGGCATCTTTAATGGCTTGTTTTGTGACATTGTTAGAGACAGCATTTAACCAGGCGTGTTCCTGCGTCTGTTTCATTTTTGTGAACTCTTTTCTCAGATCAACATCAGATAGAAATTTACTGCCATCCTTATAATTTTCCTGTTCCTTTGCTAACGCCCAGTTATAAGCAAATCGAGCAATATTGGCGTATTGAAACAATTTTGTCTTTTGTTTATTATTCGGGATCAACATTACTCGGATTGTCTTTATCATCCTTTTCATCCCCTTCTTCTATAAGTTCTTTTACAAGTTTTCTTGCTTTATTTGCACACTTGCCTTGTAATTTACAACTGAATACAGTAATTATTTGCAGCATCTTCATCCTCATACACCGTTCCGTTCATTGCATTATAAAGAGCCAGCAGTGCTTTTTTCTCTTTAAAAACCATGCGGAATACTCTGTCTTTGTAATTTCTTGCCACACCTGGAATTTCTGTCATTATTCCATAACTCTGTTCTGTGCTGATATCTGCCATATACGGTTCCTCCTTGTTGCCTGAGTATGCATGAGAGGAATCTTCTTTGTGATATGCTTTTTCAAAAATCCTCTCTGCTTTTGTTTTGGGTTTTAAGCATTGAAGATTTCCAAGATCGTTTTCACAAAAGAAAATGGCGAATGCCTGCAGAAATGTTAGAAACATCATGCTCTGCCCTTACTATAGCATGAAACCTATTTTTAGTCAGGGGGGGTATTTAAACGACTATATTATGGTGTTCGAGGATTGCGGGAATTGCATAGCAATGGAGCAATCCGGTTACATCAGT
>OLRX01000497.1_pt1 | contig 35549 bp, 27 predicted proteins | sample 1672991 | NCBI WGS metagenome assembly OLRX01 (sample SAMEA3136744, study PRJEB25190) | human gut metagenome | biome: human gut; feature: human-associated habitat; material: faeces | place: Austria | collected 2013
AGGATACTGTGCATTAAAGTTATCTACATCTGTTTGAGATAATTTTGTCCGTTGCTGTGTATAAACTGTCACCGCCACATTTTCTTTCTTCTTTGACAAAATATTTAATGTTCCTACATCCACATATCCATCTACCAGAACAATTTCCATTTCTGCTTTCTGAATCAGTCCTATCAATAAGCTGAATGCATCATATATCTGACCATCAAAAAATATCTTTTGATTAGACTCCTCATGATCTGATATGTACTCAAAAATCTGTTCCAGTTTTTCATCTGTCTTTTTCTGATATTCCAGTTGTTTTAGCTCAACGTTACTAATCCTTTCAAACAAAAGTGCATTGTTGGCTATAAACCGTCGCATTTCTACAAATGCACGCATAATACCTATACTTACATTAATTGCCACCTCGCTATGCAATACACTTGCAAACATGGATATTCCCTGCTCTGTAAATACATACGGTAATGTACGTCTGCCACCATAACCATTTTCTGTTCCACTGCCATTTGAGGTGCCAAATTGGCATTTCAAGTTTTCATATTCATCTTTTGTAAGCTGAAATCGAAAATCTTCTGGAAATCTGGCAATATTTCTTTTAACGGCTCTGTTTAACGCTCCCGTTTCTACCTGATAAAGCATTGCCAGATCACTATCCACCATGACTTGTTTGTTTCTTACTACATAAATCAGATTTTCAACGTCCGGTGGCATGATTTCAACTATTTGTGTTTCCACTGGTTCCATTTCTCTTACTTTCTGATCCGCCATTCCATCTCCTCTATAACTTGAAATGCCAGACTGGCATTTCAAGTTACTTTACCGCACAATCATTTCTTATGAGTTCCCAAAATCCATGTTCCCATTTTACCCTATTTTTCTCATTCTGCCTACTGCTATTTTTCATACAATAATGAGGTCGCAATCCACGACCTCATCACCTTCATTTAAACATAAATCAATTCATTGAGAATAATCTCTTCTGCAATTGCTTTGTGTTGATTAGCAGCTCTTACCCAGGCAATCTGATCTTTCTCTTTATCCGGCAATGGTTCTTTTTCTTCTAACTGTTTCAGTATTACCTCTTCCCGTTCTCTGGCTGCCTTGTCCACTTCCAGAAGATGCTCTCCAATGGTATCCTGTAAAAGCATCATCTGATAGGTTGAATTTCGATAGTTTTTCAGATAATCTCTGCGAAGAAAACCATACTTGCCAAGTTGCTCCATCTGCTCACCGGATTTATAGGTGAGATTCGGGATCAGATATCCATTTACATTTGTATACGTTAATTCCATTTTATTAGCACTCTCCATTTCTCATCATTTTTTGACCACAAATTTACGACATTTACGACAAATCTGACACTGCTTTACAATACCAGACAAAATGACTGATGCCCCGGAAAGCCTGTAAAACAGGCACTTCCGGGATACACAAGACAGGACAAAAATCAACTTCCATTATCAAGAGGCGAGTGCTAATTATTTTGTGAAGAATTTGTGAACGCTACGAGCCATGCAAAATGGCGAAGATAAACGCCCTGCAAGTTTACTTGCAAAGGCGTCTATTTTTGCTATTTTATAGGGTGATTTTAATAAAAAAGGAATTTGAAAGCCTTATATTTACTGGCTTAAAGATTCTGAGAGATTATTATAGAGAATAAGGAGGAACTGAAAGTTCTCATTTACTGCATTCCATAATTATCTTCCCGCATCTGTCATATCCAATCTCTGAACTGTTCAGACACAACGTATAATTGCTGGCTTTTCCCCAGTTCTGATCCGTATAAAAGTTGTAATTTGCCATACGTCTTTTATCTATGTCTGCCATCATTTTAACAGCTTCCTGCTCTCCTACATTGTATAAATGGGTGATACGCTGTATTTTTTCCGGCATATCCCCATGAATAAATACATTCAGCACATCGTCCCGGTCTTTCAGGATAAAATCAGCATTTCTTCCAATGATCACACAGGGCTCCTTCCCAGCCAAATCTAAAATAACTTTTCTCTGTGCCTCATACACCATATCCTCCACTGATTTTCCTGTAATATCACGTCCTACAAGTGCATATGCAAATAATCCTTTCTTCGGAGACAGCTCTGCTTTTTCCTGGATGTAATCTGGAGACAGACCTGACTCTTCTGCAATATGATTAATGATGTTTTTATCATAATAGGCTATTCCCAGTTTCTTTGCTACTTCTTCACCGATAAAACGTCCACCGCTTCCAAATTCCCTGCTGATCGTAATGATTTTTTTTGCCATTTCCAGTTCCTCCTTAACCTAAAGCATTAACCTTATTTTTTCTGATTTTCTTTAAAAATACATATCCAACCAGACATGCGATCACTTCAGTGACCGGAAATGCCCACCAGATCAGTGAAATTCCCATCTTGCCATTTCTGACAAGTAATGAAAAGATTCCCGCCAATGGCAATATGATGATAAGCTGTCTCAAAAGTGAAATAACCAGTGATTCCAAGCCGCCATCTAATGCCTGATAAATTCCCTGATAGGCAACGTTGATCCCGGCAAACAGAAAACTGACAGAGATCACTCTCATTGCGCCGATAAAATATTCTCTTGACTGTCCTGCATTAAACAACGTTGCAAATGCCCCAGGGAAAATCTCTGTGATCCCAATTCCCAGGATCATTAATGCAATGGTATAGATCAAGCCATATTTGATCCCATCCTGAATTCTCTTTTTATTTCTCATTCCATATGCAAATGCAATTATGGGAGTGATCGCATCCCTCAGACCAAAGGCAAGGAAGAGAACGAACTGCTGGACCTTATAAAACAATCCATAAGCTGTCTGCGCTGACGGATTGAATTTCAGGATCAGATTCATTACATAAACCATAATGGACATCAAAGCCTGCGCAATAATTGCCGGAAGTCCGATTGCATAGATTTCTTTTATAACACCGGCATCCGGCTTCATATATTTCACTCCATGCCTGAATTCCCTATTCAGTCTTATATGAAAGATAAGCAGCAATACTGCTGATGCTACCTGGCCAATTACAGTTGCGTAGGCTGCACCTTCCACTCCCATTTCGGGACAAGGTCCAATACCATAGATCATGACCGGATCAAGGATAATATTTACAACAGCTCCAACTACCTGGCCAATTGTTGAATAAAGGGAACGCCCCGTTGCCTGTAATAACTTTTCAAATAAAGAAAAGAAAATAATACCAAAAGAGATCACGCAGCATATCCTCAGATAGCCGACTCCCATTTCCAGTACTTCTGCATCAACTGTCTGTGATGAAATATATGCTCTCACACCAAAGATGCCAAACAATAAACATACCACATAAATGATCACACCAAGAAACAGGCTGTTTCCTGCTACCTTTGCAGCCTTTTTACTGTTCCCCTGTCCCAGTGTCCTTGCAAGAAGCGCATTTGTTCCTACACCTGTTCCGATTCCCACTGCCACCATAAGCATCTGCACCGGAAATACCAGGGTCAGTGCATTTAATGCCGCTTCACTGCCCACTCTCATATTTCCTACAAATGCGCTGTCTACAATGTTATAGACCGCCTGCAATGCCATGGATAAGATCATAGGGATCCCCATCTGGATCATCAGCTTATTCACCGGCATATCTTTCATCTTGTTACTTTCTGCCATTTTGTTTTAACTCCTCTCTTTTTGGCACAAAAAAAGTGCGCACCTTGTCATATAAGCTGGACTTACGCTGACAAGCTACACACTTTTTCATGGCAAATATTCTATTATTCTATTTTAACAAAATAAAAACGAGCAGCATGTAAACTGGATTTACGCTCACCTGCTACTCGTTCGTTGTAATTATATTTCCTGTTTTTCAAAAAGTCAAACAAAATTTTTCTGGCATTTTCTCTTTATGAACCATTTATGATAATGTCCTAATATACCACAAGGAAAACGATATCACTGTAAGTCATCCCAGCTGACAGCTGCGATGAAATGTCCCACAGGACCTATAGTGCCAAAAGCATTATTTGTACAAAATCACATGCTACCGTGATGATCAGACCACCGCCTATAAGGATAAGCACTACCGGCAAACTCCACATTCACGCAGTAAAGCCCATGATCTCATTATAATTATTTGCTAAAATTTCCATAAATATTATCCCCCGCTACTGAATAAAATCCTTTACCGCCTTAAACACATCTGCTGCTTCGGAAACATCAGAAATTTCAAATTCCACTGCATGAAACAGATCATGGGTATATAACAGATATAAGACTCTCCCATAACGATCAGGCGCTCTGGTGAAATTCAGGCATTTACCTGTATATTTACATAATACTTTCCATAAACCGCTGGATCCGGTCCATCCCCCGATTAATCTGCTCCATGGATGTTGCATAGGAAAGACGCACATATCCTTCGCCCTGTTCTCCAAATGCTGATCCGGGAGCTGTTACGACGCCTTCTTTCTCCAGAAGTTTCTCGCAAAATTCCACAGAAGTCATCCCTGTTTCTTTAGTATTTACAAATGCATAAAAGGCTCCGTTTGGCGGTGTACAGGATAAACCTTTGATGCCATTGATCCGCTCCAGAACAAGTTTTCTTCTTTCTGCATACTGTCTGTTCATCATTGCAATATCTTCATCGCCATTTTTTAACGCTTCAATTCCTGCATACTGTACAAACTCAGGAAGACAGGAAGGCATATTTTCCTGCAACTTTGGCAGTCTGGAAAGGATATTTCTTGGTCCCGCCATATATCCAAGACGCCAGCCTGTCATGGCATATGTTTTAGAAAAAGAATCCACATAAATAGTGCGTTCTCTCATTCCATCTAAAACTGCAATATTAATATAATCTGTATCATTATAGATAAGATGTTTATATACAGCATCATAGATCACATAAAGATCATATTCTAAAGCTACTTTTGCAACGGTCTCCATGGTTTCCCTTGTTGCAACGCCTCCCGTAGGATTGCAGGGAGAATTAAGGATAATGGCTTTGGTTTTATCTGTCACTCTACTTTTAAGATTTTCATAAGTAAAGTTAAAATTATCCTTTTCATACACAGGTACAGGTACTGCAACTGCACGGTTCATCACAATCTCACCTACATAATTGGTATAAGACGGATCTGCGATCAGGATCTCATCCCCAGGATTAACAAGAGCAAGGATCGCCATATACATTCCCATCATTCCGCCTACTGTTACTACAATCTCACCTTCTGGATCGTAATCTACTTTGTCGTACTGTTTTAAAGCTTTGGAAATTTCCTGACGCAGCGGTAAAATGCCTGCATTATCCGTATAATGGGTACACCCTTCATCTAACTTTTTCTTTGCGGCTTCAATAATGTGCTTTGGTGTCACAAAATCTGGCTCACCAAGAACAAAACTTACAGTATCTTTTTTATTTTTTGCCAGATCATACATTCTTCTGATTCCTGACTGCGGCAGATTTAAAAAACTACTTGTTGGCTTCATTTTGTCTCCCCTCCGTTTATTAGAAATACCTTCTCGAGTAAGTATACCTTTTCGTTTTTCTATCGACTTCTTAACTGTAACATAGTCTTATTGTGAATGGAATTGCTATGTATTCATATTAAGTTGAACAAAATTCACCATCCTTATTTACATTTGTTTGTACAGAAATTATAATTTCTAACAAGGAGGGAATCACCATGACATTATCTGATTATATTATTTTTACAACTGTTTCCGAACTGAAAAATATGAGCCTTGCTTCTGATAAACTCTACCTGACAAGGTCTGCTATCAGCCATGCCATTTCCCGCATAGAACGAGAAATCGGCTTTCCATTATTTATAAAAAATACACACGGGATCGAACTTACAGACAACGGAACTAACCTTCTTCCCCTTGCATACGCTGTTATACAAAGCCACCAGCATTTCAATGAAAAAATCGCAGCGATCAATGGACTGGCTTCTGGCAATGTCCGCCTTGGAACCTGCTCCAGCATCTGCATTAACTGGATACCTGAACTTGTGAATAATTTCCGGCAACATTATCCTGACATACAGATTCATATATTTGCAGGTATCAATAATGCGCAGATTGTAAAAAAACTGGAGCAAAATGAAATCGATATTGGTATTAGTTCTTACTACTCTTGTGATACCATCAACTCCTCTGTCATCAGCTCTACCGTCATCTATGAAGATGAAATGGTTTGTGTTGCAAATTCCAACTTTCATACAGCCACTCCTGGGATCATCACTGCGGAAGAACTGCAAAATTCTGCTTTCATCATCAGTGATCAGGACTATGGTGTAGAATCCCGCAGTGTTCTTGAAAAACTTCACTTAAATGCAAATTCCACCATTACAGCCACTGACGATGCAGGACTGGTTGCAATGGCGTCTGCTGGCTTAGGCTTTTGTATTTTAGGGCGCCTGATACTAAAAGGGACAACTTCCCCTGTAAATGTTTATTCCTTCCATCCACAGCAATTCCGCCATATTGCTTTGCTGCAAAAGAAGAATACAACACCTTCTCCTGCTGCAGAAATTTTCCAGAAACATATTATAAGCTATGCCTCTTCCTATCCAAATCCGGCAATTCCATTCAACATTTGATGAAAAATGTTCAATGGTTCTGTATCTGACAGGTACTTGTAAAAAAATCACTTGCTCCGTATAATAAACGTAGATTTATTGCCAAACAAAGCATTCCTGAAAATATTTATTAAAAGGGGAAGCAAAATGCAGATAAAACAAGAAAATGACGGACACACCGTTATTGATCAGCTGACAGGAGAAGAAGTATTGACCTGCGCCATTAATATTGGAGAACAACTTTTAATGAGTGGTGCAGAGATCAGCCGTGTAGAAGATACGATACGAAGGATCTGTGCAGCTTACGGTATCAGACAAAGCCATATATTTTCCATTGCATCCTGTATCATTGTAACGTTAGAAACAAAAGACCATAAATGGATCACCCAGACCCGGCGGATATTAAGCTATGGAACAGATATGTGGAAATTGGACCGGTTAAATAATCTTTCCCGTCTGATATGTTCAACAAAACCACCGTTAGAAAAGATCAACCGGGAATATGCACTTATATTAAACGGACCGGTCTATCCTCCTGTGGTCCAATGCCTTATTTACGCAATGACAGCCGGTGCATTTGCGATCTTCTTCGGCGGAGATCTATTAGACGGTTTTTCTGCCATGTTTGTGGGGGCATTGATCCGGATAACATTGTACGCATTTACCGCAATAAAAATGAAAGCCATTTTTTCTAATATCCTGTGTTCCATGATCTCCGGTATGGTATGTATCCTTACTCACTATATCGGTTTCGGACATCATGTAGAAATGATCATGATCGGAAATATCATGCTTTTAATTCCCGGTGTCCTGATGACAAACTCTTTCCGTGATTTCATCAGTGGCGATATGATCAGCGGACTTTTACACTTTTCAGAAGCGATCATCACTGCTATCTGCATCGCCGCCGGATTTATTTTTTCAAAAATACTGCTTGGAGGCATCTTATGAATCAGGATCTTATCTCTGTCATTTCAGCATTTTTCGGTTCTCTGGGATTTTCTATCATCTATAACATCAGAGGACTGCGGATCTGGATCCCGGCAATTGGAGGTGCTGTTTTCTGGGCTGTGTATCTGATATTCCTTCACTTTATAAATAATGAATTTTTAGGTTTTTTCTTTGTGGCGATCCTGATCACAATTTATTCAGAAATATGGGCAAGAATATTAAAAACACCTTCCACCGTTATTTTAATGCCCACAGTTATCCCACTGATCCCCGGCGGATCACTATACTATGCAATGGATGCCGCTCTCCGGCATGATATGCCGCAATTTTTCTTAAAAGCCCAGGCTGCTGTCGGACTTGCTGTGGCACTTGCAGCAGGTATCATGGCCGTAACCTCCATGCAGCATTTAATATCGGCGCTTTTAAAAATGATTAAACCAGCCCAATGACCGGAAATTTCCGGAAAACCGGCTGCAAAGATAAGTGCAGGAAAGACTCCGGGAGTACATCTATCTAAAAAAAGAGAACCAGCCGCCGCAGCTGCCGGTTCTCCCCTGATCATTTTACTTTTCTTTTCAGGATCACCATGGCTAAGAGGATCAATCCACTAAATATCAAATTTGCCATTGCTACCTTCGTCTCTAAGCGAATAGGCTAATATCCACACATTAGACAGTGTGATATCCATTTCTTTCGATGTACTTAATGCGACACGATAAAATAAAGGGCATTGATACATTTGTATCTAAATTACTATTATCATACCTCATTGATAAGCATTTATCAAATATTCCCCTGCTTTGCCAGTTCCTTCTTCAGATACCGCAACTGGCCTCCGCAGAGCACTACTTCCAGTTCATTATCTGTCAGGTCTAGCTTTGTCTTAAAAATAAAGCCTTTTGTCACATCTTTGACTACTACTCTCCTTGTTGGGATCTGGTCCAGGAAATTTTCAATCTCCAGTTCATCTCTCAGATCAACTTTTTCATAATCTGCCGGATCCTCAAAAAGCATTGGCACGATGCCGTGGTTTACCAGATTTCCCTTGTGGATACGGGCAATGCTCTTTGCGATCACACATTTTATACCCAGGTACATTGGATTAATGGCTGCATGCTCTCTGGAAGAGCCCTGACCATAGTTTTCACCACCGATAATGATACTGGATCCCATTTCTCTTGCTCTTTCAGAAAACTCAGGATCATATCTGTAGTAGCAGTATTTGGACATCAGCGGGATATTGGAACGCATGCTGGAAAATTCCGCGCTGGCCGGTGTTATATCGTCAGTGGAAATGTTGTCGCCGCCTTTTAAGCTTACCGGCACTTTTAAGTGCTGAACCGGTACTTCCGGAACCGGCAGGAACTTGATGTTTGGTCCACGGACAATTTCTACCTTCTTTGCTTCCTCTTCTGGAAGAGGTTTGATGATCAGGTTGTCATTGATCTCATACTCTTCTTTTTCATGAACTTCTGCCAGAATATCGATCTGATCTCCTAAAATATCTGCTGCTGATGCAAAAGTACCCATAATAGCAGTGGCGGCTGCGCTTTCCGGGCTTACCAGATAGATCTCGGCATTTGGATTTCCTGCACGACCCTTAAAATTACGGTTAGAAGTACGCACTGCAATTTCTTCTGTAGCCGGTGTCTGGCCAATGGCGCAGCATGGTCCACAGGCAATCTCCAATATACGCACACCTGCATCCATAAGCATTCCCAGATAGCCATCTTCCATCAGTGCCTTATAGGTCTGTCTGGAGGCAATGGCACAGGTACAGCTTACATTATCATTTACCTTATGTCCTTTAAATACCAGGGCTGCCTTTGCAATATCTGCATAGCTTGCATTAGTACAGCTGCCGATAAATACCTGCTGAACAGGAAGTTTTTCTACCTCGGACAGTGGTTTTACATTGTCCGGCTGATGAGGACATGCCACTAATGGCTGTAAGAAACTAAGATCCAGGTCGATCACTTCGTCATATTCTGCGTCCTCATCCGCAAGCAACTCTCTGTACTCATCTTCTCTTTTCTGGGACTTCATGAATTTACGTACCTGTTCATCTGCCGGGAAAATGGACGTGGTTGCACCCAATTCTGCCCCCATATTTGTAATCGTCGCTCTCTGAGGTACTTCCAGAGTTGCTGCACCAGGACCTGCATATTCGTATACATTTCCAAGACCGCCTTTAATGGTCACACGGCGCAGCATCTCTAAAATTACCTCTTTTGCGTTGACACCTGGCTTTAAAGCGCCGGTCAGGTTAACTTTGATCACTCTCGGCATTTTCAGACGCATAGGAACGCCGGTCATGGCAGTAGCAACATCCATACCTCCTACACCGATACACAGCATACCAATAGAACCGCCGTGAGGTGTATGGCTGTCACCTCCCATGCTTACCTTTCCAGGAGCGCCGAAGCGTGATACCTGGACTGCATGACAGATACCGTTTCCAGGTCTGGAAACATGAACACCGAAATGCTCAGCTGCAGACTGTAAGTAAATATGGTCATCCGGAGTCTTATGATCTACATAAAGAAGATTATGATCCAGATAGCTTACGCTGCATTCTGTGCGGATCCGGTCCAGGCCAATGGCTTCAAATGCCAGATATGTCATAACTGCGTTAATATCATGTGTCAGCGTCTGATCTACTTTTATAAAAACTTCTTCTCCGGCTTTCATGCTTCCGGATACATAGTGAGCTTCAATGATTTTTCTTGTAAGTGATTTTCCCATAGTGTTCTGTCTCCTGGAATTTAAGTATCTACATAATCATTTCTTTAACTACTGTTTCCGCTGCTCCTCTGCCGGGTTGTCTTTTTCTCCTCCCTGCATATGATCATGATCCTGCAGTTTAACCTGAGATACCTCTGTATCTGCCTTTCTGCCGATTCTTATTTTTCCAGATTTCCGTTTCCTGAAAGTTTTCCGGAGCTTCCAAACCAGGCACCCGATCACTGCTCCGATCACTGCTGCTGTTATCCAGAATGGGCTGGTAATGATCACACAGATTCCAAAGTTTTTCACTCCTTCTGCCAAACGCCTTCCATTATCTGACAATCCCTTTAAAATCTGCTCTCCAGCAGATTCCGGAACAGCCTCGGTATACCGCTTCACTTCGTTAATATTTAACGTCACCTGACTGTACTCGATCTGGTTGTCATAGAGACGCAGCTGGGATTCGTAAGATTCCAGTTCATAACGGATATCTGACAGCCGCTCTTCTAATGCGATGATGCTATCCATGGAGTCTGCCTTTTCAAGCAGTACCCACAAACGGTCCTGTTCAATCTTTAATGTCTTTTTGCGGCTCTCGATGTCACTGTACTGCAGTGTCACATCCTTGGTGCTTTCTGACCTTCTAACTACGTTTCCTGCTGACTCCACACCATTTAAGAATTCATCCAACCGTTCCTTGGGCACACGTACAGTCAGATCAGCCCAACGCATCATGGGATTGCCCTGCCAGTCTAATTGATTGCCAGAAACATTTTCATTTTCAATATATCCGCCGAACTGCCTGATCTGTGTTTTCAAAGCTGTCATTAACTGCTCAAACTGCTCAGTCTCCACGTCCATGCTGGCAGTTCTGATCAGCTTTCGGCCTGTTTCTACTGTTGCCATATTCTCTGTTCCTGAGGCTGCGCCTGCTGCTGTATCCACAAAAGCTGATGCCCCTTCCCCGGACATCTCCCCCTTCTCATTCTCCACATCCATGGCAGCGGCTGCTGTCTCCATGATATACCCGTTATTGATGCTGTTTTTAGAACCGCTTGCGGCTCCACACCCTGAAATGACTGCCACTACTCCGGCAATTGCAATACCACGCCAATACTTCCTCATAATTTTCCTCCTTCCATGTCTAATGTTCTCCCGGAATCTTTTTTCATTTCAAAAAATAATCTGATTTTTTGCCACGCTGCCTTCCTTGTATTTTCAGTATATCAGATTTCTTCCCGTCAAACCTGTCTTTTCCCTTAACTTTGTGCAAAGATTCTCTTGCAGACAGTGCAATAACCAAGCAAACACACTGATGATTTTGCAAAATGTATATCCCCGCTTTCTAAAACAATCAAGCTATGGTAAAATAAATGTTGCAGATACAGTTACACTTCCTGGCTTAACTGTAACCAACTATAATCCCACAGAGGTGTGTCATGAACCATTCAAACAACCATGTTACAGAACTGATCAAAGAAACTCTGATCCTTACAGCAGCTATGGCCATCGTAGCTGGAGCTGTGTACTTCTTTCTTTTACCAAGCCATGCTTCCGTAAGCAGTATCTCCGGTCTTGGTATTATCTTATCTAACTTTGTCCCTCTGCCCCTTTCAGCCATCACCATGATCTTAAATATACTTTTACTGATCATCGGATTTTTTACCTGCGGAAAAGAATTCGGGGCTAAAACCGTATACACCAGTATTGTACTTCCCCTTTTTCTGGCCCTTTTTGAAAGGATCTTCCCGAACATCGGCTCCTTAACTGACAGTCAGGAACTGGATGTTTTATGCTATATTTTAACCGTCAGTATCGGTTTAAGCATCCTGTTTAACCGTAATGCTTCTTCCGGTGGTCTGGATATCGTTGCCAAGATCATGAACAAATATCTCCATGTGGATCTTGGGAAAGCTATGTCCTTATCCGGCATGTGTGTCGCCCTTTCAGCAGCTTTGGTGTATGATAAGAAAACTGTTGTTTTAAGTGTACTGGGAACCTATTTTAACGGCATCATCCTGGACCATTTTATCTTTAACCACAATGTAAAACGGCGGGTCTGCATTATCACTAAAAAAGAGGAAGAGCTGCGGCATTTTATCATCAATGACCTGCACAGCGGCGCTACCATCTATGAATCCATCGGTGCCTACAATCTGGAAAAACGCAATGAGATCATTACCATCGTAGATAAGTCAGAATACCAGAAACTGATGAATTATATCAACCGTGAAGACCCCCATGCTTTTATCACAGTGTATACAGTGTCTGATATCCGATATCAGCCTAAAAAATAATGTCCATAAAAATGTTATTATAATCCAATTTACGTCCTAAAAAATGTATTACATCTATAAAATTATATCCTAAAAAATCTTCTCACAAAATCAAGTACAGAAAGATTCTGAGAAAAGATTTAATATAATTTTTGATATAATTCAGTGGATTTTAGTTGCCGTACATCTGGATGTTTCTATCTACCGATAATAGCACATTCCACTACACTTTCCAGCCGGACCGAATATTTCCCTTTTCATCTGTGAAATATATCTGCGTTCTGCCTCTGGTCCGACTGGGATATTTCCAGTTTTTTCCATATTCAAGACATCCTTTAATATTTCCAATGCCTTTCGCAGATTTTTGATATCACGTTCCATATAGTCTGTGTAGTTGCCTCTTCCCACCAGTTTTAAATGAGTAACACCAGCTTTTTCCAACTGGTATAAAGCGCAGAGGCCACAGCCGGTCTGTCCACAAAGATAGCCGTCATCTTCTGGTTCGTCCACATTTTCATCCACACTTTCTGCTGATACACCTTCTCTGATCCGTCCCAGTTCATAGGGTACTAGGCAAAGATGACACATTTCATCGCAATGAAGGGAATTGCAGAATGCACCGGTAAACTGGCACATTTCGTTTAGTGTGAAGGCTTCAAATTCTGTGAGGTTTCCTGCTTTGTTGATAATAGAATTCATATCTTCTATGCTGTTTTTCCTGTGAAAGATCAGGCGTTTTAAGTTCTGCTTTTCAAAGTATTTTATCATTCCGCTATTGACCTCTGCAGTCTCTCCGCTCAAGTGGATCTCACAATTGATTCTACTCTGTCGCAGATATAAAAGCAGCGCCGGATCAGCGACGATAAAGCTATTAAATCCAATGGACATACACCGTATAATAATATTAGCAATTTCCGGGTATTGTTCTGGGATGTAGTATAAGGAGTTAAAGGTGAGATGCACTGGCTTTTTATATTTTTTGATCATAGCAGCCAGTATTTCCAGTTCACTAAATGCACCTAACTGTACATTGGAGCAAAGTACTTCCCGGCGGTTAAGCGGCAGAAGCGTCCCGTATTTTTTTGTCCATGAATAAGGCACATAGCCGCAGAAAAACTCGTCTGCTCCTGCTTCCACATAGGGGATATATTCATCAACGGAACCAAGTCCGGCTACAATCTTCATCTGTACTCTTCCCTCCTTTCCCCACATATGTCCTCTCGGAATCTTTCATGCACCTGCCTTTGTAACTGATTTTCCGCCAGCTGCACCCGAATTTCAGAGGTGGACACAACACCAACGCCTCTGAAATTTGGGCACAACTGACAAAAAATCTTCTCACAAAATCAGGCGCAGAAAGATTCCGGGAGAACATACATCTTACAGCAGATTTACCACCAGGCGGTCTGTCCCTGCTGTTTTCCATTTTTGAAATATTTCTTTTATTCCTGTTTTCATTCCAACTTCATTTTCTATTCCAGATTCAAAACCAGGATCATCCTCAAAAATGCGGCCGTCCATGGCAAATAAGGAGTTGTATCTACCCACCATTTTCAGATGATCCGGATACAAAAATGCATAGTCTTTACAAAATCCCGGACACTGTTTTACCAGCTTCTGCTTTCCCCGCTCTCCTGTGGTACATTTTGCATACAACGTACAATACTGGGATGTATTGGTCTGGTAAAAAGGAAGGTGCAGACTGTTCTTTCCAACAGGAAATGCCATATCATAGCCACAGCTTTCCCATTCGAATCTGGCAATGCCGTATTCTTTTTCCAGATACTCTCTGTAAAAACCGGCATTTAAACTGTTTTCTTCAAGGAATTTACCGCTGGCCTCTGCTCCTGTTTGTGTCATAGTTTCCAACTTATAGTGCAGTCTTGGATCTTTCCGCCGCTTGTTTAATAAAATGCCAAGTACCGGAATCAGTAAAGACTTCTCTTTTATCATTTCTGCCATAGCCCAGTCATTGACCTGTATTTCCAAAATACTCTCATTTTTCTCACACCAGGCTTCCAACCGGTTCAGCAAAATTTTCATTCTCTCCAGCATAAATTCCCTGATATAAGAAAAAGTCATCGTTACCTGCAAACCATCTTTTCTGGCTTTTTCAAGAAGCAGAAACAACTGGTCTTCCTTTGGAAAAAGCAGATGACAGAAAGCATTTCCAATATAAAGTCTTTGCGGCCGGATATAAGAAAACCAGTGCCCGGACAGATGATTCCGCTTCCAGTAGTTATCTATAAAAACTTTAAGATCTGTCGCCAGATACTCCTCATAAAGCCAGGTGGTGTCCAGCTCCACAGCCCATTCAAACTGCTCCAATGCACTCCCGGTCTCTGGCATTACCTCCGCCCTGTTCTGTGGCTTCTCCTCTGTCTCCCTTTCCCGGCCTGTTTCTTTCCTGCAATATTCCTGATCTTCACAGCCAAACCACCGCTTCTTCTGTTCTTCAAAGTTCTCAGCCGTCACTGCATCCCCATTTGTCGGATAAACTGTCATGGCACTGGCCAGTTCATTCTCATCCCCGGTCAGTTTTAAACGGATATAACGGTCATACCACAGAAGCATTGCCTGAACCTGTTCCCGATATTCCCCATATTCTCTATATTCTTTATTTTCTTTGCATCCTTCGTATTCCCTGCTTTTCCCATTTTCTGTTTCATCTGCATCAAAATCATCCATATTATCCAGCATATCACTTATATTATCCAGATATAGGGTATACTCATAGTAAAATTCATATTTTCCACTGCATTCCAGTGTATAAGAATGCAGCTCTACCTGCTCATACTCCAGCTTCGGATAATGATAAAAGCAGACTCGAAATAATTCCGGGTCTGCTATTTTTTCTGCTGTGCGGAAAGTAAAGCCGTTTTCCGCAAGCTCTATTATACGAATTTCTTTTTCACCGACAAAACCGGCAACAAGACCAAATGGGAGCATGGACACGCCCTGTATTTTTCCATGCTTTTGTTTCAATCCATGATACATAATGTTATTCCTTTTTGTCCGGTTATCACTTTTGGTCTATTATATAACACTTCATCAAAAAAAGTCCAGACAGAAACTTTATTTACAGATACTGTTGATCCAGGAGATCAGCTCTCCCTCATAATCAGCATCTCCATGTGGCTGTGCCCACACTAATGCGTAATCTACATCTGAATCCGTCTTATCTTCCAGCGCAAGAGCCAGAACTGCTGCTACAGACAGTGATGTATTTCCATCCTCTGTTCCTACCCGTATACGGATATGGTCTGCTGTATCAGCCTGCTTATCCGTTCCAATATAATTCATGGGATTTAACAGTTCTCTGCTTTCTTCCACTTTCTTATCACCGGAAACACTGCCATAAGCTTCCATATATGTCTCATACTCATCCGGGAACTGGGTTTTTAAATTTTCCAGGATATCTGCAATATAAGGATCAAAGTGCTTATGCCGGTTGGTTTCATCTCCGAATTCCATATTTTCTGCTGAATTATCAGTCATTTTCAGGTTATCAAAGGCCATGACCTTCTTCATTCTTGGATTGGAAACAGAAAGATACATATCGTAATCAGAGATCTCAGCTGTCTTTCCATCCCACTTCAGATAACCAGTAAGATCTGTTCCAGCCACTTCCGTTCCCATTCCTTTCGGACCTTTACCTGAAGTTGTATAATTTCCCTTCAGATAGTCATCCAGAGAATAGGAAACAGACAAACTTCCGTCTTTCAGCCTTGTAAGATATGTAGTGGCTGCACCTTCTGTTTCTTTTACCATGTAATCATAAAAACTGCCGATCTTTCCATCATCACTTAAAGTCAACGTTTCTCCTGTTTTGGGATCTTTCAGTCCAAGGCCATTAATATAAGCTGCATAGGCAAAAGACATCTCCTTTGATAATGCCTGTTCAAACTCCGTGGCAGTACCTGTTTCCCCTGTCATATCATTGCTGTAATCAGGAAGATCTGCATACATCCACTCATAAGCCAGATCTGCATGATCTAGGTCTGTGATCGGGCAGTAGACCTGTGCTGCATACACATCATCCGTAGAATCCATGACTGCACCGATCTCTTCCAGATAAACTTTGTAATCTTCACTGTTTCCTGTAGTTCCTAAAAGAGCACTCATTGCTCCCCCTGCACTGGTTCCAATGGAAATGATCTTATTGGCATCACCTGCCATTACCTTATCATTTATCTTTAAAAAGCGCACACCTGCCTTTAAGTCAACCAGACCTGCCGGGGATTTTCCAATATAGCTTCCGTCCTCTGACTGTGTCTCCTTGCCTCTGCTGGCAGGTGATACAAATACATATCCCTGCTCCAGATATTCTTTTGTTTTATCAGAGATCTTTGAAGCATCTGCCTCTGCATATCCGCCAACACCATTTTTGTAGATAACAGGCGCGCTCTGGGCTGTGTAACCGTTTATCTCACCCGTCTCATTGATGGTTCCGTCTGCATTCATATATGCCGCAGGAACATAAATATTCATACATTCCTTTACCGGGTCAACAGGATTTTCGCAGTAGACCACGTATTCCAGACTATAACAGTCATAGTTCTCATTATAGACCCATTTATCTTTATAATCAGCCAGATTCATGCTTCCTGTAAGAAGTTCAGAAATGTCTGGGGTCTGTGCCATTCCCATCCCTTCATAAAATGGCTTATCCCCTTTGTCACCTTTCTGACCTTCAGGTGGCATTTCCGGTACTGCTTCCGGTGCCTTTTCTGTTGTTTCTGCCTGTGTCTGGGTCTGTACAGGTGCCTGGCTGCTGCATCCAGCTGCTGCCACAGCTGCTAAAATCGCTGTCAATATCAGTTCTTTTTTCATCGCTTTACTCTCCTTTGCCGCAACTAATCATAGAGAATAAATGTGACAAAACTGTGGTCAAATTGTGTTTTCTATTCGATTTTACATTACCAGTCTTTCACAGAACCATCAAAGGCTCTGCGGGCTGCATTGCTGCCACGTTCATTAGCCGGATACAGATCTTCTGCATCATCTGCCAGTTCCACGCCAATACCAGGTGCCTCCGGGATCAGCATACAGCCGTTCTCAAAGCGGAGTGGTTCTTTTACCATCTTGTCTTCTGCACCATTTAAGCAGAAACCAGGCAGTTCCTGGATACCAAGGTTTGAAATGGACGCGCAGATCTGCAGGCAAGCTGCTGTGGACACCGGTCCTAGTGGATTATGAGGAATCACAAGGACATCATGTGCTTCTGCCAGTGCGCAGATTTTTTTGCTGGCAGTGATACCGCCTACTGCACACACATCCGGACGGACATACTGGCAGGCGTGGCGTGACATCAGCACCTCAAACTCGCGCAGGTCGATAAAACGCTCTCCTGTAGCAATAGGAACACCCACCTTGGATGCTACCTCTGCCATGGTATCTACATTATCCGGTGGAACCGGATCCTCCAATATCATAGGTCGGTAAGGCTCTACTCCACGGCCAAACGCAACCGCTTCCGGCAGTGTCATGCCCCGATGCACTTCCAGCACAAAATCAAAATCATTTCCAACAGCCTCACGGCATACCCGTACCTTTTCCACTTCACGTTCAATTCGGCTGGAATAAAATTCCCCTTTTCCATCTGGTGCGCTGACCGGACCGTTGCAGAAGATCTTTGCAGCTGTAAAGCCCATTTCCTGCAACTGCTGATACTGCTTTGCAAGCTCATTATTATCTTCTGTGAGATGCATAACAGATGCATAAACACGCACTTTTTCACGGGTCTTTCCGCCTAAAAGCTCATAAACCGGAACTCCAAGTGCCTTACCCTTAATATCCCACAGAGCAATATCAATAGCAGAAATAGCACTCATGATCACTGAACCGCGGAAATACACGGAACGCAGGAAATTCTGATTAAAATCCTCAATGCGGAATGGATCTTTTCCGATCAGGTAATCTGCAAACTTTTCAATAGCTGCTGCTGTGGCCTGTAAATATCCCCAGTTGCCAGCCTCGCCAAGACCTGTGATCCCGGCATCAGTATATATCTGTACAAACAGATAATGCTTTGCAAAACGCAGCTTTACATCTGTAATCTTCATTGTCTTACTCCTCATATAATATCTTTTCTTCTGACATTTGTTCTATCTTAAATGCTCCTGAAAAAATTTGTACTGACGATCCAGTGCCCGTTTCCAGCCTGATGTCCGATTTGTAGTAAATCCATGCATAGCTTCGATAATTCGCTGCATAGTTACACAGACCCCTGCTTTTGCCAGACGCATTCCAAATGCTTCTGTCTCATCTCTAAGGCTGTCTTCCCCTGCTGATATAATCAGACAATCCGGAAATACAGCCAATGCCTCATCTTTGGCAAATGCAGGTGAACAAAGTGGATCCGATGCATCAGCATCTCCTACATAAAAATCAGTATACATTTTTTCTGTTTGTGCACGCTTCACCCAAAACGGATCTTTTTTCAGTTCTTCTGACAGCCTTTCTACTGGGTCAACAGTATTATCTGTGGGGAAATATTCCATCAACGCACAGCAGGGATTCAGTTCTTTCGTCTCCGCATTTTTGATCAAAACTGATGCCACCAGATTACCACCAGCACTGTGTCCGGCAAGAATAATCTTTTCCTTATCAATTCTAAGCTCTGCTGCATGTTCAAATACATAACTTACAATTTCATAAGCCTCTTCCGCTGCAAAAGGAAATGGTGCTTCCGGTGCAAGGCTGTAATCAACATCCCAGACCATACAATTCAGCTGCTCCATAACCCAGCAACAATATCTGCGATCCCGGTCTGTACGTCCTTTCAAAAATCCGCCGCCATGAAAATTTAAAAGCAGTGCAGCCTGCTCTGGTAAATTATCCGGACGTTCTTCGAAAACATGCACAGTTTTTCCATTTTTTGTATGGACCCAGAGCTCCTGTTCTTTTCCCGGCAGTGCAGCAAGTTCTTCCGGACTTACCGGACCAAATCGGTCCCGGCTGCGTACCATATCTGCAATTGCAATTTTCTCTTCCCGCGTCATAACAATGTTCTCCCTTCTTTAAAATGCAGGAAATACAGTCATAGTATAAAAGATGTAAATAAATGGCAGGAATAACGTGATCAATGCACCGCTCTTAAAAATTGCCCGTAAATCATAACCGCCATCAGCCATACACATTGGTACAGCCGGAGTTGCCATAGGTGTTAAAAATGCAGTCAGAGAACCTGCATTAACTAACAGTACCAGTCCAGTCGGATTTGCTCCCAATGCAGAACAGGTCAGAAGACAGATTGGAACAAATACTGCAGATACGGAACGGTTCAGCATAAACTGGGTAAGTACGAATGGAATCAGGAAAAACAGTGCACCTAATACATAATTGTTATGAGTTCCGCCAACAGCAGATGCCAGGGCATTTCCAATCATATCGCCTGCTCCGGTATTGGTCAAAGCTGTTCCCAAAGCCAATGCACCCACAAACAGCATCAGCATATCCCAGGGAATATCACGCAATGCAGATTTCTGGTCTACAACCCCAAACAATACCATTAGGAGACTTCCGGTCAATGCGACTGACCATGTAGTAAGATGTAATTTATTGGAAAAAATAAGGCACAAGATCGTACCGAAGAAAACAACTATCCCAATCTTATCTACAGTTGGACTAAGTTTTTGTGCCTGCTTTCCTGTATTCTGATTTTCCAGAGCTTCAATAGGAACTACTGGTGTTTTAGGAGTAAATTTTGGTCCAACCAGTAATGCCCATAATGGAACAATAATAAGGATCGGCCATGTACCAATTGTAAAATCAACTGCACGAATGCTCATACCAGTAAATCCATAGGTTTCCATAAATCCTGTAAACTGTCCTGCCTGCTGGATGGCAGTGGATAATGGCAGGATACCGCAGCATGCTACGCATACTACCATGATCGGGAACATGTATTGAGAACGACTGTGACCAGTATTATCGCAAAGAGCTGCCAGCAGGGGACTTACGATCGCATATACAACCATCGGACTGGCAATAAAGTTAGTCAGTAGTACAGCAATCAGGATATATCCAAAATAGGCTGTGAGAAAACTTCCTCTTGTCAATTTCATAATGGCACTACACATTCCATCTACCAGAGATGTGCGGCGGAAACCTGCTGCTACTATAAACATAGTTGCCATAAGCAGCGTATTAACATTTGAAAAACCAGCCAGTGCGCCAGCTGCATCAATGCAGCCTGTAAAATACAATGCAGTCAGAGAGATCATTGCTGTCAGCCACATTGGTATCTTATTCATCATATAGCTGACCAGAGTAGCTACAAAGATCACCATACAGATCATCATTTGAGTATTCATATTCTTTTACCTTCCATTATTACATCATTATTAATATAGTCTGAAAACTCCATAAGCTTTTAGCTGCCCGGGCCTGGCTTATTGTTATGCTTAATTTAACAAAAGATTGCCTTTTTGTCGCTGCAAAATATTTGAAGTTTTTTCGCCTTCTTATTCTCCCTGCTTCATTTTCTGTTTCTCCATCTTCAATCTATACTTACTTAAAATCCAAACATTTCCCTTGTAATTTTTGCCAATTTCCTATTACACATCTTGTGTATTTTGCCTGTTTCATGGAAGTTTATTTTGTATATATACAGAAACAATCATTGACAGAAGCCATATTGACCGTTATTCTAAAGTCAGGTCTGCAAATGATATTTTATTTTTTCCAAATTTTACAACAGGGAAAATATTTGGATTTTAAAAGAATAAAATGAAATATAAAGATTTTAAAAAAATAAAATGGAGTACAAAATGGAAGAAACCTGTTATGAAATGAACCTGCCCCGTGAAAATATCCATCTGCGCTGCTTTGCACACAGCATCATGAATTACCGTTATCACTGGCATACGGATAAATATGAGCTGAGCATCGTCCTTCATGGAACTCAGGAATATTGCCGTGGTACAGAGACTCATTCTCTTTCAGAGGATGACCTTATCCTGACTGCCCCCGGCAATGGACACGCCTCCATGCGCCAGCAGCCTGGCACCCGGGCTCTTGTCCTGCATTTTCCGTCAAATGCCCTGAAATTTTTAGTTAAAAAGGGATATATTTACCAGTTTCCTACCTGCCTTTCCAATGAAAGCAATCGCTACGAAGATCGTTTCTGCCATATCCGCTTTTATGTGAGCCAGCTATGGCAATCATTAGAATGTGGCGGCGTCTATGCCCAGTTAAGCGCAAAAGCAAACCTGGAACTGCTTCTGATCACGCTTTTTACAGAATTTGATCCCCAACAGATCAATCTGATCTCGGAAGAAGACAAACGACGTGCTACGATCCGCCTTCTCCTCAGTTATGTAGAGGAACATTATGCAGAAAAATTATCCCTGGAGGATCTGGCAGACTACGCCCAGTACAACCGGACCTATGTTTCAACTCTATTTAAACAAATGGTAGGTATCAATTTCCACGAATATCTCACAAGAGTACGATTTCAACATGCATTAAATGACCTGACCTACACTAATGAAAATCTGACAGACATTGCATTAAAAAATGGCTTCCCTGATTTAAAGACTCTGACTTCCCGCTTCCGTTCTACTTTTCATCGCACTCCTGCCCAGTACCGTGCGATGTTAAAGCCAGATGAAGTGCTTTATGCTAATGTACGGAAATATCTGAATCCAAATGATACGATCCTGAGAGAAAAGCTAAAAGAATACGCGAAAACGGGACTGATACAATAATACTTAAAAAACGTGTACCATCAGGCACATTATTAAAAGGCTGCCCGCTTTCGGACAGCCTTTCTGTTACTTACACGATATAATGAGTCCAAAAGAAAAACAAGCGACACCGAAGGTGGCATTTGTTTTCTTGGGCCATTAACGAAGGTTTCGCCTGCGTTAGCAGGCAGTAGAGCGCGAATGCGCGGGATTCGTGAGTTTACTCTTTGATATTGTGGTCAAAAGGTATTTTGTATCCTTTTCATATTACAGGCAACTAGCATATGCAGCCTTAGCGCCTTTTTCACGGATCAGCTTCAGGTCAGCTGCAACCTTAGCTTCCAGACCTTCGATCTGGGTCAGATCCTGATCCCACATCTTCTCATTGGTCAGGACTGCGTGTACCAGTTCTTCTGCAGAATCAGCCTTGTGATCGTTGTAGAATTCCAGTACCCAACGGTCATCACTTACAGTGTACTCGTTGCCAGCCGGACGCTTGCAAACCAGACCTGCATCAGTAAGAGCCTGGATATCGTTGCTATAGAATGCAATGTATGCAGCCAGTGACATGGTCAGGCACTCTGGCAGAACACCTTTTTCCTTGATATATTCCAGGAAAGATGGCATATTTCTTGCTTTCCACTTAGAGGTGGAGTTTAAGGAAATGCTCATCAGTTCATGGTTTACAAATGGGTTATTGAAACGGTCAGATACAGCTGCTGCAAAGTTTAACAGGTCATTCTTGTCCAGCGGAAGGGTTGGGATAACCTCATCGTAGAGCATCTTGTTCATGAAGCCCTTAATGGTCTCATCGTTCATACAATCACGAACAATGTTCTCACCAGCCAGGTAAGCACCTAGAACGAAACCTGTATGAGCGCCGTTTAAGATACGGACTTTCCTCTTCTTGTATGGGCTCATATCCGGGGTAACAAATACCTTGTCTAACAGACCAGCCTTCTTAAATGGCAGTACATCATTTAACTTCTCATCGCCTTCGATTACCCAGACACCAAATACTTCACCAACGTCTGTCAGAGGATCTTCGTAGCCATTCTTTGCATCCAGAGCCTTAACTTCTTCTGCGTCACGGATACGTCCTGGAACGATACGGTCTACTAAGGAACCGCAGAAGGTGCAATCCTCATTTACATATTTCTTAAAATCAGCGCCCAGCTCCCACTGATCAATGTACTGGTTTACGCACTTTAACAGCTCTTTACCGTTGTTGTCGATCAGCTCGCAGGCCAGCATGATGATCCCTGACTTACCAGCCTGGAAACGATGATACAGAACCTGGGTCAGCTTTCCCGGGAAGCTTGATGGTGGGCAGTCATCCTTCTTGCAGGATGGATCATACTGGATACCAGCCTCTGTGGTGTTGGAAACGATGATCTGCAGATCGTCGCTTGCAGCAACCTCCATCATCTTGTCGTAATCAGCCTTCTCATATGGGTTTAAGCAGTTAGCAACACTGGAGATCACGCGCTTGTCATCTACCTTTTTGCCGTTTTCGCTTCCGCGCAGGTACAGAGTATACAGACCTTCCTGCTCATTGATCATCTTTGCAAGACCTGGTGCGATCGGCTGTACCAGGCAGCACTTGCCGTTCCATCCGGCCTTCTCATTTGCAAGGTCAAACCAATAATCTACAAATGCGCGAAGGAAGTTTCCCTCACCAAACTGTAAAACCTTCGCTGGAGCATCCTCCAGGATATAGCCATCGTAACCGGATTTCTTTAATACATCATAATTCAGAAGTGCCATAATTTAAATATTCTCCTTTCCTAATGCGGATCATTCCCTCTTTTTATTTCCTGTTTCTCTTTCCGGACTCTTCCGGCGTTTCCCGGAATCCCTTTCCGAAACCCCGGAATGTCCTTTCTGAAATGCAGTATACCACACTTTTTCCACTTTTCAAATACAAAATTGTAAATACTTACATAAATTTTGTAAACGCTTATATTTTCCGTTGTTTTCCTGGAAAATTCTGGAAATTTTCCTTCTGAAATGCCTTTAAACATACTCCGTAAGCATCTTTATTTTTTTGTATAGAGCTTATTATTTTTCAGGAATGCTGCTTGCCTCCGTTCTCTTACAATGGTATAATAAGAATTAATATTTACAGACCGTTATTAAAAATATTCAATAACAGTTTACGGTAACTGACGCACATGCCATTGGCATGTTGTGCATAAACAAAACAATATGTACTAGTACATCGTTTCGTAAATAACTGTACTAATCACGCAGGATGCGGATTTGAGTGTGCAGGTCTAAAAACGCAGGCGTAGCGGGCTACGCTGAGGCTTTTAGGCCTGTGCAATCAGATTCGCAGACAAGTGAGTGGTATAGTTATTTCAAAAACGATGTACTATAAACGTACATGGATCAAAATGGGGGTTGTAAAAATGTCAGAAACAACAGAATTTAAAGATGTATACGAAGCTATAGCAAGTGTAAGTCCCAACCGTCAGAATATCCTTTACACCATTTTAGAGAAGGATGCTTTCGGGGAAAAAGCTTTCTTTTCAGATGAAAAGCTGATATGGGAAAGTACAAAAGGTGGATTCTTCTCTCAAAATCAGGAAGAAATAAGAAAACTCCATGATAGCGGACAGAGTACAGCAGCGGGAAAAAAGCTGTTCTGCGACTGCTTGGGTGGAGAAAAGCGCCTGGTGATCTGCGGCGGCGGCCATGTTTCCATGCCAGTGATCCAGCTTGGTGCCATGATGGAATTTACAGTAACAGTTTTAGAGGATCGGCCTCTTTATGCAAATAATGCCAGAAGAGCCGGTGCCCACCAGGTGATCTGCGACTCCTTTGAAAATGGCCTTGACCAGACCAAAGGCTCCAAGGATACTTATTTTATCATCCTTACCAGAGGCCACAGATATGACCAGATCTGCTTAGAGCGGATCGCTAAAATGCCCCATGCCTATATCGGCATGATCGGCAGCCGCAAGCGTGTGGCAAAAGTAAAAGAAGTTTTGATTGAAAACGGTACTGACCCGGAAGTTCTAAATCAGGTCTACACTCCCATTGGCTTAAATATCGGTGCGGAAACACCAGCAGAAATTGGTGTTGCCATTATGGCGGAGATCATTCAGGTAAAGAACCAGAAGCTGAAAAGCTGCGGTTTTCCAACGGAAATATCCCGCTTCTTAAATAATCATTCTCCTGAACGGCTTCCGGCCATCCTGACTACCATTGTAGCCCGCCGTGGCTCCGCTCCACGAAGCGTAGGCACAAAAATGTTAGTCCTTCAGGACGGAACCATTGTCGGCACCATCGGCGGCGGCTGTATGGAATCCGCTGTTGTACGCCGCGCCCTGGAAATGATCCATGATGATGACCACTCTCCGATCCTTTATCACGGGGATCTTACCGGACAGGACGCTGAAGATGATGGTATGGTCTGTGGCGGAGTAGTGGATATTTTAATGGAGCAGGTCTGATCCTGATACATCATTTTCAAAATAACAGAGCATTTCTTCTAAACGGACATGTCACCTGAAATGATCCACTCACCTGCTGCTTATTGCTTCGCAACAGGTGAGTGGATCATTTCGTTTAAAAATCATATCTTTTTATCTCGCAGTTTTGGATCCCATAAGCTGCAAATTCTTCATTTGTCATGTCATGGAAATAGGACTGCACCACTCTGGCAATGCCATTGTGGGCTACCAGGATATATGTTTTCTTATCTGACTTATCTTTGATCTCATCTAAGAGATTATAGATCCGCTGAGCCAGACGCAACATAGACTCCCCGCCTTCATAACTGCATGCAAAGGACTGTTTGGCCTTTTTAAAGTCTTCACCACCTCTGGGTGTAGACTCCCATATGCCAAAATTCTGCTCCTTTAACCGTAATTCCTCACGGGCCGGAATACCCGTGATCCCAGAAATATGTTTTGCCGTATCTGCAGCCCGCATCAGAGGTGAATACAGGATCTCGTCTGCATGGATCTTTTCTTCTAAAATCTTCTTTCCTGTCTCTATGGCCTGCTCATGACCAAGCTGTGTCAAAGCAATATCTGTTGCTCCGCAGATCTTTCCTTCCACATTCCATATAGTCTGACCATGTCTTACAAAATAAAAATGTCCCATTGCCCTATTTCCTCCTGCTGAATTTGATGTTCTCCCGGAATCTTTCTGTTCCTGATTTTGTGAGAATATTTTTCGTCAGTTGTACCCAAATTTCTAAGGTGTACGCGGTGCGTACATTGATGAAATTCGGGTGCGACTGGCGGAAAATCAGCCACAAAAGCAGGTGCAGGGAATACTCCGAGAGAACATTTTGTAAATATATATTTTGTACTGTTACAGCATAAACACTATAAAGCCACATCCCCTCTGTCTTCCACCAACTCAAAACCAACAGACTTCACCCGGTTCTTAAGACAGACTCTGCACTCAGCCGCTTCATCGCCGGTACAGATCTTATTATCATACAGTTCATACTTTTTACGGTCTTTCACTGGAGATAAATTGGGCATCACTACGTTTGCGCCTGCCAGCAGTCCCTTTTCTCTCCCCCTTGGATCTGCGGTTCCCAGAGCTGTTGTTGCAGGAAGCAGACATTTTGGAAGAATGATACGCAAAACCGATAATAAAAACAACGTCAATTCCACACTTCCTGCAGGCTCATCAGCGAATTTGGTATCATGATGTGGGATAAATGGTCCGATCCCTACCATTTCCGGGTTTAATTCTTTTAAAAATACCAGATCTTCTGCCAGACATTCTAAAGTCTGCCCCGGTGCACCCACCATAAAACCTGCGCCAGTCTGATATCCCAGATCTTTTAGATCCTGCAGACACTGTTTTCTATTTGCAAGACTCATCTGTTCTGGATGGAGATAACAGTAGTGATCCTCATTTGCCGTTTCATGGCGCAGCAGATACCGGTCTGCTCCTGCTTCTTTGTAAAGGCGGTAGCTTTCCTTTGTTTTCTCTCCAATAGAAAGAGTAATGGCACAGTCCGGATAAGCGCTTCGGATCTTCTTAACGATCTCCACGATCTTATCATCCGTAAAATAAGGATCTTCGCCTCCCTGGAGCACAAAGGTGCGAAATCCCAGTTCATAACCATTTTTACAGCAGTCTAAAATCTCTTCTTTTGTGAGACGGTAACGGCTGGCATTTTTATTGTCCCGACGGATACCGCAGTAATAGCAGTTGTTTTTACAGAAATTGGTAAATTCGATGAGACCGCGCATGTAGACCTTATTTCCATAATATTTCTGACGGAGTCTATCTGCTTCTTTTCGCAGACAGATCACAATTTCCTCATCTTTATAAGCAGATAACAGTTCTATATATTCATTTTTTTCAAGATAACTCTGACGGATCAGTTTTTCTGCCAGTTCAAGTGATCGTTTCATTCTATCTTCCTCACTTTTCAAAACCTGAACACCAGCTTTTTTCTCTCCCACCCACAGTTTTCACAGCAACGGCTGGCATTCACAGTAAAAATACGTCTTATGCAAGTTTACTCTGAAACCATGATCTCTGTCAATGTCTCCATAGCACGGAATTTTATGGCTATTACACTGACCATTACCGGAAAGTTAAATCCGGTTATTGGGGCTCTGGTACATAATACGGGATCCGTGCTGGTTATTACTAATTCTGCTCTGCTTTTGAAGTGGAAACTGAAATAGAAAAAAAGCCCATGCTGCTGCCGCACTGGCAGCCTGCATGGGCCTTCTCTTGCATTTGCAGACTCACAAATATCTGATAAACATACTCACAAACCTGCGCTTACGTGCTCCACTGCCTGCTTGAGCAGGCGGTTTGTTCGTCTGTCTATTTGTTTTTACTTGCTTTCGTTGTCAAATTCATATGGCTTGATCTGGCGTACAACGTCCATGATCGTGCCATCACGGGCTTCAATGATACCTACTACTCTGTCTCCAAACTGAACCTTCTCCGGCTCGCCTACGATGGAGTATGCGATGTCACGCAGTTCTTCAATGGTCTTAAATGGCAGGTCTACGCCCTTCATTGCCTCGATCAGATCCTGTCTTCTTGGGTTGATGGCAATACCGTAATCAGTGATAACTACGTCAATGCTCTCTCCCGGAGTGGTTACAGTGGTAACTTCGCTGCAGATTGCAGGAATTCTTCCCTGAAGCAGTGGTGCGATAACAATGGTACACTTAGCTCCTGCTGCTGTATCAGGGTGTCCGCCCTGGGCACCGGTGATCACACCGTCAGAGCCTACAACCACGTTACAGTTAAAGTTTACGTCTACTTCCAGTGCAGCAAGGATAACGAAATCCAGCTTATTTACTACAGCGCCCTTGTTAAACGGGTCTGCATACTCACCGGCAGAAATACGGAAATGCTTTAAGTTCTTTACAGACTCTACTGCTGCTAGGTCAAAGTCCTGTGTATCTAACAGGCAGTCTACCTGGTTGTTGATCAGCAGGTCACACATTGGCTTGGTCAGGCCACCTACACCGAAACGCATGCGGATATTTCTCTCCTTCATGATCTTAGACAGGGAAATGGTAGATGCGATAGATGCACCGCCTACACCGGTCTGGTAAGAGAAGCCATCCTTGAAATATGGGCTGTTTACTACGAACTGGGTACAGTAATCAGCCATCATCAGCTTTCTCATATCCGTAGTTGGCTTTGCTGCGCCGGTAGCGATCTTCTTCGGATCACCGATAGCATCTACTACTACTACATAGTCAACCTTTGTCATGGAGATATGGGCCGGGAAGTTAGGGAACGGTACCAGACAGTCAGTGATCGCTACTACCTTATCTGCATAGTCACCATCCACCATAGCGTAGGAAAGCACGCCACAGTCACTCTTTCCGCCGATACCACGGCAGTTGCCGTAATCGTCACAGGTTGGTGTTCCGATAAATGCAATGTCAATTCTGGTCTCGCCGCTCTCGATTGCTCTTACACGGCCGCCATGGGAACGCATGATAGCAAGTCCCTTTAATTTACCTGCAGAAATGGCTTCACCGATCTTGCCACGTACACCGGAAGACTGGATGTTGGTGATGGTGCCGTCTTCAATGTAAGGAACGATGGGATCATGTGCCTTGCCAAGGGAGCTGGCACAGATGGTGATATCCTTGATACCCATCTTATGTACTTCTTCCATGACCATATTTACGATATAGTCACCTTCACGGAAATGGTGATGGAAGCCTAAAGTCATGCCGTCCTTGATGCCGCATTTTACCAGCACGTCGTGGATGGAATCCACCCGTTTGGACTTGTTGGGGTCCATGTAGGCGCGGACCGTGGGAGCGGCCTTTTTATATTCATAACCTTCCTTTGCGAAGGTGCCTCTGAAAATATCCTTGCCTGTTGCCTTTAATACTTCTTCCGGAATATCTCTTCCCACTTTATTTATCATCTTACATATCCCCCTCATAAACGCCTGCGGCTTTTGCCATAGCCAGGGTCCTTTTGGCCCCGTCATAGAAAGCGATATCAATCATTTTACCATCTACCGTAAACACGCCGATGCCTTTAGCTTTCTTGTCATCAATTTCACGCACTACCTTTTCAGCAAAAATAATCTCTTTTTCCGTGGGTGTGAAAATCTTATGAACTACGGCAATCTGACGCGGATTAACAAGGGATTTTCCGTCAAATCCCATCATCTTAATCATTGCTGTCTCTTTTTCAAAACCGTCCATGTCATCAAGATTAGTAAATACGGTATCCCAGCACTGTACGCCTGCAGCGCGCGCAGCCATAATCATATGCTGCCTTGCGCCCATTAATTCCACTCCCGTCCCTGTAATTACGGTTTGGAGATCTTTTGTATAATCGCCTCCTGATAATGCGATGCCGATCAGGCGGTCGGAAGAAACGCAGATTTCCCGGGCATTCAGCACGCCTTTGCAGGATTCCAGGGCAGACATTAAAAGTGTGCTTCCCTCCGGACGTCCGAATTCACGTTCGGCCGCCAGCACATGCTCTTCCACCGTATGTACATCCTCGGCCGTCTCTGTCTTCGCAATACGGATGGTATCAGCTCCGCCTGCCACACAGACGCGGATATCCTCTTTCCAGTGGGGCGTGTCAAGTCCGTTAATGCGGACAACCCTCTCAACGCCTCTATAGTCAATTTCTTTTAACGCATGAAACAGAGAATATCTGGCGGCGTCCTTCTGATTCTCAGCTACCGCATCCTCCAAATCCAGCATAATGGAATCTGCCCCGTAGATATAAGGATCTTTGATCAGGCTGGGCTTCTGAGCATTCAGGAACATCATGGATCTTCTTAATCTTTTCTTATTGGGATGAATCATTTGATAGCACCTCCCCACGGAAGATTTTCAGACACGTCGTTGGAACGGTAAACGGCGCACTCCACTCTGGCCTTTAAGGTGCAGTCCAGAGCACCCTTGTCCACTACGGTCACCTTGGCATCCTTCACATCCAGGCGCTCCAGTGTTTCCATCACCGTAGCCTTGATCTGTCTGCCGAACTGGTGGATTACGCTGCTCTCAATGGAGAGCTCAATTCCGCCCTGGCCAGGCTCTACCGTAACCTGGGCATCGCTGGATTCCAAGGTGCCAGCCATCGCTGCTTTCTTGATTTCCATTTCCATTTCCTCCTTGTAATGTTTGTTGGGTTATGTACAATGTTTCATATCCCATTTTGTTACATTCGCTGATATTATTGTACGACTTTTGCCTCCAACAGGCAAATACTATATTCCTTATAGGATGTATAAGTTCCAAGTTTATTGCACATTTCCAATATGCAGCAGGCGCCTGAAACCATTTTTCTTCTGGTTCCAGACGCCTGTCTATGGAAAGAGGCATCTACGCATTCATGCAGTGCCGGCAATGACTATGCGGTTGTAGATGCTATTCCTGCTATTTCACCAGCGGTACGGAACCGGTAATGGCAGCCATAGCGATAAAGATCACAAAGATACCAACCGCCCATTTTGCGGACTCTCTCTGCCACTCGCCCATATCCAGTCCGGTCAGGTTCAGCAGCAGGTAGATGAAGGCTACCAGCGGGCTCAGCAGATGGAACGCCTGACCTAACAGGGAAGCGGTTCCAAGCTCCAGAGCGGTGAATCCGTAGGTATATCCAGCTTCTGCAAATACAGGAAGTACGCCATAGTAGAATGCGTCGTTGGACAAAAGGAAAGTACCGGGAGCAGATACGATTGCCGTAATAAGACCCCAGAAACGTCCCAGCTGTGCCGGAATCAGGTGGATCAGGCTGTTTGCCAGGGCGTCGGACATGCCGGAGTTGGTAAACAGTCCCATAAAGATACCAGCCGCGAACACCAGGATAACTACCTGGAGAGCATCGCCTGCATTCTCGGAGATACGGGCTTTCTGCTCTTTAATCTTCTTGTAGTTAATCATCAGCGCCAATCCGGTTCCAACCAGGAACAGGAACATGGATGGGAAGGTTCCCAGAACCAGCATTACCACAATCGCGATGGTCATGATAGCGTTAATCCATACATTTTTCGGACGCTTGAGAGCTTCATCCTCAGGAGAAGCGGGAGCGGTCAGAGCCATCAGCTCCTCATGGCTGATATTCTGAATTCCAACTCTCTTTCTCTCCTGCATTCCCAGATGAACGGCTACAAACAGCATATAAACAACTGATACAGCCATGCCAGGAATCAGCGCACGGAGGATGGTCTGCTCGTCAACACCAGGCTGTCCCTGCAATACGGAAATTACACGGGCAGTGGGGCCGCCCCAGGGCAGCAGGTTCATGATGGTGTTCATCAGGATCACCAGAACGCCCAGGTTCATCATCTTCAGGCCCAGTTTCTTATAAATCGGAATAAATGCGGTACAGCAGATCAGGGTAGTGGTGGTTCCGTCTCCGTTTAAGGATACGCAGGCCGCCACAACAGCCGTACCAACAAGTACCTTAACCGGATCGCCTCCGGCAAACCGGATCATCGCTCTGGTTACAGGATCAAAGAGTCCTGCATTCAGCATAATCGCGAAATACAGAATTGCGAACAGCAGCATGATACCGGTGGATGACGTCTGTCCTACTCCATCTACGGTCCAGTCACCGATGATTGCGATCTGATCCCACAATCCTACGCTGGCCTCTGCCTCGGCATAAGCCGCCTCGTAGTCCGCAATAACCTGAAGCTCCGCACTTCCGGCAGCGTAATCTTCCGGATTGGTGCTCTCCAGCGCGGTATAGGCATCGTAAACGTCCGCGTAATCGTCCTGCATGATAACCGTAGCTACCTCATCGGTGTACTGGCCCAGGAAGGCGCCGCCGAGGGTAAATACCAGCGGCACTAAGAGCAGCGCGGTGAAAGGCTGCATCTTCTTCATCATAACCAGCGCGAGGAATACGATGATCATTGCCCATGCAATAATTGTCATTGTCATAGAATAAGTTCCCCCTTATCGTATGAGTGATTTATACCTTGTCTTTATCTTTAACCCGACGGTCCCGGAGCCGGCATTCCCGGACCAACGGACTAAATTCAACTTAATTTTAAGAGGAATGTTCTTCCCTCTCGATTGCGTCGATGAGAGTCTGAACCTCCAGCGGCTTCACCAAGAGCATATCGATCAGATGGCTCCGGTAATATTCCAGTACCTGATCCTCTACCAAACCTGTAATCATAATAACCCGACAGGCGAGTCCCATTTTCTGAATCAGGGCGGCCAGCTGCCCGCCGTTCATCCCCGGCATGGCATAATCCGTCACCACCACATCAAAGCGTTTCTCCTGAAGAAGCTTCTTTGCCTCCAGAGAATTGGATACTGCCGTCACTTCATATCCGGCGCCTTTCAGCGCCCGCTCAAACATCTTCAGAATTTTCTTCTCATCCTCCACCAGCAGAATCCGCTTAGCGTTTTTGGGCAGGGAAGATTTCTTTTTTGTCTTTTTTCTGGAAGTCTCAACGGTACCGCTGCACAGCGGAATATAAATAGTAAAACAGGTTCCATTCTCCAACGAACTGTCTACCCGGATTCCTCCGTTTAAGGATTCAACCAGATTTTGAACGGTGGACAAACCCAGCCCCGTTCCCTCTCCTACCGGTTTCGTGGTAAAGAACGGTTCAAAAATCCGCTGAATTCTGTCCTCCGGAATACCGCAGCCGTTATCCTTTACAAAAAGGCTCATATAGGAGTCCGCGTGAACGGAAGCTTTAAAATTGCTCTCCGCCTGCTTGCCTGTCAGAATTCCTCCTCCGATAACCAGAACGCCTTTCTTTCCTTTCATGGCATGAAATGCGTTTGTACAGAGATTCAGCATAATCTGATTCAATTCCGTTTCGCCGCAGAGTATACAGCTGTCCTCCTCCCAGTCCCCCTGAACAATCAGATGAACGTTCGGCGGAATCACCGTCTCCATCATTTTCAGAACTCCCTCTACCCCTTTTCGGATATTTAAAGGTTTCAGAGGCGTTCCCGCATGCTTGCGGCTGAAGGAAGCAATCTGGCGGATAATCTCCTTGGCCCGGTCGGCCGCGTTGTAGATTTCCTCGGCGCTCTCATATGTATCGCTCTGAGGATCCGCCTCCATCATAATCATGCCGGAATATCCCATAATAGGCGTCAGCAGATTGTTGAACTCGTGGGCAATTCCCCCTGTCAGAGAGCCCATCAGCTGAAGGCGCTGATCGTGATAGAGCTGCTCTTCCTGCCTGCGCAGCTCCTCCTGCTTGGCGTTCATTTCCCGCAGGCGTTTGTTTTCCTGCTCCACCAGACTCCTGGTTTTCATCAGGCGCCAGAACCGGACCAGAATTACGGCCAAAAAGGAAACGATAACAATCGACAGCAGAAAAATCGTCACCATAGCCTGCCCAAAGGGACGGGCTATTTCGTCATAATCGATTACGGCGCAGACAATCAAAAAATCATCCTGAAAACGCACCGGGGTGTAGGCCCCGATCTTCCTCACCCTTCTGGGCACCTCGTCTGCCCACCAGTAAGAGTGGTATATTTCCACATCCTCCCGGCCCTCCAGCTGGTGATCGATCAGCTCAATCAGCTCTGTGTAGTCGAAGTCAGGGTACATTTCCTCCCGGCCTTCAATTACATCGATACCAATCTGCTCCTGTACCGGATGCATAAGAATCCGACCAGTGGAATCTTTAATCATCACATAGCCGTTATCTCCCACCCGGATATAAGAACCAACCTTCTGGTACATCTCCTCAATGTTGATTATCATCCAAAGGCGGCAGGCATCCTCCATCACCGGAATAGAGAGTCCCAGATAGTACAAACCATCTTTGTCGTGAAGGATATCGATCCTTCCTCCCGAATCCGTACCCATAAAATGGTGAACGCTGACATAAGCGCGGTTAACCCGTGCTCTAGCCACCACATCCAAGGGATCATCCGCATCATTCTCAGGGGCCTTAGTTACCATCAGATCCGATATGTCATTGTGCCGAAGTTCCATCCGTTCTCTGAGAAATCTTTGAAGAGGCGTAGCAACATCCTGGGTCAGATAAATCTCCTCTGCCCGTTCATAAGCCTCATAGCGCTTCAGGTCCTGCAGATCGTCAAAATAAAATCCCGTATAAATGGATATGCTGTTGGACACCGCCTTTGCTATGGTTAAAAGCTGTTCCTTCTGCTCTTCGATAATCTGATCCCGGTAGGTTTTAAAACTGTATATCAAACAGGCTGCCAGAATCACCACTACTCCAAGGGCGGCGCAGACGCTTTGCCACAATCGTTCCTTTTTCCAAAACTCCATAACGCGCTCCTCCATTATTTCATACTCCTATGATAGCACAAAAGAAGTTCCTGGAAAATCTGCGATATAAGGTTTCCACTATTGCTCTCCTATATAAAAAACTATACCATCCGTTCCTTAATATCTCATAAAATAATCTTAAAATTTATTAATAACTTATAAAATATTCCGAAGAACCCTGAAAAATAGTGATTGATTTTTGTGCTATTTCCTATATAATGGTAATTAGATGCAAAGGAGGCAACGATTATGGCAAACGAAGCGGTTCTCATTGTGGACGACGACGCGGCCATCCGCAAACTCCTGACAAAAGTAGTAGAGGGCAATGGCTATCAGGCGTTCACCGCCTCAAACGGCAAAGAAGCCGTATCCCTGGCGCAAAGCAGGAAATTTGACCTGATCCTTCTGGATATTATGATGAACGGCAACGACGATGGTTTTGAGGTCGTCCGGCGGCTGCGCTCCCTTGGCAATGATATCCCTATTGTCATTCTCAGCGGGCGTACCGATGATTTTGATACCCTGTACGGCCTGGACATCGGAGCGGACGATTATATTACGAAACCTTTTAATCCGGTCGTGCTGGGAGCCAAAATTAAAGCTTTAATTCGCCGCAACCAGAAGGCGT
>OLRX01000511.1_pt1 | contig 35043 bp, 44 predicted proteins | sample 1672991 | NCBI WGS metagenome assembly OLRX01 (sample SAMEA3136744, study PRJEB25190) | human gut metagenome | biome: human gut; feature: human-associated habitat; material: faeces | place: Austria | collected 2013
TCACAACGGCGGAGATCATCCGATTGATGAAGCCGATGATGCCATTGACGGCGGTCTTGATGGTTTCGCCGATGCCGTTCCAGATGTCAGAAATCGTCTGCCCAAGGGAATTGAATGTCTCAGTAGTTTTAGCGCGGATGTTATCCCATGCGTCTACAAAATTCTGCTTGAGGTCACGCAGCCAGCCGGTGATGTTCTCCCACTTGCTGGCCAGACCGTCCAGAAGTCCCTGCGAGATGTAGGAACCCCAGGATTTGGCTTCGGTGCTGGGGGAGTGGATGCCGAATGCTTCGCAAATACCATTTTTGAACGGCGTGAAAATGTGATCATAGATCCACTGCCCGATACCGTTCCAGAGCGCTTCCAGGCCGTCGATAAAACCATCGAACAGGTACTGAGCAACGTCGTCACCGTATCCGGCAACCGCTGCCTGGGTCTGGACGTCATCAAACCACTGCTTTATGCCCTGGATAAAATCACCGACAAGATGCCCAGCAAGGGCTGAAAGCCCATCTGCCAGCCCCGTGACGGCGGCGGACAGCAAATCCAGAATTGCCTGCGCAAGTTCGGCATAGTCGATATTGGTAATGCATTCGGCAATCGTGCTGCCGATCTGCTGCCAATCCAGCCCATCGATCCAGTGTGCCAGAGCTTCCAGCAGCCCCGCCGCACCGGATACAAGGTCTGCGGCAGCCTGGGGCCAGTCAATATTATTGATGGCGGCCATGGTAGCACGGGCGAAGGCGTCCCCTAATGCCCCAAAGTCAAAGGTCTGAATGAAACCGTGCAGTGTCTCGAAGACGATCTTCCACTTGGCAATCATCAAGCGGCCAAGGGCTTCCCAGTCCAGTTCTTCCACGCACTGGTTCATCCCATTTCCGATGCCATTGCCCAGGGTGTCCCAGTGGATACCCTGCACTAAGGTGTCCGCAAAGATCAGTGCAGTGTTAAGCCCCTGTGCCAGGGTAGAACCAACCAGCCGCCAGTCCAGCCGGGCGATAAAGCCGTTGAGGGTATCCGCAATGTTTGCGGCCCAGGTCTGGGCCTTGTCCTGGATATCCGGCCAGGGGATCGCCGCCATGGCTTCATTCAGCTTTTGAGCGAAAAGCTGCCCGACCTGGTTCCATTCGCCTGCCTCGATGGCGGCCAGCACGGAATCCAGGAACGGGCTTTTTGCGTCAAAGTTATAGTTGGGGGTGATGCTGCTGGCGCCCGAACCGCCGCCGCTGCTCCCTGTCTTGGCATCTAACCGTTCGATTTCATCAAACCCGGCCAGGCTCTTTGCAGCATCTTTCGCTGCCTTGGATGTTCCGCTCATGCCCTTGGCAGCGGCCTTGGCGGAGGATACCGTCTTGCCGGTCAGGAATGCCACCAGCTTGGCCAAATACGCGAACACAGTTGCTGCCGCATTTGCCAGCGCGGTCAGGGCGGGGGTCAGAACTTGAATTAACGGTGCGGCAGCAGTAGCCGCAGCACCTTGCAGGTTGCCAAGGGCCTGACGCAGGGATGCGCTGGAAAGCAGGGCAGTGCCCATGTAGCTGGTCATCTGGCGCAAACCAGACGAGAGAAGGTTGAAAATCAGCGCACTGGAAGCAAGGCCGGTAATGCGGCGGGAAAACCGCCCCATGCTCTTTGTCATGGCCGCCAGCCGGGTCTGTATGTTTTTGAAAGGTTTTTGCAGGACTGCTACGGTGGTCTTGCCCGCAGCCTGCAGACCTTGGCTTGCAGTTATCCAAAAACTCGGAGCTGCCGCTTGCGTCTGATTCTGTGTTCCAGTTTGCAGCAGGTCGCTTTCTTCTGCGGCCGCCTGTTCCCGCACGGCACGCTGCTCGGCGGCCTGGGCGGCCTTATCCTGTGCGGCAACGGCCTTTTGCGTTTCTGCGACTATGAGTTCCGCGTGCTGCGTGGCGGTTTCATCCAAGGAACCATAGGCTTTGTTCTGGCGCTCTTCAATTTTGGCAAAGGACTTTTCAATGTCCGCCGCCTGCTTGTTGAAGTACGCCTGCATGGAATCTTCGCCGTTCAGGTACTGTGCCAGGCTGCTTTGGCGGGTTACCGCCTGCTCTTCGGTCGCCAGCTGTGCGGCAAGTGCCGCGTGCTGCTTTTGCAGGTCGGAAAGAACGCTTTCCTGCTCGGTATACTTCGCCGTCAGGCCGGGAATGGACTGCTGCAGCTTGTCCAGCGCACCCTGAAGCTCCGACGCTTTGGCCGCGTCGCTGGCAAAATGCTGGCCCACAAACTCCTGTGCTTTCAGGTTTGCAGCTTCCGGGGTGAGCAATGGATTCCGCTGCTTCTCGATCTCGGCGCGGCGTTTTACAAAGCTGCGCAGCTGTTCATTCACGTTTTCCAGCTCTGCCGCCGTGGATTCCGCCTTGCTCGGGGCATCGGAAAGCTCTTTCCCAAGCGCCAGATGCTTGCTGTTTGCGGTATTGATCTGCTTGTCCAGCGCAGCAACCTGCTGGGCGGTGCTCTTGGCCTTGGCCTGCAGCTCTTTCAGCTCGGCATAGGCGCCTTTATTGTTGATTCTGGTATCCAGAATGATCGACCCATCAGCCAAACATTACACCCCCAGACTTTTGAAAAATTCTTCTTCCGCGCTGGTCAGCTTGTGTTTGGGCAGGGTGACCAGATCGGGATTGTTGCGCACAAATTCCTGCTCGGCTTTGTCCAGCTTTTTGCCGTGCAGGCGCTTATTGCGGATGGAGACGACCTGCGCAAACTGGCCGTCCCCGATGCAGCCAAATGCCCCGATGAACTCCCACCAGTGCAGGTAGGCGCAGCGGCGGCAGCTGTAGCCCAGAACTTTGTCCACTGCCGGTGCCATGATGGCGGCGTCGGTGTCCCAGTCCACAAGGGCGGGCTTGGGCACGGCGGCTTCCACCGGCTTGCCGCAGTTGATAAACACCATGGCCGCCTGGGCTGCTGCACTCAGGTCCGGCAGGCGCTTCCAATCCGGGTACAGGATCTCCAGGCAGGCAAGGGTCTGTTCCTGCGGGCTCAGCTCCGGGTCACGCAGGGCGGAGATGGCATCCAGCACGGCGCGGTAGTCGCTGCGGATGGCAAACTCCTGCCCGCATACCGTCACGCTGGTGGGCAGCTTCCAGGCGCTCACTGCTGCTCCGGGGCCAGCCCGGCGGTGCTGCCCTGATAAGCGTCCGCGTGTTTGGCAATGCGGGCCGCGCTGGCCTTGGCGGCGGCTTCCACCGCCTGGGTCAGCATCGGGGTGACGGCATCCAACACGGCTTCGGCCACCAGGCTGCCGTCCTCGCAGAAAGCCAGGCTGGATACCCCGGCAAAGAATACATCCGATACCGGCGTGCCGAAGATGTAGTCAAACCAGTGGCGCACCTGCCTGTCCCACTCCACCAGATCCTCAGGGCCGGTCACGGGCGCGGCCGTAATTTCGGCAATCTTGGCGCGGGCTTCCTCCATGCGGCCGGCCAGGCCGATGTCAGAGGGGTTGAAGCGGATGGTGCCGATCAGGGTGCCGTCCGCATCCTTGACGTCATAGCTTTTTAAGCCGCGGTCAATGTTCAGCTCCATTGTTTATTCCTCCGTGAAGGTGGGCACGCCGGCCGCAATGGTGCAGGTGCCCAGCGTTTTGTTGTTGGACAGGTGTACGTTCATCGGCATGCCGACGTAATCGGAGCCGCCCAGGCTCTGGGGCACGATGGTGCAGCCGGTGTGCTTTTCCGCCGTGAAGGAGCCGGAAGCAGCCCCCAGGAAGCAGTGGACGTGCAGCACATCGAACATGCTCAGCTCGCTTACGGCGTTGCGGCGCTCAATGTCCAGCAGCTTGGCGCTCAGCTTCTGGCCGCCGCGGATGGTGCAGGGGTCCAGGTCAAGCTCCGGCTTTGCGGCGCTCACGTTCACGTCCGTAATGCCCAGGATGTCGGTCACGGTGTCGGTGTCGTGGTTGTATTCCACGCTTGCGTCCTCAACGCCGCGGCCCAGCAGTTCCCAGGTCTCAGTTCCGGAACCGCCGACGTCCACAAAGATCATGTCCAGTTTGCGGTCAGCTTTTTGGCCGGCGGTCAGGTTGATAGCAGCTTCTGCCATGGTTATTCCTCCTCAAGATAGAGTTTGATTTGTAATTGATAGCGGGCCGCGTTGGCATCCGCCCCGGTGGGCACACCGGCGTTGGATGCCGTGATTTTGGTCACGCGGTACCCGCTGACAGCGGGGTAGTTGTGGGTGCGCTCCTGCCCGCGGATCCAGGCGGAGAGCGCGGCGAAAAAATCAGCAGCGTCCAGGTTGGGCTTCAGTTCCCGTCCAAATGGCAGCTGTGCCACAAAGGTCAGGTTGTGTTCGGCCAGGTCATACCCCAGCACGTCGGTGCGGTGGCTCTCGCTGGCCGTGCGCAGGGTGTATTCGGTCGGCTCTGCGCCCAGGTAGTTGGCGTTGAACAGGTCCTGCCTGTTGATCAGCGGGCACTGTGCACGCATCCAGGCGCGGGTGGCATCCAGTACGTTCATCTTCCGGGTCTCCCTCCTGCCAGGGCGGCGGCTTCGCGGATGACGTCATCCTTGTGTTCGGCCATGGCACGCTCAAACCAATAAGCGCCCCGATCCGGCGCGCCGTTGTAGGTCAGCGGGCGGCCGGTGGGGTACTTGTGGGGCGGGCTGAAAAAGCCTGCCAGCTCGCCGCCCTCAAAAATGGGAATGTTGGGGCCGTACACCTCGCCATAGTACAGGTAGCGCGCATAGGGCGTGGCGTACACGATCATGCCGTCCCCGATGGCGCTTGCCGTGATGGCACTGTGCTTGAGCGTACCGGTGCGGAATGGCACCTTGGGGTCACAATAGCGGATCACCGCTTCGTCCACCGCCCTCTGCACCCTCCCGCCCGGTGTCAGCCCCCGTTTTTCCAGGGCATCCGAAAGGGCGGAAAGGTCAAGGCGGGCATCATATTTCAGCCCCATCAGCTTGCCTCCACATACCAGTGCGGCGCGGGGTGGCCGCGGTTGTCATGCACGTCCAGCACGGTGGCGGCCACGGTGCCGCAGGTGATCTTGTCGCCGGGGGCAATGTCCAGCCCGGCGGGGGCGGCGCTTTCCGGGATGCGGCATTTGTACACCCGCGCCGCGTGCAGGCCGGTGGAATCCACCGCGGTCTTTGCCTGCCCGTACCAGCTCACGCCGGTCAGGGTGGTTTCTTCTTTCACGTCCCGGTCGGCATCGCCGTCATAGTGCAGGTGGGTCAGGGTCACGGTCTGGTCACAGCCGAACAAGGGCCGCACCTCCCATCCCGGCCCGCATAGCGCAGCGGATGGCTGCGCGGCAGGTAAATATCCGCGGCCGCCTGCATGTCTGCCGTGTACTGTGCGGTCAGGGCGGCAGTGTTCAGCGTTTCGCTGTAGCCGTCTGTGTTAAAGGCTGCCAGGCCGGGGCGGCTGCGCTCATCGGCCTTGGCGGCCTGGTAGCGGGCGGCAACATCCGCCAGCGCGCAAGCCGCCAGCTTTACGGTATCATCCACCGGAGCCCCGCACTTCAGGCGGCCAAATGTGATGCTGTCCAGATAAGCGCAGGCTTCCCGCACGGCGGGCATCCACTGCCCCTGGGTGGTGATCAGGGTGCCGCAGTAGGCGCCCTGATAGTCGGTAAAATCAGCATACATGGCAGCCCCCCTTACTTGGATGCAGGCAGGGTGACGGCAACCGGTACGGCGGCTGCGGCAACCGTTACGGTGCCGGTCTGCGGGCGGTAACCGTCTGCCTTGACGCTGTAGGGATATTCACCGGCGCGCAGGTGGAACACTGCGGTGCCGTCAGTGCCGGTCAGGCGGATGGAGCCGTTCACATTGACAGCTGCACCGGCAATGGCATTGGGGGAGCTTTCGGCATTATCCTTGACGGTAAAAGTCACAGTCTGGTCGGTGTAGGCGGTCGCGGCGTCAATGTAGGCAAAGGGCACGTTGACGCGGTTCTCGTTCATGCGGGTGGCGGGGTTCGGCATAGCCCAGCCCATGCGGAAGGTAACGCGCAGGGCAATCATGTCCTGCTGGGCCAGGTTGAAGATGATGGCCTTGGTGCTGGGGTCCTGGATCACGGCCTGGTCCAGGATCTTGACGTCCACATCCTGGCGGATGGCGTACACCAGCTGCTTAAAGTTGCCGGCCACCATGCGGGCAACGCTGGTATCAAAGCTGCCGTTCTCCGGGAAGTAGATCGGCGCGCCGTCCAGGGCATAGGGAGTGGTGCCCTGCATATCGCTCTTGTACAGGGGGTTGCCGTTGGTGTCCTTGATGCCGCGCAGGGACGCTTTGGCACCCATGGCAGCCACAACGCCGTCCACGGTGTAGCCTGCATCCTCCACCTTGGCAAACAGTCCGTTTTCGCCCAGCAGGGAATCATAGGTAATGCCGCCGGAAACGTTGTTGCCGGCCTGGCGGGCAACGGTGATAATGTCGTTCTGCCACTCTGCCGGGCGGTTGATGCCGAACAGAATGGCCTGGTCCACCCGCAGGCCGATGGCTTCGTTGACGCGCGGGGTTACCTCGCCCAAAATGTCAAACTCAGCATCAGCCAGAACGGCTTCGGGGATGGGGACAATGACTGCCAGCTCACCGGCGGTCAGGTAGACGTTTTCCCACGCCTGGCGGGAAGTCTGCTTATAGCCGGTATCACCGTTGACCCAGTAGGCCAGCGGCAGCATGGAAAGCACCGGAATGCGGGTCTGCTTGCTGGTCATGTTGGGCAGCTTGCGGCCCAGCTGCATCACAACGCTCTGCTTGGGGGCATCCTGAAAAATGGTGCTGACGACCTGCTCACGGATGAGGGCTTCAGCGCGGGAACGATCAATAACATTGGGCATGGGTTATTCTCCTTTCATTTGCCAAACGCGGCACGGATCGCTGCGTTTGCTTCTTCGCGGCCGGTGGCAGCTGCCGGGGTGCCGGTAGCGCTTGCCACAATACGCGCGGGCTTGGTATCGGCGGCAAATGCGCCGGGGTCATTTTCGCGGTAGGTCTTTACAAAGTCGTCAAAGCCCAGCAGGCTGTCCCCCTGCAGGGGCAGGTTCTTGGCGGCCAGATCGGCCATAAATGCTTTTTTTGCGCTGGCGCTGGTAAAGTGCAGCCCGGCAGCTGCATTCTGAGCGGCATAGCCTGCCTGCAGCTCGGCCACTTTTGCGTCCGCCGCTTTCTGGGCGTCGGTGGCTTTCTGCTGCCAGTCGGGGTCATAGCCTTTCAGCTTGGTGTTGGCTTCGTCCAGCTGGGTACGGATGGCGTCCCGCTCGGCTTTGGCCGTCTCAGCGGCCTGCTTTTCGCGGTTCACGTCCGCGCCGTTCATGGCGAACACACGCTGCACCTGCTCATCATTCAGGCCAAGGGCTTTGAGTTCTTCGGTTTTCATGGGTGTTACCTCCTGTGTAGGGTGTCAGATAGGCGTTTTTAGGTGGTGGCCGTCACCGTCTGTGCGGCTGTTTCAGCCCTGCCGCAGCCGGGCAAAAGGGTATAAAAAGTGCCCGCCCTGACCTCATGCGGTCAAAAGCAGGCATGAAAAAACCACGGTGCGGGTGCATCGTGGTTGAAGTGTTAGTGGGTTATTCGGGTAATTCGCCCAGTTGCCTCAGTAGTGATGTGTAGATTTGTGCATCTACCTGATCCAGCGGGATATTACCATCCAGCAAACCTTCATATTGCGGGTCAACTGGATGCTCTTTGAGGAATGCCTTCATTTTTTCAATTTCCTCTGGTGTAATATTGTACCCCATATTGTGAAATCTCCATTAAAAAATCTGTGACAAGATTATAGACAGCCGTCTTGGGCATCGTGGGGTCGTTTGCTGTGTGATTCAGCGTGCGAGCAGCCATTTTTAGAGAGATCAAATCGGTTGCGGCGGTCTTTTCCAGTGCATATACACTGCCGTCATTGCCGACAATCGTCAGCATCTGCATCGAATCCCGGCTCGCAAAGCCAAGAATATCCTCGGGCGAAAAGGTCATCCCACTTGGATGGTTGTGTATTGCAATGTGAGGCGTGCTGAAATTCGGGATGTGAACGCCTCCTTCCTGCTCGCCGGTAAAATATCCGCTCACGGGCTGCATATCCAGCCCATAGCAGCGGGCCTTTTCTATCCCAAGCGGAACCTTTCGGGCTTCCAGCAGCAGCTTCTTGTGCGCGTTTGCCAGCGCACGGCTGCCCGCGGCGTCCAGCGTCTCACAGGCAAATGGCTGAATGTGCTGAATGCTCTGGATGGTAATCTCCTTGTACCCCAGGCTGATTTCTTTCAGTGTAGCATTGTTTTGGGCGGATTGCAAGGCACTTGCCGCTGCATCCGCCTGTTTTGCTTCCCTTTGCCCAAATCCCGGAACGGCAGCTCTTGCGCCGTCCAGCCTATCCCCGGTTTCTGCCAGGAAGGCACTCATCTGCTGCCGGGCGGTTTTCAGCTTGGCGGCGCTTTGGCTGGCATCCACCCCGGCGGCGGTCTCGGCCAGGTAACGGCGCTTGTACTTGCGCACCCTGCGTTCCAGTGCCCGCTGCATCTGGGTGATCTCGTACCGGGTGTACAGCCCGCCGCCGTAGGGAATATTGCGGGCATCCAGCTCGGCCAGGCGTTCGTCCGTGTAGTTGCGCACGGAGATGCCGGGGTAGAACGGGTAAAAGTTGTGGCGGCAGTTCCAGCCGCACAGGCCCGGCCCGGTGCCGTAACCGGTGGCGGCTTCAAAATCCTCGTACCGCTCACCGTCCTGCACCACAGCGCCGCCGCGGTGGTAGACCCTGCCCTGCCACACCGCATGGGTGGGGCGGGCCCCCTCGTGGGCGGTCACTTCCACAAATTCGCAGCCCATCTCTTCCATGCGTTTCAGTTGCAATTTCGCACAGGTCTGGTTCACGCCGGTCAGCACGGCCCGGCGGGCGGCCACTTCCAGCGTGTCGGTGTGTCCGCTGGGGTAGGTGATGTACGGCATGGTGTCCGCCAGGTCATCCACCGTGCGGCGGATGGCGGTGCTGTAATCCAGGGCCCCGGTGCTGACCAGCCCCCATGCGCGGGAAAGCCGGTCCTCAAACGCGCCGGTCACCGTGTTGGCGGTAGTGGCCGTCAGGTTCTGCCAGGTGCCGCAGGTCTGGCGGTACCCGGCGTTCAGCAGGTTCAGCAGGGCAGGGGACTGCTCCACCGGCGGCGGGTCCAGCCCGGCCGCAGCGTAAACGGCATCGTCCGCAGCCAGGGTCTGTACCCCGGCGGTTTCCAGCAGCCGCTTGATCTCCGCCCGGCTTTTGCCGGTGTACTTCGCCAGCGTGGCAACGGTGTTGCTGCGCACGGCGCGGGTTTCGGCCAGCCGCCATGCCTGCCATATGGCCGTTGGGGTCAGCGGGTCCAGTTCGTCCATCTTTTTGATGCGCCGGGCAATGTCCTGCAAAATGTCATCTTCCACCTGCTGCCACAGCTGCACAAAGCGGCGGGGCAGGGCATCCAGCTGGTCAGGGGTCAGCATGGGGCATCACCTCACGGGGCAAAGGTCAGGGTTTCATCGGCGTTGTTCTCGGCGCTGGTTTCAGCCGCGATCTGGGCGGCTTCCTCCTGGCTGTAGCCCTCAAACTCGGTCAGGTAGCGCTGCATGGGGAACTTGCCCGCCTGCACATACTGCCAGAACAGCTGCTTGCGCTCGCTGGGGTCATTTACAATGCTGTCGTCCCAGTTGTACACGGCGGTGTAGCTGCCCGCGGGAACCAGCTGGTACAGGTCGGCATAGGCGTTCATTGCGTACAGCAGGTCATCCAGCGCCACCTGCAGCGCGTGTTGGATGCTTTTCACGGTGGAGTAGCTGCGCTGCTTGCTTGCCATGATCTCGGTGGCGGTCTTGTCCACATTCTGGGGGTCGCTCAGGGTGCCATAGGCAAGGCCGCACTGGAACTCAATGCGTTTCAAGATTCCGTCCAGCCCGCGCAGATAGGCTTCATCCCGCAGGGCAGGTGCAAACACGTTGAACAGCGTGCGGTCCGCCACATTGCCGGTCATGCAGCCGCGGTACAGCCGCCCGCTGCGCTGGTCCATCTGGAACCCACCGTCCCCGGTGGGGCGCAGGGCCGCAGCGTCCACATCAATGGCAAGCTGGCCGCCCTCGTACTCCCACAGCAGGAGGCCAAACTGTTCGTCGGCATCGTGGATGGTATCCACAGCGGGGGCGTAAACGCTGGCCCCCAGCGGGCTGTGCCGGTCATTGCGGTTGGCAAGGGGAATGCGGAAGTAGGCGAATAACGGCCGCTCCACCTCAATGCGCACCTCCGGCGTAATGTCGGCCCACTCCGGAACATCGGCAAGCGGGATCTCCTGCCCCAGGCTGGCCGTGCTGGAACTGGCAAACGCCTTGTTCTGGATGGTCTGCACCCCGGCGGCGTATTCGTGCCGCTCCAGGCGTGTGTAGATCGTGTTTTTGCGTTTGAGCTGCTCGGAGAAGATCGCCCCGGTCAGGCGGCCGGTGGTGTCAAAGGTGGTGGGGAAAAAGCAGTCCCCCTGCACCACATCCACCAGCAGCCTGTCACCGGAAACATAGGGCTTGAACACTGCCCCTCCCAAAGCGCAAGCAATCTCGGTGTAGTTGGGCAGCTTGTCCAGAAAAGGCGCCAGCTGCTCTGCCAGATAGTCCGCCCGCGAAGAGCCGGACAGACTGACTTTCAGCTCCATCGTGACCAGCCGGGCGAACTCTCGCGCCACGCTGGCTGCAATGTGCAGGCTGTGCAGGTCATTTTTGGCCGTGCACCAGGGGCCGCCCGTCTCGTACATCTGGGCCCACAGGGCAAGGGCATGTTCCATCTGGCCGGACAGGATAATGTCGTTTGCGCCGGGGGCATCGCCAAACAGCGTGCCGATCTGGGCGCGTAGCCAGCGCAAAAGCTTTTGGAACATCTTCACTTCCTCCAATCCGCCCAGCGGTATTCGCGGGCCAGCACGGTATAACAAAAATAACGGATGTCGTCCATGGCGTGGTCGTTCTCCTTGATGACGGCATCCTGCGGGGCCTTGTCATCCCAGCAGTAGGTCTTGAACTCCCGCAGGGCATCTGTGCAGCTTTCGTGGATCTGCACCCGCCCGGCTTGCAGCAAGCTGGCCGTGACCCGGATGCCGTCCAGCACATCGTTGGCGGCAGCCCGCACCATGTACCGCCCATGGCGGCGAATGGTTTCAATAAAGGACGCGGCGGAGGGGTCCACCACCACTTCCTGCACATAGTAACCGCGGGTCAGCTCTTCCAGCGCGGCGTAATGTTCTTCATCGGTGCGCTGGTGCTGGACCTCGCGGGAGTTGTAGTAACTTTCCTTGATGCGCACTGCCCGGTTGGCCTGCACGCACCACAGCCCCATGCTGCAAGGGTTGTGGGTGCCGTAGTCGATCGAGACAAAAAAGCGGCCATCCATCCCGGCGGTCGGCCCGCGCAGCAGGTAGGCATCCGGGTTGGCCGCCACAAAGGGGTAAACCAGACCTTCGGCCACCACCCAGCGCCCGCGGATGTACCGCTCATAAAACACGCCGGTGTACTGCGCCCGGTAACGCGCCTTGATCGGCTCGGACAAGCTCAGGTTGTCATCCATCGTAAAGTGCAGGTACAGCAGGTTCTTGGCACGGGCCTGCAGAATCCAGCTTTTGTAGAACCAGTGCTCCGGCCCCTCCGGGTTGCAGTTGAACCAGAACTTGGAACCGTCCACAGAACAGCGGGCGGTGGCCTGGTTTACAAAGCTTTCCGGCATCAGGGCAACTTCGTCAAACAGCGCGCCCGCCAGTGTAATGCCCTGGATCAGGTCCTGGCTGCCTTCGTCCTTGCCGCCGAACAGGTAGTAATCGTTGGTCACGGCCCCGCGGGTCACAATCAACAGATTGTCGCCCCGGCGCTCGGCGGCAGTGTAGCCGCGGGCGGTCAGCATCTGCTTGAGCACCCCCACCACGTTGCGCCGCAGGCTGGCAATGGTTTTGCCGCACAGGGCAAAGTTCTGGCCGTTAAAGCGCGCCATGCCCCACAGCACAAAACTGAGGGAGAGCGAAACGGTTTTGCCGGAGCGGATGGACCCGTCCGCGATCAGCCCGTCCGCCGCCTGTACGGGGGAGGTGCTGCACCACCAGGTCAGTACCTGCTTTTGGCGGCGGCTGAACGGCCGGAACCGGAACGCGGCAGGCTTAACCGGGTTCATCCGCACCATCCTTCCAGGCATTGGGCGCCTGCTGCTGCATTGCGGTCAAAAAGCCGTCGTCAGCGGGCGGGGGTGGTGCTTCGGCGGGCTTTTCGTTCCAGCCAAAGTTGCAGCGCAGGCTGAACTGCGCGCCGTTGGTGCCGTCCCGGTCAAACAGGCGTTCTTCGGCGTATGCTTCGCACTGGGCCTTCGCGCGCGTAATCGTGGTGCAAAATTCCTTTTTGCCCTGGTAGGCGTTCAGGTCCCGGCGGCAGGAAAACCCCAGCGCCAGGGCCAGCCCGCTTACCGTCGGCGGTTTGGCATCCACAATAATGGGCAGGCCGTATTTGTCCTGGAACGGCTCGCCGGTATCCGGGTTCATCAGGGGGTGCCCCTTGCAGGCGGTGAAATAGGCATCAATTTTGCCTTGGATCTCTTCCACGCTCTTGTACTTCGGGGGCCGCCCAACCGGGTTGCGTTTGTATGCCATGTTTCACCGCCTTTCTGCAATAAAATACCCCGCCGGGTCTGGCGGGGTTGAAGTTTTGATAAATCCCGGCACGCACGGGCAAAAGGAAAGAGAGTAAAATGTGTGAGCCTTTGCCGGGTGCCGGGGAGTGGGGCCGCACAAGGGCCTTGCACCCTTGCTGTGCCGTTGCTTGGGAACACAGCGCCCCTGCCAAAGGGCCGGCTGTGCGGCATAAAAACAGCCAGGCGGGAGCAAGACCGTCTGGCTGAAATGGGGAGGATAAAATGACAATACAAAAGCCGTAAGGCGGTTGCCCCGTTCCTTACGGCTTTTGATGATGGTATTATAGCATGGAATTTTGGCTTTTTAATGCAGATCGATCTTCTTAAGCTTCAACCCATCGGATTTTCCCTGGACAGGCGTTTCGCGTGTACGATTAGAATTACTTTCCGAGAAAGCATTCTCACGATTTAATTTGCCTAAATTTAAAGTGTTATTAAGTTGCATAGTACCGGTAGGAATATTAAGCTGCTGATATAATAAATCGACTTCGGCATGCAGATTGTTCATAGCAAATTTCTCCTTTGACTGAAGCGTTCAAGAACGGAGATGGTTTATAACGGCTTTTCCGTTCTGATTTTCTATGATTTTGCAGACGTCGGTTCCAGACATTGTTAGCATATAAGCATGGTGAACACTCAAAATTTTATCCTGTAGTTTATTGTCATCTTCCATTGATTTGACTTTTAATCCGATACCTTGGCAAAATTTTATATTAAAATGACGACCATGATTCTTTGAGCTGTCGTGTTCATTTAAATTGTGAACTATATTTTCTATAATCTTGCGATCATCTTCATCGTCTTTGTTGAACATACAAGAACCAAGCCAGTCTCTTGCAAGGAGACTAGAAAGCTCGATTGCATCAATTGCCGTTTTCATGAAAGCAGCGGGATATTGAGATAGCTTTATAGACCAGTATTGGGCGTTTTCTGGATGTTCAGACAGATCAATTTTAGCTTCTTCAAATTCTTGTTTTATATTATATGCAGGAATTCCACTAAATTGAGGGTCAATGGGACCTAAACTAGAATGTTTTCCCATTATAATTTCTTTCGATGCGCAAGCAATCATTGTGCCGGCAGACATAGCTGCTTGGGGCACAATAACACGAATATCTTTGCCAAATTTGCTGCGAAGATATTGAACGATTGCCTCAGCAGCAGCGGGCGATCCACCTGGTGTATGTAAAATCAAATCTAAGCCCTTTGAACAATCCATGCCTTTCAACGCGTTCATAAAGCCGGTCATATCTGAATCATTGATATCGATATTTCCACCATTCTTCGTAATAAAGGCAGAGTAGTAGGCGATGGTATTCCTTTTCGTGTATTGCGACAGCTGTTTAATATATTTTCTCCGAACAAGATCCGAAGGAGAAGGAGTATCACCTAACTCCTTTAGTATATCGTCCCAACCGGCCATATTCGCAACACTCCTTTAGTTTTTCATAAGGATAACATAAAATTGAAGAATGATCAACATACTTTTATAAAAGCCCAAAATACTTGGCTACACACCGTATAAACTCCCCATGCCACTGGGCGATGGTTCGCTTGCAGCGGTGCAGCTTCATTGCTGCCCCCTCCAGTGTATGCGTTCTGTCCCAGAAAACGCACCGGATCACCTGAATGCGCTCTTGGCCGGTATCCAGGGTAAGGGTTTCGGCAATGGCCTGGCGCACGGCTTCCATTTCCCGGCGGTTGATCTCCGGCAGTTCCCGCAGGGCGGCATCGGCCACGGGGTCGGTAGGAGTACCGGAGCCGCGGGGCATACCGCTCAGATTGGGGCTGATACAGGTTTCGTGCAGGGCTTTTTCCTGTTCGCAAAGAGTGGGATAGCGGCGGATGATATCTTTTACATATCCCCACCAGCCATAATGCGGCCTGCTCATCGGCATCACCCCTTCCGCGGCTCGTGCAGGGCTACATAGCAGCCATAGGTCTTGCCTTCGGCGCGGGCGAGACCGTTCACACGGGCAATCTCGCTCCTGGCGCGGCGGCTGCGCTGTTTGGCCCGGCTGATGATGGCATCGTCGCTGCGCACCAGCGGGGCACAGGCTTTGCAGTAGCGCTGGCTGCAATAGGCATGCAGCATCATTTTGCCGCAGCGGGCGCAGGGCCTATCGGAATATTTCGGCATCAATCCTCACCTCCATGCGTATGATCCATGTAGATCTTCGGTTCGTCGTCCTTCTCTTCCAGATGGGCGGCGGCCTTTCCGGCGCAGCGCCCACACCGCGGCAGGCCCAGCAGCCGCAGGTGCATAGCGCGGGTGATGCGCAGCCCGCACCACATCAGCCCACAGATCAGCATGCCGCCCGCAAAGAGCACGCAGGGGGCCACGAGAAACACAAGGGCCAGGCATTGGATGATGTAGAAACAGTTGGAATCAAAGACAGGCATCCGCCCCACCTCCCAACAGCCGCAATGCTTTGCGGATGACGGCACATCCGTGCCCATACACAAAACAATTATGTTCCAGCCCGCAGCCAAGGCAGGCTTCGGGGCGGCGCTCAATGGCCAGGCGGTGCAGCTGGCGCAATTCGTCCGGCGTCATCCGTTCGGCAGGGATGCACCGGCTGTTTTCGGTATCGAACCGCATGCCGCTTGAAACAGGCATCATAATTCCACCACCTTGATGAAAATGCCGGGGGTATCGGCCCAGAACTTTTCAACCACCTCACTGCACACGAATGCGTCATCGCGCCAGAAGTGCAGGCGGGTCATTTCGTCTTTCAGGGCTTTTTCCAGGTTGTCGGTATCGGGCTTGGTGGTGCGCCACTCGCCGTCATTGTGGCGGCCGTCAGTGGGAAACAGCCACTTGACCAATAGCCGCACCGGGCCGCTGCAGGGGGTAGGCGGTGCATAAGGGGCCAGGTAGGCGTGCAGCTTGGCACGGGTGGCTTTCAGCTCCGGGCTGTCGTGCAACACGGCGCGGGGCTTGCCGCCGCGCATAAAGGCATGCAGCTGCTTGGCATTGTGGGTTGTGGTGGGCGGCTGCATGGGAATAAAAAATTGCATGTATTTTCACCTCATTCTTTTTTTGTGGCCAACGTGTTGGGGTGGGTTCCCGGAGGGATGGGGGCTGTGTACGCCCCATCCTCTGGGATACCCCAACACACGGACGGATTTTTACTATATATATATAAGGCTATTTTCCGTCCGTATTTGGTACGGATAGCGGCTATTTTCCGAAATACGGAAGTTCGGACGGATTTGTGATAGCGGCTATTTTCCGTGAAATATAAGAAATATTATCCGTTGCTTCCGGGCTCTTTCAGCCCCACGCTGGTGCCATCAATCCAAAATCCGCCGTCGGATTTCAGGCGTCGGCGCACGGTATCGGGCTTCAGGTTCAGGTATTCAGCCATGCTGTAAATGGTCACTTTACCATCCATGGTGCAGGCTTCAAAGGCGGTGCGCAGTTCGGCACGCTTGCTTTTGGCGGCAGTATCTTTGTCTCCCCAGCGCTTTGCGGCACCGCGGGAGCCAAGCTGCTTGTAATCGCTTTCTGGCTGCAGGTCTTCCAGCAGGCCGCTGTCCAGCTTGTGTACGGGATAGTCGAACCAGAGGTTGACCGGGTCAAAGCGGGCAAACTCGCGCAGAGTGCCCTCAATGCGCCAGGCGGTCATGGCATCGGCGCGCTTGATGGCAGCCGCGGTGTCTGCATCCAGGCGGTGCAGATCGGGCAGCGGCAGGTGTTCCTTGGCAATGGCCAGCATCCGGCTGCGGCTCAGGGCATCGTCCGGGCCGTAAGCATCGGCATGGCCGCGGGCATCCAGCAGGGCTTTGGCTGCGGCGCAGGCCGCTTTGTTGTGCAGCTGCTCCCGGATGGCATCGGTGGGGACCAGCTCGGTCATATCCAGCATGGCATCCGGGTCACGGGCAAACACACCGGAGCCGGAAGCACGGTCCATGCTGCGCTTGCCGCCCTGCGCGCCCTTGCTGTGGTGGTGGCAGTAGATGACGGCACAGTCCAGTTCCCGGCAGACCAGGTCAAACTGGTTGCAGAACTTGGCCATCTGGTCAGCGCTGTTTTCATCGCCGGTGATGACTTTATAGATCGGGTCCAGCACAACGGCCAGGTAGCCTTTCTTGGCAGCCCGGCGGATCAGGCGGGGAGCCAGCTTATCCATGGGGACGGAGGCACCGCGCAGGTTCCAGATGTCGATGTTGGCAAGGTTCCGGGGCGGCAGGTGCAGGGCTTCGTATACATCTTTGAAGCGGTGCAGGCAGCTGGCGCGGTCCAGCTCCAGATTGATATAAAGCACCTTGCCCTGCGCACAGGCAAAGCGGCCAAGCCAGGGGGCACCCTCGGCAAGGCAGATGCACAGTTCGATCAGGGCAAAGCTTTTGCCCGCTTTGCTGGGACCGGCCAGCAGCATTTTGTGGCCCTGGCGCAGCACTCCTTCAATCAGGGCATCTGCCAGCGGCGGCAGGCTGGCCCAGTCGTCGGCAAGATTTTCGGTATCGGGCAGGTCGTCCGTGCAGGCTTCAAACCAGTCTTTCCATTCCTCCCAGCAGGATTTGCCAGTGTTGGTTTCCAGCAGGTACTGCTTTTTGCCGCCGCGCAGGATGCCCGGCATGCGGGATAGGCGGGCAGGGTTGCGGTTGGCTTCGTCCAGCGTCAGGCCGTTTTTCTTGCAGGCAGCGTACAGGTAGTCAACCCGGCGGCGGTACTCGGTATAATCCGGCGCGCCGACCCGCACAATGGCGTGCAGGCTTTTGCTGCCGCTGTACACCAGGGCCGCGCAGGGCAGTTCCAGTTGGCGGATAATGGCCTGCTGCTTTTCCAGCTCCATGTTGTCGCATTCCACCAGGGCATAGCGGTAGTCGGTCACATTGTTGTTGCTGCGGCCGCCCTCCACGGGGTTGAAGCAGATCCAGGCACCGGCGGCGGGGTTGTAATCGCCCACCACAGCGCCGATGTCCCCGCCGCAGCGGGCAAGCTCGTCCATCAGCTGACCGGCGGTGCGGTCCCAGCAGCCTTTTGTGGGGGCATAGCGGTCATCCCGCAGGTAGCTTTCGGTCACATAGGCCACATGGTCCTCCGGCTCAAACAGGGCTTGCAGGTAGCGGCGCAGCTGGTCGGCGGGGTCCCACTGTTCGGGGATGTTCAGCTCCTGCACATCCAGCCAGCGGGTATCCACCACAACGCCGTCCGGCCGGGTGCCGGGGGCGCAGATCGCGTCGTTCCAGTCCAGCTCATGCCCGGCGGGGCCCGGCCAGCCGTGATTGCGTGCCAGGGCGAAAATACTGTTCTCGGTGATCGGTTTGGGATTGCCGCGGAAACTTTCCCACTTGCGGGCACATTCGCCCTTGTGGTACCGGCTGCCATCGCGGGAGCTCCATTGCTCCCATGCGGCGACAGGGAACCCGGCTTCTTTCAGCCCCATACCCACTGTGACCCATTCCTCATAGGTCAAGTTTGCCGGGGAGATAAAGTCCAAGGCTTCCTTGAGATCATTTGCATTGTCCATTCCGTTTACCATCCGAAGTCAAAGATTGGGGTTGTTTCCGCAGAGGGCATATAGGTCTTTGGGTCCACGCCCTTGGGGGTGCCGCGCCAGCCGCAGGCGGCGATACGGTCGATCATGTGCTTGGCGGCGTTGAAGCTCCAGGTGCCCACATGCTGGAAGCCGTATTTTTCCAGGCAGCGGATCTGCTTGGGGGTGGTTAATCCCTCATCCCGGCGCTTGTTCAGCCGGTCCAGCAGCAGGGATGCTTTGCCGGCGGATTCCACCGCATCGGGGCAGATGCCCTGCTTTTCCAGCGCGGCGGTTTGCTCGGCGCTGGGGGGACCGGCTTCCCACCCAAAGGCGGGCACATAACCGGCCAGATCCTCAGCCTGGATGCTCATTTCATATTGCAGCGGGTCAACCAGGCGGGCGCGCTTGCGGCGCTGTTCTTCCAGCTGCCTGGCAAGGGCTTCCTCCCGCTGGGCCACCACATCTTCGGCGGCCTGCCGGGCGGCTTCCTCCACGTCCTCCGGGCAGGCGGCGGCAGCCAGGTTATCGGTCATCTGCTGGGCAACGGCGTGGTCCTCGCACACAAGGTCGGCCGGGCGGCAGAGCTCGTGGCGGTCGGTCAGCCAGAGGAAATCCAGAAGCAGCAGGTCCTTTTTGCCTTCGTGCAGGCGGGTGCCGCGGCCCACCATCTGGCTGTACAGGCTGCGCACCTTGGTGGGGCGCAGAACCACAACGCAGTCCACACTGGGGCAGTCCCAGCCTTCGGTCAGCAGCATGCTGTTGCACAGCACGTTGTAGGTTCCGGCGTCAAAATCTGCCAGGACCTGGGCGCGGTCGGTGCTCTGGCCGTTGACCTCGGCAGCATGGAATCCGTGGCGGTTCAGGGTATCCTGGAATTTCTGGCTGGTTTTGATCAGCGGCAGAAAGACAACGGTTTTGCGCCCCTTGCAGTAGTGCGCCATCTCGGCGGCAATCTGGTCCAGATAAGGGTCCAGGGCGCTGCCCAGCTCGCCCACGGCATAGTCCCCGCCGGACATGCCCACGGTGGAGATGTCCAGCCTGAGGGGGATGGTCTGCGCCATAATGCGGCACAGAAAGCCGTCCCGGATGGCATCGGTGAGTTTGTACTCATAGGCCAGGCTGTCGAACACCTCGCCCAGATTGCGCAGGTCGCCGCGGTCCGGCGTGGCCGTTACGCCCAGGACCTTGGCCGCGGGGAACCAGTCCAGAATGCGGCGGTAGCCGTCGGTCACGGCATGGTGGGCTTCGTCAATGATGATGGTGCTGAAATAATTGTGGGGGAACTTTTCCAGCCGCTGGGGGCGCTGCAGGCTTTGCACGCTGCCAACGGCAACGCGGTACCAGCTGGCCAGGCAGGATTGTTCGGCTTTTTCCACCGCGCAGCCCAGGCCGGTTGATGTTTGCAGCTTGTCGGCGGCCTGTTCCAGCAGCTCGCCGCGGTGGGCCAGGATCAGCACCCGGTCCCCGGCGCGCACCTGGTCTTCGGCCACGGCAGCAAACACAATGGTTTTGCCGGTGCCGGTGGGCAGCACCAGCAGCGTGCGCAGCCGCCCCTGTTCCCACTCTGTATGGATCTGTTCTTTCGCCCGCTGCTGGTAGGGGCGGAGGGGGAGTTTGTTGTTTGGCATAAGTATCCTTTCTTTGTTAGTTAGGAGTTAGGAGGGAGGAGTTAGGAGTTTTAGGTGTGCGCATTCGCGCACAATTTGGATATTACGTTTCTTGTATTTTCAAAATTGCGGCGCAAGCCGCACCTTTAACTCCTAACTCCTAACTCCTCCCTCCTAACTATTTCATCACTCCTACTTCCTACCTCCTAACTTAAAACGCTCCCTGCTTCCACCCGGTGCTGGGGGCGGCGGTGGGTTCGGGGCGGGGCAGGAACTTTTCAATCTCGTTGGCCTGCCCGGTCTCACCGGCGTGGGGGCCGCTCTGCTTGGTGTATTCCCGCACGCCCAGGCGGCACATGCCCTGCGCACCGACAATTTCGTTCCAGCGGGGGCGGAACGTCTCGCCGCGCTTGCACTGGCCGATACTCTCAAAAAAGGCGCCCAGCAGGCCCTGGGTCTTGGTGTGCAGGTACAGGCGGTGGGTGACGGTGGTTTCGCCTTTGTCACCGCCATGGATGGTAATGGTCAGCTTGGCCATGCTGCAGGGCGGCAGCTTGGCGCTGCCCTCATAGCGGGCACGCTCAAAGCTCTGCACGGTAAACAGGTAATCGCCCGCAGGCAGCAGCACAAATTCCCGCTGTTCGTTGGTAACCTCGCTGTCCCAGTCCAGGGCAGCATCCGGCATGTTGTTCATATATTCAGCCATGGGTAAATCTCCTTTGTATTTGTTAAAACGGTATATCGCGGTTGGTGCAGATCATCTCCAGCACCTGGGGCCAGGCGGCCACCAGGCAGCCGCTGACGAAATCAGCCGGGTAATCCTTGACCGGCATATCGGCGGGGAAATACCCGCGCTGGCCGACCACGGTCTGCAGTTCCTCCGGGGTCACATTATTGGCGGCCATCAGCTGGGCAAGGGCGGCCGGAACCCCCTGCGCCTGCAGATCACTGGCGGAGATCCCGGCAGGCACGGCAGGCGGTGCAGCGGGTGCAGCAGGAACCGGCACCGGTGCAGGCTTGGGGGCGGGGGCATCCTCTGCCATGATGGGGCGCGGCGCGGGGGCTGCGCCGGGGTGCGGGTCCGGGATGCAGGCGGCGATGCTGGCATACTCAAAGGGCAGTTCTTCCGGCAGGCCAAAGCGGTTTTTGGCATCCCAGCAGGGGTGGTGGCTGGTGTAGAGAACCCGCCGCCCGCCGCTGGCCTTGTTCTTAGCGTTGGGGGCACTGCCGGCCTTTTCTACCACGGTTTTGTAGTTGGCAAACAGCAGCATGTCGCACCATTCCCGCAGCAGAGGGGCTACCTGTTTGCTGGTTTTCATGCTCCAGCGGTCATAGTTGCCCACGGCGTCGGGCTGCTCAAATTTTGTGATGGCAGCATGGGCCAGAACCACCACGTTGTGCCCGGTGTTCAGCACTTCTTCCAGGGCATCCAGCAGCTTGCCGAACTCTTCTTTCGCGTAAGTATAGCCCTTGCCGTACCCGAAATCCTCAATGCCCTTGACCTTGGCGCGGGCGCAGACGGCGTCAATGCAGAGCCGTTCGGCCCAGTCGGCGGTGTCGATCACCAGGGTGCCGCAGGGCACATTGCCGCGGCTGACCTCGGCAACTTCATCCAGCAGCATGGCCCAGCTGGTGGGCGCGGGCAGGCGGGCAACGTTCAGCCGCTTGGTGCCGCCCTCGGTGTCAATGAATACCGGGGCGGGGAACTGGGCGGCAAACGTGCTTTTGCCGATGCCCTCCGGCCCGTACAGAACGGTTTTGACCGGCGCGGCAATGGTGCCGGATGTGATTGCGTATTTGCTCATTTCAGAACGCTCCTTTCGTCCATGCTTTGGGGGCGGGTGGTTCCTCGGCGTCTTTTACCCTGCCATCCTCAATGATGATCTGGCACTCCCCGCCGGTCGAAACGCGGGTGGCGATGGCCTGTAATCCTTCGGCCTGCAGCCAGCTGCCGAACTCCGCCAGGGTGGCAAGGTCCATCTGTTCCAGCTTGTCCAGCAGCACAAAGCCGCAGTCGGGGTTCAGGCGGCGCACAATGGCGGTGGCCACCCGCAGCTGGTCGCTGCCGCTCATGTCCTGCCAGTGCTTGCCGTTGTAAGTCAGGCTGCCGTCCTCCACACCCAGGCCGGTCAGGGGCAGGTCTGCGCCGTTCAGCAGGTCCATGCGGGCGGTGCGCTTTGCCTTGATCTGCTCCGTCAGGGCAGTGTATTCCTGCGCATAGCGCTCGGCTTCGTCCTGAGCCTTGGATTTTGCCAGGTTGGCGGATACCTGCCGGTTGATCTCCTCCACATTGCGGATGCTCTGCTCCAGCTCGGCGGTGGATTCATCCTGCAGCTGGGCCACGGTCTTGGTGGCGGCTTCCTCCTGCACGCAGGCGGCGTTGTATTCCTCTACCAGCTGGCCGCGGTGCTCCTGCAGGGTTTTGAGCTGTTCCTCCAAGCGGGTCAGCTCATCCATGGCGCGGTGCTTGGCGTGGGTGATCTCGGTCAGGCGGTCGCGCTTGCGCTGGTTGTCGGCGTTATGGAGCAAAATCTCCTGCTGCTGTTGGATCAGCTCAATGGCACTAACGGGTTCGGACGGGGCGTCCGGGTATTCGGTCAGCTCTTCGGCGGCGTGGCGTTTCTGGGCGCCGATCTGGCCGATCACGGTGCGGCGGTCGTACAGGGCTTTGATCTCCCGGTCCAGGCCGGTCAAAGCATCCCCCACACCGATGATGTTCAGCAGGGTGTCGGCCTTGTCTTTATCGCTGGCCTGCATAAAGCGGGGCAGGTCCAGCGCCAGCGGCTCCACAAAAGCGTTCAGCAGCTGCTGGCCGCTGCGCTGGCCGGTGGGGTCCGTCACGGTCAGGCTGCTGTTTTTGCCCTTGCGCTCCACCACAACGCCGTTAGACAGGATCACTTTCAGGTGGGGCGGGGCAAGGGCACCGTCCCGCACAGCGGCGGTAGGGCGGAACTTCTCGCCGCCCAGGGCCCAGGCCAGGGCATCCAGCACACTGGTTTTGCCCTGGTTGTTGTTGCCGCCCACAATGGTCAGCCCGGTGGGGGAGGGCGTGAGGGCAACCGCCTTGATGCGTTTTACGTTTTCGGCTTCCAGAGCCGCAATTTTTACAGACATTTTATTGCCTCCGTTTGAATTTCAGTCAGGGTGTTGGTCAGCTGGTTGATGGCCCTGGCGCGGGTGTCCGGCGGCAGCTTGGCCAGCTGCGGCTTGACGGACTTCCAGGCGTTCTGCATGGCGCGCCCGGCCAGCAGCAGGCTGTCATAGGCGTTGCGGGTGTCCAGCTCGATTTGTTCCGGTGTGGCGGCGGCAGCTTTGGCGGCTTCCAGCTCGCTGCGCAAAGGGGCGGTCAGTTCATCGGCCAGGGTGTGGGCACGGCGGTTGATCTCATCCTCGTCCACAGCGGCGGCCACCGGCTGCGCTTTGGCGGCTTCGGCTTCCCGCTGGTATTTGTCGGCACGCATCCGGGCGGCATCGGCAACCTGGCGGGCACCGGCCAGCTGCTTTTCCGCTTCCTTTGCCCGCTGTTCGGCTTCGGCGGCGCGGCGCAGGGCGGAATCTTCGTTTTTGTGGGCGGTGCGGTAGCTTTCCTGGGCACCGGTGGCGGCGGCTTGCAGCTGGCGGTTCTGCTCATGCAGGCCGTCAACATCGGCCAGGGCGGCATCGCGGGCGGCTTCGGCGGCGGCTGCGGCATTGAGGGCGTTCACCCGGTCGGCGCGCAGCTGCTGGTTTTCTTTCAGCAAATCCTGGTATTGCTTGTGGGTGGTAATGTCGCCGGATTTGACGGCCTGCACCAGATCGGCGGGGGCGCTGGGTTTGGCGGCGGCATATAATAAGGAAGGGGAAAGCTCTTCCAGCACTTGCTGCTGGCGGGGGCTGCTGGAATCAAACAAGGCAGCAACCTGAAGCAGCTTGTATGCGGTAGATTTTCCCACGCCTATGCTTTCGCACCAGCGGCGGAAAGTATCTTCACCACGGTTCCCATGCTTTGAGTTGTCCATCTTGTGGACAACTCCGCCGCACAGCGCGTCGTGCGCAATGGAAACGCCATCCGCCATGCGGCGCAGGCCCATTTCGGCCAGCTTGCGTCCCGATGTGTACATCTGTTCGGCCAGGTGCAGGTCGGTAACGGTTTGGGCATCCAGCCTCGAATAATCAAACTCCGCTGCCGAACAGGCAGTTTCCGCATCGGACAGGTTTGACATTGCACCGGAAGTGCCCGCAGGGGAGCAGGGGTCCGGCGGGCAGCTGTTTGCATCCGCCTGGGTGGTCGATGTTTCCTCCGCCAACGTGGCAGCAGGGGCGGCCATAGTCACAGCAGCATCCGCATTCGGGGCAGTCGTGTTCACTTTGCATGGTGGTTCCTCCTTGTTGGACAGCGCGCGCAGGGCTTTTACCACAGCGTCCGGTACCTCGTAGTCATCCATCAGGATGCCGAAGCATCTCCCCAGCCAGCCTTCCTGCGTCAGGTCAGGCTCTTTGGTCTGGGCCTTGGCGTACTGCTGGGCGGCCCAATCGCTGGGCACCCATTTGTTTTGGTGTTTGTCCCAGAACCAGAACCTGCCGTGCTTTAAGGCGTACAGCAGGTGGTTGTCCTGGTTCTGGCAGATCATGTAGTCTGTCAACCTTCTACCTCCATGTTGATCAGCGCTTTGCGCTGGGCGGCGCCGGCGTCTGCGGCGCTGTAGCACAGGCTGATCTTTTCCAGTTGTTTGACCTTGCTGCTCGTTGCCTCCGCCAGAATGCCGCGCACGGTTTCGTGCAGCAGCAGTTCGGCATCCTTGCGGTTGTGGGTAAAGGCAGCACGGATGGTGTCATACTCGTTCATAGCGTTACCTCCACAGGGGTGAATTTTTGCAGAAGTTCTTCGGCCAGCGGCATGGGCAGGTCCGTCATGCGGGCGTTGCGCCAGCCCACAAGGCAGAGCCGCCCATAAAACCAGCGGCTTTTGTAATGCCGGGTCGGCAGGCTTTGCCCGGCCTGCGGCAGATAAAACAGCGCGGCAAACCGGTTGCTGATCGGGCAGCGCTGCGCGTACCCACCCATAAAGCGCTGCAATTCCTGCAAAGTGTCCGGCAAACGGCAGATTTCCGGCTTTGCGCCGGGGTCAATCACGATTCCGCGCATGTCGCCACCTCCCGTAGCGTGATCGCGGCCCACCCGCCCAGCAGGCAGCCAGCCAGCCCGGCCATTGCAGCCGCCCCGCCGCCCTGGGCCAGGGCGGCCACGGCGCACAGCGCGCCCAGCCCGCAGGCCAGCAGGGAAAAATTGGCGCAGACCTTGCAAACGCGGGCAAGGTGGGGTAGAATACAGGTGATGAATTTTTTCGTCTGGCCGTCACGGTGCTGCAACACCGGGGCGGCTGTTTTTGTTTGGGGCATGATGTACTCCTTTCAGTTTAGCCGCACGCCGCGGGCGCGTAGCTCGGCCTTTTTGCGTTCCAGTAGCTCCTTGGCATCGGGACGCTGCATAAAGCGGTGGTAAAAATCCAGCGTTGCCGCCGCCAGCCGCTCGGTAGCATAGGGGTCCGGCTCCGCGGTGGTGGTGATTTTGATAGTGGCGGGGAGAGAGGAAGGGGTCAATAGGATGCCTCCTTTTAGCGATGCTGCATTCAGCAAATCTGGCGGGCCAGAACAGTTGCGGGGATTCGCTTGCCGCGCCCGCTTGTAATCCAGCCCGATAGGGTAGTGATGCAGCGCACCGATGCGTAAGTGTCATCGCCGTACACAATCCGCGCGGCTTCTTTCACGGTAACAAGCTCACCGGAAGCCTGGCTGCGGATGCGTTCAAGCGCGTCCCGGTAGCCGTCTTTTTCTCTTGCCATGGATATCCTCCTTTGAAAATGTTCGTTGCCTGCTCCATTCCGGCTGTGATAAAATAAGGCCGAAAGGGAGGAATTGAAATGTTAGAAAACGTAATAGAATGGTTAAACGATAGAAATAACGTAACGTTGCTTATAGCTATTGCAGGTTTCGTTTTATCGTTGTGGAATATGGTGGAAACGCAGCTGAAAAATCGAAAAAATGTACAAATTTGCATACAAAATGTTTTTCAAGCCGGCCCTAATGAGAAAGACTTTTATGCAGAAATTTTGAATGTGACTTTTATAAATAAATCTCGCGAAGCAATCACATTAAGTGGCTTGGCTGTAGAATGTGACGGTAAGATACATAGATTTGGCGAGTACCAACAAATGCTGATAGAGAAAAAGCGTACAACGGGAAATAGGGAAATCAGCAGGTCAACGTGGCATTCAGACACATTCCCTCAAAAGCTGGAGGGATTGGGATGTGTGCATATGTTGGTTTCTACGACGACAAAAGACCTATGTATCAAATCGCAAAGCCCGTATGTCTTTATACTGTATACAAACAAAGGAACGATCAAGAAAACCCTTGTGAATGATATATCTGACATAAAAGCATTATCTGAATGCCGCGCTCCGGATTGGCACACAGAAGCCCTAAAAGGATAAAACATTACCGGCAAGCACTCTCTTTGGTTACCAGTCCAAGGCAGTCGGTGCTTGTTACCGTTTCTGCTTCATCACATTGCCGTTCTTGTATTGCAAGTACAAGGGCGGCAATTTCTTTTGCATCGCCGGTGATTTGGATAGTCATGACGGGTCATCTCCTTTAGATTTTTGTTCCCAAAAAAACTTTTTGAGAATGCGCCGGTGTTGTTGACAATAAGTTTCATGGACGGCTCCTTGAACGGATTGACAGTTGATAAAACCTTTACAAAATGATAGACTAAGCAAAAGGTGGTGGAGTGTTTTGAATTACTTCGTACGGGCGTTCATTGTGGTTTTGGCATATAGAATCTTATTTTGCCTATCGGGCTACATCAGAGCCACTTACTATGAACGCAAATACAAAGAGTACATAGCGGGCAAAGGCGAAGAATTTGCAAGCTATACCGCGCCTATTAGAAAGCTATTGAAACAGGCCGGGATTCCAGACTCCACTGTTACGGCTGTTGACTCTCTGGGACATGGTCAGTTTCAAGCTGTTCAGGTAAGCGTTGTAGAAAATCTGACAGTCAAGCGCGGAGACGTTATCGCGGATGGATTGAACATACTTTCTAAAATTAAAGGCACGTTCTTGATGAATTTGCGGGAGTGCTTTTCGCCGTTGTATTGGGTGCAGTTGGTTTTGTTCCTTCCTATCAAGCTGTGTGAGTATCTAGGCGTATCGGGGGATAAGCTGGTTCCAAAACTGATACAGATTCTTTACTGGATATCGGCGCCTTTATTACTTCTCTTCCGTACTCAGCTGTATGAGTTCGTCGTCCAGCTTTTCCAACAGGCGTAATAAGAAGCGGCTCAAATAAACAAGCCCTCTGGCATCTACCTTTTCGGCGGATGCCATATTTTTTTGTGCGTCCAGCAGGGTGTAAAGAACTTGGCGCTGAACCATCTTTTGGCGGGAACAGATCATGACAGGGTCACCTCCTTTGAAAACGAATCTACTTTAAGTAGAACTTTGAGCGAAAAAAATTTGGTCGATGGGAATGCCAACAATTACGCTGATTTTTTTGGCAAGGGCAACAGAAGCGGTTTCGGGAGACAGCTCGATTTTTCGGTAAGTATCACGCGATACGCCAAGTTTTTTTGCCATTTCAAGCTGCGTGAATCCGGCATACTGGCGAGCCTGTTTAACAGAAAAGCCCAAATGAAAACCTCCTTTCGTATGAAGCTGATTCTAGTATAATCCACTAAAAGTAGAATATCAAGAACTTAAAGTAGAAAATTTTCAAAAAGGTGTTGACATTGTTCTACTTTTGGATTAGTCTACATATTAAGGAGTGATCTACAATGAGTATTGCAGATAATATTAAACGTTTGCGTCTTGCAGCAGATCTTTCGCAAGTCGAGCTTGGCAAAATTGCAGGCGTAACGGATAAAGCAGTGTCCACATGGGAATCAGGCCAGAAAATTCCACGGATGGGTGCGGTAGAAAAAATGGCGGCTTATTTTGGAGTGCCGAAAAGTGTCATTCTTGATGACGCACCTGCCGCCCCCGCCATCCCCGCCGGCTTTGAACCCCGCCCCAAAACTGTCAAGCGGCCGCTGGTGGGGGATATTGCCTGCGGCGAGCCCATCACCGCAGAGCAGAACGTGCAGGAATATGTGGATGTGCCGGAGGGTATCGTCTGTGATTTCTGCCTGCGTTGCCACGGCGACAGCATGATTGATGCCGGCATTCGGGATAACGATGTGGTCTACATCAAAACCCAGCCGCAGGTGGAGGACGGCGAAATAGCCGCCGTCCGCATTGGGGACGAAGCCACTCTCAAGCGCGTGTATTATGATGGCAGCACCATCACCCTTGTGCCAGCCAACAGCGCCTACCGCCCCAAATCCTACTCCGGCCCGGAGCTGGATGACATCCAGATAGAAGGCAAGGCAACGGGGTATACACACTGGTTTTAACGGCTGGTTTTACAGCAATAGAAAATTTGAAAACAAAAATATATGATTAAAAACGGCTTGATTTTACGCATGAAACCTATATAATTAAATTAACACATCCAAAAAAGTGGCTTTTTTGGATGTGTTCTCTCAAAATGGCACGTTTCGAATGCAAATAAAGTGTATTTTAATTATGAAAGGAGGCACTTGAATATGTCCTATGAATCGTTGTATAAATTGAAATATTCGCAGCCAAGGCAATATGAATCGATTTACCAAAACCGGTTCCAAGATGCCGATACAATACATTTGGATTTTAATATACATGGTAATCCGGCATTTATTTGCCCTACATTAGAAATAATGCAGTTGATTGTTAAAATCCATAAAACGGATAAAGAAGTCCGTGCGTTGAGGAATGCACTTCCAGGAGTAGCAATTCAGCAGTTTACCAACAGATGTTTGGTAGATGAAATTGTACTGACAAATGATATTGAAGGTGTAAATAGTACGCGGCATGAGATAAGAGAAGTTTTTGAAAAGCTGGAAAGTAAGAAGTCTGATAAGCGTTTTTACGGGTTGGTAATGAAATACGCCATGCTATCTAAGAGAGAAAGCATAAAGTTAGATACTTGTGAAGATGTACGCAGTATTTATAATGATCTCGTCTTAAGAGAAGTAGTGGAAGAAAATCCAAATGATATGCCGGATGGTAAATTGTTTCGGAAAGAATCGGTAGCAGTTACCAATGCAGCACAAAAGGAAATACATCACGGTATTGTACCGGAAAGTGCTATTTATGATGCTGTCGAGAAAGTTCTGGCTTTTTTGAAAGATGAATCAGTTGACTTGCTGATACGAATTGCGGGCGCACATTATTTAATTGGCTATATACACCCATTTTATAACGGAAATGGTCGCCTTTCTCGGTTTATCAGTAGCTTTTTGCTTGCGCAGGAACTGGATCCACTAGTCGGGTACAGATTGTCTTATACAATAAAAGAAAATTTGAAACAATATGGTGACAGTTTCAAACTATGCAATGATCCAAGAAATCTTGCGGATGTAACTCCATTTGTACTATGGTTCTTGGAAATTATTTTGGAGGCTATTAACAAACTTCGTCAGGCGCTTGCGCAACGTGCAGATGATTTGCGCGTTTATGGGCAACGTGTTGACAAGGATAGAGTACTTAACACAAAGAAAAACAAAGATCTGGCATTTTATCTTGTTCAGGCAAGTTTATTTTCGGAACCAGGAATAGCAAAGAAAGAATTGGTCGAAATAGCAGGCGTTTCCAACTCAACACTAAGCGCTCGGCTACATGAACTTGAAGAAAATGGTTACTTGATAATTCAAAGAATCGGAAAAGAGAAGTATTATAAGCTTAATTTGGATCGGCTAAAATAAAAAACGCCCCCGGTGCTACCAACACCGAGAGCGTTTCCGAATCAGATTGCCCCATAAGGTGATATGGTAACAACCGACCAACAGCCATATTGTACCACCTTGCGGGCAGGATTGCAAACCCAAAAGGTGATACCATGAAAAAGAAGCAACCAAATACCCGCCATGGCCGGGCGGCGATTTACGCCCGGTATTCGTCCCATAACCAGCGGGAAGCATCCATTGAACAGCAGGTCAAAGCCTGCCGGGAACTGGCCGTGCGGCTGGGGCTGGATGTGGTGGAAACTTACGAGGATAAAGCCATCAGCGGCAAATCCGACCGCCGCCCCAGCTTTCAGCGCCTGCTGCGGGATGCGGAAAAAGGTTATTTTGACTGCGTGCTGGCGTGGAAGTCCAACCGTATGGGCCGCAATATGCTGCAGGCCATGACCAATGAAGCCCGCCTGAAAGACTGGGGCGTAAGGACCTTTTACGCGGAGGAAGATTTTGACGATACCGCTGCCGGCCGCTTTGCGTTGCGCAATATGATGAACGTCAACCAGTTCTACAGCGAGAATATGGCAGAGGACATCACCCGCGGCATGATGGATAATGCCAGCAAGTGCCTGAGCAACGGCGCGCTGCCATTGGGGTACAAGGCAGGGGAGAACGGCCGCATTGTGCTGGATAAGGCGCAGGCTGCCGTGGTTCAGGAAATTTACACGCGGGTGGCCTGCCGGGAGCCTTTTGTGGATATTGCGGCGGATCTGAACCAGCGCGGCATCAAAACCAAGCGCGGCGGCCCGTGGACCAAAAGCAGCTTTTATACGATCTGCCGCAATGAGCGCTACCGCGGCATTTATATTTACGATGACGTCCGGGTGGAAGGCGGCGTTCCGCGTATTGTTTCGGACGGCCTGTTTTATCGTGTGCAGGAGGTGCTGAAAGTGAAAAAGACCCCACAATCCGCCCGGCATCATACCGGGGCAGAGGATTACCTGTTGACAGGCAAGCTGTTCTGCGGCAAATGCGGCAGGCCCATGACGGGCGTTTCCGGCACCAGCCGCTCCGGCGAAATGCACTACTATTACACCTGCCAAAAGCGCCGCCGGGAACACGCCTGTGATAAAAAGAACGTGATCCGCGAGCAGATCGAGAAGAGTGTGGCACAGGCCATCAAGCAGTATATGCTGACGGACGAGATGATCCAGCACATGGCCGATGCAACCATGGCCTACAATGCCCGCCAGGAAAAAGACCTGCACCTGCAGGACCTGCAAGGCCAGCTGGCCGCGGTCAAAACCTCCGCAGCCAACCTGCTCAAAGCCATTGAGATGGGGGTCATCACCGAAACCACCAAGGCCCGCATGGTGGAGCTGGAACAGGAACAGGGGCGGTTGAACGCCCAGATTGAAAACGCCCGCGCCGAACTGGTACCCATTACACGGGATAATTTTGTTTCACTGCTGCACATCTACCGGGATGGTGACATCAATGACAGCAAGTACCTGGCAAGCCTGTTTGAAACGTTCCTGGTGCGGGTAGATCTGTACGATGATCACTTCCTGATTTGGTTCAATCCCCTCGGCCAAAAGACCCCGGCTGATATCCCAATCACAAGCATAGAAAATGGGGATGCAGATGAACTTTTTGACGAATGTAGGAGTAAAAATGTGTTCGATTGGGGTGGGAAATGGTCCACCAAAATAAAAACACCCGCCGTACCCCGGCGGGTGTTTTTGTTTTGCTGCTCCGTGAGCTGCTGAGGAGTCGAACAGGGCGGCAGTACCGCAGTACCAGCCCGATGGCCGATGCGGAACGAGGATGCCGTGCGTTCGTCATCCTCGGTGGAATCACTCTCATTATACCAGTGGTTTGCCCGGTGTTTGAATGCCCTGCGAACAGCCCGCCTGCCCCTCATACAGGGCAGGCATAAAAAACACGGTGCGTGTGCATCGTGGTTTCAACAAATGTTGGCGCGGCCATTACGGCACAATCTCCACGCCGTGTAAAACGTCCGTGTAAAAACACAGCCGGTACTGGCGCGGGCAGATATAATTCACCTTGAACCGTTCCGGGCTGGTCACTGCAATCAGCACGGCCAGCATCAAAACAAGCAGCTTCTTCATTGCGTTCTCCTAAAAATGGGCATAAAAATACCACGGTGCAGAATTTGTATGCGCTGAATACTCTGGGCGGTGATCTCCCTGTATCTCGGGCTGTTTCTTTCGGTGTGGCATTGTTTTTCTCAGATTGCAAGGCACTTGCCACCGCAGCCGTCCGTTTCCCGTTCCGCCGTTTACAAAAATATTTTTGAAATAGGGCTTGCTTTTTCCATCTTATCCTGCTATAATAATCAAGCGCTGTTAAGGCAGAGGCACAAATGAATATGGGAGCTTTCCCGAGTGGCCAATGGGGACAGACTGTAAATCTGCTGCTTAATGCTTCGGTGGTTCGAATCCACCAGCTCCCACCAAAAAGCTGTGGCAAAAATGTGTCACAGCTTTTTTTGTTGTATCGCTAAAAAAATGACGAGCTCATCAGCCCCTTTTTTCAAACGTTTTTTACATTGTTGTCCAACAAATAAAAAGGAAAACCACAAATGTGCACTCAAGAATTAAAAATTGGCACAATTCCGGCTGTACTGTACGGCGAACCGGCCCCCAACATCTGGTTGTTCGTGCATGGCCAGGGCGGTAATAAAACGGAAGCCGCAGCATTTGCGGCGCTTGCCGCCCCAACCGGCTGGCAGGTGCTGGGCATTGACCTGCCGGAACATGGAGACCGCACGGGGGAAACTGACTTTACTCCCTGGCAGGTGGTGCCGGAGCTGCAAACGGTACTGGCCTATCTGCAGCAGCACTGGCAGGTGGTTCGGCTGCGGGCCAACAGCATCGGGGCCTATTTTTCCATGCTGGCTTTTGCCGGGGCAACGATTGAAAAAGCGCTGTTTGTTTCGCCGATTGTGGATATGGAGCGGCTGATCTGTGATATGATGCAGTGGGCAAAAGTAACGCCGGAGCAGCTTTGCGAAAAAGGTGAGATCACCACAGAATTTGGGCAGACCCTTTCGTGGCGGTACCTGTGTTGGGTGCGCCAACACCCGCTGGATGGCTGGCAGATCCCCACAGCAATCCTGTACGCCGGGCAGGACACTATGACAAGCCGGGACACGGTGACGGCGTTCGCCCAAAAACACCATGCGGAATTGACGGTATACGAACCGGGCGAGCATTGGTTCCACACCCCGGCTCAGCTAGATGCCATGCAAACCTGGGAGCGGGCACATCGGTAAGAGCCGCTCAAGGCTTGAACCATGAGAAAGAGAGAGGAAAGACCATGGCCATTACAATGTTGGCGGGGTACCTGGTTATTATCAACGCGGCGGCGCTGCTGATGATGGCGGAGGACAAACGCCGAGCCAAGCGGCACCAGTGGCGCGTGCCGGAAGCCGCACTGTTTGGCGCAGCCCTGCTGGGCGGCAGCGCCGGGGCATGGGCGGGCATGTATCTGTTCCACCACAAAACCAAGCACTGGTATTTTGTGGTGGGTATGCCGCTGATTCTGGCCGCACAGCTGGCTGCTGGGGTGTGGCTGGCAGGGAACAGCGGCCTGGTTTGAACAAGTGGAACGCTCTGCCGGAACAATAACGGTGCCGCAGCGCCGGGACCCCGGCAGAGCATTTGACTTTTTGGGTTAGCCATGATAAACTAATAGCGCCTGATCAAAACAAACAAGGCGTTCCCCAGAAAAATCTGCGACGGTTCGGCAACGCACCGCCGTTTTTATGTAGCAAATGTTAGTCAAATCTAACATTTGCTGACCAAGGAAGTGCAAAAAAGCTCAATGTCAAAACAAACCGATAACAAGCAATTCTGGCAGCGGTGGGCCAGCTGCTATGGCCCGCTGATGCAAAGCAGCGAGCCGCTGTATGCTGCCATTGCGCAGCAGATGCAGCCGCACCTGACGCCGGAAATGAACGTGCTGGAACTGGCCTGCGGGTCCGGCCAGCTCAGCTTCCGGCTTTCCCGCCTGGTGCGGGACTGGGAGGCTACGGATTTTTCGCCCAAAATGATCGCCCAGGCAAAGCTGAAACCCCGCGGGGCGGGGCTGCACTTTTCGGTGCAGGATGCCACCAGCCTGCCCTATGCGGACGAAACCTTTGATGCGGTGCTGATCGCCAACGCCCTGCACATTATGCCCCGGCCGGAAAAGGCTCTGGCAGAAATTTGCCGGGTTCTCAAGCCCGGCGGCCAGCTGTTTGCCCCAACCTTTGTGCATGGCGAGGTACCCCGCACCCGGCTGCGCATGCTTGCCATGCGGTGCGCGGGGCTGCAAATCTATAACAGCTGGATGGTGCCGCAATACCTGGCATTTTTGCAGGCGGGCGGCTTTGCCGTGCAGGAACATGCCCTGCTGGGGGATACCCTGGCCCCGCTGTGCTATACCCGCGCTGTGCCGGACAAAACGCGCGTGACACAGCGCTGAAGCAATCCACCCCAGAACAGAACGATATAATGAAAGGATGATACAAGCCCGAAATGCGTGAGCAGATCCGCACCGTTATGCGCTGGAGCGGCCCCCGCATGCTGTTCGTCCACCCCGTGCTGGCCGTCCGGCATATGAAGGAAACGATGAAGGCGAAGAAGAGTTAGGAGTTAGGAGTTAGCAAAACGCGCACAGCGCTGGATGAACCAGACGCTGTGCGCGTTTTTGTGTGTTGAAAGTCAAAAAAACGCTGTAGGGGGGCGAATATGATTCGCCCTGCAAAGAAACGTGAAATTTTTGCCGCAAACCGAAAAATGGTTTGTAGGGAACGATGCTTGCATCGTCCCAAATGACGGGCTTTACCGGATATATTACCACATCATTCCCCGCACGACTGTGGGCGCACAATGTGTGCCCCTACGGGTGGGATATGCGTTAAATAATGATTCCCCGCTGTAAAGTATTCGGTAGGGAACGGTCTATCTCCGGTCTAAGAGCCGGGGCGTTGCCCCGGTTGGCCTCCGAAACGCGCCTGCGGGCGCAGTGACCGTTCCGTGGCCTAGTCATATATGGCGTAAAGAAATTTTATAGCAAATCCCGATATGCGGCATAATTGCCTGCGATTACCCGATAAATATATATATCCGTCCGGGACGTCGAGGACGCCGTCCCCTACAAATCATTGAAAAATCATCGTCTTGGCGTGGTCGGGTGACCACGCCCTGCGAGTGAATCAAAGGCAACCACAAAAATTTCCAGTCGTTTCCCCGGCGGCCAGGGGGCTGGCCGCCCTACAGCTTGCCTTCACACGAATATCTCCCCAAAACCAAAAGCCCGGTACAAGCCAAAAAACTTGTACCGGACTTTTATCTTATATTATTGGTATTATATGATTAAAGTTTCTTCGGTTCCTTCTTTTCAAAGAAGGAATAAAACAACCCCCGTAAAACCAATCAGATGCGCTCCAAAATGGCGTCGCCCATGGCGGTGCAGCCAACCTTGGTGCAGCCGTCGGCCATCATGTCGGCGG
>OLRX01000524.1_pt1 | contig 34586 bp, 30 predicted proteins | sample 1672991 | NCBI WGS metagenome assembly OLRX01 (sample SAMEA3136744, study PRJEB25190) | human gut metagenome | biome: human gut; feature: human-associated habitat; material: faeces | place: Austria | collected 2013
ATATACTGAACCAGCATCGTCAAAAGTGGGTTCAAAAAGCTCCACAAATATCCCAACACAGACCGCTTGTATTTTGTTTTAAAATCTCTGGCAACTAACTGTTCTATCAAAAACCGGTATTTTTTCCAAATAACAGAAACTAATTTCCCTTTTGTTAATTTTCCTTTGCTCTCCTGATAATCAGACCACGCCATATATGCCAGCAATATCACACCAGCTGCAGCCACCCACCCCCAATAGTATAAGCCAAACAAGCTATAATCTACTCCTTGAACCGACAGACTCAATTCTCCTGCAAAGGATTGACCATTAATCGTTAAAGATGTTTGACCTTCTAATACATCGCCATAATATAATGTCATTGCTTGTCCCGCTTGGCAGAAAGACTCCAAACGCAAAACCAAATCCTGCCCTCGATACCCCGATATAGGGCTATCAAATAACCAGACGTATTCCGAATTATCTTCCATTTCAGAAACATCAACTGTTTTTTGTGCTAATACTTCATGATCATTCGCTGATTCAATTGTGAGTTCTAAGCTACCGCTATTTTCTCTGGCATATGTTGCAACCATAAAACCAACCTGCCGCAAGGAATCAGCTCCCGCAGTAAAAATCTGTTCTACTACCTGTCCTTCCGTAAATTCCGGAATCACTCCCTTACTGGTTGTTCCAGTATCTGCACGTTCAATCTCTTTGAGCTGTACTCCCCCGATTAATTGAAACAGTATTGCAAGAAGTATATAAACCGCAAGAACAATTCCGTATTTTTTCCACTTAGCTTTCTGCATAACGTTACCTCAACATCTATAATTTATTGCTCATATAGTGCAATGATTTCTTCTTTAATCCGGTTCCAGTTTCTTTCTTGCCCGGTTCGTATTCCTTCAGAAATAAGCTTTTTTCTTAATAATTCATCTGAAATGATGCGTTTAATCTGCCGGACTGCCATATCTTCATCGCCTGGTGTGTAAAAAAGACAGTTTCTCTCGTTTTCTAAATACTCTACATTGCCGCCATTAGGCGCAACTACAACACAGCCTCCTGTAGCCATCATCTCAAGCGGAGGATAGGAAAAGCTTTCCAAAATACTGGATTTTATCAGTATATGACACTGGCGGTAAACATCCGGGACTTGGCTATAGGGTACTTTATGAAGGAATCGATCCACACGATACCAGTCTTTAGGTTTTCCCTGATAAGACATATACCATACCTCGAATCGGTCAGCAGGCAATTGATTCGTAATGTGGAAACTCTCATCCACATTTTTATAGTAATCATCGCTGTTGCCTTCTACCAGCACTCTAATCTTGCCAGAATAATCGCGCTCTTTCGGATAGAAGCGTTCAGTATCCAATCCATTAGGAGCGTAAAATGAACCTATTTTATATTCTGAATGCAGCCATTCTTCACACCATTTTGAAATTGTAAGATATTTAACAGGGATGCGAATCCGATAGCTTGCATTTGCACGGAGCCGAAGGTATTCCCCCGGCTGATAAAAATCCGTTTCAAAATTTTGTACCAAATAAAATCGCTCCCGAATTCTTCCATACTGGTAAAAGAAATCACAAGTTGACCATAAGGTAGATACACAACGGTCAATATCACATTCAACCTGCATAGTTCTTCTTGAAATAACAGGAAATACACGCCCACCACTTTCTAATTCCGTATCTTTTTCATAACCATCATTAAATATTGTTACATCATATCCTCTTTCCTGAAGAATTTCCGCATGCTTCAACGCCACCAAAGCACCGCCACTTATTTGAATCACCGGCAGAATATAAACAATATTAGGCTTCATCAACTTATATATTAAGTCCGAGTAAGCCGCACTGGCTGATATTGTTGTGCAATGTTTCTTTACATATTGATATGCCTGATTGCCGATTTCGTGACGCAAATCACGATTTTCCACCAATTGTGACAGTCTATTAAACCAATCTTCTGTCGTGTTCTCACATAAAAGACCCGTTTCACCATTTTGAATCATTGCTTTAAAAGCCCCAACATTGCTGGCCAATGTCGGCACTTTTACCAAAGCTGCTTCCGACCATTTATTCTCGGATTTTGCTCTATTAAATAACGTATCTTCTAACGGCGCTATATTAATATCTACCGAGGCAATTAATTCCGGAAGTTTTCTCCACTGTGTCATTGGCGCAACTGTAATCCTGCTTTTATATGGTTCTAAAGTCGCAGGAATGTCCAACTCTCCCACCAGCAAAAGCTGCACACTCTCATATTTTTCCATCACTTGAATCAATGCCGGAAGCACAATTGCGAAATCCGGATTATGGGTTATACTTCCACTGAAATAACCAACTCGCACCTGTCCCTCATTTGGAGATATTTTTTCCCTGGCCGTTTCCGATAGTCGAATCATTTCTTCTGATACGACATTTCGGTTAATATAAACTTCTGATACATAATGTTTTAATTCCTCAGCTAAATCCTGAGTTGTTGTAATGGCTCCATCGCACATGGATAATAACTTTCCATTTGCAATTACGCCATCATCGTATACCTTTCTTTCCTCTCTCGACATAGTTTGAACATAAGGAATCGTCTCTGTATACTTCGTATCGACCATTAAATCATCAATATCATAGAGAACTGTTTTATTATATGAATGAGCTAACTTGACAAATTCCCCGATTTGTTCTGTGTACGGGCAGCGAAAAAAAATAAAAGTGCGAAAATTCTTTACCAAATCTAAAGATAGATTTGTATAGAACACCTCTGCTGAAGACAGATTCCCAGCACATAGTTGCTCCCGCTGATGGCTTACTCTGTAGCGGGATGGATGGTCCAGATAGCAGCCATTAATAAAAAGGACATCCATACAGCATTTCTGGGCCTTTTCAGCCTCAGAATACACCTTCTGTCCCGTTGCAACGTTTTTAATATATAAGCGGGTTTTTCTTATTAGCATTCCCGCTCCCTCTTCTTTTAATACTCTTCTTGCTTTTCTCGCTAGTTCATTTACATTCATCACAGTATTTCCTTATGTTTTAAGTGATATAGTTTTTTAAAAATAGGAAATGGCAGGATATCTCGCAATATTCTTGTCAATCGTGTATTGAGAGATAAATTTTGGTTCTCATATACAGCATTTTCAAACAATTGCTTATACCGTTTTCGATATTCCTCCTTCATCGGATGGTCACAAGGCTCAAACCAGGGCCGATTATACAATTCATTCATAAAGTGGACCATCACCGGCTTCTCCTTTGCCTCGTCCAATTCCTCCTGCCGCTCATAATAGCAGTCTGCACGAAACAGCGTCCGTATCTGCTTCAGATCATACATCAGCATAGACGGCATAAGATTATATTTCGGTTCCAGGACTTCGATTTCATCCAGACAGATATGGTTCAGCGTCCCTTCGCTCAGCATCGGCGGTTTTCCCTGGTGCCTGCGGATATAATCCAGACAGCCTTCCGTCCTGCCGTTTTTCCTCCATGTCTCCAAGTCAAACAGCACGACTCCGTCGCAAATATAAGGCTTGCACGGAGCGCATCCAACTCGCTTTTTTAACTTTGAAGAATAGGGCATCAACACGCCCCCGATGGTCTTTCCCTCCATTTTTCTCGTAAACAGCGGCTCAAGGGAGCCCGTTACGATTACATCGCTGTCCAGGTACAAAATCCGTTTTTCCCGGATGATATCTCCTAAAAACAGTTTTGCATACACGGTTTTGGGGTGCCGGTCCCCCTCGTCAAAATGGATTTCCGGCAGCACATCTTCCAGTTCCAGAATGCGCACCTGTTTTCCAAACTTCTCCAGCTTTTCCGCAACCAAACGGCGGTTCTCTTCTGAAATCCCATCGGATATCAAATATAGTTCTGCCATCGGATTATGCTCGATTACCGATACCATTGAAACAATCGTTTGCCGCACATATCCATCATTGCAGGCATACACTACATTGACCACGTTAAATCCTCATTCTTTCTCCCGGTAAATGGCCGCCATCGTTTCCATATACCGGTCCATATTGTCAAACTGTTCTGCTCGCGCCAGGGAACGCTGACGCCACTGTTCATAAACTTCCGGACTTTCATGCAGAAGAAATATCTTTTCCAGAAATTCTTCATCACTGCGGCAAAGTTCTGGCGCCCCTTCTCCCAAAATCTCCCTGCACCCGGAATTATCTGTGGAAAGGACCGGAACCCCCAACAGGTTCGCCTCCGTGGCTACCAGGCCAAAGCCTTCCCACCTTGAAGTCATGCACAGGAGCTTCGCCTGGTGGATCAAAGGATACGGATTTGATTGAAACCCTTTTAATCCAATATTGTCCTGGAGTTTCAAATTACTGATTAAATCCCTGCATTTTTCCAGAAGCTCTCCCTCTCCCAGCATCCATGCCCGAATCTCCAGCCATCCTCTATCTTTTACTTTCTTTACCAGTTCAATAAAGCGTTCGGGATTCTTTTGCTCCACAAACCGGCCTACGAAAATCATATCGCAGCCGGATTCTTCCTCTGGCTGCAAAACCGGCAGCCTGGCAAGATTTCTAATCTGCCTGCCATCGACAGGGTTACCTATTACCTGTAATTTACCCCTGCACTTGCCGGCAAATACCATAGACCGAAAGATATTTTCCGAAACAGTCAGAATGGTTTCCACGCGCCTGCTGCATAAGGCGTAACACAAGGTTTTCCCGTTCCAGTTCTTCACCCACGGCGGATCATAATGCAAATGCGATATCAACCGGAATCTCCCAGGAACCGCCGCGCACAGCACCGTCGCTGAAAAGTCGTGAGCGTGTACGATATCCGGCTGGTATTCGTTCAGTGCCTGGCTCAAATACTTTCTGTCGAAACGCTCCAGGAGCTTGAATGGTACCTGTTCTTCTTCCATCTTTTCCCGGATTGGACCTTCTGTGGCAATGTAAAGAAACTCAAACTCCTCCCGGAGCCCTTTCATGATCGTCAGTACCACATTTTCCGCTCCCGAGTAAATTGAAGACTTTAAGACATGCGCGATTTTTAATTTTTCTCCCACATTCATCGCCTCAGTTTCCTTGTTCACTCTGTTCCTCGGAAGGCATATCCGGGTCGGGCATAACGCCTTCTGTGCTTTCTTTTAAAAACATAATTTTAGGGGTCATCAGTATCAGTTTCAAATCCAGCATAATGGAATATTTCCGAATGTACATCAAATCCAGCTTCAGCTTATCGTAAGCCGTTGTATTATACTTGCCGTACACCTGGGCGTACCCGGTCAGTCCCGCCTTCACTTTCAGCCGGTAAGAGAACTCCGGGATTTTTTTCTCAATCTCCGCTGCCAGCTGGGGGCGCTCCGGCCGGGGCCCTACCAGGGACATATCGCCTTTCAGGATATTCAATATCTGCGGCAGCTCGTCCATCCTCGTCGCCCGCAGGATACGTCCGATAGGCAAAATCCTTGGGTCCTTCTCAGAAGCCAGGACCGGCCCGGACATCTTCTCTGCATCCACTACCATGGTACGGAATTTGTAAATCATAAACCTCTTTCCATCCTTGGTCAGCCGCTCCTGTTTATAGAAAACCGGCCCGCCGTCCGTAAGCTTGATGCTGACTGCCGCAATCAGGAATACCGGTGAAAACAGGCACAGCATAAAAACAGAAAACAAGACGTCCTCGCAGCGCTTCACCCACTGCTGCTCAATGGTAAGGCCAATATTTCTGGACAACAGAAGAGGGGTATCGAACAAATTCAGTTCATCGGAACTGCGGAGCAACACATCGGAAATCTTCGGCACGCTGTAGGTCCGGATTCCCGCTGCAAAACAATACTTCAAAATAAGATTCCGTTCGTGGGAGGGCATATCCCCGATCAGCACCGCATCATAATCTTCCATCTGCCCGCATATCCTACTCATTCCCTCTTTGTATGAAATGGTTTTGCAGATTTCATACTTATCTTCCCGGGAATTCATCTTGTCCATCAAATGGTAATCCCGCCGGTCCCCTTCCACAAAGAGCATCTTTTTCGGCGGGAACATATGCTGATAGCCAATCTGGAAGATTTCCGTCCACACCACAATAAACAAAATCTCCCCCAGCGTCATCAGCATTATGTAAATCGGGTTCACAAACCGCCGGTCAATCACCGCAATCTGCAGATATGTCAATACGTTGGTAAACAGCACCGATATAATCTGAGAATAGATTAAATTTCCATTCTTCAGATATCCGATTTTAAAACCGCCGTATGTATTCATGAAAAATGCCAGCAGGATTCCATAAATCAGGATCATCACCCAGTTTCCACGGCGGTAAAAGGGGCTCTGCAGGATATGTTCATTGTAATATCCAATCCAGACCGCGGCATACAAAAGACATAGTCCCAGCAGCATAACCGCCCCGAAGGCCAGCTTCACCAGACGCTTATACCGCTCTCTCGTCGTCCTATCTTCCATCAAATCACTCAATTCTTCTTAAGTCCATATAGAAAATACTTATAAAACCTTTGTACAGTATACCATTTCAGCCCCTTTTTCGCAACTTTTCACCTGTCAAAAAACACTGGAAAAACTTTAATAATTTATTAATTCCTCCAGTTTTTGGACGTATTTTAGTCATTATCCGGCAGAAGCTTCACCGTCACCGAAATCCGCTTCAAAAGCTGCCCCTCCCTCAGGGTGATATCATCCTCATGGCTGGCATAGGGAAGCTCTCCTTCTTCGTCCTCCAGCTCCACCATAATCCAGTTTTGGGCCGCATACCGCGCCTCCTCTACGGCGTCCTCCAGATCGCCTCCGTCCGCCTCACAGCATTCCAAATCCGGAAAAAGCGCATGGTATCCCTTTCCATCTTCGTGGGGAGTAAAAATCGCGGGATATACAAATGTCATTCTATAAAACCTCCTTTATATTTTCTCTGTTTTCATGACTAACAATCCATTTTATAATACCCTCTTCCGTATGGATCTTCAAGCCCTTCTATCAATAATCTTTGATAAATCAGACTCCTTTATAAGTAATCGAAAAAACATCCTTCCAAATCCGACGCAGAATACAGTTCAGTCTTTTGGAAGGACGTTTCTTTCGAAATACTATTTCTTACCGAGTACTTTATGAGTCCAGAATCAAATACCTCTGTGTTAAATGTGCGTATACAATCGCCAGAAAATGGCTGGAAGTTGGCCTCCGCTCCAGTGAATGTCCCGCCATCTCTTCCAGAAGCTGTCGCTGACCTTTCCACGCCACCAAAGATAAAGTACGGATATCCCGTTCTACCGCCGAGATGCTTGTGGAATATTTTTTGGCGATTTCCGGATACAGACATTTTGTTACAGAATAAATTCTGCTCTCATCCTCTTTCAGTAAAAGAAGAGCTTCCTCTGCATAGTGATATCCGATATAGCGCATGGTAATTCCCAATCGAAAAAGTTCCCTTTGTATATCCCTATCCAGATATTTGCTTCTATTCATCTCCTCTTTTCCTCCCTTCAAATAACGCTCTCAGCTTTTTAACAAAGGCAATCGCTTCTTCTTCGGACATAACCGCAATAAAGCATGTCATAGATAACGACGAAAATCCATACGTTCCATGCTCCTGTTCAATATAGGACCTTGGCGAAACCAAAAGAGATTCTGCCATCCGCTCCTGGCTCCAACCACATTGTTTACGGTAAGCATAGGCCTGTACGCTCAAAAATTCGCGAAGCTGTTGATGCAAAATCTTTTTCGTCTCTTTCATAGCGCTCATCCCTCCCATAATTTGACAATATATGACATTGTACCGCACTCCCTAGTCATAAGCCATGAGGTATACCTCATATGAAGGGGGTTTTTCATTCAATCATCGTAAAGTCGTCTCATATCCGGGCAGATACGTCAAAAGCCAGCCCGAAGGCTGGCTTCCTGCCGATCTCTATTCTATTTTTGTCTTTCCCGAACCATCTCAGCCAGCTTCTGTGCTGTTTTCTCAACTCCAAGTACGCTGCTGTCTATGGTTAAGTCGTAGCCGTTCTCTCCGCCCCAAGACCGTCCTGTGTGGTGTTCATAATAAGTCTGCCGTTGCCGGTCCACCTTTTCCACCGCAGCCTGAGCGTCTTCCTGGCTCATTCTGTTTCTTTCCATAATTCTACGAGTTCTTTGTTCAAAAGGCGCAGTTACATAAACGGAAAATAATTCCGGCCATTCTCTAAGCACATAATTGGCACAGCGTCCAATTAGTATACAGGAACCGCGCTCAGCTGCTTCCCGAATAATCTCTGACTGGGCTTGAAACAGAAGATCTCCCATCGACACTCCTCCGGTCCCTTTGTTTCCACCCTTCATTTTTAAAATTGCTGCCTGGGTTGTTCTTTCGTCGTGAATAGCCAGAACTCCCCTCTCAATACCGCTCTTTTTCGATGCCAGTTCAATCAATTCCCTGTCATAAAATGGTATTTCTAAAATCCCGGCCATTCTCTCCCCAATCTCATGTCCGCCGCTCCCATACTGCCTTCCAATTGTAACCAATACCTTCTTCATTGCTTTATCCCCCTTCTGCGCCTCAAACTTTTAGATTTCTATTTTCCCATTAAAATTATAGCACGTTTTAGGGTAAAATCCAATCAACGCCAAGAGCTTTGCCACAAAGCATTTTCTCTGTAGCAAAGCTCCTTCCGATTTCTTTTCTAGCATTTCCTTCCTTCTGAATCCGTTCGGCATAATCCCAGCCCTACCATTACCAAAGTCCACATGATGGGAGTTGCAATGGGAAGGTTAATATTCACTACCGCCTGTGCTCCATAGCACAATGCGGCAAAAGCGCAGCCTGCCGTATAAATATTTTGACTTCCATAGCGAATCATCGTCCAAATGGAAGTTCCCAAAAATCCTAAATACGCAGCCAGCCCCAACGGTCCGATGGTCAAAAAATACTGCAAATATTCATTGTGGGCGCTGTCAAAAATCTGTCCATACCGCTGTGTTCCTTCTACTGTATCTGGCTTTACCAAAATGCCGAATGTATCCGGCCCAAAACCGAACAGCTGATGAAGAAATGGCTGATTCAGATAGTTTTTCATTCCAATTCTCCAGATAAATCCGCGATGGGTTCCCCAGTCATCATTCAAAATCACATAATTGCTCACCGCACTATAGCGCTCTGCATTTCCCAACACGTTTGCGTCCAGCAGCACAATCAGGACAGCCAGGATCATCAAAATCAGCATAATTCCCCAGGCCTTTTGCAGTCTTCCCCTCTGAAGCAGCCAGCTGTTCTTCACGAACCTCTCAATTCCACATAATAGCATGGCAATAATCCAGAATATAGCCACAACATATAAAAGTCCCGGAAACATTACCAACACCCGAAACAAACCATCCAGTTCCAGCACCTGTCCGCTCATATTCTGGCTGATCCAGTCTACAATTTGCACCACCGTAAAAAACGTAGCCACAATCACGCTGTACCGTTTCACTCCCTTCCAGTTCCGGAACAAATAGAGGGGAAGCAGTCCAAACATCGCCATCAGGGCCAGGTATGCATTGTCGCTCTGTCCCGTGATCAGCGCCGCCATGGCCACCAGCATACAGATATAGTGCCAAAAGCATTTGACGCCTCCGCGGCCCATTGCGAACAGGAAGCTGGATAATCCCAGTGTCAGACTGACGAAAGCCGTATACGTGTTGATATTTCCAAATGTTGACGTAAAAATCGTATATTGTTCTTCCACAATACGATCTTTAAAATGAAGCAGATTTAGGTCCAGATAGTCCGTAATACCGAAAATACATACAAACAACGATGCCGCCAGGAACATTTCCAAAATTTCTGTTTTCATATGCCCCAGGCGAAAAATAATCAAAAAGGAAAGGCCGTAAATCAGAAGCAAAAACAATCCGGTAAATCTTCCCTCATTTCCCCAGAAGGATTCGTAAATATAATCCGACTGGATTGTGGAAATCAACGCTACCGCCAAAAAGGCCATCAGGAACCATTCCGGAGCAGTCAGCTTTTTTTTCAAATTTGAGAGACAGAAATTCCCAAAGAATTTCTTTGTATTCGCCCCTTCAAACATTTTCAAATCAAGAATCATCAACGTCAGACCTGTCACCAGAACCGCCAGCGCCAGCGTCAATACACTCATGTAATAAAACTGATATTTCGCCGGAAGGATATCATAATAAAAATTCTTATAATACAGAGGGAACACAAACAAAGCCGCGACCAAAAAGCAATCGCAGAATATATGGATCAAACGTTTCCCCCATATAAAAATCTGGCAAGTCTCCTCACGCATTTTCTGTATCTCTCCTCATCTATCGATTCTAAAGGCGCATCTTCCATGCCTTGATTTAGTATTATAACAGCTCCCTTCTTTTTTCACAATGTTATCCATCCACAAAATAAAGGAAAATCAAAAGATTTTTCAACTTTTATCTACATTTTTTACCCGAAGCCCACAAAACTCTCGCTGTCAGTTCAATTCCTCTGATATATTCCTCAATAGTCAAGTGCTCATTTGGCGCATGATTATCTAAATCCGGGTCGGACCAACAAACCTGAATAGCCGGAGCTCCAGAATCTTGGTTCACAGAAAATCCGGTGTCGTAGAGGGCCTGCAGGGATACATCACATAATCCCCATACACCTCTCTGGCTGCCTCTGCTATCACCGGCACATAGGGATTATCCACCGGCATCTTGGAGGGCAGAACTCCACCCTTCTGGGCCGGATCATTAGTCAGGCGGATTATGAATATCTGAAACGTCGCCTCTGGGAGGATGAAGAATATACGTATTACTTTATTGTCCGATTCATGGCAGCGACTGGCGTGCGTATCAGTGAACTGGTGAAATTCCAAGTGGAAGACGTTCTGGACGGATTTAAAGATATATACTCGAAAGGGAATAAAATGAGAAGAGTTTATATTCCTATTACGTTACGAAAAGCAGCCCTTCAATGACTCCAAGATGAAAAACGAAAAAAAGGTTCATTATTCTTAAATCGGTTTGAAGATCCCATCTCCGCTTCGGGGATACGCAATCAATTGAAAAATTTTGCTTTTCGCTATCACATTGATCCGGAAGTGATGTATCCCCACTCTTTTCGACATCGTTTTGCCAAGAATTTCATAGAGAAATGTGGGGATATTGCTCTCCTGTCGGACCTCCTTGGACATGAAAGTATTGAAACCACGCGTATTTATCTTAGAAGAAGCAGCAGTGAACAATACCGAATCGTTAATAAGGTTGTAGATTGGTAGGAGGAGCGCAAATGGATGAACAAATCACAAATGAGCTGGAATTATTCAAAGAGTTTTTAAAAAAACGAGGCGCCTCAAAAAATACGATAGATTCATATTTGTCCACTGTTCGCCTTTATTTTTCAAGATTATCGAAAATCGATCTTATTAGCCTTCATCAATTTAGAATATATTTGATTGACCAATTTCGTGCGAATACCGTCAACACCCGGATTTTTGGAATGAACCAATATCTGCTGTTTTTGAAAACACAAGAACTTCTGCCTGAAGAACTACAGAATTTTAAGCTGTCATCCATCAAGCATCAGCAAAAACCTTTCTTGGATAATGTGATTATCAAACGGGATTATGAACGACTGAAGAAAGGACTTAAAAATGACGGGAATATGTTCTGGTATTTTGTGGTTAGATTTTTGGCGGCCACTGGAGCACGTATTAGCGAATTAATCCAGATTAAAGTGGAACATATTCGTATTGGCTGTATGGATTTATATTCCAAAGGGGGTAAGCTGAGAAGAATCTATTTTCCCGAAAAGCTCTGTATGGAAATGCTCTCATGGCTGGAAATGCAGGGAAAAGATAGTGGATTTATTTTTGTAAACCGCAGAGGACAGCAAATCACTCCGAGAGGAATCAGCTGGCAGCTGAAAGTATTGGCCAAACGATACCGTATTCCGGTAGAAACAGTCTATCCACATTCTTTCCGCCATAGATTTGCTAAAAATTTTTTGAGTAAATTCAATGATATCTCTCTGCTGGCAGATTTAATGGGACATGAGAGCATTGAAACTACACGGATTTATTATGACAAGCAAGTATTTATGGAAAGAAAAAAGCTCTTGCCTGTATAACTACGGATTTTTATATAGCTTTTCTTTACATAATAATCGATACTTTCTGATGTAACTGACAATACGTCACATATCAGAAAGGAGATGGTTTGTTATGCTAAGACAAATCAAAGTTACAGAGCTCTGCAAAGAACTGGAAGAAAAGCTGGTTGGGCTTCAGTATTCCGAAGATTCATTGCGGAGATATCGCAAAGTATTCCGGGAATTCGAGGAATACGCAGGGGATTGTGATTATTCACAGTCCAGGGGAACAGACTTCTTGCTATGGAAGTTCAAACAACTTGGAGGTTTTGTTACATCCGGAGAACACTCTAAAAATGAGATGTATTACTTTCGGGTAATCCGATCACTTGCTGAATATTATAACTTCGGTACATTGTTCAGACGGCACGATTATGACGGGGAAATTGTTTGGCCGCTTCCCTTTAAGGAGGTGACAGAAGGGTTTTTACAGTATGAAGTAGAATACGGATGCTCCCAGTGTCACTATCGGCGTTGCCGGGGTATCATTAAGGATCTGATCCTGTTTTTGGATTCCTCGGGCATTCATCATCTCAATGGTGTTACCGCTGATCTAATGTCCCGTTTTACTGAAACAATGATCGGACTCGCCCCAGTAACGATCGCTGAAAGGTTATCTGCCCTTAGGCAGTACTTCAAGTATGCCTTTCTTCACAAGTATGTTGATCAACCTATAGAAGTATTTTTGCCCCATCCTCCACAGAGATTGCGTACAAAACTCCCGACGGTTTGGAGCGAAGAGCAGATCGAACAACTGATCAACAGTATCGATATCACTACCCCCATTGGCAAAAGAGATTACGCTATTATCCTTCTGGGGGCAAGGCTTGGTCTTCGCATTGGCGATATACTTTCTCTTACGTTCAATGACATAGACTGGGGCAAGAAACTTATTACTGTTACCCAGAACAAGACCAGGGAACCGCTATCGCTTCCGCTTCCGGATGATGCGGGGTGGGCGATCATTGATTACCTGAAAAACGGGAGGCCCGTTACGGATTACCCAAATATCTTTGTGACGCATAACGCCCCCTACAAAGGAAGCCCGTTTAAAAGTACGCTTCGGCACAACATCAATAAAGCTTTGAAAAGAGCCGGTATTCCAATCGATAAATCCAAGCGCTATGGCTGGCATTCCCTCCGTCATTCGCTTGCAACAAACTTGCTTCAGAATGAAGTGGATGCGTCCACTATCTCAGATATACTTGGGCATTCGGATCCGCAGGTGGCAAAACATTATCTCAGAGTGGATATAAACGGCTTGCGAAAATGCGCCCTGGAAGTGGAGGTGAAGCCTTATGTCAAAGAATAAGACATTCACCGGCCCCCTTGCGGAACATATACAGAGATTCCTTAATGAAAAGCGTTCCCTTGGGTATAAATACGAAGAACAAGAGCGTGTCCTCTATGTTCTGGACCAAATGAGCAAACAGTTTGACTGTTCAAATGGACTCCCCAAAAACCTTTGCCTGGCTTTTATTGAGCGGGATCCTAACTGGCGACAGAAAACGCAGGAACAACGCGTTACACTGATCCGTACTTTTGCCGAATACCTGATCAGACACGAAACCCCTGCGTACCTGGTGGACTTTTCTATCGTAACTAACAGGCACGAAGATTTCAAGCCGTATATTTTTACACATTCGCAGATCAAGGACATTTTTAATGCTGCAGATTCAATCCGTCCGCATTCTTCTAATTCGCATATTTTTTATCCAGCGATTCTGCGCATTCAGTATGGATGCGGCCTTCGCATCTCAGAAACACTCGGGCTGCGGATGAAGGATGTGGACATGGATAAAAATATCCTGCACGTTATAAACGCGAAGAACAATAAGGATCGCGATATCCCGGTGAGCGACTCGGTGATGGAGTACATCAAATGGTATGGACGTAAAACTCACGCAGCTTATGAGCCAGATGGCTTCTTTTTCAGGAGCCGCCGTGGCAATGGGCATTATGACAAAACATCTGTGAATCATTACTTCCGGGATATCCTGTTTGAATGCGGAATAATGCATGGGAACAAAAGCGATGGCGGGCCTCACCTGCATAATCTCCGTCATACTTTCTGTGTGCATAGTCTGGAAGCGATGTTGAGGAATGGGATCTCCCATCAGGTTGCGTTACCGCTGTTAATGACTTACATGGGGCATTCCTCTCTTTCCGCCACTGGCCGTTATCTGAAACTTACAGCGGAAGCATTTCCTGATCTGGTCGATCAGATCAGTAGGATATATGCTGACATCATTCCAGACCTGGAGGTAAAAACTGAGTATGAAGACGAATGATTTTCCCCGCATGCTCAGTGATTTTTTGCTGAAGGAACTGCCAGGGGTACGCAACCAAAGCAGCAACACCATTGTTTCTTACAGAGATACTTACATACGGCTATTGACCTACTGCCGAGATATACTGGGTATAAGGCCAGAAAATCTTAACGTAGCTGACCTGACTGCTGAACGGATCGCAGAGTTTCTAAACTGGTTGGAACGTAAATGCAATAACAGTATAAGCACGAGGAATCAAAGGCTTGCTGCGATTCATTCATTGTTCCGCTATATACAGATGCAGGCTCCGGAGCACATGTTTCAATGTCAGCAGGTGTTAGGAATCCCCTACAAAAAGACCAGTAGGCGTCAGGTGGGATATCTTAGCGAAGCTGAAACCAAAACATTGTTGTCCATGCCAGATACCAAAACACGTAAAGGACGCCGCGATCAGGCATTGCTCACTCTCCTATACGATAGCGGTGCCCGTGTGCAGGAACTTGCAGATTTACGCGTCGGAGACCTTCGTTTGGAATTCCCTGCCCAGGTCAAACTGACTGGGAAAGGAAGGAAAACCCGAAGCGTTCCTCTGATGGATAAAACTACCGCTCTTCTGAAGAATTATCTTTTAGAACAGCATTTGGACTCTCCATCTGACTTTGAGCATCCATTGTTCTATAACTCACAGGGCAGGAAGCTTACACGGCAAGGTATAGCGTATATCCTCAAAAAATATGCGGTTGCTTGTGAAATTGAAGAAATCTCTCCACATAAAATACGGCATACAAAGGCCATGCATCTTACAGAAGCAGATGTAAACCCGATTTTTATAAGAGACTTTCTTGGGCACACTGATCTGAAAGTAACTGAAGTATACTCAAAAACCAGCATCAAGATGAAGAAAGCTGCGCTTGATAAGATGAAGCCTGGAAAAGATGTCCTTCCGGACAAACCCATAAAAGATTGGACCGAAGACAAATCTCTTCTGGATTGGCTTAATGGATTGATGCATTAATTATGGAAAGTTGTTCGGGCGGATATTTCAGCAAAACTGTATATCCGCCAGGGCAACTTGTCATAAGAATTTGCTTGTCATAATAGCGCTTGGTGGTTTCTATGCTCTCATGGCCCATCAGAATCCCTAAATCCTGGACACAAGTTGAACCTGTCCGCTCCAAGCTGTCAACGCAGAAATTCGTAGCAAAATTGTGCCGGAGTTTATGGGAAGATAGTTCAAAGGGCAACTTTTTTTGTAAGCGGTACACAAAGAGCCGGACAGCGTTCCCGGAAAGGACATGTCCACGGCGGCCCAAAAAGGCATATTCCGAATCCTTGTAGGGACACATGGACAAGTATTCATCCAACATCATTAAAGCGAACTCCCCAACATGCACAAAGCGATCTTTATCGCCTTTACCTGTCACCTTCATCACATGACGGTCACGGTCGATATTTACCAGCTTCAGGCCGCAGACCTCCGCCTGACGCAATCCGGAATCCAACATCAAGACAATTCGGTCACGGGCAGTAATCCAGGGCTCACTCGTTTTCACCATTTCAAGGATCAGCGCAATTTCCCTATCACCATAGATATATGGATTCCGTTTCGGAGACTTGGACTTTTTTATCTTTTTGGGATTGAATTGAAGTTCATTTTCATATTCCCGAAAGCACCAGTCTAAAAAGATACGGGTGTTCCGGACATAGGAAGCCGCTGTAGCACGGGCTATATGGCCGTCCAGGCACTTCTTTACATACTCCTGTACCTTTTTTAATTCCAGCAGGTTAAGGGGTGTTCCTGCGCCCATAGCGTCCAGGAAATAGCCGATAGTTATGCGGTAATTATGAATACTACCGTCTTTTAAACCGTCTACCTCCTTGGTGTAAAGAAATTCATCGAATGATTCTTGTAGTGTCATATTACCTCCTTAACATTTCTTTCTTAAATAAAAAATCTAAATTGTCAACTATAGCAGTCATGCAGTACCCATCAGGGTAAATATAATCCCAGTGAAAATCAGAGGGTCTACATCATCGAATTGATATAAAACTTTTGATGTATTCAATCCCTTACTGCAATAGTAAAGACGCTGACCAAACGGCATACATGCCAGGTCTTTTGTAACATACTTTATAATATACTTGCTGACCGCTTCATGTGATTTCAACGGCCCAAGGCTACAATAACCAAATTTCTTAGCATACAACACGAAATCCAAATACCCGTTCTTGTTAATTACGAGGTGTTTAGGAAGGATTCCTGAAATCAGTCCATGCATATGCCAAGCCCCATCTTTATGCCGTTCCGGAATAAACAAATATAATATTCTTGAATGATAACGTGTACAATAGTTGTTAATGAATTTTCCCAAATCTTTAATATAGCTTTTCAAATCGTAGCGATTATACTTATCTGGCGCAACAGTCAAAGTAATAAAATAATCCCATGAATTACAATAAGCATACTCAAAAATCATAGACCTGGCACGGCTAATATTATTTGACAACTTCTCCTTATGAACGGGGTCTGAATCATCTTGGTTATCCTCATCGTCAATATCACAATTCAATAGTTCACAACCCTTTTTACGGGATGATTTACACCAAGTTATTTTATACTTTGAACCAAAAGCTTTAATCGTAAGGACACTATGCCGGCGTATTAAATCCTGAAGGACCGGAGATAAACCAACCATCAGAACCACCTTAGTTTGAAAAAATGAGTAATAATCGATACTTAGTCAAGATAAATTTCTAAATGCGTCAAAAAGTCTATATAAAAAAAATTAGACAAGCCGCAAATAGAAAAGTAAACTCTAACGGGCTCTAAACCAAGCAGGGCCCTATTTCTGCGCCCAATGCCTGCGGCAAAGGTTGCCGTCTGCGACGCCGCTGATCGGCCATACCTGAAGGTGAAGTTTTCAGAATTATTTCCCAAAAATGCAAAAAAGCACCGTTTCCAGTGCTTTTTCGTAACACCATTGCATTTTCAATGCGACAGTGCTATAATCAAATTGTAATCAAGAACAACCTTGATTGCCCTTAGTCTAAGACAAAAATAGCAGTCCTAGCTTGCCAGGCTACATAGGACTGTTATTTTTTGTGTGAATCTATGTACGTCAGGGCTGCGAAAATTACTAAAATAAGCGTTAAAACATCTCCTATTTCCATTTCACATCCCCCCTTCCTTAGTTGATGGGGAAGGGCAATCAACAGTCCTTATAACAATTTGACTTCGTCCATTATATCAACGGGCCAGAGGAAAGGCAAGTTATATTTAACCTATTTCCTCTGGTAAAGCCGGGCATTCTCTTGCGGTAATGTTAATCTATAATGCATACAATTCATGCAGTAATCCGAGCAGATACAGCAAACACATGTATGACCTTCCATATAACGGGAGTGATAACTACAGAAAAGCCGCCGTTCATAACATTGCATATATCGACAAGAGAAGTTCTTACAAAACTGTCCCACAAAAACCTCCTTTTTCCAAATCAGCATAGTTTTATTCTGCCGCAACGCTTCCATGTAATCAAGAGGACGGAACGGAGAACTGCGTTCCGTCCCGTCCCCTTGCTCACATTATAACGTTCTTTTTGTATGTCAAGCGCTGTCCTACGGCGTATCGCACGCACTTAGGTGCGGGCTTGTCCCTTGACATACAGCGGCTTTATTGTCTTCCGGTAAGAGAAGCATCCAACATCCGGTAATGATCTAAAATCATATTTTGCACCATTGCGGTTTTTGTAATTCCATATCGCTTGGAATCTGCGTCCAGGGTTCGAGTCCCTGAGGGCGCACTGAAAGGTCTGATTTTGCAGATATTAGAAGCTGCGGGGTCGGACTTTTTTTGTGCGTTCTCAAAGAAGCGAACGCCGGAGCGTGCAGGCTGAACTGTTACAGCAAATGTAATGTTCTTGTGAAAACTCAGCCGCTCCGCATTGACATCACCCTATAAGATGGAGTATAATTCTCAGAAGCTGCTCTGTTTTTATATCAAAGACATTTGCCCGTCCTATAGAGATAATCAAAATCAGCAAAATCCGGGCGTCTTCAGAGCAGAGAATACATCAATGTGGGGGAATCATTATGGTTCGATACTTTGCAAAGCGAATCGGCATCATGGTAGTTGCTCTGTTTATGATTGCGCTTTTAACCTTTGTCATTATGCACTCTATCCCCGGCGGACCTTTTACCAGCGACCGCAAGGTAAGCCCTGAGGTAGCGGCGGCGCTGAACGCCAAGTATAATTTGGACGCGCCGCTTGCGGAACAGTTTTTTGACTATGTGGGAGGTCTGCTTCACGGAGATTTCGGCCCTTCCTACAAATATCCCGGAAAATCCGTCAATGATTTTATCTTTAATGGCTTTCCCGTATCCGCAAAACTGGGCGGCATTACGATTGTTTTTGTGTTGCTGGCCGCTATCCCTATGGGAGTTCTGGCAGCGGTTAAAAACGGGAAATGGGTGGATATGGTAGTCATGGCTCTGGCCACGATCGGCGTAACCATTCCTTCCTTTATTATAGCCTCCCTACTGATCTATATTTTTTCCTTCCGCTTAAACCTTCTGCCGACCTATGGCCTGGACACCTGGAAGGGATATATTCTCCCGGTAATCGCTCTGGGCGGATACTCCATCAGCTACATGGCCCGTCTGATGCGTTCAAGCCTTCTGGAAGTTATGGGGCAGGACTACATCCGGACCGCCAGGGCCAAGGGCCTGTCTGAGGTGAAGGTGGTCTTCGGTCATGCCATGAGGAACGCTCTCATCCCGGTTATCACTGTGCTGGGTCCCACCATCGCCAACCTGATGACCGGAAGCTTTGTGATTGAGAAGATTTTCGCCATTCCCGGGCTGGGCCGGTATCTGGTGGACAGCGTATCCCAACGGGACTACACCACCATTATGGGCGTGACAATCTTTTACGCTACTTTCCTGATGGTCATGATTTTTGTGGTAGATATCTTCTACTGCCTGATTGACCCCAGAATCAAATACGACTAGAGCGAGGTTGGATGAAATGGACAATAAATGGGAAATGCTTTCTTCCTCCAGCGAAGAGCGGGAAAAAATATGGACAAAAAACAGGACCTTTGCCGGCGATGTGTGGTTCCGGTTCCGCAGAAAGCCCACGGCGATTGCCGGCTTTGTGCTGATTATACTTCTGCTTCTCTTTGCCCTTGCGGGCCCCATGTTTACCAAATACAGTTACTCGGTCCAGGATTTGGAAGTAGTAAATATTCCTCCGGTCATGAAGGTCTTTGACACCCCCGACCGCAACGGTTATCTCTACATTACACAAAATCTGAAGGTACTCTATGTAAATCCGGACGGTACCCTGGGGGATCAGCTGGAGAAGGTCCGGGAGGAGTCGGATCTGGGCATGACCATCTACGACTACAACGGGACCGAAGTGGGTCTGTACTATGGGCAGAAGCCCTACGTGATCGCGGACCCGGCTACTAAGGTGATTTATCCTCAGTCTACTATGCGCAACGCCTCCTATCTGCTGGGAACCGATTCCCTGGGACGCGATATCCTGACCCGGCTGATGTACGGCGTCAGAGTTTCCCTGATGGTGGCCTTTGTGGCTGCCGCGGTAAACATGGTTATCGGCATTCTCTATGGAGGCATATCCGGTTATCTGGGCGGCAACGCGGACACCGTGATGATGCGAGTGGTGGATATTATCAACACCATCCCTCTGACCCTGTACGTGATCCTGATTATGGTTCTGTTAGGCTCCGGCCTTCAAAGCATCATCATCGCTCTGGGAAGCGTCTACTGGGTGGATATGGCCCGCGTAGTAAGAGGGCAGGTCTTAAGCTTAAAGCAGCAGGAATTTGTTTTGGCGGCCAAGACCATCGGTTCCTCCGCCAAAACCATCCTCTTTCAGCATTTAATTCCCAATGCCATGGGTTCCATACTGGTGACGGTGACCATGCTGATTCCCTCCGCCATTTTCATGGAAGCTTTCTTGAGCTTTTTAGGAATCGGCCTTCAGCCGCCCCTGGCCAGCCTGGGGACTATGTGCAACGATGCCTCGGCCAACCTTCGGACCTGTCCCTATCAGCTGTTTATTCCGGCCCTGGTAATCTGTCTGATTATGTTTGCCTTCAACTTCGTAGGCGACGGGCTCCGGGATGCTCTGGATCCCAAATTGAAAAAATAGCCTTCGGCGCATTGATACACGCCAGATGAACAGACATCGCAAGGAGATAGGAAAATGGAACCGATTTTACAGATCGAAAACTTAAAAACATCCTTTATGACCAGCAACGGGGAAGTTCAGGCCGTCCGGGGCGTCAGCTTCTCCGTGGAAAAAGGTGAAATCGTGGGCCTGGTAGGCGAATCCGGAAGCGGAAAAAGCGTCACCTCCATGTCCATTTTAAAGCTCCTGGCAGATACCGCCAGGATCAAAGAGGGAACGATTCTCTTTGAGGGCCAGGATTTGACCCAGTGCTCCAGGGCCCAAATGAGGAAAATCCGCGGCGGGAAAATCTCCATGATCTTCCAGGACCCCATGTCCTCCTTAAACCCCTTAATTCCGGTGGGCAAGCAGGTAGCGGAGATGATCCGGGAACACCATCCGGAAAAAAGCAGGGCTCAGATAAAGCAGGAGGTCCTCAGTCTTTTTGAGCAGGTACGGATCCCGGAACCGGAAAAGCGTTTTAAGTCCTTCCCCCACGAGTTTTCCGGCGGAATGCGCCAGCGGGTGATGATCGCCATGGCCCTGGCCAACCGGCCGGAACTGCTCATCGCGGACGAACCCACCACAGCCCTGGATGTGACCATCCAGGACCAGATTTTAAAGCAGCTTCGGGAGCTGAAAAAAGAGTATGGCACCAGCATTATCTTCATCACCCACGACCTGGGTGTGGTAGCGGAGCTGTGTGACCGGGTGGTGGTGCTTTACGGAGGACTGGTAATGGAGGAGGCCTCCATCTTTGACATTTTTGAACATCCCAGCCATCCTTACACCCTGGGACTTCTGGCCTCCATCCCGGCTCTGGACCAGGATAAGAGCCGGCGGCTTTTGCCCATTCCCGGCTCCCCTCCGGATATGACGAAGCCCCCTCTGGGCTGCCCCTTTGCCCCCAGATGCCCATACGCAAGGGTCATCTGCGGACAATCCCTTCCTGAGATGCGCGCTCTTTCCAAGGATCATAAGTCCAGATGCTGGCTGCTGGAACCCGACGCGCCTTCGGAACACAATCCGTTTTCCAGAGAGGAGGGCACGAAAAATGAGTAATACCGCCATACTTGAGGTAAAAAACCTGACCAAACATTTTAAAGCAGGCAGAGGACAGGTGGTCCATGCCGTGGACAACGTAAGCTTTACACTGGAAAAGGGCAAGACCCTGGGGCTGGTTGGGGAATCAGGCTGCGGCAAGTCCAGCTGCGCCCGGACCATTATCCGGATTTACGATCCTACGGGAGGGCAAATCCTTTTAGACGGGCAGGATATCACCCATATGAAACAGCGGGAGCTGAAACCCATCCGCCGGAAAATGCAGATGATTTTTCAGGACCCCTACGCTTCCCTGAACGCCCGGATGACCGTGCGTGATATCATCGCGGAGCCTTTGCTGGCCCACGGTATTGTAAAGACCAGGGAGCAGTCCAACGAATATATCTATCCCATGCTGGAGCGGGTAGGCCTGACCAAGGAACATGCCAACCGCTATGCCCATGAATTTTCCGGAGGCCAGCGCCAGCGGATCGGCATCGCCCGGGCTCTGGTACTTCAGCCGGAACTGGTCATCTGTGATGAGCCCATCTCTGCCCTGGACGTATCCATTCAGGCCCAGGTCATCAACCTGTTAAAGGATTTTCAGGAGGAACGGGGCGTTTCCTATCTTTTCATTGCCCACGATCTGTCCATGGTCCGCTACGTTTCCGATGATGTGGGCGTTATGTACCTGGGACAGCTGGTGGAGGTATGTGAGGCAGATGAAATCTACCGCAGACCCCTGCACCCTTATACCAAAGGACTTTTGGGCAGTATTCCCATCGCTAATCCCCGCATTGCCAGGGAGAAGGAGAAAAGCAGCATCGAAGGCGACATCCCCAGTCCCATCGCGCCCCCTTCCGGCTGCCGTTTCCACACCCGCTGTCCCTACGCGAAGCCGGTCTGCTCCGAACAGGCTCCGGAACTTAAAGATGCAGGCGGAGGCCATAAAGTAGCCTGCCATCTCTGTTCATCCAACTGATTGAAACGGCCTGTCCAATCAGGCCGGGACAATAGATTATGCTTATAAGGAGGATAACTATGAAAAAGAAATTCAGCTTGAGGCTGGCCGCGGGCCTGATGTGTGCCGTGATGCTGGCCGGCTGCGGCGGTCAGTCCAGCAGCGAAACCGTACCGCAGACCATCGGGGAACCTACTTCCGCATCGGAAGAGACCGCAGAGACCGCGGCAGAGGCGGAGCCCACAGGCGCCCAGGAAGTGACCTTTGTGCTCAACAACGAGCCAGACAGCCTGGACCCGTCCTATACCAACAATTCCTTTGCCTCTCCCTTCCTCAGCAACCTCTTTGAGGGACTGGTAACTTATGACGAGAATGGAGAGCTGGCTCCCGGAAACGCGGAAAGCTGGGAATCCAATGAAGATATGACCGTCTGGACGTTCCACTTAAGAGAAGGCCTGAAATGGAGCGACGGAACACCACTGACCGCTCAGGACTATGTGTATTCCGCTCTCCATGTCATGACTCCTGCCACTACCTCCCAGTATGTGAACATGATGACCGACTACATTGTAAACGGCCAAGAGTACTACGACGGCACCGCCGCCGCTGAGGATGTAGGCGTAGCCGCTGTGGATGAGAACACAGTGCAGTACACCTTAAAGCAGCCCGCCCCCTTCTTTGCGGACATTACCAGCATGTGGGTCTATGCCCCCGTGCAGCAGGCTACGGTAGAAGCCAACGGCGACCAGTGGTCCACAGCGGCAGATACCTATGTGTGCAACGGCCCCTTTAAAGTATCTGAAATCAACATGGGTGAGAGCGTTGTGCTGTCCAAGAATGAAAACTACTGGGATGCCGCCAATGTCAGCCTGGAAAAGCTGACCTTCCGCTACATTCTGGACCTCTCTACTGCCCTGACCGCTTATGAGAGCGGCGAGGTAGACGGCGTGAGAAACATTCCCGCCGGGGATATTGCCCGTCTGAAAGCGGAAAACGCGGGAGCTCATACCATCAACGTATACGGAACCGTTTACTACAACTTCAACTGTCAGAAGGAACCCTACAACAATCCTCTGGTACGCAAGGCTTTAAACCTGGCCATTGACCGCGAATCCATCATCAACAATGTGGCGCAGCTGGATGCGCAGCCCGCCTACAGCATCCTGGCTCCCGGATATGTGGTAGACGGCACGGATATCCTTGAGGGAAGAGGTACCTTTGAAATGTCTCCCAACGCGGATGTAGAGGCTGCCAAGGCCGCCTTAGCTGAGGCCGGATATCCCGACGGCGAAGGCCTTCCCACCATTCAGCTCTCCTTCTACTCTGACGATACGGTTAAGAAGGTAGCGGAAGCCATCCAGGAGATGTGGGAAACCAACCTTGGCATTGACGTAGAAGTGACCTCTGCAGACTGGGCCGTATTCTACGACAGCGTACAGAATGGAAACTACGATGTTGCCGCCATGGGCTGGAGCGCGGATTACGTCAATCCCATGAGCTTCCTGCCTCTGCTGGTAACCGGAGATGTAACCAACACTTCCTTCTACAGCAACCCGGACTACGATGCCATGGTTGAAAAAATCAAGGTAGAGAAGGATTCCTCCGCCTTTGCTCAGATGGTAAAAGAAGCCGACGAGCTGGTTTCCTCCGACTATCCGGTGATGCCCCTGTACTACAAGGCGGACACCTACCTGTTAAAGGATTATGTAAGCGGCGTTTACACGGACTCCTCCGCTCATATTTACTTTAAGAACGCCGTTGTCACCAAATAAGAAGGGACGCCGTTCTATGAAATGCATTATTACGACAGAGGGCTTTGGGGATATGGTCTTTGACCTGTTCCCCGAAACCGCTCCCATCACCACGGAGAATTTCGTCCGTACAGCAGAAAGCGGTTTCTACGACGGTCTGGCCTGGTGCCGGATTGTCAGGGATTATGTAATCCAGGCGGGTTCCCCGGATAACGATATCATGACCGACAGCCAATGGCATATCAAGGGAGAGTTTGAGGCAAATGGAATTCCCAATCCCATCCCCCACAAACGCGGCGCTCTCTCCATGGCCAGAGATGATGGTTACGATACCGCCGGAACCCAGTTCTTTGTGGTCCACCAGGATGCCCGCAAGCTGGATGGAAGGTACGCTGCCTTCGGACAGCTGACCGAAGGCTTTGAGGTTCTGGACCAGATTGCCAATCTGCCAACCTCCGGACCAGATACATGGAACAAACCGCTGAACATGCCGGTAATGACAAGTGTGCGGATTATCCGCTAAATTCCGTTCAAACAAAATTTTCTAAACATGGGGGCTGACCTGCCGGCTTATATTTACCGGCGGATCAGCCCCCCATATGTTTCCCTCAGTTTCTGCAGCTCCTTCGCCTTTTCCAGCCCTCCGTCCAATGCCTGGCTGGTTTTCATGATCAGCAAATCCAAAAGGAGAACGGGCACTGCCACAGAGTGATAATCGTTCGGTTCCCCCCGGCAGGTATAGAGCACCAGATCCGCCTGGGAGAGGAATTCTCCTGTCAGAAGGTCCGTAAATAAAATGGTTTTATACCCTGCCTCTCTGCTGTAGGAGAGCAGAACCCGTACCTCGCTTAAGAGACGGGAATATCCAAACAGCAGAACCAGATCACCGCTCTTTAGATTCACCATGGAATCATAAATTTGAGATCCGCCCGGAAGAGAGATCAGCCGGATTCCAAGACGCAGCAGACGATACTGGAGAATATTCCCCAGCCCCCTGGAAACATCGGGAGCGAACAGATACACCTGTCTGGCCTTAATTAGAAGCTCCGAGGCCAAGTCCAGCTGTTCCGGCTTTACTACCTGAAATGTCCGTTCCATCTGCTCCGTCAGACGCGAAAGAAGCATATCCGGCGAGATTCCGCTCTCCTGCCACTGGCTTAAAGCCGCATTCATCCGACTGTAGGGCGTGGCCTCCTGCCTCTGGTATAAGCTGCGCTTTAACTCCTTTAAATTCTGAAACCCGATTTTTGACCAAAACCGTGAAATGGTAGCTGTACTGATCCCAAGGCGCCTGGACAAATCCTCCGCCGTAATTCCCGGAAGCTCCTGCTCGTGCTCCAGCAGGTAGCCAAAAATTTTGTGATCCGATTTGGAAAGCCCTTCCTTATACTTATCATATATTTTCTCCAACATCTCTTCTTCCTGTCTGTCCGGTTCTCCCCGGATCCCCCTTTCATCCTTTTTTCCTCCGGTCCCGCCCCCTGACAATAGCCCTGTACCCGGATTACTTAAATTAAGTATACGCATGTTCGCTCATAAATGCAATTAAAATTTCAGTCAAATATAAATGAAATATTTTTACTCATTTTTTACAGTTCTATGGTAGGAGTCTTTACATTTCACCTGCTATAATGACCTCATCAATGAACGGGAAGTGATGTGAATGGCTAATATTTATCTTTGCTCCACTCTCCTGTGGAATGCCTCTCTGGAAGAGATTTTTAATCTGGCCTGCCAATCCGGTTTAGACGGAATCGAACTGTGGGCCCAACATTTTTTCCATCGGGAATATGACGTCGGTGAATTTGAAAAGCTGGCTGCTCTGTATCCGATCAAGAGCTGCGTCCATAGCCAGAGCTGGGATTTAAACCTCGCCTCTATGAATGAAGGCATCCGAAAGCAGTCCGTTATAGAAGTGGAAAAATCCATCGAGCTGGCCTACCGTTTAGGGCTGGACGAGGTTACTGTCCACCCAGGCCACCGCACCATTCCGGGAGCCGGAGCCCCATACGAAGCTTATCTGCGCGAATCCCTTCAGGAAATCCTGGAATACGCACAGAAAAGGCAGATTGACGTATCCCTTGAGATTATGGAAAAAATCCCAAAGGAATTCGTCACCACCATGGATGCGATGAAAGCGGTGTGCGGCGACCTGTTTGACCAATTTGTCTACACCCTGGATGTGGCCCACTGCGACAGCGAGGAAGAAGTTTTAAGCACGCTTCAGAATTACCGTTCACGGATTTCCAAGCTGCACATCAGCAACCGCAAAGGACCTAAGTTTCATACGCCTCTTAATGAGGGCGATTATGATATGGAAAAGCTTCTGCCTGAACTGGCCCGCTATACCCTTCCCATGGTTATTGAAGGTCTGGACAGCAGCAGGGACTTTTCCACCGCAAAACAGAATATTCGTTTTATTCAAAACATTTTTAATGGAGGAAATCAAAATGAAAAAGAAATTTGCAGCAATTTTAACCGCAGGACTGGCAGCCGCCGCTCTGGCAGGATGTCAGAGCAATTCTGCTGAATCTACCACCGCAGCCCAGAGCCAGTCTGCTGAAAGCTCTTCTGAAACCGCGGGTGAAAGCAGCCAGGCCGCCTCTGAGGAAGCTTCCGAAGAGGCCCCCCAGGACCTGTCCGGCTCCATCACCCTTTACACCTCCCAGCCTGAGGAAGATATCCAGGCCATGATCGACGGCTTCAACGAAAAATGGCCGGACATCCAGGTAGATGTATTCCGTTCCGGCACCGAGGAAGGGGTCAGCAAGGTTTTGGCTGAAAAAGAGGCTGGTTCTGTTCTGGCGGATGTGCTTCTGGTAGCCGATGACGTTACCTTTGAAACCTTAAAAGAGCAGGATCTTCTGATGGCTTACGAGTCCCCCGAGCTGGAGGGCATTCCGGAAACCTACATTGACAAGGACCACATGTACACCGGAACCAAAGTGATTACCACCGGCATCGTCTACAACACCGAGCTGACCGATACCATTCCCACCAGCTTCGCTGACCTGACAAATGAGGCTTACAAGGACGATTTAATCATGCCCAGCCCCCTCTACTCCGGAGCAGCTGCCTACAACCTGGGCGTTCTCACCAGGACCGAGGGACTGGGATGGGATTATTACCAGGCCTTAAAAGATAACGGAATCACCGTAGGGCAGGGAAATGGCTCTGTTCAGAACGCGGTGGTTGCCGGCGAGAAAGCCTGCGGTCTCCTGGCCGACTACATGGCCATCCGTTCCAAAAATGACGGAGCTCCCGTAGAATTTGTATATCCTGCCGAAGGCTCTCCCGCTGTTACCGAACCCATCGGAATTGTAAACGGAACCGACAGCGAGGATCTGGCCAAGGCATTTGTAGACTTCGTTCTCTCGGAAGACGGACAGGCCCTGACCGCGGAAATCGGTTACACTCCCGTTAAGAGCGGCGTTGCGGTTCCCGAAGGATTTAAGAGCATTGACGAAATCACCCCTCTTTCCTGGGACACCGAGGAGCTGTACCAGAACCGTGAGGCTGACAAAGAACAGTTCAGCCAGATGTTCCAGTAAATAACAGGAGGCCGACATGGAAATATCACGTAAGACAGGGGCGGTCATCGCCCAGACCGCAGTCTACCTGCTGGCCGCCCTGGTGTTTCTCCTTCCTCTGGTCCGTCTCCTGCTCATGGGAGTTACCCTGGAGGACGGATATGGTCTGGACAATTTTGCCACTCTTTTAGCGGAGGAGCGTACCAGGGAAGCCATTGTCAACACAATCATCATTGCCGTGACTTCCACTGTTCTGGCCGCCGTCTGCGGCAGCGGGCTGGCCTTCCTTACCGCTTACTGCAACATCAAACGCAAAGGCCTGATTGAATTTCTGGTCCTGCTGCCCTTTATCATTCCTTCTTATATTATCACCCTTTCCTGGAGCAGCTTTTTAAGCTCCAGGGGGGCCTTCAACCAGTTTTTAACCTCCCTTGGCCTTCCGGCTGTAGATATTTACACCATGGGCGGCATCATCCTGGTGCTGGGTTTCTGCAACATCCCTATCGTGTATGTCAATGTGGTTCACATGCTGCGCAAAATTCCCCGGGATATGGAGTGGGCCGCCAGAGCCTGCGGATATTCTCAGCGCCAGGCCATGATCAAGATCAACCTGGTTTCCGCCATCCCCGCCATCGCGGCAGGCAGCGTGCTGGCCTTTTTATCCGCAATCGACAATTTCTCCGTTCCTGCTTTCCTGGGAATCTCCTCCGGAATTCCGGTCCTAAGCACTTATATTTATGAAAATGCCATCGGCTTTGGCCCCAACGCCTTCCCTCTGGCGGCGGCTCTGTCCATGATTCTGTCGGTCATCGCCGTAGCCGGAACACTGTTAGAAGGTTTCTTTGTAAAGCGTGGCGCGTCCATGGACAGCATCAAGGAGGATTTCTCCGTGCGGGTTCACTTTAAGAATCCTCTGCGCCTGTGCCTGGAATGGGGATCCTTGGCTCTGCTGCTGATTTTAAACATCATCCCCATGGTTTCCATGGTAGCCTCTTCCTTCTTAAAGGCCTACGGACTGGACTTTGCTCCAAAGAACCTGACTCTGAAGAACTTCGCCTTCGTTTTTCACAACCGGGGCGTGGTTTCCGCCATCCGCACCAGCCTGATTCTGGCAGTGGTAACCACCGTGGTCTGTATCGCAGCCGGCACCGCTATCGCCTACGCCAAGCTGCGAACGAAGAGCCGCGCCGCGGTCATTCTGGAAAAATGCGCCTCCCTGACCTATGCCATTCCAGGCATTGTCCTTGCGCTGGCAATGATTTTCCACTGGGTTGAGCCCCTCCCCGGAGTACGGCCCGGTATCTACGGCACCATCAATATTCTGGTCGTCGCTTACATTACCCGGTATCTGGTTCTTCAGATTAAGGGAAGCACTACCGCTCTTTTGACCGTAGACCCTGCTATGGAGGAGGCCTGCGCGGCCTCCGGAAGAGGGTTCCTCGCCAAATGGACGAAAATCCTCATCCCCCTGGTCACCGGTCCCATTCTGTCCGGCGCCTTCATGATTTTCGTTCCGGCCCTTACGGAACTGACCCTGTCATCCATCCTGGCTTCGGCTGGAACCAAAACCATCGGTCTGACTATTTTCAACTATCAGCAGGGCGGCGACTACAATCTGGCGGCAGCTATGTCCGTTCTGGTAACCATTCTGGTGGTAGCCGGATACTGCCTGATTAACCGCAAAAAATTATCATATGCCCAAAAGGAGGAAACTGGCTATGAGCCTACATATACAGCAGGTCACAAAAAGCTTCAACAAAACCCAGGCCCTCAAGGAAATTAACCTGGATATCAAGGATTCGGAATTTGTCGCCATCCTGGGACCGTCCGGCTGCGGCAAAACCACTCTGCTTCGGATCGTAGGCGGCTTTATCGAGCCTACCAGCGGCATCGTCCGCCTGAATGACCAGATTTACTCTGGTCAGGGACACATGGTTCCCGTAGAGAAGCGGGATCTGGGAATGGTATTCCAGTCCTTTGCCCTGTGGCCCCATATGACGGTGCGCCAGCATGTGGAATTTCCCTTAAAGAGTCTCCGCCACAAGGGCATGAGCCCGGAGGAAAAAGCTGCGGCCGTGGAACAGGCCATCAGCTGCACCGGCTTAAAGCCCTATGAAAACCGGCTCCCCGGAGAGCTTTCCGGAGGTCAGCGCCAGAGAGTCGCCCTGGCCCGGGCGATTGTGGGAAAGCCTTCCATTCTCCTGATGGACGAGCCTTTAAGCGCCCTGGATGCGGAGTTAAAGATTGAGATGCGCCGGGAAATCCAGAACATTCACAAGCTGACGGGAGCCACCATTCTCTATGTGACCCACGACCAGAGCGAAGCTCTGGCTATGGCGGACCGGATTATCATCATGAAGGACGGCGCCGTAGAACAGGTAGGCACACCCCGAGAGATTTACATGGACCCTCAGACCGTATTCGCCGCCACCTTCGTCAGCCGCTGCAACCTGTTAAAAGGTTCCTGGCACGGAGACTCCTTCCGGATAAACAACGAAAATATTCTGCTGCGCAATCCCATGATTCCGGCGGAATTCCGGTCCAAAGGCCTTTACCCGGTGCGCCCGGAGCAGCTGACCATCCAGCCGGAGGGAGAAGGCATCCCCGGCGTCATCGCCAACAAGCAGTACAATGGCAGGGAAATCCACTACTCCATTCAGTACCGGGATGAAATCCTTACCGTGTATACAAGCTGCCAGACGGAATACAATCCCGGAGACCACATTTCTCTCACATTAAGCGCGTAAAACGAGGAACTTGAAATGAAGATCTATTTTGATATGCACACCCACACCACGGCCAGCGGACACGCTTTCAGCACCTTTAAGGAAAATGTGGAGGAGGCCGCCGCCAAAGGGCTTTTCGCTCTCGGCATGTCCGACCACGCCCCGGCCATGCCCGGCTCCGCCCATCCCATCTATTTTACCAATTTTAAGTGCTTTCGCCCGGAGGTCATGGGTGTACGGATTTTCACCGGCGTGGAAGCCAATATCATGGATTTTAATGGAAATCTAGACATGGACGAGACTGTTCTGAAAAAAATGGACTATGTCATCGCCAGCCTCCACATGCCCTGCATCAAACCCGGAACACCAAGGGAGAATACGGACGCCTTAATCGGGGCCATGAAAAATCCTTATGTGAAAATCATCGGCCATCCCGACGACGACCGGTACCCGTTGGAATACGAGCGGCTGATTCCCGCCGCCCTGGAACAGAAGGTGGCCCTGGAGGTCAACAATTCCTCCTTCAATCCCAGGTCCGGACGGCAGAACGCCGCAAAGAATGTATTGAAATGGCTCTCCATCGCCAAAGAGTACCGCCTTCCCATTATTCTGGGAAGCGACGCTCATATTTACTATGATGTAGGAGATTTCACCGAAGCGGTTAAGATGCTGGAAGCGGCAGAATATCCCCTGGAGCTGGTGCTGAATGCCAGCGAGGACGGGATTCACTATATATTGAATGAGGGGCGGTAGGGCCCCTCATTTTTTAACTTTTGAAGTAAAAATATCAGATATCTCCCACTTTTCTCTCAACTGGTGTAAAATAGAAGAATAAAACCATATTCACAGGAGAAGAGAAGAATGGGCAATATGCAGGAACTAACCCCTTATGAAACCAGAGAAATACTCTTTTACAAAACCGATAACGGAGAAGTGCGAGTGGAAATCCTGCTGTTTCAGGAAAATCTCTGGCTGACACAAGCAAAAATGGCGGAGTTGTTTGAGGTACAGAAAGCTGCCATTTCCAAGCACCTGAAAAATATTTTTGAGTCTGGCGAGCTGAACGAGGATGCAGTTGTTTCCAAAATGGAAACAACTGCGGGAGCCAGAAAACTTTTTTGGCAAAGACTATTTTGAAGAGCAGCTGGAGCGCATCCGGGACATCCGGGCCAGTGAGCGAAGGTTTTACCAGAAAATCACAGACATTTACGCACAGTGCAGCGCCGACTATGATGTAGAAAGTCCCATCACAAAGGAATTTTTCGCCACAGTACAGAATAAACTCCATTTTGCCGTGACCCACCATACTGCCGCTGAAATCGTATATGAACGAAAGTGACTGCCGCAATCGCCAAAGCCTTTGCAGAAAAAGAATTTGAAAAATTCCGAGTTTTACAGGATAGAAATTATCAGAGCGACTTTGACAAACTGGTTGCGGAAGCTTCAGATCATCTAATCGAATAATTCCTAGATGCATAAGGCCTGCCAGGTCACTCCCCGGCAGGCCTTATACGTTACCTCCTACGCTCTCCCATAAACCTCCGCCAGCCTCCGGCAGCGTCTGAGGGTCTTTTCATCCAGCTGCCCCTTAAACAGCCGCCACTGCCAGTTTTTTCCCAGGGTGGAGGGCTCATTTATCCTTGCTTCCGTACCCAGGCCCAGGTAATCCTGCACCGGGATGATTGCCAGGTCCGCCACGCTGGATAAGGCCAGCCGGATAAAATCCCAGTGAACCTTCTCCGCCGGCGTGCGGCTGTTTCCCAGATAATCGATGGAAAATTCCTTTTCCTCAATATCCATCTCCTTGTACCAGCCCGCCAGCGTATCGTTGTCGTGGGTGCCGGTGTAGACCACGCAGTTTGAAGTATAGTTGTGGGGCAGGTAGGGACTGCTCCCTCCCTCCTCGAAGGCAAATTCCAGCACCTTCATGCCAGGGAATCCCGATTCTTTCAGAAGCCGGTGTACCGATGGAGTCAGGAACCCCAAATCCTCTGCTACAATCGGCAGCTGCTTGGTTCCGAAATATTCCTCCATCCTGCGGAAAATCTCGATCCCAGGCCCTTTCTCCCAGACACCGTTCTCCGCGGTCTCATCCCCATAAGGGATGTTGTAATACTCATCAAAGCCCCTGAAGTGGTCCACACGGACCAAATCATACAGGCCGAAGCTGTATTCCATCCGTTTTATCCACCAACCATAGCCATTTTCCTTATGATATCCCCAATCATAGAGGGGATTTCCCCAAAGCTGGCCCGTAGCGGAAAATGCATCCGGCGGGCAGCCTGCCACTCCTGTGGGCGTACGGTTTTCGTCAAACTGGAACAGCTCCGGATGAGCCCAGCTGTCTGCCCCGTCGAAGGCTACATAAATCGGGATGTCGCCCATAATCTGAATGCCCTGCCCGTTGGCATAGGCTTTCAGCTTCCTCCACTGCTCCTCAAATTTCATCTGCTGGAACTCGTAAAAGCCGATCTCATCCCCCAGAAGCGTTTCATAGCGCTCCATGGCCTCCGGTCTGCGGGTGCGGATTTCCTCATCCCACAAATCCCAGCTCTGGGAATGAAAATAATCCTTCACCGCCATATAAAAGCAGTATTCCCTGGTCTCCTCCCGCAGAAGCTCTGCTGCTTTCCGGTGGACTGCCCTAGTCCGTTCCTCTACAGCTATCTCAGAAAATGAGACTCCTTTCCATCGTTCGTAGGCCTTTTTCAGCAGAGGGAACCGGTTTTCATAAATCTTGTCATAAGCGATTTTTTCCGGATTCTCCCCGAAATCCGCCTCATCGCACTCCTCTGCCGTCAGCAGCCCCTCTTCCACAAGGGTTTCCAAATCAATAAAATAGGGATTTCCCGCAAAAGCCGAGAATGACTGGTACGGCGAATCCCCAAATCCGGTGGGCCCCAGGGGCAGAATCTGCCAAACCTGCTGGCCCGCCTCCTTTAACTGGTCTACAAATTCATAAGCTTCCTTTGAAAATGCCCCGATGCCATACCTGGAAGGCAGGCTGGCGACAGGCAAAAGCATTCCACATCTGCGCATGTTGGTTCTCCTTATTCCGTCTGTTTCTGTCTGCTTCCAATATAGCACAGATTCGCGGACTCTACAACCGAAGGTTTGGTCTCCGGGGTCAGCCTCAAATCCCCCACTTCCCGCTCAAATCCTGCAGCTTCGCCATATGGGGATAAATGGTTCCTCTCTCCATCAGCTCCTGTGGCGTTCCCTCTTCCGCCGCCCTTCCATCCGCCAGCACCACCACCTTGTCGGCTCCGCTTACGGTGCGCATCCGATGGGCGATGACCAGAACCGTTTTGTCCTGAATCAGCCTGGAGAGGGCCTCCTGGATCAGGGTCTCATTCTCCACATCCAGGGATGCAGTGGCCTCATCCAGCAGAATAATAGGCGCGTTTTTCAGGAAGGCTCTGGCAATGGAAACCCTCTGCCGCTCCCCTCCCGACAGCTGGCAGCCGTTTTCCCCAATCATGGTCTGAAATCCGTCCGGGAGCTTTAGCGCAAACTCCTGGCAGCCCGCCAGCCGGGCGGCCTCCAGCACCTCCTGGTCTGTGGCGTCCTTTCGGCCAATCCGGATATTTTCCATGATGGTGTTGTTGAACAAGGTCACATCCTGGAATACGATGGAATACAGCGACAGCAAGGTTTCCGGGTCCACCGTTCCGATGTCCATTCCCCCTACCGTAATCGTTCCCCTGTCCACATCCCAGAACCTGGCCGCCAGCCGGGACACGGTGGTCTTTCCCCCTCCCGAAGGCCCCACCAGGGCGGTAACCTGGCCCTGTTTCGCGGTAAAGGACACATCCTTTAAAACCTGTTCCCCGCTGTTGTAGGAAAATCCCACATGGTCGAACACGATATCATATCCCCTGTTGGTCAGCTTCTCCTCCCCGGTCTGGACCGGGCAGTCCAGAATCTCATTCATCCGCCCCACATTGGTACGCATGGCGATGACCGCCGCCAGATTCTGCAAAGCCCCCTGCATGGGGTCGTACATCCGGGATGCCGCCATCAAGAACAGAAACAGA
>OLRX01000531.1_pt1 | contig 34147 bp, 22 predicted proteins | sample 1672991 | NCBI WGS metagenome assembly OLRX01 (sample SAMEA3136744, study PRJEB25190) | human gut metagenome | biome: human gut; feature: human-associated habitat; material: faeces | place: Austria | collected 2013
TGTCAGCTTTGCTGACCAGAATCACGCGCCAAGTCTCACGGACGTTCGACTTGAATCTCAGATTAAATCAGTAGGTAGTAAATAAACAACTGCTTTTTCATGTATCGTAGATGCATGAAAAGCAGTGAAAAGGTGCGCTTTGTGAGAAATACATTCCAAGGCGCACTTTTCTTACATTTGTACTTGACAGATTTGCTTCAGATGCGCGGCAGAAGGATGTCTTGCACGTCAAAATGCGAATTTCGAAGCAAATATGCCGAGATATTCTTGAATTGTGGAGTAAGGAAACAGGAAATGGCATTCAGTAAAGCACAGACACAGGCAATCATGCATAAAGATGGTCCCATGATGGTTCTGGCGGGACCGGGATCAGGGAAAACAACGGTGATCACCCATCGGGTTCAGTATCTGACGAAGGAGTACGGAATCGATCCGGGGGATATTCTTGTGATTACCTTTACCCGGGCAGCAGCCGAGGAGATGCGGGAGCGGTATGAAGCATTGACCGGCGGCGGCTCCAGAGTCACCTTCGGCACTTTTCATTCGATCTTTTTTAGGATCTTAAAGCTGGCATACCGATATACTGCTGACAATATTGTTCGGGAAGAGCAGCAGATGCAGTTTGTCCGGGAGCTGGCTCAGGCCGGAGGTCTGGAGCCGGAGGATGAAAATGAGTTTGCAGCCTCCATTTTAAGTGAGATAAGCTCTGTCAAGGGAGAGAGGATTGCACTGGAACATTACTATTCCAAAAACTGTCCGGATGCAGTTTTCCGTCAGCTCTATGCAGGCTATGAAGAGAAAATGCGCCGGGCCGGACTCATCGATTTCGATGACATGATGGTGCTGTGTCTGGAACTTTTTACGGAAAGAAAAGATATCCTGTCTGCCTGGCAGAGGAGGTATCGGTACATCCTGATTGATGAGTTTCAGGACATCAACCGGCTTCAATATGAGATCGTGCGGATGTTAGCCAAGCCGGAAGATAATCTTTTTATCGTGGGCGATGATGATCAGTCGATTTACCGGTTTCGTGGGGCCAAACCGGAGATTATGCTGGGGTTTGAGCGGGATTATCCGGGTGCCGGACGGATTCTTCTGGATGTGAATTACCGCAGTACCGAGGAGATCGTGGCACCGGCATTGCGGCTGATCGGAGAGAACCAGAAACGTTTTTCAAAGGCCATCCATACAACGGGACGTCATGGGAAGAACGTGATCACGAAGCTCTGGCAAGATCCGGGGGAAGAAAATCTGGCCATTGCCAGGGAGATACAGCTGTATCTGCAGTCGGGAGTGCGGCCGGGGGATATCGCAGTTTTATACCGGACCAATGCTGGTCCTCGTTTTCTGATGGAAAAGCTGATGGAATACAACCTTCCCTTCCGGACAAGGGATACGGTGCCGAACCTCTATGAACACTGGATTTCGCGAAATATCCTGACCTATATCCGGATCGCCATGGGAAGCCGGGCGCGGGAAGATATTTTGCAGGTCATCAACCGTCCGAAGCGGTATATCAGCCGGGATGCGATGCCGGACGAGACGGTTTCGTTCGAGAAGATGAAGGCATTCTATGTGGATAAGGATTGGATTGCCGAGCGGATCGAGAGTCTGGAAGGGGATCTGCGGGCCATCGCCCGGATGTCACCTCTGGCAGCCGTCAATTATATCCGCCGGGGCATGGGATACGACGAATATCTGATCGAGTATGCGGCATTCCGGCGGATGCGGCCGGAGGAACTTTTAGAGACTGCCGATGAATTAAAAGAAAGTGCGGCGGGTTTCAAGACCTTTGACGAGTGGTTTGCACACATCGAGGCGTACAAGGAGGAACTGCTCCGGCAGGCGGCGCAGCGGCGGACGGAGACGGACGCGATCACGCTCGCGACGATGCACAGTGCCAAGGGGCTGGAATTTCCCATTGTCTATATTCTCGATGCCAATGAAGGCATCACGCCGCACAGCCGCGCGATGCTGGACGAGGATATGGAGGAAGAACGACGTCTGTTCTATGTGGCAATGACGCGTGCAAAGACCCGGCTGCATGTATATGCGGTGCGGGAGAGGTACCATAAAAAGGCGGAAGTATCGCGGTTTGTGTGGGAGTATCTGGGGCGGGATGGAGATAGCAGGTAACGAAATTCACAATGAAAATCGGGAAATCATATAAATGACGGTATTAAACATATATTGTGTACGGTTTATTGAAATTTTTTGAAAATTGTTTAATAATAACATCAAGAGAATGAATCTTCATGGGCGTCAAAAGAGATGAAAGGGAAACAGAGAGGAGATGGGAGAATGAAAGGTATACGAAGGGCGGCAGCGATGTGTCTGACAATGACATTGGCAGTATCGACATTATTTGGAAATACAGCATGGGCGGATATGCCGCAGAAGACGGAGAAGAAAAAATGTGTCCATGTGCATACCGAGGAGTGCTACGGCGAGCCGGATGAGGAAGCAACCTCGTCCCAGATAGGAGAAGAGCCGACGGAATGTACCCACATCTGCACTGTAGAAAGCGGATGCATACGGAATACAGCCGTGTCTTCCGGTACGAACGAGGACGATTCTGAAACCGGGCCGGATGATGAAGAAACCAACGATCAGAAGAATTCTGCCGACAAAGCAGAGGATGACGAGAAACAGGAGGATGCACCTTCCGTCAGTACACCATCGGATATGGAAGATACGACAGTTCCAGGCGGAACAGTGATACCGGCTGTGAAGTCCCAGATCTTCTCCTGGTCCTGGTATGATCCGGAAGAGAATCTGCTGGATGGCAAATTAGAGCTTAGCGGAGTTACCGAGGAAGCCCAGCCATCCTTCGAAGAGGTCACGGAGTACTTACCACAGGCTATTATTGCCCAGGTCGGAGAAGAAAGCGAAGCTGGTAAAGAGGAAAAACTTCCGATCACTGGCTGGAGCTGTAACGAGTATGTGCAGGATGAAGAAGGTTGCTGGCCGCTGGAAGGCACCTATGAGTTTGCAGCAGAGCTGCCGGAGGCATATGAACTGGCGGAAGATGTAGACGCACTGGTGGTGGAAGTGTCTGTGACGGGAGACCAGGCGGCGTTGACGGCGTATGATCCTAATAATGTTGTGTTAAGTGTAAATTTTGAAGAAGGGGAATCTTTTAAAAATCTTGCCTATAATGAGAGTGGGTTTTCTAGTCTTCGCAACGACGTAATGAATTTATTGAAGCAGCACGGTATAACGGTTACTAGTTCAGGAGAAAATAGATTTCAATTAATAATGACGAATGCTTCCATACAGAACCTTGAGTTAAGCAGGGGAACATGGGAGATAGTATTAAATGAAAGCAATGTATTAAAGGGGAAAGGGACACAGGTTGGAGGAGTTGGCCTCAAAATTAAGGAAAATGTAAGTGCGACAATTAAGGCAGGAACAGCACCGGCTTCGTTGACAGCTCATAATTATCCAACGACAGGAACAAGTAATGATGGATCCAGCGGAATAGCAGTCGAAGGTAACTTGACGATAGAAAGTGGAACGATAGAAGCAACTGCCGATGCGGGAAAAAATAGCGCTCCATTCTCAGGAGGCATTGTTGTGGGAAGAGAGGGAATTTTAAATATTAACGGAGGCGCTGTTACTGCTGCGGGAACAGGCAAGAATGGCGTGTTTGTCCGTGGAAATTTCCGGATGAAGGGTGGATCATTAACGGCAACTGGAAGTAGGAAACCCGGAATTGAGAATGAGGGTACTTTTGAACTTTCAGGTGGAACAATTTCAACAAGTGCTGATAATGGTGGAACAGGATTTGTGCAGAGGGGTAAACCTGCAATGATCAAAGCCAACGAACTGAATACTGATCGATTAAACATTACTGGAAATAGTTCCTTCACTGTTGCAAGAGGCGGAAAGGTAACCTCTGGAAGTACGATAATTAATAGTGGCACACTTACCAATGAAGGAGAATTTGTTTCAAACGGTCCATTTGTAAAAGAAAAAGACGGAACATTTATCAATAAAGGCACAATCAGCGGAAACGGAAGCCTGCCCGATGATTTAAAGCAGAAACCGGGTAATATTACAGTTAATCAAGCGGAAATAAGTGCAGGTTATCGCGATAATATGTTGATCGATGTTCCAAGCCTTGCGGGTATTCATAAACCGGTTAACGCCGGAAACCTGCAATATGAACTTGCTGAATATACAGGAAGTGATAAGGGAGAAGGAACGATTAACGAGGAAACAGGTCAGTTGACGGTGAAGAAGGCTGGTGTATTTAAAATCAAGGTGAATACACAGGCAAGTGGATTATATGAAGCCGGAAAAAATCCGGTTTATATAACATTGACGGTTAATAAAGCAGCTTTTCCTGATCACTGGAATTTGATCGTAACGGCTACCAGCGATATATATAATGGATCTAAAGGGTATCCGGCAGCTGCCATTAGCGCAAGTGGCATTCCTAAAGGTGCAGGATACGAATATCAGCTGAAGCGTACAAAGAATACGGATGATTTACAAGAAGATCAGTGGAAGTCGGAGTGTCCGAAGATTGTGAATGTAGCAGAGTCGGAGCAGTTTGTATTTGTAAGGGTGACAGTAGATAATTACGAGTCGAAGGTATTTTGCTCTGATAACCGAACGAGTATTACCGAACGGAGTTTTACAGATACAAAAGTAACACTTGAACCAGAGACCGTCATTTATAATGGTCAATCCCGGAACCCGGAGATCAAGGTGGTTGAGAACTGGCAGGGAGCTTCCGGAGATGAAGTGAATAAGGCGGATTATATAATCCGATATTGGACATATTGGACAGGAACTGATAATAGGGAAGTTACAGAGCGAAAAGATGCTGGAACATACACCGTTTATCTGTTGGGACAGGGAAATTATAAGAATGAATCGAATACAGCTATATTTACAATCGACAAGTGTAAATTAAATGCGCGGATAACAGGATACTCTTTCGATAAAGTCTATGATGGAACGACAGATATTACGGAGGAGCAGAATTTATCCGTTCAGCTTTACAGTGATTCCGGCACTCCTGATTCTCAGGATGTTCGTGCTGACCAGGTGAATTTGGCATATCAGAGTGCGGATGTTGGAGAGCATGATATTGAGGCGGCAAATATCACGTTAGCAGGTGACAATGCAAAGAATTATGAGCTGACAGAAAATAGCACATCTATCAAAGGCAATATCGTAGCACGTGATTTTGCATCCATGACTGTGTCGGCAGATCCGCTTACCTACAATGGTACCGAACAGAAACCGCAGATCCAGGCATCTGTGGAAACCGGTCTTTCAAATGTGAGTCCGGATGCAGTGGTATTTACTTATTCTAAGAATGGAGTGGATTACCAGAGTGAGATCCCGGGCTTTACAGATGCGGGAACCTATCAGGTATATGTGAAAGCTTCGATGGCCAATTTCAATGATGCTGTAAAAACAGTCAATGTGACGGTTCAGCAAGCGCCTTCAAGCTCAGGCAGTCATTCAGGCGGCGGAGGAAAAGGCAGCAGTGGAAAAAGCAGCAGCGGAAGTTCCGGCACAGTAACCAAAGATAGCCAGAAAGGCTACCGCAGCGAGGAGCAGGGGGTTATCACCGGTGCATCGAATCAGGCAGTGAATGACGGTTACAGCCATTGGATAAAGGATGCCAGAGGCTGGTGGCTCCGCTACAGTGACGGCACCTGGCCTATGGGCAATACCGGTGCATTTCATTGGGAAAAAGTCAACGGCAGATGGTGGGCATTTGGCGCTGAGGGATATCTGAGTACCGGCTGGATCTATGACACCCTGTACCAGGGATGGTTCTATATGGACGAAAACCAGGGTATGCTTACAGGATGGCAGTTCATCAATGGAAAATGGTATTATCTGAATTCGAATCAAGACGGCAGTGCCGGCATCATGTATTCAAAACGCCGGACACCGGACGGCTGGTATGTGAAAGAAGACGGCAGCTGGGATGAAGAAGCGGGAAGATAATAGGTAAAAGAGTTATTTAAAGCGGTTGATCGGGAGGTCAGCCGCTTTTTTGACCACATTTTGGCTTTAAAAATTGAAAAACGGTCACCAGAATTTGTGGGAAATGATAGGTGGTTGTTTGCTCAGTTTTTTGGAATATAGATGATTTTGTCACAGGCGTAAAGTTCTTCTCCCCCTCTGTTTCGCGTTTCATATCCGATATATTTACAATTCCCATCCAACTGACTATAATAAAGAATGCCCGTTTGCCTGCAAAGGCGCGGAACCATATCCATCTGCATCAGGGAGATATGACAGAAAAATGAACTTAAAAGAATGGAAGAAACAACAATGGATGTAATTGGAAAATTTGGAAATAGGGTGAGCAGCCAGGCGCTTAAGGATCCGGAAAAAGCGCGTCGGCTGCTTCTTGCGGGATACCGCCTGCAGGAAAAGAAGCTTCAGTTTTTGCCGGATCGGGGGCTGCCGTCGTCGGGACAGTATGTGGCGCGGGTGGTTATGAAAAATATCATTCAGTCGCTGTCGGAACCGGAGAATGCGGCGATGGTCAGCATATTTGTGCCGGGAGAGCTGGTGATGGCGGCAGGGCTGACGCCGTACTCAGTGGAGGCGATGTCCTGTTTTATGGCGGGAACGAAGTGTGAGCAGACGTTTCTTCGGAAAACGGAGGAAGAAGGATTTCCGGAGACGATGTGTTCGTACCACAGAGTGTTTCTGGGGGCGGCGCTGACGGGGATTCTGCCAAAACCGAACTGCATGATTTATACGAACCTTGCGTGTGATGGAAATATGATGACGTTTCCGTATTTAAAGGATAAATTTGAATGTCCGGGCTTTTATATTGATGTTCCGTATGAGAAAAACCGGGAATCGGTTCTGTATGTGGCGGATCAGCTGCGGAAATTGAAACGGTTTCTGGAGGAGACGACGGACAGACGGATTTCGGAGGAAACAGTGCGGAGTGCGGTAGATAACAGCCGGAAAGCGGCAGCGAATTATAAAAAACAGCTTGCCCTGCGGTGTGCGCATGACCCGGTGACCTCTCTGACGAATGAATTGTATGCGCTTTTTATGTGCCATCTGATGGCTGGCTCAGAGACGGCGGTTACCTATACGGAAAAACTTCTGCGCGATGTGCGGATGTCACCGAGGGGAGATGGTCTTTCGGTAATCTGGATGCACATCATGCCATTTTTACAGGAGCCGGTTAAGGATATTTTTAATTATAGTAAGAAAATGCACATCCGCGCTTGTGATTTTATCGCAGATGGTTTTCAGGAGATGCATGCGGAAGACCCGTATGAGGCGATGGCAGAGAAAATGGTCTACTGCATTTACAATGGCAGTGTGAAACAGAGAATTGAGGAAGCGGAACGGCTTGCCAGAATCACGGAAGCGGATGGTGCTGTTTTATTTGCCCACTGGGGCTGTAAGGGAACGATCGGTGCATCCAGCCTGATTAAGCAGTCCTTAGAAAAGACAGGACTTCCGACGATGATTCTCGACGGTGACGGCTGCAACCCTGCCAATACCAGCGACGGTCAGGTATCGACGCGGCTTCAGGCGTTTGTGGAAATGCTGGAAAAGGGCAAGGAGGAGAAACACGCATGATTTATTACGTCTGTAAGTATACCCCGATCGAGCTGTTCCGGGGGTTTGGAGAAGAATGTTCTGTTTTGGAGGAAATGCCGGAAAATTTCGAACAGTCGGATCAAATTGCACATGCAAATCTGTGCGGCTTTGGAAAATCGGTCATTCAGGCAGTGCTGGAAGGAAAGGTTGAACAGCTGGTGCTGGTAAACTGCTGCGATTCGATGCGGCGCGTTTACGATATCGTGGAGAGCACGGGAAAATGTAAGTTTTTATATATGCTGGATCTGCCGCATGATGATAATGAATGTGAAAAAGTGAAATTTGCGGGCACGATCCGGAGGCTTAAAAAGGCATATGAGGCATATTCCGGGAAAGTGTTTGATAAACGCGCTTTTATCAAGTCCTTTATTACGCCGGAAATGAACACGGAGCCGTACATTGGTGTGTTGGGCGTGCGGGTCAGCGGCATTCTGGAGGATATGATCCGGGACAATATCCAGATGGATGTGGAAAATCTGACCTGTACGGGTGGTCGGAAACTGTCGGTCGTACAGGATGAAATGTGGAATATGGAGGAAGAGGAGCTGTTTCTTTCTTACGCGGACGTCCTGCTGGGACAGATGCCGTGTTTCCGCATGAACCGTTCGATCCGCAGAAACCGTCTGTATCTGGATCCGAATTTAAAGGGAATTATTTATCACACGATCAAGTTCTGTGATTATTATGGATTTGAGTATGCGAGTATCAAGCGGGATATCAAGGTTCCTCTCCTTAAGATTGAGACTGATTTTACGAGCCAGAGCGCGGGGCAGCTTTTGACGCGCATTCAGGCATTTGAGGAGACGATCGAGGGATCAGAGGATATGGATCCGGGAAAAGGTATCAGTGAGGAGGCAAGAAAGAAGATGGAGTCGGGCATTTTTTATGTAGCGGGAATCGACAGCGGTTCGACAAGTACGGATGTGGTCATACTGGATCAGGATGGAAAAATTAAATCGACGATGATTATTCCGACCGGCGGCGGTGCGATGATGAGCGCCGAGAAGAGTCTGGATCTGGCGATTGAGAAAGCGGGAATTAAGAAAGAGGAGATCGTGCGGATCGATACGACCGGATATGGACGATCCTACATTGACAGTGGGGATGACAGCATCACGGAGATTACCTGCCATGCCAAGGGCGCAAATTATCTGAATCCGAATATCCGCACTATCATCGATATTGGCGGGCAGGATATCAAGGCGATCAGCATCGACGGGCAGGGAGCCGTGAAAAATTTCCTGATGAATGACAAATGTGCCGCCGGAACGGGACGTTTTCTGGAAATGATGGCGAAAACGCTGGGACTTTCCCTGGAGGAAATGAGTGTGAAAGGGCTGGAATGGAAGCATAATATCGTGATTTCCAGCATGTGTACGGTGTTTGCAGAGTCGGAGGTCGTGTCGCTGGTGGCACAGAATAAGGATGTGGCAGATATTATCCACGGTTTAAATGTGTCAGTTGCCTCAAAAGTCGGCGCGTTGGCAGCCCGCCTTGGAAAGGATCATCCAGGCGAATATATGATGACCGGCGGTGTAGCGAAGAACCAGGGTATCATCCAGGCATTGGAAGAGAAGCTTGGTGCTAAACTTTATATCTGTGATGAGGCGCAGCTCTGCGGTGCGCTGGGAGCGGCGCTATTTGCTTATGAGAAATGTAAAGGCAGTGCGGAGGAAACGCGATGAAGCGGCAGGGTTAAAACACTTGTATCGATATTTTCGTCAGATATTCACTGGGAGAGGCTGTGGCCAATTCGTCGATCACAGCCTCTTTATAAGAGTATTTGCCGGTTTTAAACTTGTGTTCATCGGTCCAATCAAAGAGTTTTTCGTAGGTGGCTTTCGAGTCATAGTAATTTCCCATTAAGTAAGCAACTGCATAGGTTCCGGCCGTTTTTAAGTGATAGGGGGAATTTTTTGGTTTTGTTATAACTTTTGTGAAAAAATAAGCATAGGTATCCAGATGATTTTTTCGTAAATCTGCCACATCAAGCATGGCACCATAAGGATGACCGGCATTTAGAGCGTGGGCATTGCAGTAACCGATGTGGCGGCAAAGAGCCTGGATGATTTTCTGATGGTCATCTGTATGAATCGGATCGCTGAGAATCAGATATTCTTCCGGTGTCGTCTCGAGAAAAATACGACCATTTTTATTTTCGGTATGGAAGAATAATTCATCTTCTGTGTATTCTGCCTGTTTCTGATTCAGTGATTCCTGGAGTGATACCAGGGATAATTTTGTTTCAACCACTTCTTCAATTTTACGGAGGTGTTCTTCCTCCTTCTTAGTCTTTTCACGTTGTTTCAAAAGAAGTGCTTTTAATGACTCCGGATTGCGCCGGTCTAAAAAAGCACCGATTTCTTTTAAAGGCATCCCAAGTTCTTTTAAACAGGTGATGGTAAAAAACACATCAAATTGGCTTTCACTGTAATACCGATAGCCTTTTTCATCAATATAGGCGGGTTTAAAGAGCCCGATTTCATCATAATGAATCAGTGTGCGCTTGTTTGTGTTGCATAATTTTGCAAAATCGCCGGTTCGTATGCACGCATTTTTGAGTTTTTGCATAAATATTCATTTCCTTCTTGACTATACCGTAACGTTATACCATATTATATATTTGTTTTTAAAAGAAAGCAACCAAATAGAACATATATAACGAAAAAGGAGCGGTAAATAGTATGCCAAAGTTAAGTGACCGTGTTAATACATTTACGGATTCTGTAATCCGACGCATGACAAGAATTAGTGATGAGTATGGAGCGATTAATTTATCCCAGGGATTTCCAGACTTTGATCCGCCGAAGGCAATTCTGGACAGATTAGCAGAGGTGGCCTATGAGGGACCTCACCAGTATTCCGTTACATTTGGTGCAGAGAATTTCCGTGAGGCCCTTGCTAAGAAACAGGGAAAGGCCATCGGACGCGAGATCAATCCGGAGACGGAGATTGTGGTTACCTGCGGCGGAACTGAGGCGATGATGAGTGCGATGATGACCATCTGCAATCCGGGCGACAAGGTAATGGTATTTTCCCCATTTTATGAAAATTACGGGGCAGACGCGATTCTGTCAGGGGCAGAGCCGATCTATATTCCGCTGGTGCCGCCGACGTATGAATTTGATATCAATTTGGTAGAAGAGGGCTTTAAGGCGGGCGCGAAAGCGATCATCGTCTGCAACCCGTCCAATCCATGCGGAAAGGTATTTACCAGAGAAGAGCTGACCCAGATCGGAGAGCTGGCAGTCAAATATGATGGATTTGTTGTGACGGATGAGGTTTATGAGCACATGGTATATGCGCCGAACGAGCATGTCTGCATGGCATCCCTTCCGGGTATGTACGAGCACACGATTACCTGTAATTCTCTTTCCAAGACTTATTCCATCACTGGCTGGAGACTGGGCTATCTGATCGGACCGGAGGAAGTGATCGAGGGAGCGAAAAAGGTACATGATTTCCTGACCGTCGGAGCAGCCGCACCGCTGCAGGAGGCAGCCGTGGTGGGACTGGAATTTCCAGAATCCTATTACAGCGACCTGCTGGCGCTCTATACAAAGAAGAGGGATCATTTCTTAAAAGGACTGGATGCGATCGGTCTGAAGCACAATGTGCCGCAGGGAACGTATTTTGTCATGATCGATATCCAGGAGTTCCTGGATCTGCCGCAGTTTGCCGGATATACCGATTTGGAGTTCTGCGAGTGGATGATCAAAAATATCGGCGTGGCAGCCGTTCCGGGTTCCAGCTTTTTCCGGGAAAATGTAAACAATCTGATCCGTCTGCATTTTGCACGGGAGGAGAAAACGATCGACGAGGCACTGGCGCGTTTGAAGAAATTAAAGGAGTTGCTGTAAGATGACTTATTCGGTAAATTTTGCGAATTATACAATCGGAAAAGAAGCATATAAAAATGTAAATGAAGTGTGCCGCCAATACGGTACGAAAGCGCTGCTGATCGGTGGAAAACTGGCGTTGGAGGCAGGAAAGGAAAAGCTTCTGCAAGCGCTTGCAGAAGGGGAAAATCCGGTCACGATCGTGGATACAGTCCTGTTTGGAGAGGACTGTACCTATGCCGGGATGGAAAAAATTGCTGCACACGTAAAAAAATGCGGTGCGGATATGATTTTTGGCATGGGAGGCGGCAAGGCGCTGGATACAGCGAAGGGAACGGCGGAAAAATGCGGTCTTCCTGTATTTACTTTCCCGACGATCGCGGCAACCTGCGCGGCGACGACGGCCCTTTCAGTTGTATACAAAGAAGATGGAAATTTTGACAGTTTCTACTTCTATGACAAACCGGCGCGCCACAGCTTTATTGACACAGAGATTATTGCCGCTGCCCCGGAGTGCTACCTGCGGGCGGGAATCGGTGATACGCTGGGAAAATACTTTGAGTGCCATTTTTCTGCGAGAGGCGACCGGCTGACGCACAGTTCGGCGCTTGGACGTGAAATCAGCAATATGTGTTATCTGCCGCTTCGGGAGTATGCAGAAAGTGCGCTGGAGGAATGCCGGGAAAACCAGGCGGGTGAGGCGCTGGAGCAGGCGGTTCTTGCCAATATCGTGAGCACCGGTCTGGTATCGCTTCTGGTTCTGGATGATTATAACGGTGCGATCGCACATTCTGTCTACTATGGACTGGTGCTGCTTCCTGGTTTTGAGGAGAAAAACCTTCACGGCGATGTGGTAGCCTATGGTGTGCTGGTTCAGCTGATGATAGACGGCGAAGAAGAAAGAGCAAGGGAAATGAAGGGATTTCTTGAAAAGCTTGGAATCCGCACTACCTTAGCCGAGATGGGGGCGCCTCTTGAGAGAGAAGCGCTTACGGCTGTATTAAAAGAGATTGTGACCGGTCCGGATATGGAGCATATTCCGTATGAGGTGACGGAAGACATGGTTTATAACGCCTTATGTAAGGTGGAAGAATTATAGTTAATAAAGGGTGCAGCTGAACAAAATTCCGTTGCTGGGCACGCATGCGCGAACGGTTACGGATGAAAGATTCTAGGAGAAAAGCAAAACGAGAGGAGACAATATGGAAAAATCATATGTGACAGCAAAGAATCTATGTAAATTTCTGTTTGGTTCAGCATTTGGTGTTTTGATGTTCCTTGTGCCGATTCCGCAGGGAGAATCATTTACAACACTGCTTGATTTTCTGAAAAGCTGGATTAAGGGACTATTTGGTGCGAGTTTGCCCTACATCATTATGGCGATTCTGGTGGTATCGGCCGTGGTCAGTTTGTATGACTACATCGCAAAGCCGGATTGGATTCGGAAGAATCATTATCTGTCCAGAGCTTTTTCGACCACACCGCTGTATCTTGTTTCTAAGATAATTGGTGCGGTATTTGCCGTTATGGTTGTATTTAAAATCGGACCGGAGCAGGTGATTTCCGCCGATACCGGAGCAACCATGGTGGATCTGTGCGGAACGCTGTTCAGCATCGTTATCGCCTTTAGTTTTATCATGCCGTTTCTGACTGACTGCGGAATTATGGAATTTCTGGGAGTGATCGCAAGACCGGTGGTTCGCCCGCTGTTTCATGTACCGGGAAGAGCTTCCATCGACCTGATTGCATCCTGGTTTGGTGCCTCCAATGCGGCGGTTATCCTGACCAGAGAGCAGTATATGAAGGGCTTTTACACTAGGAGAGAGGCTGGATATATCATGACTAACTTCTCTCTGGTATCCATTCCGTTCTGTCTGATGGTAGCAGATACCATGGGAATTTCCAATATTTTCCCTCCATTTTACCTGTGCATCTGTGTAGTGGGAATCATCCTAGCCGTCATCATAGCTAGAATTCCACCGATCTGTACCATTCCGAATACCTATAGAGAGGCAGTTGGAAAGCAGATTGATGAGGATATTCCACAGGAAAAAGGGATGTTTGCTTATGCTCTGGAGATGAGCTGCAAGCGTGCGGATAAATTTACTGCAAAAACAGTAGTTACAAGCGGTTTTGAGGTTCTGATGGGCATGTTTTTTGACCTGATTCCCATCGTAGTATCCTGGGGAACCATTGCCCTGATTATCGCGACCTACACTCCATTCTTCAGCTGGATTTCTTATCCGATGGGAATGTATTTGCAGGCACTGGGAGTTCCGGAAAGCTTTGCAGCAGCACCGGCAACACTGGTTGGATTCACAGATATGTTTATTCCGGCGCTTCTGTCGGTGGGACTTACCTCCGTGAAGACAAAATTTGTGGTCGGTGTCTTATCTCTGGTTCAGATTATATATCTGACAGAGGTAGGAACCATTATCATCAAAAGTGAGATTCCGCTGAATTTCTGGAAACTGCTGGTTATCTTCTTGGAGAGAACACTGGTTGCGATTCCGTTGATTGTACTTTTTGCCAATATGATTGGACTGTAAAGTGAATAAAAATCCAAGAATGCATCTACATTCTGAAATCAGAAATCAAATTAAAACATTATAATCTTCGATGCCTCGTTGGGAAGCCAACGGGGTATTTTATTATTTCATAGGAAATTGTGTCCTATGAAATAATAAACGCTCCGCGAGGATGCGCACTCGCGCGAAGCAGAAACATGTCGCAAGCGGCCGCGCGAGACGCCCGAATATGGGATGGTTCACGACCAGATAAAATGCGGGATAACGGAAGAATACCTTGCACAACCGCCGTAAATACCTTATAATAGTGCAGTTTGATGGATTTTGATCCATTCTGTATAAAACTTGGAAATAATAGATTCAGTCACAAAAGTTAGGAAAATAAAATCGTATGAGAAAATTAGCATTAAGTGATGAAATCCTTCTCAAGATCTCCCAGCCGGCGCGTTATATTGGCGGCGAGGTGAATATGGTGAAGAAGGATCCGTCGAAGGTAGCAGTCCGGTTTGCCATGTGCTTTCCGGATGTGTATGAGATCGGTATGTCCCATCTGGGCATCCAGATTCTTTATGATATGTTCAACCGCCGGGATGACGTTTACTGTGAGCGTGTTTATTCCCCGTGGATGGACTTAGATCCGATCATGCGGGAGCAGAAGATTCCGCTGTTTGCTGTTGAAAGCCAGGATCCGATCAAAAAATTTGACTTCCTTGGAATTACAATCCAGTACGAAATGTGCTACACCAATATTTTGCAGGTGCTGGAATTATCACAGATTCCGCTCCATGCAGAAGATCGTACCGAGGAGGATCCGATCGTTATCGGCGGCGGTCCGTGTACCTACAATCCGGAGCCGATTGCACCGTTTTTTGATCTCTTCTATATGGGCGAGGGCGAGGTGGTTTATTTTGACCTGATTGATCGCTACAAGGAGATCAAGGCGCGCGGCGGCAGCCGGAAGGAATTTCTGGAGCAGGCGGCGCAGATTCCGGGTATCTATGTGCCGGGATTTTATGATGTGACATACAAAGAGGACGGCACGATCGAGGCGATGACGCCGAACAACCCGCACGCGCCGCAGACCGTTTCCAAGCAGCTTGTCATGGATATGAGCGATACCTGGTATCCGGAGAAGCCGGTGGTTCCGTATCTGCGCGCGACGCAGGACCGTGTGGTTCTCGAGATCATGCGAGGCTGTATCCGCGGATGCCGTTTCTGCCAGGCGGGCATGGTATACCGCCCGGTGCGCGAGCGCAGCCTGGAGGAACTGAAACGTCTGGCGCGGACGATGCTAAAGAGCACCGGACATGAGGAAATTTCGCTGAGTTCGCTGAGCTCCAGTGATTACACGAAGCTGGAGGGAATCGTCAATTTCCTGATCGACGAGTTTGACGGAAAGGGCGTCAATGTGTCCCTGCCGTCCCTGCGTATTGACGCATTTTCCCTCGATGTCATGAGCAAGGTGCAGGACGTGAAGAAGAGCAGCCTGACCTTTGCGCCGGAGGCGGGATCCCAGCGTCTGCGTAACGTTATCAACAAGGGTCTGACCGAGGAAAACATTTTAAATGGTTCTGCCGAGGCGTTCAAGGGCGGCTGGAACCGCGTAAAGCTCTACTTTATGCTGGGACTTCCGACTGAGACCGTGGAAGATATGCAGGGCATTGCCGAGCTTTCGGAGAAGGTGGCGGAAGTGTACTATGACACGGTTCCGAAGGAGCAGCGCCACGGCAAGGTGCAGGTAACCGCCAGCACCTCGTTCTTTGTGCCGAAGCCATTTACCCCGTTCCAGTGGGCGCCGATGTGCACGAAAGAGCAGTTCTTGGAGCGCGCGAGCATCGTCAACCACCGCATGAAAGAGATGTTAAATAAGAAGAGTCTCCGCTATAACTGGCATGAGGCGGATGTGACCGTGCTGGAAGGTGTTCTGGCGCGCGGCGACCGCAAGGTGGCAGCTGTGATCGAGGAGGCGTACCGTCAGGGTGCAATCTACGATTCCTGGTCAGAGTATTTCAACAATGATATCTGGATGAAGGCGTTTGAGACCTGCGGCGTGGACATTGATTTCTATACGACGCGTGAGCGAAGCCTTGATGAAGTGTTCCCGTGGGATTTCATCGACGCGGGTGTGACGAAGGATTTCTTGAAACGCGAGTGGGCGAACGCACAGGCGGAAACGGTAACGCCGAACTGCCGGATGCGCTGTTCGGGATGTGGTGTCCGTAAGTACGGCGGCGGAGTCTGTTTCGAAGAACGGGCATGAGGAAGGAGCGGTCATGAAGATACGAATTAAATTTCAAAAACAGGGAACGGTGCGTTTTATCGGTCATCTGGACGTGATGCGTTACTTCCAGAAGGTAATGCGCCGGGCGGAAGTGGATATCCGTTATAGCGAAGGATTCAGCCCGCACCAGATCATGTCGTTTGCGTCTCCGCTCAGCGTGGGGCTTATCAGCCATGCGGAGTATGTGGATATTGATGTCAATTCCAGCGGAAATTCGACCGGGATGGTGCGCCGCTTAAATGAGGTCAGCGCCGAGGGGCTGGAGGTGCTCAGCTACCGCGAGCTTCCGGAGACGGCAAAGAATGCGATGTCGCTGGTGGCAGCTGCTGATTACACATTCTGGTTTAAAGAGGGATTTGCACCGGAGGACGGCAGCAGTGTAGAAGAATTTTTCGGGAAATTCCTGACATTCTGCAAAAGCGAGACAATTCCGTTTGTGAAGCAGACGAAAAAGGGCGAGAGAACCGTGGATCTGCGTCCGCTGATCTGTGAGGCGCGAATCGCAGAGCGGAAAGAGTATGTTCCGGCGATGGTCGCAGACTGGTATCCGGATCTGGAAAATGAGACGGTTGAGGAGGAAAAACAGGCAGAAGGAATCTGTGTCTTCCTGCGCCTCTTATCGGGCAGTGCGGCAAACGGAAAGCCGGAGCAGGTATTGCAGGCATTCTATGAGAGCCTGGGGCTGACCTACCGCCCGTTTGCCATTCAGGTCGAGCGCGAGGAGCTGTATGCGGACGAGGGCGCCGAGGGCGCACCGGAGTATGTGCCGCTTGAGGCGTATGGAAGCGAGATTGTGTAAATGCTTCAATGTTCATTAAGAGATGAAATGCGAAGCGCCAGCAAAATCCGGCTGCAGGTAGCGCAAAGTGTGAATGGCAGCAAAAAATGAGAGGAGACGAAGAGTTTGGATCAGTTAATAGTGACAAAATGGAAGGATCGAAGCCTGACGGCGCTCCTCTCGGACGGGCACTGCCGGTCGCTGACGCTGGAATCTGGCGATGAAAGCCTGCTGGGGAATATTTACATCGGCAAGGTGAAAAATGTGGTAAAAAACATCAACGCCGCGTTTATTGACCTCGGCGGTGGAAAAACCGGGTATTTCAGCCTGGCGGAAAACCCGGTTCCGCTTTATACAGACGAGCTGAACCAGCTATGTTCATTCGGATATTCTGGAAATTCTGAGAAGAAAGTAAGTCCACGGAAACTAAAAGCTGGAGACGAGCTTCTCGTCCAGGTGTCCCGCGACGCCCTGAAAACCAAGGATCCGTCCGTGACCTGCTGTCTGAATTTTCCGGGAACCTATATGGTTCTGACGGTGGGAAAACCGCAGATCGGATTTTCGGCAAAAATCAAGGATAATGCCTGGAAAGAGAAGGTGCGGGAGGAACTTCTGACACATAAGGATGAGCGTTTTGGACTGATTGTCCGGACGAATGGGGCGTCGGCTTCCATCGAAACACTCTGTGCAGAAACAGAGAAGCTGAAACAGCAGATGGAAGAACTTTTTGCCCGGGCAGCCTGCCGCACCTGTTACAGCCTTTTAGAGCAGGGTACGCCGCCCTATATCCAGAGTCTTAGGGATGCGAAGAAAGGAACCCTTTCGGAGATCATCACAGATGTGCCGGAGTATGCGAAGAAGATTGAGGCATGGCTGGAGGAAGAGAAGGAAGAGGACAAGGAACAAAAAGAAAATCAGCCCCCGGCAGATAAAAATGAAAGCATAAACCAGGCGGTTCCGAACTTGTCCCTATATACAGATGAAAACCTCCCATTAATGAAGCTGTATCGTCTCGAATCCGTCTTAAAAAGCGCCACAGACCGCCGTGTTTGGATGAGATCCGGCGGCTATCTGGTCATCGAGCCAACCGAGGCATTGACGGTGATCGATGTCAATACAGGAAAATATACAGGGAAAAAGACGCCTGCCGAGACGATCTTAAAGATCAACCTGGAGGCGGCGCATGAGGTGGCGCGCCAGCTTTCCCTGCGGAATCTTTCCGGTATTATTATTGTGGATTTTATCGATATGGAATCGAAAGAAGATCAGGAGACGCTGATGCGGACGCTAGGGGAAGAGCTTTCCCGTGACCCGGTCAAAACGATCCTGGTGGATATGACGCGGCTTGGGCTGGTGGAGATCACCCGCAAAAAGGTGCGCCGTCCGCTTCATGAGATTTTGTAGCGGTTGAATCATAGAATGAAAAACACAAGGAGAAGAAAAGATGTTTGAAAAAGTATTTAAGCTATCCGAGCATCAGACGACCGTAAAGACGGAAGTCATGGCTGGAATTACGACCTTTATGACGATGGCGTACATTCTGGCAGTTAATCCGAGCATCCTCGGATCGACCGGCATGGACCCGACTGCGGTGCTTCTGGCTACGGCTCTGGCATCATTCATCGGTACTGCCTGCATGGCATTTATGGCGAACCTGCCGTTCGTTCTGTCCGCAGGCATGGGACTCAACGCGTATATGGCGTATACGGTGTGCGCGGGCTATGGCTATAGCTGGCATGTTGCACTGCTGGCTGTATTTGCAGAGGGGCTGATCTTCATCGTGCTGTCTCTGACAAACGTGCGCGAGGCGATCTTCAATGCGATTCCGTTGACCTTAAAGCGCGGTGTGTCCGTCGGTATCGGTCTGTTCATCGCATTTATCGGTCTTCAGAATGCGGGACTTTCAGTAGACTCTTCCACACTGGTAACGATCATCAGCTTCCCGGAAAATTTCCATACCGCAGGTATCTGCGCGCTGCTGGCGCTGATCGGTCTGTTTATCATGGCGGTTTTATACACCTACCGTGTGAAGGGCGCGATTCTGTACGGCATTCTGGGAACCTGGATTCTCGGTATGCTGTGCCAGGTAACCGGCATTTACACACCGGACGTAGAGAATGGTTTCTACACCCTGTTCCCGACCCTGGGAATCACCGATTTCTCCAAACTGGGAGAGACATTTGGTAAATGCTTTACCGTTGACTTCGATGCAGTTGGAATCATCAATTTTATCGTAGTTATTTTCTCATTCCTGTTTGTAGATATTTTTGATACACTTGGAACATTAATTGGTGTAGCAACCAAGGCAGACATGCTGGACGAGGAAGGTCGTCTTCCGGGTATCCGTCCGGCGCTGATGGCAGATGCGATCGCAACTTCCTTTGGTGCGGTATTAGGTACTTCCACAACGACTACCTTCGTTGAGTCTGCATCGGGTGTTGCAGTCGGCGGACGTACCGGTCTGACTGCCCTGGTATCGGCACTCCTGTTCCTGCTTTCCACCCTGTTTGCACCGATTTTTACGGCGATCCCGTCCTTTGCGACGGCTCCGGCATTAATCATGGTTGGCTTCCTGATGGTGGGAACTGTAACTGAAATTCGTTTCGATGAGGCCAATATCACCGAGGCAATCCCGGCATATCTGGCAATCATCGCCATGCCGTTGTTCTACAGCATTTCCGAGGGTATTTCCATGGGAATTATCTCTTATGTGCTTTTGAATGTGGCAGCAGGAAAAGCAAAGAAGATCACTCCGCTTATGTATGTGCTGGCGGTGCTCTTCGTTCTCAAATACATTTTCCTGTAACAACTTGTAATAATTTAACCCCTGAAAACTTGACGAAAACAGGTTTTCATAATAAAATAGTCTATATCAAAAAAAGTTTTTAAAATTTTTTTGATTAACGTGCAATAAAATGCGTATGCAGCGCATTAACTTATTGAACGGATGAAAATCATTCCCGCGCGGAAGAACGCGGACAGAGACGAACAAAAACAAATCAAGTTACTCGAAATTCCTTGATGCATTACACTCCGTTACGAACTGTCCAAGATTTTCTGCTGGGATCTTTTCGGTATCGATTGACAACCAGCAACCGATATCGGGTAAAAAGCGCCGGACCTGCTTGCAGTGCCGGCGCTTTTTACTGTGCAAAAATGGGGTAATTTTTATCAGGAATATCTCATTGACATTTTGGCGGGCAGACGGTATAAAAGACAGAAGAGGGAGTAGACTCTGGCGAAAGAAACACGCATGGAACCAGTTCTGGGAGGAAAAGTTAAGAAAATAAAATAGCAGGGCGGGTTTCATACGGAGGTAGGGTACATATGAAGATAGAAAATGATTTGGGGCGGGACGATATCCGGCGGCTGGTGCTCCGTCTGGCGATTCCTTCGATGCTGGCGCAGTTTATCAATGTGCTCTACAGCGTGGTCGATCGAATCTATATTGGAAATATCCCGGTGATCGGGGAGACGGCGCTTGCGGGCGTCGGCGTCAGCGGACCGATTGTGACGCTGATCTCCGCGTTTGCCTATCTGGTCGGTCTGGGCGGCTCGCCGCTCATGAGCATCCGTATGGGCGAGGGGCAGGATGAGAAAGCGAAAAAGATTCTGGCAAACAGCTTCTGGATGATTGTCGGGCTGTCGGCGGTTCTGACGTTGGTTCTGTTTGTATTTAAACGAGAAATTTTGACGCGGTTTGGTGCGAGTGAGGCGATTCTGCCGTATGCGGAATCGTACTTTACGATCTATCTGCTGGGAACGGTCTTTGCGCTGCTTTCGATCGGAATGAACCAGTTTATTATCTGCCAGGGATTTGCGCGGATCGGAATGATTTCGGTGGCGCTCGGTGCGGTAACGAATATTGTGCTGGATCCAGTGTTTATTTTTGTGTTTGACATGGGCGTGGCGGGGGCGGCGTTTGCCACGGTTCTGTCACAGTTTGCGTCGGCGGTCTTTGTCCTTCGTTTCCTGCGAGGAAATCGCGTACTTCTGCGGCTTGAATTTGAATGTCCGCAGGTGAAGACAGTCTGTAAGATTGCGCTGATGGGACTGTCGCCATTTTTGATTATCGCATTTGACAATGTGCTGATCATTTCGCTCAATACGGTAATTCAGATGTATGGCGGCGCGGAGGCGGACATGCTTTTGACCTGTACGACAATCGTGCAGAGCTTTATGCTGATCGTGACGATGCCGCTCGGAGGCATTACATCGGGAACGGGTGCGATCCTGGGCTTCAATTTCGGCGCGGGACGCCCGGATCGGATCCGGAGCGCACAGAAGTATATCACATTGCTGGCGGTGGTGCAGTGCAGCATCATGTTCCTGTTTTCACGGACGCTGGCGCAGTATTTTGTGTATCTCTTTACGCGCAATGAGTCCTATGTGGAACTGACCGTCTGGGCGATCCGGGTCTACACGATGGGGATTATTCCACTGGCAGTCCAGTATGAGGTCGTAGATGGATTTACCGGAATGGGCGTGCCGTCGGTGGCGATCTCACTGTCAATGTTCCGGAAGCTGCTGTACCTGGTCAGCGTGTTTCTGATTCCGGTGTTTGCGGGAGTTGAAAATGTTTTCTACGCAGAAGTGGTATCGGATTTCGGCGGAACGACGGTGTCGGTGATCGTGTATCTTCTTTTGATTGGGCGCATTATGGGGCGCTGTGTAGAGCGCGCTAAATGGAACGGTAACTCAGATAACACGGTCATCAATCAATAAATGATAAAAATAGTAGATTGACAAACGGATCCTCTGGATCTATAATGCAATACAGATAATGAATGATAACAAAATAACGATATCTTCAGGGCAGGGTGTAATTCCCGACCGGCGGTAAAGTCCGCGAGCGCATGGCGCATGATTTGGTGCAATTCCAAAACCGACCGTATAGTCTGGATGAAAGAAGAGAAAACGTAAATAAAAACGGCGGTGCCGGGAAGCTTCCAGATACACTCCCCCGGATGATGGATATGGCGGATATATACCGCTATGGCAAAAGAGGGAGAAAGTCATCGAGAAAGGATGTATAAAAAATATTTACGATAATTAAAATAGAAATTATAAGCCCTGAGATGTGAAAATAAAAGTATTTCACATTTCAGGGCTTTTTTGTTTCAAAAATTGTATCATATGAAACAAAAAACGCTCCGTGAGGATGCACACTTGCGCGAAGCAGAAATAGGTCGCAGGCGACCGCGTTCGGTGCGAGAATGTGCCTTGGCACATTCTTTTGATAGAAAGGTGGGGAAAAAGATGGAACGAATCCATGTAAAGGTTCCCGGTGAGCAGCCACAGGATCGGGAATATATGAGGCAGGCGTTAGCACTGGCAGAAAAAGGGCAAGGATGGGTCAATCCGAATCCGATGGTCGGCGCGGTGCTGGTAAAGGATGGACGCATCATTGGCGAGGGATATCATACACGATATGGACAGCTTCATGCAGAACGGGAAGCATTTAAGAATGCGGCAGAGCGGGGCGAAGAGACGGCGAGAGCAGATTTGTATGTGACGCTGGAACCCTGCTGTCACACCGGAAAACAGCCGCCGTGTACGGAAGCGGTGCTGGCATCCGGGGTGAAGCGCGTGATTGTCGGCTGCACGGATCCGAATCCGGTGGTGGCAGGGCGCGGCATCCGGATTCTGAGGGAAAAAGGGCTGGAAGTGGTGGCCGGAGTTTTACGCGGAGAGTGTGAACGGCAGAATGAGGTGTTCTTCCATTTCATGCGGACGAAACTTCCGTTTACGGTGCTGAAATACGCGATGACACTCGACGGAAAGACAGCGACGGTGTCGGGTAAATCCCAGTGGATCACGGGCGAGGCGGCGCGGAAGCGGGTGCATGAGGACCGCGGGCGTTATATGGCGATTCTGACAGGCGTTTCGACGGTGCTGGCGGACAATCCGCAGCTGACCTGCCGGATTCCGGGAGGGAAAAATCCGATCCGGGTGATTGCAGATACGAAGCTTCGGACACCGCTTTCATCGACCGTGGTACAGACCGCGCGGGAGACACCGACCTGGATTGTGACGGCGGTATCGGATGCCGGAAGAAAGAAAGCATATGAGGACGCCGATTGTCGTGTTTTAAGTGTCCCGGCAAAAGAGGGAGAACTGGATTTGCAGGCGATGATGCAGCGGCTGGGCGAGGAGAAAGTGGACAGCGTGATGGTCGAGAGCGGCGGGACGCTGGCATGGTCGTTTTTAAAGGCAGGGCTTGTGAACCGGGTGCAGGCGTACATTGCTCCGAAGATTTTCGGAGGGGCAGGCGCCCCGACCCCGGTGAGGGGAACCGGCGTGGATGCGCCGCCGGAGGCATTTCTTCTTAAAAAGCCGGAGGCAGTGTGGCTGGGAGAGGATCTGCTGCTGGAATATGAGGTGTCCGGTCAAGATGCATGAGGCGGTGTTAGAACGGGAAAAAATCGCTGATTTGAAAAGGAGAAAAGATGTTCACAGGAATCATAGAGGAAGTGGGAAGGATCCGTGCGATTGAGCGCCAGGCAGTCTCGGCACGGCTGACGGTTGCTGCGTCTAAGGTGCTCTCGGATGTCCATCTGGGCGACAGCATTGCGGTCAACGGTGTGTGTCTGACGGTCACGTCATTTGGGAGAGATTATTTCTGTGCGGATGTAATGCATGAGACTCTGAACCGTTCGTCCCTGGGGGCACTGGGTGTCAAAAGCCCGGTCAATCTGGAGCGGGCGATGCTGGCGGGCGGACGGTTTGGCGGACATATCGTCTCCGGTCACATCGACGGAACCGGAACCATCCGGGATGTGCGCCGGGACGGAAATGCCGTCTGGTATACGATTCAGGCCTCAGAACCGATTCTGCGGCTGATTGTGGAAAAAGGATCGATCGCGATCGACGGAATCAGCCTGACGGTCGCACGGGTGGATCACGTATCATTTTCCGTTTCTATCATCCCGCATACGCTGCAGGAGACAGCGCTAGCGTTTAAGCGGGCAGGCGATATCGTCAATCTGGAAAATGACTGCATTGGAAAGTATGTGGCGAAGCTGATAGGAGCGGAAGAAGAGGATAAGGCAGGAAAGGGCATGACAAGAGAATTTCTGCAGCGGTATGGATTTTAATAGAGGAGGAGAACAATGAAGCAGTTTGATACAGTTGAAAAGGCTCTGGACGAGCTGAAACAGGGACATTTAATCCTGGTTACGGATGACGAGGATCGCGAAAATGAAGGCGATCTTATCTGCGCGGCAAGTTTTGCCACGACAGAAAATGTCAATTTCATGGCGACGCATGCGAAGGGCTTAATCTGTATGCCGATGAGCGCAGAAATCTGCCGGAAGCTGCAATTCCCACAGATGGTGATGGATAACACGGATAACCATGAGACGGCGTTTACCGTATCGATCGACCATAAAACGACGACCACCGGTATTTCTGCCGAGGAGCGCGGTATTACGGCGCGCGCGTGCGTGGATCCGGACACAAAGCCGGATGATTTCCGCCGCCCGGGACATATGTTTCCGCTGATGGCGAAGAAAAACGGTATTCTGGAGCGCAACGGTCACACAGAGGCGACGGTAGACCTGATGCGGCTTGCAGGGCTGCCGGAATGCGGTCTGTGCTGCGAGATCATGCGCGAGGATGGAACGATGATGCGGTCGGAAGAATTATTTGCGATGGCAGAACAATGGGGTCTGGCGATGATTTCCATTAAACAGCTGCAGGAGTACCGCAAGAGACATGAAAAGCTGGTCGAGTGTGTGGCGGAGACGCGGATGCCGACGAAATACGGCGAATTCCGCGCGTATGGCTACCTGAATCTCTTAAATGGAGAACACCATGTGGCGCTCGTCAAGGGCGATATCGGAGATGGGAAAGATGTACTCTGCCGCGTACATTCGGAGTGCCTGACCGGCGATGCATTTGGTTCCCTGCGGTGCGACTGCGGACAGCAGCTTGCGTCGGCGATGACCCAGATTGAGAAAGAGGGACGAGGCGTTCTCCTCTATATGCGGCAGGAAGGACGCGGCATCGGGCTTTTAAATAAGCTGCGCGCCTACAAGCTGCAGGATGGCGGCATGGACACGCTGGATGCGAACCTGGCGCTGGGATTTAAGGGCGATCTGCGGGAATACTACATTGGGGCACAGATTTTAAAGGATCTGGGAATCAAGACGCTGCGTCTTCTGACCAATAACCCGGATAAGGTATATCAGCTTTCGGATTTTGGCATGGAAATCAAGGAGCGCGTGCCGATTCAGATGGAGGCGACGCCGTATGATGGATTTTACCTGAAAACGAAGCAGGAGCGGATGGGACATATTTTGAATTTTAAATAGAAAAAGTGACAGGCGAAAATAGATCGTCGGAAAGGATGGTACTTATGCGTACATTTGAAGGAAACGTAGTAGCGGAAAATAATATGAGGATCGGAATTGTGGCGGCACGATTCAATGAGTTTATCACCTCGAAACTGGTCGCAGGCGCGCAGGATGCGCTGCGCCGTCACAATGTCTCGGAGGAGGACGTAGATGTTGCGTGGGTTCCAGGTGCTTTTGAGATTCCGCTGATTGCGTCGGAGATGGCGAAGTGCGGAAAGTATGATGCGGTGATCTGCGTGGGTGCAGTTATCCGTGGAAGCACAAGCCATTATGATTATGTGTGCAGCGAGGTTTCGAAAGGAATCGCACAGGTTTCTCTGGCAAGCAGCGTGCCGGTTATGTTCGGTGTGCTGACGACGGATACGATCGAGCAGGCGATCGAGAGAGCGGGAACAAAGAGCGGAAATAAGGGATTTGACTGCGCGATGGGAGCAATCGAGATGGTGAATTTGCTGCGGGAGATCCGGAAGTAAAAATAATCAGGTAATCGGGCATCGAAAAAGCCAGGACTGCGGAATGCTGCAGCCCTGGTTTTTTTGTCTTAGGAAAATTCGTCCATGCGCCAGGTTTTGGTGTTACTCTGTTTTCAACAGCCCCTGTTCCGTATAATATTTCTCCGCTCCCGGATGCAGCGGAATAGGAAGCTGGCTGCATATATATTCCGGATCAGATAAGTTACTTAAGGATGGGTGGGTGCTGATCAGTTCTTCACGGGATTCGTCGAGAATCTTGGTGATGGTGTAGACCAGCTGTTCGTCCATGGATGCGTCCACGCAGAGAAGGCATTTGATTCCGAAGGTTTTCAGTGTCTCGGTTTGTCCCGGATAGGTACCGGCTGGGACGGTGGCGCGGACGTAGAAGGGGCTGGCTGCAAGAATTTTTTGCAGTTCTTCGTCAGTGTACTCCAGCAGGCGGCAGGGCGTCTGGCTGGCCAGATCGGTCAGGCTGTGGACCGGGATTCCGGCGAAGCTGTGGACGGCGTCGAGTTTACCGTTTAAGACAGAGTCCACGCTGGCGGAGAAGCTGTAGTTTTCAAGGGCAGTGTTGGCAATATTGAGCCCGGCTGCCTTGAGAGCGGTGCGGGCGGAAAGCTCCGTGGTGGATCCTTCTGGTCCGACGGCAATGTGGTGTCCGGCGAGTTCATGAACGTAGGAGATATGCTCGGATTCCGGCACCATCCAGGTGGACAGGCTTGAATAGACGGCCCCGATCGCCCGCAGGGATTCGACCGGATGACCGGAAAATTCGTCCGTTCCCTGATAGGCGGAAAATGCCACATCGCCGCTGACCAGTCCCATATCAAATTGTCCGTTTTTGATATTTTCCACGTTCGTGTAGGAACCGTTGGAGGCGCTTAAATTGACCTTGAGCTGTTCATCGTGTTCGCTTAAAACAGAGGCGATGGCACTGCCAACCGGGTACATGGTTCCGCCGCTGTCGGCAGTTCCAATGGTCAGAACGTGCAGTTCTTCGTCTGCTTCATTGGGATGGTCGTTGACCCGCGCATCTGCGGAGGTGCTGCCGGAACAGCCGGAAAGTCCGAGCAGGAAGGTAAGAAGCATCATTGGTGTCAATTTTACTAGTTTTTTTATTTTCATAGATCTCACCTTTTCGTAGTTTATCAGTATTTAAAAAAACGCAGCGGTTCTGTCGAATGCTGCCTTAGCGATTAAAAGAATATTAAAACTCTGTAAAAAGTATAACATAAAAAACAGTGATAAGACAAGACCAAGATAGAAGATAGATAGATAGAAAATTTCTATGAAAAAAAGAGCGTCCGGTTTATGTGGGGGAACCGGACGCTCTTCTTTCAGGTTACATTTTCAATTGAGCCTTAGGTATGTTGTTATATAAAAGATGTCTTATATGAAGTGTTCCTATCTCGTCTCAGTGATTATTTTGTAATCAGGCTGGAGAAGATGGAAAGGAAAATCGGGTTGTAAATATCGTCGATGATAACTGCGAAGGACGGATACAGAACCCAAGCAACGGTGTGCCATCCATACTGATCCATAACGGCTTTCTCGTTTGCTACTGCGTTCGGACCTGAACCACAGCCCCATCCACAGTTACCAGCTGCCATAACAGCTGCACCGTAATCGCGTCCAAATAAGTTGAAGGATACGAAGATTGCAAAGAGTGCCATCAGGATAGCCTGTGCAAGGAGGATGATACCCATCTGACCAGCTACCGGAGCCAGCTTTGTGATATCGATGGTCATCAGAACCAGTGCCAGGTAGAGTTCCAGGAACATATGCTCGATAGCGTCGATCTCCGGAACCGGGAATTCGATACCAGCTGCATCCATGATGTTTCTTGCGATAGCACCTGCGAACAGACAGCCGATGAATTTCGGCATCTCGATCATCGGGATGTTGTCTAACAGGCAGTAGATCGGCATACCAAGTGCTGCTACAAGCAGAGACAGGGCGAATGCCTTGATCATACGGGTGTTGTTAAGAACAGCTGCTGAACCAGATTTTGAGGATTCCGGTCTGTCGTTCGGGTCAGATTTCAGACCGTGACGGGAAATCAGGAAAGCTGCAACCGGACCACCGATTAAGGAACCCATGATGTTGCCCATAGTACCGGCTGCTACACCGACTGTGGTTGCATCCGGAGCACCCATGTTCTCGAAGATAGGACCAAATGCAGAAGCAGTACCAACACCGCCGGACATAGCTGAGGAAGAACACTGCAGAGCCAGAAGCGGATGAAGACCGATGGCGCTGCCTACCAGGTAACCAACGACATCCTGTAAGGTAATCAGGACACAGGCCGCAACTGCGATTGCGATACAAAGCTTTCCGCCTGCATGCTTTAACATCTTGTAGCTGAAGCCGAAACCTACGCACAGGAAGAATAAGTTCTGGCATAAGTCTTTTACGATTTTTGCATCAAAGGAAAAACCGATGATTCCGGAACCCTTGATGATAGATACAACAACAGAAAAGATGATACCGGAGATAACCGGAGCCGGTATAGCATATTTTCTGAGCAGGGCGCTGTGAGCGACAATCGCGCGTCCTAAGAAGATAACGATGGCTGCGAAACCAAGTGTGGTCAGATACTCGAACTGGAATGTTGCGATGGCACCGTCGGCTGCCGGTGTGTAAGTTCCAAAGTATCCCATAATGTGTTCTAACATAGAACTTCCCTCCATTCTTGTTTAAGAATTTGTTTATTTCTTTTATAAACAGTTTATAAGATTGAAAAAGGGAAGTCAATTTATGTAATTTTAAATACAGTTTTGTAAGTATTGTAAATAAAAATGACTATAAAAAAGCGACTGCAGTATAGATTTGGCTCTATGGTGAATCTGTACTGCTGCAGCCGCGAAAAGGCAGGAAAAACCTGTATATTGCTGGAAAACGAAGATGTTCCTATTTTCCGGAATATCTATATTTAATAGAAGGGCGTCCACCGGTCTGGTAATCGATCATGCTGACCAGTTCGTTGGTTTCAACTAAGTAATTTAAGTACCGCCGGACTGTAATACGGGACAAATGAACCTGTTCCGAAATCTGTTCGCTGGACCAGACCTCCTCCGGATGTTCGGATAGGAAGAGGCGGATCAGTCCAAGGGTGCGTTCATTTAAGCCCTTTGTCAGCGGAGCGCTCTGGGAGGAGACATCCGGGACGGAGAAGAGGCGGTCGATCTCCGCCTGTCCCAGGTCAGAAGCGGACGTCGATGTTTTCAATTCCTCCTGACGTTTCGCAAATCGTTCCAGTGCGGCTTTGAAACGGTCATATTCAAATGGTTTGACGAGATAATCGGTGACGCCGCGGGAAATAAGCCGGCGGACGGTTTCTGCGTCGTTGGCAGAGGTTACCATGATGATCGCAGGGGTCATACCAGCCGCGTGGAGCTGGTCGATAAATTCGTCGCCGTTCATCTGAGGCGTGTAGTAGTCGAGAATAATCAGGTCAACCGTGCAGTTTTGCAGATACTGCAGGGCAAGGATGCCGTTTTTGAAAGTTGCCTCCACGTGAAAAGAGGAGGTCAGCTCGACATACTGTTTATTGATGGATGCAACCATCGGATCATCTTCTATAATAATGACTTTATACATTAGATTCTGTCTCCTTTCGGGTAAATGTCAGGGTGAAACAGGTGCCCTCGCCAGGCTCTGTGTCGATATCGATGGTTCCTCCGTACTCCTCCATCAGCTCATGAACCAGGAAAAGCCCGGTTCCGCGGTTTTCGCCCTTGGAGGAAACACCTTTTTCGAAAATATGATCGAGCAGCTCCGGCTGTATGCCGCGCCCGGTGTCCTCGCAGGTGATGATGTTGACGTCTGGGCGGCAGTAGATGCCGATGTGGATCTCGCGCGGGCTTTCAGATGCGTGAATGACATCCGGACTGGCGGTGTGATCGTGGCTTAGCTCTTCAATGGCATTTTCCATCAGATTGCCGAGAATGGTGACAAATCCTTCCACCGGGATCAGCAGATCATGGTCGCGGCAGGTGCTGTCGGTGCTGACCTGCAGGCGGATGCCAAGCTCAGCAGCGTGCATCATTTTCCCGATCACAAGTGCACAGATCTTTGGAACGCGGATGCAGTTGGCTGTCTCACGGACGGACTGGCTGGAGACAAGGCTGCTGTTGGTGATAAAATTCATCGCCTGCTGAATCTCCCCGGTCTGTAGGTAGCCGAGAATGATGTGCAGCTTATTTAAAAATTCATGGTTGAACGCGCGCAGCGTGTCCAACATATTGTGGGCGCCGGAAAGCTCGTCGGAGAGACGCAGGAGGTCGGTGCGGTCAAATAAAACGATCAGGACACCCCGGTGCGCCTGTTTGCCGCGTCCATGGATCGGCACCTCCTTGACGATGAGCTGGCGTCCGGCGAAGCTGATGCTCTCGTGCGTTACACTTTCTCCGGTTTTTATGACCTGATCGAAAGCGGTCTGTGGAAACAATTCCTGAATCGTTAAGTGGGTGAGCGGAGGTTCGTTTGCAGGACGACCGAGTATCGTGGAAGCTTTCTGGTTGGCAAAGAGAATTCTGCCGTCCAGATCGGTTGCGGCAAGTCCCTCGTCGATCATATTCATGACCTCATCCTGGCGGGTATAGATATTGACGAGTTCTTCCGGGTCATATCCCAACAGGGAGTCGCGCAGCAGGGAGAACATTGTGTGCGTCAGGGAAATGCTGACGATCATCATGATCAGGAATATAATTATATAAAAGAACAGCAGACTGCGGTGTTGGGCGGACAGGGTAGCGGTGAACAGGGAAACCATCACAAAACCGATGATCTCTCCGCCGCTGTTTTTTACTGCGTGAAAGGCGCGCCGCTGCATGCCGTGCGTGCCGTAGCCGGTTGTGATATATGGATCGCTTCCTGACAGAATAGCGTCCTCGTCACCTGCCACGTAGGAATCGCCGGTTTTCAGACGGTTCGTGTGGTAAAAGCGCAGTCCGTTTTTATCACTGATGAGGATGACATTGATATCTGCTATATTCAAAGAAAGAGAATCCAGGTCGCGGGTCACAGTGGAATCAGGATAGCCGTTTTCCAGCATGGCGGCGACATCCGGAATTGCAGCAATATAAGAAGCAGTACCGCTGATCAGCTTGTCCATATCCTTTCGCTGTCTGGAAATATCAAAAAACAGAGTAAAACCAAGTGAGATGAGCACCAGGGTAGCGGAAAGGAGCAGAAAGGATCGGTACAGATTCTGTTCCAGCGCTGATTTTCCTTCCTTTATCTTCATATATAAAACCTCCGGAATTTATTTGATGTAGGAAATGAGTTGATCCGGTCTGCAAAATGTGTAAACCAAAACGATGATTAAAATTATTATAGTAAAAAAAGAAATGATCTGCAAGAAAGTGTGAAAGTTTACAAGGCGCTGGATGGCGAATTGCAAAGTGGCCGGGTTATTGTTCACGGATGGGCACTTTTGGAACCGAAAGTGCCGTAAGAAAACGTGGTGGCAGCAGGAATTTGCCGTATTCAAATGCGAAGCCACGGAAAAAGGTTGAAAAACAAGAAGAGATCGATTAAAATGAAAATAGTTCGAATTAGAGTATTTGGTTAAAAAATTATGCAAAATTAAGGCTGTCAGCACAAAATTCCATTTAAGGTATGACAATCCGTCGAAGTTGTGCGCAGCAAGAGAGAAAATACTGAATATTTGCTGTAAAATTTACAAAAAACCACTTGCTATTTTAGGAAAAGTTGGGTACAATACAAGCAGGGTTGATTAATATTTAACAATCATGAAGATGAATTTCTAGGAGGAATGAGATCATGGCAGTAAAAGTTGCAATTAATGGTTTTGGTCGTATTGGTCGTCTGGCTTTCAGACAGATGTTTGGCGCTGAGGGTTACGAAGTCGTAGCTATCAACGATCTGACAAATCCGAAAATGTTAGCTCACCTGTTAAAGTATGATTCTGCTCAGGGCAGATACGATGGACATACGGTAGAGGCTGGCGAAGATTATATTGTAGTAGATGGCAAGAAGATTACTATCTACGCAAAGGCAAACGCTGCTGAACTTCCGTGGGGCGAGATTGGTGTAGACGTAGTTCTGGAGTGTACCGGATTCTATACATCCAAGGCAAAAGCACAGGCACATATCGATGCAGGCGCTAAGAAAGTCGTTATCTCCGCACCGGCAGGCAATGACCTTCCGACTATCGTATACAATGTAAACCACAAGACACTGAAACCAGAAGATAAGATTATCTCCGCAGCATCCTGTACAACTAACTGCCTGGCTCCGATGGCTAAGGCATTAAACGATTATGCTCCGATTCAGTCCGGTATCATGTCCACCATCCACGCTTACACAGGCGATCAGATGATTCTGGACGGACCACACAGAAAAGGTGATTTAAGAAGAGCAAGAGCCGGCGCAGCTAACATCGTTCCTAACTCCACCGGTGCTGCTAAGGCTATCGGCCTGGTTATTCCAGAGCTGAACGGCAAGTTAATCGGTTCCGCACAGCGTGTACCTGTACCAACCGGTTCCACCACCATCTTAACAGCTGTTGTTAAGAAGGCCGGCGTTACAAAGGAAGACATCAACGCAGCTATGAAGGCAGCTGCCAGCGAGTCCTTTGGATACAACGAAGATGCCATCGTATCTTCCGACATTATCGGTATGAGATTTGGTTCTCTGTTCGACGCAACACAGACCATGGTAGCCCAGATTGCTGATGATCTGTACGAAGTACAGGTTGTTTCATGGTATGACAATGAGAACTCCTACACAAGCCAGATGGTAAGGACAATCAAGTACTTTGCTGAGTTAGGCTAATTGTGACAACAGGACAGTAATTTTTAAGTAGACTCATGAAGGGTCCGGTCGTTTGGGCCGGGCCCTTTGTTCGCCAAATGTATCAATGACTCTGAAAGGGGAAAGACATATGTTAAACAAGAAAACAGTTGATGATTTAAAAGATTTACAGGGCAAAAAAGTACTGGTACGCTGCGATTTCAACGTTCCGTTAAAGGAAGGCGTTATCCAGAACTATAACCGTATTGACGGAGCCATCCCAACCATAAAGAAGCTTCTTGACCAGGGCGCTAAGGTTATCCTGTGCTCCCATTTAGGCAAGCCAAAGGGCGAGCCCGTTCCGGAGATGAGCCTTGCTCCTGTTGCTCCTGCTCTGAGCGAAAGACTGGGCGTAGAGGTTAAGTTTGTGGACGATCCAAAGGTAACAGGACCTGAGACCCGGAAGGTAGCCGCTGAGTTAAAGGACGGAGAGGTACTGCTCCTTCAGAATACCCGTTACAGGGGTGAGGAGACCAAATTCAAAGACGGCGATGCTGCAAGCGAAGCTTATGCAAAAGAACTGGCTGATCTGTGCGACGGCATTTTCGTAAATGATGCATTCGGTACTGCCCACAGGGCCCACTGCTCCAATGTAGGTGTTACCAGATTTACCAAGGAGAACGTGGTAGGCTACCTGATGGAGAAGGAAATCAAGTTCTTAGGGCAGGCAGTTGAGAATCCGGTTCGTCCATTCGTGGCCATCCTGGGCGGCGCCAAGGTTTCCGACAAGATTAATGTAATCAACAACCTGTTAGACAAGGTTGACACCCTGATTATCGGCGGCGGTATGGCTTATACCTTTGCAAAGGCACAGGGCCAGGAAATCGGCAACTCCTTATGCGAGGCAGATAAGCTGGATTACGCTCTGGAGATGATTAAGAAGGCAGAGGAGAAGGGCGTTAAGCTGCTGCTTCCGGTTGACCATGTAGAGGGTAAGGAATTTTCCAATGACACAGAGCATAAGGTAGTGGATGTGATTGATGCCGGCTGGTCAGGATTTGATATCGGACCTAAGACAATTGCTCTTTACAAGGATGCCTTAAAGGGCGCCAAGACCGTTGTATGGAACGGACCCATGGGCGTATTCGAATTCTCCAACTTTGCAGAAGGTACACTGGAAATCTGCCGTGCGGTTGCTGAACTGACAGATGCAACCACTGTCATCGGCGGCGGCGATTCCGTGAATGCTGTTAAGAGACTGGGCTTTGCCGATAAGATGACACACATTTCCACTGGCGGCGGCGCTTCCCTGGAATTCTTAGAGGGCAAGGAACTTCCGGGTGTGGCTGCAGCTGACAACAAGGACTGATCGCGTCCGTTCAAAGAGAGGGGATTTGATATGGCAAGAAAGAAAATTATCGCAGGCAACTGGAAAATGAACATGACTCCCACCGAGGCCGTGGCCCTGGTAAACGAGTTAAAGCCCTTAGTGGCCAATGACGAGGTGGACGTGGTGTTCTGCGT
>OLRX01000544.1_pt1 | contig 33447 bp, 26 predicted proteins | sample 1672991 | NCBI WGS metagenome assembly OLRX01 (sample SAMEA3136744, study PRJEB25190) | human gut metagenome | biome: human gut; feature: human-associated habitat; material: faeces | place: Austria | collected 2013
TCAAATGCTTTTGCCGCCTCTTCTTCCATTGCTTTTTTATCAATGACTATTCCTTTACGGATAGGTCTTCCCAGGAATAAGTTTTCTGCTGCTGACAGTTCCTTCACATTGTTAAATTCCTGATAAATAATTGCAATACCATTTTCCGATGCCAACTGTGGTGTCATGCTAGAAAACTCTTTGCCATTTACTATAATCTTTCCAGAAGTTGGAATAACCGCTCCAGAGCAACACTTAATCAATGTAGATTTTCCAGCTCCATTTTCTCCAATCAGAGCCAGAATCTCGCCTGGCTTTAATTCCAACGTAACGTCCTTCAACGCTACAACACCCGGGTATTCTTTTCTTATATGCTGTAACTGTAATACATATTCTTCGCTCATGTTCATCCCCCGTGATTCTACTAATTAACAGAGGCGGCGTAATGCCGCCTCCTTTTTAATCTGTTTCAGTTTTATGACTGTTTTACATTCCTTTTAAGATCTCATCAATGTTATCTGTTGTGATAGGTTTGATTGTTCTGTAAACGTTGTGATCATCACCCTCAAATTTCTCACCGCTTAAGATTCTTTCATACATTTTCATACAAGCTTTTGCTGTATCTTCGTTAGATCCTTCAAATCCAACGATAGATCTTACTGCTTCATTTCCAGCTTTCAGGGAATTCAGCTGCTGCTCTGTAACGTCTGTTGTAATAACACCTACGTTCTCTGGAATTTTTCCTTTTCCGTATTTCTGAAGAAGAGCTTCATTCGAACCGATCATAGCACCAGCTCCGACTCCAACGAATACATTAGCATCTGGATGTGCAGAAAGTACAGACTCTACGTTGCTCTGTGCTTCCGGTGCTTCCAGACCATCAACTTCTGCGATCACTTCATAATTGTCTTTGCAATTTTCTTTCAGACCTTCTTTGATACCATCAGCTCTTTCTTTCAGAACCTTTGTTGAAGGATATCCGATAACTGTAACCTGTGCTTTATCATCTGCTGTAAATTTATCGTTGATAAATTCAGCTGCTGTTTTACCAATCTCTTTACCAAGCTCTGTATTGTCCAGTACCCAGTTAGCCGTTGTGTTTTCCATCGGGTCATCCCAGCACATTACTTTAATATCAGCATCAAGAGCTTCTTTACAGATGTTCTCTACCGCTTTTGCATCAGAAGGGTGAACCATGATCAGGTCACATCCCGATGTAATGAAGTTCTCGATCTGGCTAACCTGTGTAGCAGAGTTGTCTTCACAGTCGATCAATGTGTAATCCCAGCCTTTGTCCTTTAACTGTTCTTCGAGTTTTCCCATAACTCCTGCCCAGTACGCATTGCTTAATGACTGAATTGTAATTCCGACTTTGTACTTTTTGTCTTTGGAATCTCCGCTTTCTGACTTGCTGTCTGATCCTCCGTCTTTGCTTCCGCATCCAACTGCCATAGCTGCTACCATCGTTACGCACAGTAAGATACTTACGATTTTCTTTTTCATAGATTGTCCTCCTTGAAATTAATAATTTTATTCGTATAGCCGTTGCTATTAGCTATCTTAGAATGATATAACCGGTCAATTTAGAAGCATGTAAATGCTCCATCTACGATGATATCTGATCCGGTTGTAAATGTACTTGTGTCTCCTGCAAGATATACCAGAATTGACTGTAATTCTTCCGGTTTTCCAAGGCGTCCCATAGGAGCCATTGCATTCCACTGCCCAATCAGTGGTTTCAGATCATCTCTTGACATGATCAGATCTGTTCCAATGTATCCCGGGCTTATGCAGTTGACTCTGACACCTTTCTTTGCCCATTCTACAGCAAGTGATTTTGTCAGAAGACTTACTCCTGCTTTTGACGCATTGTATCCACACTGTGGCTGCGGAACATTTACAATATGTCCTGACATAGAAGCTGTATTAATGATGGAACCATAACCCTGTTTTAACATTACTCTTCCTGCTGCTGTTGCACAAAGGAAAACGCCTGTCAGATTGATATCAATTACTTTCTGCCACTGAGCAAGTGTCATCTCCTCAGCTGGTGCATTTACTGCGATTCCGGCATTGTTATAACATGCATCAAGTTTTCCATATGTATCAACCACTTTAGCTACCATTGCTTCAACCTGATCCTGCTTTGTAACATCACATTCAATTGCGATTGTCTTAGAACCTGTCTTTTCTGCAATCTCATCTGCTACTTTCTGAGCCCCTTCAAGATTAATATCTACGATTGCTACATCTGCCCCTGCTTCTGCAAATGCCATGGCTGCACATTTTCCGATTCCGCTCGCAGCCCCTGTTACGTAAATTGCTTTCCCGTCAAGTCTCATGTTCTCAATAATTCCCATGTTGCCCTCCTCCCGGTTGTTAGCCGTGTCTGTTGGTTTTGATTCCGCATAACTCTTTTGTAAATCACTTTTACAAAATCGCTTTGCATATCTTTGTTGGTATTATTATAATACTTGTTCTTTTATTTGTGCAATATGCAATATCAACTAAATTTTGTATGTGTATTTTGTATAGTTTTAATAATGTTATTTATTTAACATTTGTCTATATTGTCTGTATATAGTTTTCTATTAATTTAATCGCAGCTCCAAGTGCAGATGCCTCCGCCCTGTAATCACAAGCTCTTACATAATTTCCATCATGACCAAACAAGTTCTTTTCCGCCACCATCTGACGTAATCTTGGTACATATGGTCCAATCAGATTACCTACATATCCACCCAGGACCACTTCACAATCAAAGCACATCCTGAGATTATCCACTGCTATTGCTAAATTATCCAGATATTCATCCCATATCTTTTCATACTCTGCATTTCCCTCTTCAAGCTTTTCAAAAAATATCTCCAATTTTCCTTCTGTAAGATCTGCAAGCCGGAGTGCCGAACAATACGCATCCAAACATCCTTTTTTTCCACAATAGCAGGTTCTTCCGCCCGGATGGATTACCATATGCCCAAATTCCGCACTCCGCCAGTTATCTCCCCGATACATATCAACAGCCTCAAGTTCATTTCCTGCCGTCATGATTACATTGCTGTTTTCAAACAGCACCGCACCACCAACAGTATTACTCAGCATAAGATATACCATATTACCACAATTCACATGCTCAGCACTTTCTGCAATCGCTGCACAATTCGCATCATTAAGAAGAACTGCCGGGTATTTAAAATGTTCTTTCCATTCACTGCAGGATACATTATAAATATCCAGTGCGTTGGAATATGTAATAAGCTGTTCTTTCTTATCTATAATACAAGGCATCGATATTCCGATTCCCAATATCTTATCTTCCGGTATTGCATTTTCTTCTATAAATCGTCTGGTAAATACAGCAAGTGCATCCAGATATTCATTCGTATATTCAAAACTCTTTCTGATCCTTACATGTTTTAATGCCTTTTCTGACAAGTCTGTATACGTAATACTTATATGGTTTGCCGTCAGATCAATTCCGACTGCGTATTTTATATCTTTTACCGCAGCAATTGCTTTTGCCTTTCTTCCTCCCGTTGATTTTAACTCCCCGGCTTCCTTTAGCACACCTTCTTCTTTCAGTTCATTCACAATTGTAAGAACCGTCGGTCCACTGATATCTAATGCAGCAGAAATCTCCGGCATACTCGTCTCTGCCTGTCCGTTCACATATCTGAATACACGGTTTCTATTCTGTCTTTTCACTTCTACGCTGTTCGTGCTTCTTTTCATAATTTCTGCCCTCTACTTTATTAAGTATTTTATTTAAGTGTTTTCGTAACATCTATATTATATCATGTTACAAAAAAGAATACAAATATTTTTCACAATTTTTTTCATTTACTTTGCGCATTTTTGTACCATTTGTATATACAGTTTTAAAATTATAATTATCTACTACAAAAAACAGATGACACAGTTTCTGTGAGCATAACCTCTTTCTTTTCTGTATCACCTGTTTGTATTTTTATTCATTCTTTATATATAAGATATCCGCCACCGAACAACTTCCATATTCTGTCTCTATCACAGTGCATGGCCATGCTTTCGTTCTGGTAAATATCTCGACACCATTATCCGCAAGGAATGTAGTGTCCTCGCACTTTGTCCCTGCAATTGTTGGATTCCATGCATATGCCTGATTCTTCTTAATTACACCTTTCGTCTCTGGTGTTACTGTAAATTCCCTACAGCCATATCCGGTCGGTCCGCCCTGATGGTGCATCTTCCATTCCTTCGAACATCCTTCTTTTGCATATAATTCCTGTGCTTTCCGAAAATACGCTTGATAACTCATACCGTCTTTCATCACTTCCCACCAATACACAGTCCGGACTGATTCCCCTTGCGATGCATCCTGTTCTGATCTTATCTGCAATTTCTTGCTCTGTCTGTCCAGGTCTTGCATTCATGGCTACACCTTCTACGATTCCGGCGCATTCCTGCCCGATCTTCCGGTAACGCTTCAGTTCTTTTTCACTTAACTGCATACGGACATCGATAAGCTCTGACTGTACATTATCCGTACCCGCAATTCCAGTATCGGATGCAAATGTCCGGTCTCCTATATAATCTTTCAGATGTGCTTCAAAAGATTCATACCATGGGATCAGCATTCCTTTTGCTCTCAGCGCATTCTGCTCCGTTTCCATACGTGGACAGTCACTGCTGTCTGCTGCTACTGTAACCGATCCGTCTTTTTCGATGAGCAGATGTGCCACTCCGACTTCTGTGTTCGTCACTACAGCATTTGCATTTTCTTCTGTGATCCATTTGAAATTATCCCGTCTTCCTAAGATCACTCCGTCATATTCCGAAGTCTGAAGCCAGGATAATAATTTATCTAGATTCTTCATTAATCTTCTATCTCCATATTAACACATACTTTACCTGTTTTTCCGGTTGCAAATACGCGGTATGCTTCTTCCGTCCGGCTAAGCGGATATCTGTGTGTAATGATCTGGCTTGGATGGATCTTCTTGCGGTCCAGAAATTCGACCAGACGCTCCATATTACCTACGGATGTTACCCATGATCCATGTAATGTCAGGTTCTTATGTAACAGAAGCGGACTTGGCTCGAATGTTACGGTTCCCTGCTCGCCAAGGAATACCACATTGCCCCACATTCTTGCAGCTTCCAGACATCTGTGACGGCCGATGCTGCTTCCGGAACAGTCCACTGCTACTTCTACACCTTTTCCGTCTGTATACTCCATTACTTTCTGTACAACGTCATCATCACCTAAGAGTACCTGATCTGCCCCGATCTTCTTTGCCATCTCCAGACGTTCTTCTGAGATATCTACACCGATCGTCTCTGCACCCATGGCTTTCGCAAGGATCAGTGCCGCCTGTCCGACAGGTCCCAGCCCCATAACCAGTACGCGGTCTCTTCCGGATACATTAGCCCTTAATAATCCCTGGTAAGCAGTTCCGAATCCACATGCGATCATGGCTCCGTCTTCATATGTCAGGAAATCCGGCAGATGAATACAGGTAGATACATCTGCTACCATATATTCCGCAAGTGCACCGTCTCTCTGCCATCCGTAAGCACGTCTCTCCGGATTCTGGCAGTTAATGAAGAAGCCTTTCTTACACTCGTCACAGTATCCGCATCCCTGAATGTGATATACAACCACACGGTCTCCTTCTTTAAAGTCCAACACGTCTTCTCCAACCTGTACAACCTGTCCGCTCGGCTCATGACCTGCAATCACATCGTCATATCTTGCTCCACCTGTCTTATCTGTATGTTCATAATAAATATATTTCAGATCACTTCCGCAAAGACTGGCTGCCTTCATCTTCAGAAGTACCTGTCCCGGTCCGGGTACCGGCACCGGCTGCTCTACCTTCTGTACTTTTGCTCCTCCCGGAAGTTTCATACCGATCATCTTTTTTGGAATTTCGTATTTCATGTTGTATCCCTCCTGAATATTTTTATGATTTTTCTGCTATTAATCTTTCTGGTGTATTCTTTTTGTCATCCTCATCTTACCCCTTTTTCACATTCCATAACATAAACAATCTGACGAATTAATGGACTATATTACTGCTTCTGGATATAGTCACCGTTCCGATATTCTTTTGGTGATACTCCCATTACTTTCTTGAATATTCTGGAAAAATAATAGGGATCATCATATCCCAGTTTTTGACTAATCTCCACAATATACAGATCTGTAGACTTTAAAAGCTTACACGCCTCCTGCATCTTCAGGTTGATAAAAAAATCAATCGGCGCCCTGCCGGTATATTTCTTAAATGATGCATTGATATAGCTTTTCGAAAGTTCCAGTTCCTCTTCCAGATCCTCTAATTTCAGATTCCGATCCAGATGACGGTACATATAACGTACGATTGTTGTAATATGCCGGTTCTGCCGGCTTGCCTCATCTGCTTTTTCGCGAAAATATATCTCGGACAGGATCAGTGACAACACCTGGGAAATGTAGATAAAGTTTCCAAGTGTATAGTTGCGCTCCAATACACGGAACAACACACCAAATAATGTTATGATCCTATTCTCCGCATGTATGGAATTCATCTGAATGATCTGGTATTCTTCCAATGGATAATAGCCTGTATTTTCGCCCTTGAAGTGTACCCAGAAGATACTCCACGGATTCTTCTCACTGGCATAATATTTATGCTTCTGGTTTCTTGGTATACAGAACACTTCCTGAGGGTGAAGATGATACTTTTTATTTCCGATATGGATATAGCCTTCCCCTTCTGTACAATATAAGAGGATATATTCTTCTGTTCCTTCCTCCCGTTCCCGGTAATGATGATACGCCTTCGGGAAGAATCCGATATCTGTCAGGTACATCGCTTTTACCAGCGGATGTTTCAGGTATTCTTTGAATGATTCTGTTGGAATTATGAAATATTGTTCATCTTTGAATCCGTCTCTTTTCTGGCTTTCCTGTATGTATGCTTCATCCTTTTCTCTTTCCATCTTCGTTTGTCCCCTTGCCTTTTATGAATTTCTTATTACTCTTTTCATGGTTCTTTTTCATTATATTCAGCATAGCAATTTTGTGGAATATTGTCCATCTTTTTATGAAATATGATATTCTGCCAATACTATTTTCATGCTATCGTAAAAGCATACACAAAAGCATTGCTATAAATATTCGCAGCTTTGAGATGGGAAAATCATCATCACATATTTATTATTTTCAAAGGAGAATCTATTATGAGTAATAACGTACACGTATGGGAAGAAAATGTAACCATCCCGACCTATAAAGTCTATCCACCGGAAAAGGGGCCTCTCTTTATCGAGAACCGTGCCTATCAGGGAAGTTCCGGCAAGGTCTACCCGCTTCCGGTAACCGAAAAAATCTCTGATAAAAAAGAAGATGTAAGCTACCACGCTATCTATTTGGAGAATGATTATCTGAAGGTTATGGTTCTTCCGGAACTCGGCGGACGTATCCAGAGAGCTTATGATAAGACAAACGGTTATGACTTTGTCTACTATAACCATGTGATCAAACCGGCACTCGTTGGCTTAACCGGTCCTTGGATCTCAGGCGGTATCGAATTCAACTGGCCACAGCATCACAGGCCAAGTACTTACAGTCCGGTGGATTATTACTATAAGGAACGAGAGGACGGCTCTGCTACCGTATATGTCAGTGAGATTGACAAGATGTACGGTACAAAGGGTATGGGGGCATTCACTCTCTATCCTGACAAGGCTTATATCGAGATCAAGGGACAGCTTTTTAACAACACCGATATTCCTCAGACCTTCCTCTGGTGGGCAAATCCGGCTGTTCCGGTCAATGACAATACTTACTCTGTATTCCCGCCGGATGTATATGCAGTTATGGACCATGGAAAACGTGCCGTATCTACATTCCCGATCGCAACCGGAGAATATTACAAATACGACTACTCTGCAGGCGTTGACATTTCCATGTATAAGAATATCAAGGTGCCGACTTCTTACATGGCTGCGCATTCTGACTTTGATTTTATAGGTAACTACGATGAAGGAAGAAAAGCCGGACTGCTGCACGTTGCCGACCATCACATCTCTCCTGGCAAGAAGCAGTGGACATGGGGCAACGCGGACTTTGGCCGTACATGGGACCGCAACCTTACTGATGAGGATGGACCATATATCGAACTGATGACTGGAGTATTCGCAGACAATCAGCCGGATTTCACATGGTTAAAGCCTTACGAAGAAAAGACATTTACCCAGTATTTTATGCCATATAAAAATGTTGGACGTGTGAAGAATGCTACGAAGGATGCCATGGTGAACTTTACAATTGAAGATTCTACAGCTACACTGCTTTTGTATACTTCCGGTTCTTATAACGGACTCACCTTATCTGTAGAAAAAGAGGGTAATGTACTTTACAGCAAGACCATTGACATTTCTCCTCTGCAGGCATTTGAAGATACTTTTACGACTGATACCAGTTCCACCGCAGGCTGCACAGTAAAAGTGACTGCTACAGATGGACATACACTTGTTACTTATACCGGACTGGAAGAAAAACTGGAGCCAATCCCGGATCCTGCTGTTCCTCTCGGCACACCGGCTGAATTGAAATCTACAGAAGAATTATTCTTAGGTGCACAGCATCTGGAGCAGTACCGTCATGCAACATATGAACCTGCTGATTACTACGAAGAAGGACTCCGCCGTGATCCAAGTGACATCCGTCTGAATAACGGATACGGTATGCTGCTTATGAAGCGCGGTGATTTCGCTGCTGCAAAGAAACATTTTGAAGCGGCCATTGAAAAACAGACCTGGAAGAATCCAAATCCATATAACGGGGAATGCTACTTTAACTTAGGTCTTGCAGAATATTTCTTGGGAAATGAATCTGCTGCCTATGATGCATTCTATAAATCTACATGGAGCCAAGAGACGCAGAGCGCCGGATTCTACTGGCTTGCACTGCTTGCATGCAAAAAACACGAATATGAACAGGCGCTTACATTTGCAGAGCAGTCCATGATCCGCAACTGGCATAACATGAAGGTACGTGCATTAAAAGCTTCTATCCTTCGAAAGCTTGGACGTTGCAACAAAGATTTTCTCACTGAAAGTCTTGCAATCGATCCGTTGTCACTTGACTGCCTGTATGAAAAATCCGTTTCAGAAGATGATCTGAGCGGATGGATCAGCACAATGCGTACCTCTGCACATAACTATCTGGAAGTTGCTTTGGACTATATCAAAGCCGGACTTTATGAAGATGTGGTACGTATCTTGGATGCAACACCGGACAAGTCGCCTATGACCTGGTACTATATGGGTTATGCTTATGAAAAAGATGGTAAAAATGAAGCTGCACTGGATGCTTACCAGAAAGCAGAACATACCAATCCGGATTACTGCTTCCCGAACAAGATAGAAGAGATTCTTATCTTAAATGTTGCTATATCTGCACTTAAAAAAGTACCATATGCACATTATTATCTTGGATGCCTGCTGTATGATAAGAAGCAGTATGACAAAGCTGTAAATGAGTGGAAAGAAAGCATTTCCGAAAATCCGAAGTATGCTATGGCTTATCGTAATCTTGCAATTGCTTATTATAATAAATGCAAAGAACCTGCCAAAGCTCTGGATTATATGAAGCAAGCATTTGAACTGGATTCTTCTTATCCAAGATTTCTTCTCGAATACGACCAGCTGGCTGCTAAGAATAATGTTGCACTGGAAGACCGTCTGGCTCTGCTTGAGAAATATCCGGAGTTAGTCGAAGACAGAGACGTGCTGTATATTGAATATATCACGCTTCTGAACGAGACCGATCAGTACGACAAGGCTCTGGATGCTTTGAAGGGACATACGTTCCATCCATGGGAAGGTGGAGAAGGAAAAGTCAGTGGCCAGTACCGCTATGCGCTGACTCACAAGGCTCTTGGGCTTATGAAAGAGAAGAATTATGAGGAAGCAATTAAGCTTCTTACAGATACATTTACCTATCCGGATAACTTAGGCGAAGGAAAACTTCCGAATGTTCTGGATAATATTGCGGAATATTATATCGGATGCTGCTATGCGGCCCTGAATGCGACCGAAGAAGCTGCCAGATGGTGGGAGAAAGCTTCTGTAGGACTGGATGAGCCATCGGCTGCTCTTTACTATAATGACCAGCCGTCTGATACGATCTTCTATCAGGGTCTTGCGAATGCTGCTCTTGGAAGAACAGAAAAGGCTGCTAAGTGTTATCATCAGCTGAAAGCGTTTGGTGAGAAGCATATCTTTGATGAAGTGTCTTATGATTACTTTGCGGTATCGCTTCCAGAGCTTGAGGTATTCCCTAGTGATATTAAGCTTCGTAATACGATTGATTGTAAGTATCTGATGGCGCTTAGTGCGATCGGACTTGGGGATTATGAGAAGGCCCGTGATGGACTTGATGAGGTGCTTGCGCTTCAGGGGAATCATCAGGGGGCGATAGAGCATGTGAGGTATCTTGAAAAAATTGGCTGTTTAGTACATTAATTTGGGTTGGATTCCCAGTCACGACATGAGAAAGCGCTGGTATCCTATCTGCTGCTAGATGTCATGATGCAGCAGAGACAGGATACCAGCGCTTTCTCATGGATCGAGAGGCCACGATGAACTAGTGTATTAAACACCCACCATCCATCTCCCATACTACATCCGCCAACACACATATATCCTCACTATTATGACTGGTCAGCAGGATTGTCTTTCCTTCTTTTTTCAGATCCATAATCAGGCTCCGGATTTCTTCTACTCCTTTTTTATCCAGTCCATTGAATGGCTCATCGAGTATCAGAAGGTCTGGATTTTCCATGATTGCCTGTGCGATTCCAAGGCGTTGTTTCATACCTAAGGAATATTTGGCTACTGCTTTTTTTGAATCTGGATCCAGGCCTACTCTTGAAATTGTGTTCCTGATCTCTGTATCAGTTATTTTTCCTTGAATCTCCGCCAGCAATTTCAGGTTGCGGAAACCAGACATATTTGGCAGAAATCCTGGTCTTTCTATGATCATTCCCATGGATTCCGGGAAATCTACATCTTTTCCGATTACTTTGTCGTCTATGGTAATTGTTCCTTCGGTTGGTTTTATAAATCCACAGATACATTTGAACAGGACGCTTTTTCCTGATCCGTTATTACCTACTATGGCATGTGTCTTCCCTGCTTCGAAATCACAGGTGATTCCTTTTAGCACTTCTTCCTCACGGAATGTTTTATGAAGATTTCCCACACGAATCTTTATTTTCTTCATTTTTATCCACCTCTTTTCCCAGGTAATACTTTATTCTGTGTCGATATGTCCACCATCAATTGCATTTAAAGTTACCTCATAAGGCAGGCTTTCCTTGTTCACCTGTTCTTTATCTTGCCATGACCTATCCACTTCAAACACCCACATCGGCACCAGCCATACGCTGTTTGGATCTTCATATGCACTGATATTTCCCAGTCTGAGTTTTACATCCCGGATTTCATATGTGAATTTCAGTCCTTCTTTTTTCGTCCGTTTGCCGTCATCTGAAATTTGCATATATAAAATGTGTTGTGCTAATTTTTCTTTTATCTTTTCGAATGGCAACAGCTTTGTATTATCAGCGATTTTTTCTTTTTTCACAGATATATTATTCCACCGGAATTTTTTAACTCCGTTTTTTGTTATTATCATCTGTATGCTTTCTGTACCGAATTTTGGTACATAGACAGTCTCTGGTATTTTTGAACTGTCTCCATAAACATCACTATATGTTGTTTCATATCCTGTCAGATTTCCTTCTGTCCTGAAAAAATATAGAGAATATCCCACTTCTGTCTCGCATTCTCCGTCCAACATTCCCCAGCTTTCCGTTTCTGTACTTCCGGTTGCCCTGACACATTCCTGTATTTTCATTCCTGTAACCGCCAGATCTTTCAGCACCTGTTCTGCTTTTTTCCGTGCCTCATCTTCTGTTATATCAGGCGCATCCGAAATTTTATTCTTTAATTTTTCAACCCAGCTTTTATATTCCGGAGGATCTTCTTCCGAACCGGTCTCAAGCCTTTCTATCGTCTTTTCATCTATATAAGTTCCTTCTTGATATAAAAATCTTGTCACAGATCCAGCCTTCGTATCATAATTAACTGCCCGGATAACCGGATCTATGTTTCTCCCCTTATCTATCCTTACAGATAATCCTATTTTATCTTTTGTATCGTAATAGAAATCACTTTGTCCATCCCATTTATCTCTTTCTGTTTGATATGGAGTCTCCCATTTTGGCGCTACATATTGCAATGTTTCTTTTTTATCCGGTGCCTGAGCAATTATCTTATCCAGCTGTTTGTAACTATTTTGCCAATATGTGGTAGACGCTACAGCTTCCAACTTTGCCCATCTACCCTCAAAATTTTGTATCTTTTCCTGTTCTTTCTTCAGTTCATCCTTACTCATTTTCGGATATCTATAGATTTTATTTCCTTCCGAAAAATAGTTACACAAGCTGCCAAGTTCCTGATTACTCAGCTTTTTCATTTCATATGCATATACCGGTGTATTATATATTTCAGGAATATTCATCTCGTAGTCAGCATGAATCGTAATAAATCCATCACTTTTTTCGATTGTATCTGTCCAATGTTTTGGAATCTCCAGCTTCTTTGGATCCTTTGAAGCCGGAATTATATTTTCGCTAATAGATCCTTTTTTCTTGTCTGTAACTATTTTTTCTTCTGGTGTTTTTACACATGCTGCCAGATTGGTAAGGATAAACGATGTAATACACATTGTAATGATTATTCTTTTATTCATACTTTTCCCTCCCACACTTATGAAAATTGAAACTCATATCTCCCTGCCAGCCAATGAATCACACACAGATTCACTCCACTAAGAACGAATAAAATCAGACAGCTTTGCCATATTCGCGGAAGATAATCATATCCGAAATTATGCATATAATAAGTGACATGATTCAGAGGCGACAACCAGCCGCATAAAACATTGTTTTTGTATTGTACGGTCTCTGGTATATGTAAAAGTTTTCCTATTATCTGCGGAGTCAGCAAAAGGCCATACAGGTTTAATAAAAATACGCTCAATATTCCCCCTAACCGGTTCTTTCCAAGATTCCATATCATCATCCATGTCACAGTCAAGGTCTCATATAAAAGCATTAATAAGAAGATCTTAATCACACAGGTATATGGGTCTGACATTTCCATTGTCTTTACCGATGCAGGTAATGCAATGTCGCTTCCCACTCCCGAATATCCCAACATTGCTCCTGTCTCACTCCACATATTCCCCGGGAATGATAACGGTGCACACAAAAGACAAAATATGCCAAGTAAAAATAGTAAATAGATTATTGTTACAATTCCAACATATATGATCTGTGCACCAATCCATTCCCGCCTGGCCATGCGGATCAGATAATAAGGTGTCGCCTGATTTATGAATGGCATATCACCAAAGAAAAAGAGTAATAAAAGTGATGACAGCAGAATCGAATCCGCTTTTCCGAATGCCCATATAAACGGTTCAAAAATCTGCATTGTCGTTCCATATGTCCGTGCAAATATCAACGCCCTACCAGATAACATAACGCAAAATGTGAATGCCAGGACAAATCCTGCAATGATTTTCGGATTTCTTTTCCAGTCGAGAAAATTCAATCTTACGATTAATAATGTACGATGTAGTTTACCCATTTTCCCACCCTCTTTTAATTTTGAAATAATATCCTGTCCCCGTTACCATAATCAGCACAATTAAAAATATAATCGTCTCCACAGCCCCGGTCTGTTGTGGTATCATCCATTCCTTGGGACTTAACATCCACCGATTCTTCAGATATGCTTCTGCCAATGTAGAAACAACATAATAAAAGATAAAGGGTGCCGCATATGCCATATACCGATTTTTCGTTATCGCTCCAACCAGCCCGCCAGTCAATGCATACAGCATACCATTCAGACACAAAATCAATATATTTTCCAACAAAGCCATATGATATGACATTCCCATGTTTTTCCACTGCATAAATTGCATGTTATTTAACGGATATCGTATTACATTTACTACCAGTAATAGCAGAAGCGAACACGCTGCTGCCAGACCTCCGTATAACCCACAATTTACTACTTTGCTAAAACCGTATCGTTTTCTGGATGTCCTTGGCATAATATACATCGATATTCCATTTTGCAGATCTTCTAAATACGATGCGCTTGCCGGTAATGTACACGCCACAGGCAATAGAAAAATAAATATTTCCGAATGCATTCCCTGATACCAGCTTTCTGTACACCATACATAACTTCCTATATAATCAATCTCCCCCATTGCGTCTTTCAGGTCTCCCGCTCCGATTATTCCGGCTGCTGTCAAAACCAATATACCTATGTAAAATCCTGCGGAATAACTCCCCCGTTTTGCTTCCACTTTGAATATATGATTTTTCATACTTGTCACCTTCTCTGAACCTGGATAAAACCTCCATCAATTGCATTCAGCACGACTGTTTCCGGGCCAATGTTCTCCGTTGTAATTTCTTTTCCTGTTTTATGTTGCATTTTTCCTTCCACATCAAATACCCATACCGGAACCAGCCACGATCTTTTTGGTTTGTTATATGCATTTATATTTGCAGCACGAAGCTGTACATTTTTCACTGTATAAATATTAGCAAACCCCTCTGGGCTGATTCCTCCAAGATTTGCAATCTGCGCATATAACAAATGATCTGCCAGCTTTTCTTTAATCTCGTCAAATGTCAGTAATTTTGTGTTTTCTGCTATTACATCTGTTTTCTTTGAAATATCTGTCCATTCAAATAGCTGAATGCCTTCTTTCGTAACAATCATCCGGATACCTTCGGTTATAAAAGATGGAGCATATACCGTTTCTGCCAGATTCTCATATTGTTTTGAAGCTAATGTCAATGGATAACCTACTACATCTCCTGCCTTCACCGAAAAATAAACTGCATATCCACTGCTCACCTGTGTATCATCGGTTCCTACCCCTGCCCAGCTCTCACTGTCTGTATTTCCAATGGCCTTTACGCAATCTCCGACATCCATTTCTGTAATAGATAATTCTTTTAACACACTTTTTGCCATTTTCACTGCATCTTTTTCTGTAAAATTTTCATCCGTTACGTGTTCCATATTTTCCGATAAATAACTTAGATATTCTTCATTTCCATATTGGAATGCATGTTCAAGTTCCCATTCCAGATTCAGTTCTCTTTCATCAATAAAAGTTCCCTGACGATATGCAAATGCTGTCGTACTCCCAATCTCATTATCGTAACTAATCGCTCTGATTACCGGATCTACTTTTCTTCCCTTTGCAACTCTTGCAGTAAACCCAATATTTTTATCCGTCTCAAAATACCAGTTATTCCATGTTCTTTTATGTGTTGCATTACACCATGACTTTCCGATCCATTCCATACCGTTCTTCAACGGAATTCTTAATTCTGCTTTTATTTCTTTTGGTTCCGTTCTCTTTTCATCTGCATTTTTAATCAGATTTTCTACACTTCCAACCATAGATGCCATATAATTTGCATCATAAGATCCCCAGTTTCCTATGCCTGCTGTCATTTTTTCTTTTTCTGCAATGAGTTCTTCTTTTGTCATCCCCGGATCTTCATACAAAGATGAGCCTTCTGCAAAATAGCTGCACAAATTTTCCAGTACCTTCCGATCCATTTTCCGTATCTTATATGCGTATACCGGTGTATTATATATATTTCCAATGGAAATATCATCATCTGCCTCCACAGTAATGAATCCATCTTTTCTCGTGATTGTCTCTTTCCAATGTTCTGGAATATTTAACTGTTTTTCTTTACCATCCTTCTCTTTTGGAATAATATTTTCCTCTGATAATCCTTTCGATTTATCTGTCACGATATTTTCTTCCGGTGTTTTCACACATGCCGTTAAATTTAATAACATAGCAGTAAGTAACATAAAGGCCGCCAATTGTTTTTTCTTCCTCATACGCTTCCTCCCTCACTATTTTCTTTTACAACTTCCCTGTTTTTGTTATTCAAAAGGTAACACATTCGTATGTCATTCATATGTCATTTTGCTCCTTTTAGCATAATATCTACCCATATATTCAGCTCCTTACAGACGCATTTGCAACTGTCAGCTTTTCTTGCATGTTTTGGCATACATAGAACCTGCCACTGGCAGCTTCTATTGCATACTTTGGTATAAAAAACACAAGAAATATATCTTTTCAACATACTCCTTGTGTTCTGCTTTTTGATTCTTTATTCAATTTGTCCTGAACCAGAACTCCACTCCATTCTCTTTATTCCCACAGCCATATGCGAATCCATGCAGTTCCAGTATCCTTCGGCAGATTGGTAATCCCATTCCGGTTGAGCCTTTTTCTCTATTTCTTGACTTATCCTGCCTGCTTAAGATATCCCACACCCGTGTTATATCCTCTTCTTCTAATCTGGCACCTTCATTCCACACCCAAAACCTACATCCTTTTTTCTCTCTTGTTAGTTTTACGGTTATCGTTCTTCCGCTTTCCGTATATTTATATGCATTGGAAAGATAGTTATCAATGACCAGTGTCAATAACTCTTTATTTCCCCTTATCTGTTCTGTCTCTTCCATTGATACGTTACATTTAACACCGGCCGACTCGAATAAATCTTCGTATTTTTCTATTTCTTCCTGCACGATTTCTCTCATATCACATTTTACTTTTTCCAGATGCTGTATTTTCTGCAAACGGTTATATTGTAAAAATGATACGATCAGCCGGTTCATCTGTTTTGTTTCGTTATACACGGATCTGGTATAATCCATATTTTTTTCTGGTGCTACATTTTCCATTATGCACTCGCATTCGTTCTGGATGACGGCAAGCGGCGTTTTTAGTTCGTGTGCGACAGCACTTGTAAGCATCTGCCTTGATTCTTCCAGTTTTCTGTTTTTGATATGTAAATAATTCATAAGGCCTAGCAGCATTGTTCCCAGAATCAGAAACAGCAGACTCTGCGTAACCACGGCGCCCCGGAAAACGGAAGATTCTATTACTTCCACTCTTTCTTCATAAGCAGCTGCCAGATACATTGTATACACATTTCCATTAATCTCCAGGTTCTGTGTATACCAATAATGATGCTGATCATAATACTCGTACTCCGTTGCCAGTTTTCCTGCGATATGGTTCCGGATATTGGAGCGGTTCAGACTCTGATACAGACTCTGATATACACCTCTTCGTTTTCCACCATTATCCAGATCGGTCAGATACATCTGCATATACCGGTATCTTTTATCCTGCTTTAATTCATTCTGTCTCTTTTCCATGACTTCCTGCTTCACTTTTTTCTGTTTGTCTGTAAGATTCGTATCTGTATTATTCTCATATTTATCAAGCTCATATACTGCATTATATGCATATTTCGTAGATGAATGATTTGATAACTTTAGTGTAAGCACTTTTTCGGGTTTTATCCCGTTTACCAGGGTCAGCTTAACCGGAATTGCCTTTCCTTTCTTCATATAGTATTCCAATTCCTTCACCTGCACGGTATTAATCGGTCCGACTGTCGCCCGGAGTTTATCTATTTTCTCCCACTGCTTCTTTGTCAGATAATCGTCCAGATGTATTGCCTGATACTCTGCACCTTCGTACACTAGTAACATGCTTCCTGTCTTTTCTTTTACTCTGACTTCCGGATCTACGAATGCTGCCTGCCACGGATACTTATGTTCTGCCTCCGTATAAAAATCATATGTAATGGATTCCAGTGATATATATTCTCCCTCATTCGCTCTCTGGCAGTAGTTTTTTTCAAAATAATCTTTTACGCTTTTTACACTCTGTCTGAAATCACTTTCTACATAATTAACCGCAGATTTGTAACTCACCAGCAGACATGCCAGATACATCACTATAAGAAGCACAACCAGATACAAATTCATCTTCTTTCTGCTCATCTGCTACTCCTCCCTGTATACATATCCGGATCCAATCACTGTCTTAATGCAGTCCGCATGATCTCCCAGAAGCTTTCTGATGCGTTTGATATGTGTATCCACAACTCTTGTATCTCCTTCAAAGTCATATCCCCAGATTCTGGACAGTATGATTTCCCGTTCCAGTACTACATCCCTATTCTCCATCAGATATGCCAGCAGCCGGAAATCTTTACTGGAAAATGAGACTTCTTCCCCCTCTACATATACTTGTTTACGGATCAGATCTATCACGATTCCCTTTCCCGTCAGTCTGTGTTCCTGATCTACTCTTTTACTTCTCCTGATTATTGCCATAGATTTCTGCGATAATACTGACAGTGGAAATGGCTTTACAATATAGTCATCGGCTCCTACTGCATATCCTGCGAGCAGATCTTCTTCCTCTCCCAGAGCCGACAGAAACAGCACAGGAATATTCTGCTGTCTTCTTATCTCCCTGCATGCTTCTATTCCATTTATCCCGGGCATCATCACATCCAGAATAATCAGATCAAATGCCTGTGCAAATGCTGCTGTTAACGCCGCTTCACCATCCGGTGCCAGAACGATCTGAAAGCCTTTTGACACAAGATAATCTCTCATCGTTTCTCGCAATTTTCTTTCGTCATCTGCAATTAGTATTTTGTACATGCTATCCCCTCTTTCTGTTCTTATCATAACATGCTAATATGAATTTCATATGGCATATTGCACAGATTTTTCACTTTTCTATTCCATTTATTGACTTCTCTTTCTGTAACTTATATACTGTAGCTACATTTACAGATAACTATATCCATTCATGATATTTCGTTTTCTGATTAAACCGTTTTATTATAAACGGTTTTCCTAGTCATTCTAGTTGTTTCAACTAATTTTTCATTTTTTATTAATATGTCTGTTTTAACAGCAACATATGTTTAAGGTTGGTGATGTTTATGATTGTATTTTTATTTTATATTGAATAGTAAATAAATATTTGTTACAATTAAGGAGGAATATATTTGACATTTTACAAATTGAATAAGAAGTACAAAGACAGAATTTTCCGGCTCATTTTTCACGACAAAGCTGAATTGTTAAAGCTATATAATGCATTGAACAACAGTCACTACACCAATCCCGACGATCTCATTATTACAACCATTGACGATGTTGTTTATATGGGTATGAAAAATGATTTATCTTTTATTATTAGTAATATGATGAATCTTTATGAACATCCGAGTACATTCAGCCCAAATCTTCCATTACGCGGACTATTCTATCTAGCTTCATTGTATCGGACTTATGTGGATTCATTCAAAAATAAACTTTATACAGAAACAGCCGTTTCTCTTCCTTACCCGCAATACATCGTCTTTTACAATGGAACAATGGATGAACCAGAACGTCAGGAATTGAAATTAAGTTCTCTCTACGAGAAACCAATTCAAAATTGTACGCCTGCTTTAGAATGTACTGCGGTTGTTCTCAACATCAATCTTGGTCATAACCACGAACTCATGGAACAATGTAATACTTTAAAAGAATATGCAACTTTTATTGATACAATCCGCTTACATATTGCAAATGGAGAATCTTTTGAAACAGCAATAGAATCCTCGGTTGATGAATGCATCCATTCGGATATTCTGGCTAATGTGCTTCGGAAAAACCGTGCGGAGGTGATTGATGTGATTTTAGAAGAATATGATGAAGAAGAATTTCGCAAATATCTGCGAGAAGAAGCAACTCAACAAGGACTTGCCGAAGGTCGTGCTGAAGGTCAAAACCTTGAACGTATTCATGGAATCAAAAATCTAATTGAAAGTTTCCAGGAACTGCATATTTCACAAGAAGACACCATTTCTAAGCTTATAGAAAAATACACATTGTCAGAAGGAGACGCAATGTCTTACGTTTCACAATACTGGAAGTAAAAAAACAGAGCAATATCGTATCTCTAAGCGGAAGAGTTCTCATACGATATTGCTCGTTTTATCATAACTTTATAATGCAGATAACCTGCCACTGGCAGCTTCTCTTGCATACTTTGGTATGTAAAATATCCAAATCATACGAATATCTGCATATTGTAATACTATAATTTCTTAATCTCAATCTGCGGCAGTATACGTTCCATATCTTCTTTTACGAAGAATCCGGTTTCTTCTCTCAATGCTGCTGATGCTGAGATTGCACTTGCAAGCTTTAATGTCTCCTGTACACTTAAGCCTCTTTCAAATCCGAGTGCGAATCCTGCGATCATGGAGTCTCCGCATCCTACGGTATTGACCGCATCGATTCTTGGAACGATTGCCTGATATACCCCGTCTTCGCAGATCAGGAGTGATCCGTCTGCTCCAAGTGAGATGACTACGATCTCGATACCGGCTTCATGGATCTTCTTTCCTGCTTCGATCAGTTCTTCCCTGGTATCACAATGGCTTCCGGTCAGCATACGGATTTCATCAATGTTCGGCTTTACCATCGTTGGTTTTGCCTCGATACCCATCTCCAGAAGTTTTCCGCTCGTATCAAGAATGACCTTCTTACCTGCCTCTTTTACAATCGATACCAGTTTCTGATAAGCAGTTCCGTCCAGTCCCTTTGGTACACTTCCGGACATTGCTACTACATCAGCTTTTGGTACTAATGTCTTGAATTTTTCGCAGAATCCTTCAAAGTCTTCTGCGGATACGGTAAATCCAGGCTCTAGGAATTCTGTCTGTACATGGTTCTTTTCGTCCCAGATATTGATGCAGGAACGGCTCTCTGCATCCATGTGATAGAATTCACTCTTGATGCCGAATGGTTTCAGGGAATCTACGATATAATTTCCTGCATGTCCACCTGCGAATCCGGTTGCTACCACTTCTGCTCCTGCGATAGATGCAGGCTTTGATACATTCAGTCCTTTTCCACCAGGTGTATAAGTACACTCTGCTACACGGTTAACTTCTCCTACCTGGAATTCTTTTACTACATATCTTTTATCAATCGCTGCATTCAACGTAACGGTTAATATCATCGCACTTTGCCTCCTATGCTTCGCTGTCGATTAAGATCTTACCTTTTACCAGTCCTCTTGTCTTGTACATCTCAAATGCACTTGCGATTTCGCTAAGCGGAATCTTCTTGAAGATGAAGGAATCGTCAAACTTCAGTTCTCCTGTCTTGAAGTAGTGTGCTACTAATTCCCATTCATGTCCCGGGAATGGTGCACTGTATGACATCCATGATCCTGTCAGGATAAATTCTTTACGGTTTAAGTTCTCCCACTCTTTTACAGAGAAGGTAACTTCTTTTGTAGGAGTTCCAACGCAGCATACCTGTGCTTTGTTGGCAGCTAACTGGAATGCCATCTTAATTGTGATAGAATTTCCTGCTGTCTCATACACATAATCATAGCCTTTGCCACCTGTAAGTGCCATAGCTTTATCCATGAAGTCTTCTTCCAATGTATTGATTCCGGCCGTTGCTCCGAGACGTTTTCCTAATTCCAGACGTTCATCAGAGATATCAAATACAACAACTTCTTTTGCTCCGAAGATCTTAGCCCACTGCATAACGAACATTCCGATGGTTCCGCCTCCAAGGATGGCTACTGTCTTTCCACCTTTGAAGTCTACTCTTTCCAGTCCATGAAGTGCTACTGTTGCCGGCTCAAAGAATGCACCTTGTTCGAAGCTTACGCTGTCTTCGAATTTTACAGCATTCTTTTCAGGAACAACCACATACTCTGCAAAGCTTCCGAATTCTCTGGAACCAATGAAGCTATAATGTTTACACAGAGAGTAGTTACCCTTCTGACAGTCTTCACATTCCATACATGGTACAAGTGGTACACCTGCAACTCTGTCACCTGGTTTTACAGATGTTACGCCTTCTCCTACTTCTTCTACTGTTCCTGAGAACTCATGTCCCAGTACATTAGGGAAGAAATGGCATGCATCCCCATTGACACGTGGAATATCTGATCCACAGATTCCTGTATATTTTACTTTGATCAGTACCTGGCCTTTTTTTGGTACTGGTTTCTCGATTTCTTCATATCTGATATCTTCTCTTGCGTGTACGACTCCTGCTTTCACTTTTACATTCCTCCTGTTTTCTTCATGGTCTCTTTTAAGTTCTCATAGATTTCCAGATAGGTCTCATAATTCTTCTGGTAAATTGCATGTTTTTCCATATCAGGCTCGTGATGGCGAGTCTTTTTCACTGTAATCTTTACAGCTTCTTCAAAATCTTTATACATTCCGATTCCGACTCCGGCAAGCATAACTGCACCAAGTGTAGTCGCTGTATCGGAAGATGGTACGGTGATTGGTTTTCCTGTTACGTCACATTTGATCTGTGTCCAAAGAAGAGAGTTTGCAGATCCACCCATTGCGAGCAGTTCTTCTACTTTTGCTCCTGTCTGTTCTCCAATATCCAGGTTGTGCTTCAATGAATATGCCACACCTTCCATTGCTGCACGGATCAGATGTCCTTTTGTCTTACTAAAGTCCAGTCCGTAATACACACCCTTGGCGTTCGGATCCCAGATTGGTGAACGTTCTCCTGACATATATGGAAGGAAAATCAGTCCGTCACTTCCTGCAGGTACCTTCTCTGCCAGCTCATTGAACTGAACTAACGAAGATTTTCCACATTCTTTTGCGATACTTCTCTCATAATCCCCAAGTTCCTTCTCGATCCAGCGCATAACTCCGCCGCCTCCGACGGTTCCGCCCTGTAAGATCCACTGATTCGGAACTGCATGATAACTCAGGATCAGTCTTGGATCCGCAGCATACTCATCCAGACAGATACTCATTCCACCTGCTTGACCGCCCTGTTCCTGTGTCTCTCCCGGATGGATTACTCCGGAACCAAGTGTTCCGCAAGCCGCATCCAGTGCTCCGGCAACAACCGGTGTTCCTTCTAAAAGTCCGGTCTCTTTTGCAGCTTTTTCACTGACTCCGCCTACGATTTCCGAACATTCGTAAATGTCTGACAGAAAACTTTCCGGTATCCCAAGCTTCTTACACATCTCCATATTCCATGTACCAGTTCTCATATCAAAGCAGTGGAGACCATATCCTTGAGATTTATCCTGTGAACAGATTCCTGTAAAACGGTATACAATGAATGCGTTGGACTGTAAGATCTTGTATGTATTCGCATATACCTCCGGCATATTTTCCTTATACCACAGAATCTTTGCTGTAGAATAGGATGGCTGCATGGAATTTCCTGCCACCTGGAAAATGTTATCTGCACCAATCTCTACATTTAATCTGTCACAGATCGACTGCGCTCTGGTATCCATCCAGATTGGTGTATTCGTTAATACATTTCCATCTTTATCAATTGGAATAGCCGACCAACTCTGTCCATCCACTCCGATTCCTTTGATTTCTTCCGGCTTAACATTGCCCTTTTTCAGGACATCTCCAATCGCGCTGCATACAGCGCTCCACCATTCATCCGGATTCTGTTCTGCCCATCCCGGATGTGGATAATATACCTGATAACCACCATTTCCACTGGCGATTACCTCTCCTTCTCTATTGAATACCGCAACCTTGCAGGCGCTGGTTCCGATATCGACTCCCAATAATAATTCCCGCATAGGAACCTCCTTTTCGCACTTTCCAGACAGGGATTATTCTGCCTTTCCATCACATCCGCATACTCTCATACGGTTCATAACCAGTTCTTTGACTGCTGCCATACCAACTTTTCCGTATGCCTTTGGATCAAATGTCTCTGGTTTTTCTACATATAATTTTTTGCATGCATCTGTAAATGCTACACGAAGCTCTGTTGCGAAGTTTACTTTTGAAATTCCACGGCTTACACAGTCTGCAACATCTTCATCGCTGATTCCGGATGCTCCGTGAAGTACAAGTGGAATAGATACTACTTTTGCAATTTCAGAAAGACGTTCTTTATCAAGTACCGGAGTTCCTACATAGAATCCATGTGCAGTTCCGATTGCGATTGCCAGTGAATCAACGCCTGTTCTTTCTACGAATTCAACGACTTCATTTACATCTGTATTTGTATCAGCTTCTGCTACCAGGTCATCTTCTTTTCCACCGACTTTTCCAAGTTCGGCTTCTACCGGAATACCTTTTGCATGTGCCATTTCTACGACTTTTTTGGAAACGGCAATGTTATTTTCAAAATCTTCTTTTGATCCGTCGATCATAACAGATGTATATCCGTTTCCGATACATTCTTCTGCAAGTTCATAACTGCTGCCGTGATCCAAGTGCATGCATACCGGTACGCTTGCTTTCTCAGCTTCTGCTTTTACAATCGCTGCATATGTAGCACTTGTTCCGTATTTTACAGTAGAAGGGGTGGTCTGGATCATAACAGGCGCTTTCAATTCTTCTGCTGCTGCAATAATTGCTTTGACCATCTCCATATTCTCTGCGTTGAATGCTCCTACTGCATATCCACCTTTCCTTGCTTTTGTTAACATTTCTTTTGAAGTAACTAATGCCATTTTCTTTATCCTCCTGATATTCTTTTAAATTATTTACAGTGTTCATATTAATATAGAAGAAACTTCTCTATTTTTCCGAGTATATACATTTAATTCCCTTTTCTTCACAAGATTTCAATACTGCCTTCTGTGGTTTTCTGTCTGTGATGATCACATCTATACCTTCTGTGTCCATCACTTTGGCAAATGCAGATTTTTCAAATTTGGTAGAATCGATCGCCATAATCTTCACATCTCCACGTTCAATCATCGCCCGTTTGGTTCTTGCAAACTCATCTCCGGTATCATAAAATCCTTCCTCCGGGTCAAATGCTTTGCAGGATGCGATGGATTTTTCCACTTTATATTCTTTCACTCCTGCGATTGTTGCTGCTCCGATGGCTGCGAGAAATCCTTCTTTTAAACTTCCTCCAAGAGAAATCACATTCCAGTCCGTCATATCTGATACCTCTATCAGAACTTCTATAGAATTGGTAACGACTGTAAGATTTCTCTTACTCTTCAGTGCTTTTGCAATGTATACGGCAGTGGTACTTGCATCCAGTAAAATGTGTTCTCCGTCTTCTACCATACCGGCTATCAACTCTGCAATTTTCTGTTTTCCTGTTGCATTGCTTTTCTTTCTGACGTTGAACGGCATCTCCACATTGTTATTCTCATTGAGCACAGCCCCGCCATAACTCTTTGTACATAAACCTTCTTTTTCCAAACGTTCCAGATCTCTTCGAATCGTCTCTTCAGATACTTTATATAACTGGCTGAGTTCTCCGACAACAACTTTCTTATCTTCCTGTAGTTTTTCCAATATACCGTTTCGCCTTTCTATTGCTATCATGACTATCTCTCTCACTCCTCCTTTTACCTGAATTCGTGTTCTGTTCTATTGTGTTTTTGTGTTTGTTAAATCTTTGTTTTTCTTTGTTTTATCTTGTTTCTTGTTGTTTTTAAGTTGATAATACTAAAAAAGCCACACAATGTCAATAGCATTGTGTGGCTTTTTCTGGTTTTTATATTCTTTTTTCTTTACACCAATAACTTTCGCATATAAACTGATGTTTTCTGCTGATATGATCTACGCTTCAGCATCCGGATTGATCTGAATCACTGCTTTTACAATATCTGCTTTATTATTCACACTGTAATCCATAGCTTTCTGTGCTTCATCTAATGGGAAGATGTCTGTAACGATTCCCTTAAGATTCACTTTTCCGGAAGCAACCGCATCGATTGCAAGTGGATAAATATGACGATAACGGAATACTGTCTTGAATGTCAGTTCTTTATCCAGTGCAAGACTTACAGGAAGTGTAAGTTCTCCTGTTTTGCTGTATCCAACCAGAACAATTGTAGATCCCTTCTTCGCAATATGTATAGCCTGTGACGTTGTAATCTGTGTACCTGCTGTCTCGATTACAATATCTGTTCCAAGACCGCCTGTCAGTTCTCTCACTTTTGCGATCACATCTTCTTTTGCTCCGTTAATGACACCAGTTGCTCCAAGTTCCATTGCTTTTTCCAGACGCTTATCCATGATATCAACAACGTATACTTCTGATACACCTCTTGCTTTTAATGCCATCAGTGATACAAGTCCGATACATCCGGCTCCCATAACAACTGCTTTCTGTCCAAGATGTGCATCGCCCTGGATTGCTGCATGGAATCCAACAGCCAGAGGTTCGATCAAAGCTCCTTCCAATGTGCTTACATTATCTGGCAGTTTGAAGCAAAGTCCTGCCTCATGTGCTACATACTCCTGAAATACTCCATCAACCGGTGGTGTTGCAAAGAATACAACATCCGGACACAGATTATATTTTCCTTCCTTACAGAATTCACAGTGTCCGCAGGTTTTTCCCGGTTCCAGTGCAACTCTGTCGCCAACTTTCAGATGTGTTACATCTTCTCCTACTTCTACCACAACGCCCCCAGGTTCATGTCCCAGTACAAATGGAGGCTCAACCACATAATCTCCGATTGCCCCTGTCTCATAATAATGAAGATCGGAACCGCAGATTCCTACATAATCCAGTTTTACTAATACTTCGCCTGCCTTTGGTGTTGGGATATCACGTTCTTCAAAGCCCATTTTCCCAATTCCGTTCATCACTGCAACTTTCATTTTTCCATCCATGAAACCGTTCCTCCTAGACTTTATTAAATCTTTTAATAATGTACTTATATTATCATCCACAAGGCTAAAATTGTCAAGATAATTTTGCCGTTTTATTTCTTAGATCGAGGTCTCATATTTCTCCAAAATCATCTATCAAATCCTTTTCTTTTTCATGAACTATATTTGTGAACTCTTTATTTTATGATTTTCCCTCTGATGAGATAGCTCTCTGCTTTCCAACCGCTTCCGAGTTCTGACTGTTCTTCTAATCTCTGATATATCTTTCTTGCCGACTCTCTAAGATTTTGCACACATACCTTTACCGGATAGCGATCCGATCCATCGAAATCATCGATCGTACCGATGATATATTTTTTCTCCTGACTCATCATCTCCCATAAGGATTCCGATATTCGCTGTGCAATCTCACCTGCCCCACAGACGATCATCCCCTGTGGCATCTTCTGAATCTCTTCTTTTACTCGTTTTACCGATTCTTCTTCGATTTTCCTGTCTCTTCTCCATGGTATTCTTACCACACCGCCATCCGGACAATTCTCCGTAAATGCAGCTTCCCTTTTTCTTACATTACTGATGCTCCGGTTATCCCATCCCACATACAGATAATTTTCTCCCGGAAATTCTACGCTTTTCAACAGGCTCTTCACGGCATCTACATTGTCCAGAAACACAGCATCTGCATACGGCAGTGCATCATCTGCATCAAAAAAGACCATATTCATTCCAATACTCCGCAAACGCAAAAGTTTCTCTCTGTCTACTGTCTGGTCATCCTGCCATACTACCACGTTTCTGATATTTCTCGTATACAAACGGTACAGACAATCTTCCAACGTTGCTCTTTCCGGTACCTCTACATATAGTAATAATGTATTTTTTTCCCATGCCTGCTTTTGAAATTCTGCAATAAAATTTGCAAAAAAAGGATTCCTCGATGGTGCCGTAAGCGCCACAACATCCAAAGGATTTGCATTTCCATAATTTTTCAATGTCACCCGTGTTCCATTTCCCACTTCGCGGACAATCAGATTTTCCTTTTCCATAAGCTCCAGTGTTTTTCTCACCGTAATACGGCTCACTTCATAGTCTGTAGATAACTGTCTCTCCGATGGAATCTTTTTTCCATCCTTATATATGCCTTCATATATTTTTTCACATAATGCATTCTTCAGATCCAGATATCTGAGTTCATTCATTTCATTTCCCATATTCCTGTCTCCATTTCCGTCTCTTCTTAATGGTATTATACCAAGATACCATCATATTCTCAAGAAAGGTTCTACATAAAAATTACCCGTCTCACTGATTTTTGTGAAACGGGTAATTTTTATATTACACTTTCTTAAAGAATACCTTACGCTTTCCGATCATTGGTAAGCTTTAATTTATCTAAGATATAGAATATCAGGCTAAGTGCCATGGCAACAACACATGCCAGAACCATTCCTGTTAATGACACGGTTCCGATATTCACAGATATTCCGGACAGACCGGTTACAAATACAATGGATGTTAGCATCAGGTTTCTGGATCTTCCATAATCTACTCTGGAGTCTACCAGAATACGAAGACCCGATGCTCCGATCATACCATATAAAAGGAACGAGATTCCTCCGATAACCGGTCCCGGAATTGTCTGGATCATCATCGACAATTTCCCAACAAATGAACAGAAAATAGACAGGACTGCAGCCCCGCCGATTACACGAACGCTGTATACTTTTGTCACTGCCATAACTCCGATATTTTCTCCATACGTAGTTGTCGGTACTGATCCGATCAGTCCGGATACCATTGTCGAGAAATTATCCCCGAACAGGGATCTGTGAAGTCCCGGGTCTGTTAACAAATCTCTTCCGATAATTTTGCTTGTTACAACCTGATGTCCGATATGCTCGGATGTGATAACCAACAGTACCGGAAGGATCATAAGGATTGCACCCATATCGAACTTTGGCGCCTGAAAATTCGGGATTGCAAACCATGAAGCTTCTACTACCTGTGTAAAATCCAGGATTCCGCATGCCAACGCTGTCAGATATCCTGCGACTACTGCAATCAGGATCGGGATAACTGATAAAAATCCTCTGAATAAAATATTTCCAAATACCGCAACCCCCAGCGTCACTGCAAATACAAGTACATTCTTTGGATCGATCTTATCCTCCAATAAGCCTGCGTTACTTGCGGCAGAACTTGATAATTCCAGTCCGATCAGCGCAACAACCGGCCCCATAGCTGCCGGTGGAAGCACAATATCGATCCACTTCGTTCCACATTTGTAAATAATAAAGGACAGGATACATCCGCAGAATCCAACCGCCACAAATCCTCCCAGCGCATACGGATACCCCATCTTACTGATCACAACACCAGCCGGTGCAAGGAATGCAAAGCTGGATCCTAGATACGCCGGTGACTTCGCTTTTGTCACCACGATAAAGATCAGCGTTCCCACACCGTTCATAAAAAGTACGATCGCTGGATTGATTCCGAATATGAACGGAACCAGCACCGATGCCCCAAACATCGCAAACATATGCTGGATACTGAGCGGCACCAAGAGACGAAACGGGACTTTGTCCTCAACTTGAATAATTTTTTTCTCCATGAAAAATCCTCGCTTTCTTAAAATAGTAAAGGACAGCTTTACTCGCTGTCCTCCTGTTCATCATCGATCCTGTCGTCAAAATCATCTTCGGAGAGATATTCCGGCTCTCCATAGGCTTCATCTGGGTCAAAGCCTTCGCCGTACCCGTCATCCTCGAAATCCTCGTCATCCTCCGCCTGCTGTTTCGGACGGACGATCTTCACATAATAGCCAACGCCGCCAACGGCAAGGAGGGCCACAATGATAAAAATAATCGTGCCAGCGCTGCCATTGTCCTTTTTCGGCTGTTCGGTCTGTGCGGGTTCCTCTGTCTCCGCAGGTTTTTCCTTTCCGGTGCAGCCCTTCAGGTCGTTCCTGCAGACCGGGCAGGCGGTATTGACTTCGCCGACCTCGCATTTATCTGTACAGGTGCAGACGTCCTCTGCCGGGATCACGCTCACGCTGCCGTCGCCCTTTTCCGCCAGGGCCATCAAATCAGCTTCGGTAACGCCGTTCAGGAAATAGACGTTGTTATCGTCCCTTTTTCCGTCAATAATCAGATAGAATACATTTCCGGCTTCGGTGGTAATCGTATAAAACTGCTTATCGTCACCCTCACCGGTAGCTTCATCCAGAACCGTTCCGGTACCTTTCGGGGTAAATGCGCCCTCCGGGATAGAAGAAGTAGTTTCCGTTTCCTCCTGGGAATTGGAGCTATTGCCATTTCCGTTTGTGCCGGACGCTGCATTGCTGCCGGCATTATTGCCCGTGTTCGTACCTGCATTAGAGCCATTCCCGGAATTGCCGCTTTGGGCGCTGTTGTTTGTACTTCCGGAAGAAGCCGCCTGCGCCTGTACCGGTTTTACAGATGGCGTACTGCTCTGGGCCTGCTGTACTGTGGCAGAAGGTTTTTCCATAGGCGCCGGTTCTTCATAATAGGGATTCTCAAACTTCACGGTCTTTGAGCGGTTCCCGGCGTAATCCTGGGCGTACACGCTTACCTGTTTTCCTGTGCCGGCATAATCCTTTAAGGTGACGGAAGCCGCCCCGTTGGTTAGGGAGTTGATTCGGTTCCCGTCCACAAAGACTGCCTCCACGCCGGAATTATCGTCGCTGCTTTCTATTTTCAGCGTGTCGCCATCCAGAAAAGCCGTGAGCTTTGGCGGTGTGGTATCTTTGTCCCCGGCAGCATAAGCCGTCAGGGGCAAAGCTATGGCGCTTATGATAAGCATAAGCGCCAGTAGCAAAGAGATTTTTTTAGTCCTCATTCATTTCCTCCTGTTTCTTAAGCGGACCATCCCCGTCCGGGGCGGCCTGCTGCGATTTCAGAAACTCGGCCAACTGCTGGGGTGTCAGATGGAAACTGCGGGCAATCGTCACATAATCGGTATTCTCCAGCTCCGTTTTCTGTTTTTCCAGGTCGCGGAGCTTGGCCTGCATCTCCGCGATCCTGGTTTTTGTCTTGTCGATCTCTTTCTCCAGTTTTTCAATCTTAGGGTTCAATTTATTACCTCCAATCTGTCAGGGCAGACGCCCAAATGTATAAAAGTGCTGTTGCCAGTAGCTTGTGTTGATATTTGCGTAGGAGATCGGGTCCCCACAATGGATCATCATTCCGTTACCCACATAGATTCCTACATGGCTTGCGCCGCTGGTGTTATAAGTGCCCTGGAAGAATATCAGGTCGCCGGGTCTTGCATCCGCGCTTGATACAGGCGTACACACGCCTAAAAGCCCATCTGCGGTCAGACGTCCGAAATTCCAGCCAACGCCGCAATGGTTGACTACCCAGGAAACATAGCCGGAACAGTCAAAGGAAGTGGACGGGCTTGCGCCGCCCCACACATACGGATAGCCTAAATACTTTTCAGCCTCCGCGAGCATAGCGGCAAACTTTTCATCTGCAAGAGCCTCCGGTGGAACATCATAGTCAAAATAGTTTCCTCCGCCGCCTGCGCCTGCCGCTGGCAAATGACGCTCGCTGGTATCGCCGGTATCGGCAAAGTACAGAGGATTCAGGTATTGCCCGTCAACCAACACTTCCAGGTGCAGGTGCGGCCCGGTGGAATTTCCGGTGCTGCCGACCTTTGCGATCACATCCCCGGCCTTGACCTCCTGGCCCACGGACACAAGAATCTGCGAACAGTGCCCGTATTTCGTCGTAAGGGTATGCCCCTCGTAAGCCTCGCCCTCAATGGCGACACACAGGCCATAACCCCCGGCTTCACCGGCCAGCGTGACCGTGCCGTCATGCCCGGCAAGGATTTGTGTACCCTGGGACATCCCAATATCAACGCCGGTATGGTAATTCTTTTCCCCGCTGATCGGGTGTACCCGGTAGCCGTAGTAGCTGGTGACATAGGGCAGCCAGTTCGTGCCAAATACATTTTTCACATACTGCCGGTTGCCTTTGGTCTGCAATAAAATCTCGCAAATTTCCTTCTGGTCTGCGTCCATGCGTGAAACCACCAGGTTTTCAAGCGGCATGGTAGTAAGTGTTACATTTAGAATGTGCCACTCATAAGGCACTTCTTCCTCTGTTTCCTCGCCGGTCTCCGGGTCAATGCTTGTTTCTGTCCGGTAGCGGATTTCCGTTTCCTCTGTGAAGGATAAGGAATACTGCTCATTAAAAAGCTGCCGCAGGACGCTCTCGATCTGCGTATAGGTGAAATTCTGATAGGCAGAAGTGAGATAGCCCATTAAAACATAGGGGTCATGCTCAATGGGGCCGATATTATAGCGGTACTCGTCATAACCGGGCCGGTCCGATTCCACACGGTTGATCTGCATCTGCAGGTCCGTTTCCCACTCGGTATATATAAGCTCCGCATTGTTGATGTCCGCATCGTCCGCCAAATAGGTAGAGGCGGCGATACTTCCCAGGCCCCCGGTCCCGATATTGGAAAACGAGGAAAACAGCGAAGTAATGAGAAAGGCCACCAAAAGCAGCAGGATAAGAACGCCGCAGATAACCGGGTGACGCTTCACCGCATGAACAACGCTGACAGCAATCTTTTCCGTTGCAACGGCGGTATCTTTTGCCCGCTTTCCGGCCTTTTGCACCTCGCGCGCAGCTTTGGCATACTGACGTTTTAGTTTCTGCTTCTGCCACATACGGGCGAGAAGATTCTTCTTCAGCGCCGGGTTATCCTGTAAAGCCTGCTGATAAGCAGCCCTGGCATTAGCCCGCGCCGTTTTCTGCTGTAACTTTGTCACCCTGCGGTATGGGGCGGTCTTATGACGGTGATATGCTGTGCGCACCCCGGCCTCGCCCACAAGCTCGGTGCGGTGGGCCGCCTTAACGCCAACATTTTCTTCCTCGGCCTGGTATACCTTTTTATGGGCATAACCGACTGCCATATTTGCGCCGGCCTTTACCGGGCGCATGGGAAGGGAGCCTTTGACATGGGCCCGCTGGGATTTCACCTCCTGTTCAAATTTCAGGTGTTTTTTCGCTTTCCCGGTTTCCGGGTCGGAAGCGGTCTCAATCCGCAATTTACGGCGGGAGGGCAGACACGCTTCGGCCTGTTCTAACTTCTCCGTAGTCCGCTCCGCTTTCCGCCTTGCCTGCGTCAGCTTGTTGTCTTTGGCCTCCGGCGGCAGCTCGTCGGCGGTAAATTCCAGCTTGGAAGGACGCTTGGGCTCGTCCCCGGCTGCCTCTGCCGGCTTCTCCTGCGGTTCCTCGGCCTTTGCCGCCTCCTGGAAACGCTGCTGGTATTTGTTGCCGTGCTGGTGCATCCGGTGGCGGTGTTCCGTCTGGCCGGATTCTCCCTGCGTGGGGCATCTTGTATCAGAAGTCCCGCTGCCAGAATCCTCACGCCGGGAATCTTTATATCTGAAATCCCTCCGGCGCGGTTCTTGTGCGGAAGGCTCCGGCTCCAACGTGCTCCGCGTCTCCGTGTCCCTTGCCGGCTCATGGCCCAAATCCCTGCCAGACAAATTTTTCGGTATGGAAGTGTGCGCCTGCTGCGGTATATCCGCCGTAAAAAACTGCGAATCCTCCGCTGCCGGCTGCGCTGCGGTATCATATCTCCGGTTTCTGGAAGTACCCGGAGAAGAAGGGGCGTCTCTGGCCCGCCGCAGGTCAAAATCCGTTTCGCTCTGCCGGGTGTCCATGCGTTCCTCCGCATGGGAATCACGGACCGGCATCCGGGTATCTTTCTTTTTCCTCTGAAATTCTTTTTCCCGCGGCACTGTTATCACCTCCAGTCATTTTTATTTTCGGGAATTTATGCACCTGCCACTTCATCAGGCCGTGTTGTGAGTACG
>OLRX01000550.1_pt1 | contig 33194 bp, 32 predicted proteins | sample 1672991 | NCBI WGS metagenome assembly OLRX01 (sample SAMEA3136744, study PRJEB25190) | human gut metagenome | biome: human gut; feature: human-associated habitat; material: faeces | place: Austria | collected 2013
TGATCTGGAGAGAGGGCTTGATAGTGTTGGTGAAAACGAACTGCGCGTCCTCGTTCTCCGGATAGACCTTGCACAGCTCCACCAGGGACTCGCCCAAATGGTTGGCCTCGGCGGTGTTTCGATTCTTCAGCCAGGCGTTGGCAATGCCGCCGAAGGCGGGATTCTTTGCCAGACGCTCCACCACGGTCTTGATGCCCTCCCGGCGGGTCCGCATGCTCACGGACATGCCGTAGCCGAACTCCGCGTTGTCCTCAAACAGGGAGTTGGCCCAGGCGGGGCCACGGCCCTTCTCATCCACTACATAAGGCATGCTGGGCACGGAGGCGCCCCAGATGGAGGAACAGCCGGTGGCGTTGGCGATGATGGCGTGGTCCCCGAAGAGCTGGGTGACCATCTTGGCATAGGGGGTCTCGCCGCAGCCGGGGCAGGCGCCGGAATACTCCAGATAGGGACGGAGGAACTGGGCCTCCTTCACATTCTTGCCCGAGCCCTGCTGGACGCCCACCTTCTTGGCGTACTCAAAGGTCTCCTGATCGTCGTGCATCCGGCCGGCAGCGCGCTCCATAAACAGCGCCTTGCCGTGGGCGGGGCACATCTCCGCGCAGGAGCCGCAGCCCGTGCAGTCCTCAGCGGACACGGCAATCAGGAAGCGCTTGCCGGGGGCACTCTTGCAATCCACCGTGGTCAGGCCCTGGGCATCCTCCGGCTTGAGGATAAAGGGACGAATGACCGCATGGGGGCAGACGGTGGAGCACCAGTTGCACTGGGTGCAGTTCTCCGCATGCCACACGGGGATATCCACCGCGATGCCGCGCTTTTCAAAGGCGGCCGTGCCGGAGGGCACTTTGCCGGTGACATAGGGCAGGAAAGCGGAGACAGGCAGCGCGTCGCCCTCCAGGTTGTTGGTGGGAATCAGGATATTGCGGACATAGGCGTCCTGCTCGGCGTTGACGGTGTTGAGCTGCAGCACCGGCTTCTCGCCGTCCTGGGCGTTGGCCCAGCTGGCGGGGACGGAAACCTCCTTGGCAGCGGTCTGTCCAGCCAGAACCGCGGCCACGTTCATGTCCACGATGTTCTGTCCCTTGGCGCCGTAGTCGTTGATGATGCCCTGCTTCATATACTCGATGGCATCCTCTGCGGGAATGAGGTCGGCCAGTTTGAAGTAAGCGGACTGGATGATGGTGTTGATCCGCCCCTTCAGACCGATCTTCCGGGCGATATTCACCGCGTCACAGGTATAGAACTTGATCTGCTTCTGGGCAATGGCCCGCTTGATCTCCGCAGGCAGACGGGCCTCCAGCTCCTCCCCTTCCCAGTCGCAGTTGAGCAGGAAGATGCCGCCGGGCTTCACATCCCGGACCATGTCATACTTGCCAATGTAGGCGGGGTTGCCGCAGACCACGCAGTCGGCAGCGCCCACATAGTAGGAGGAGCGGATGGGCTTGTCACCAAACCGCAGATGGCTGATGGTCAGGCCGCCGGACTTTTTGGAGTCGTACTGGAAATAGGCCTGCACATACTTGTCCGTGTGGTCGCCGATGATCTTGGAGGTGTTCTTGGAGGCGCCCACCAGACCGTCCGAGCCGATGCCCCAGAACTTGACGGAAGCCTGGGTGGGATCGTCCGGCAGGGCAAACTCGCACCGGTCAATGGACAGGTTGGTCACGTCGTCCAGGATGCTGACGGTAAAGTGGTTGTGGCCGCCCTTGGCCAGATGCTGGAAGACAGAATACATGTCGGCGGGGGTGGTGTCCTTGGAGGACAGGCCATAGCGGCCGCCGATCACCCGGATGTCCGTGCGGCCGGCGTCGCTGAGCACCGCCGCCACATCCAGGTACAGGGGCTCGCCAAAGGCACCGGGCTCCTTGGTGCGGTCCAGAACCGCCAGACGCTGAACGGTCTCCGGCAGTTCAGAGAGCATGTGCTTGGCGGAGAAGGGGCGGAAGAGGTGGACCTCCAGCACGCCTACCTTCTTGCCCTGGGCGGTCATGACATCCACAACCTCCTCCAGGGTACCGCAGACAGAACCCATGGCCACAATCACATCGGTGGCGTCCGGGGCGCCGTAATAATTGAAGGGCTTATAATTGGTGCCGATGGCGGCATTGACCTTGTTCATGTTCTCCACCACCACGTCCACCAGGTGGTTGTAGGCGGTGTTGGAGGCCTCTCTGTGCTGGAAGAAGGTCTCCGGGGGCTCATTGGAGCCGCGGTGGTAGGGATGATGGGGCAGGTTCGCCTGGGCATGGAAGCGGTCAATGGCATCCCAGTCCACCATCCCCTTCAGGGTCTCATAGTCCCAGGTCCGCAGCTTCTGAATCTCGTGGGAGGTGCGGAAGCCGTCGAAGAAGTTGATAAAGCCCATGCTGGCCTGGATGGCGGACAGGTGCGCCACCGGCGCCAGGTCCATCACCTCCTGGGGGGTGCCGGAGGCCAGCATCGCCATGCCGGTGCCCCGGCAGGCCATGACATCCTGGTGATCCCCGAAGATGGACAAGGCGTGGGTGGTCAGGGTCCGCGCCGCCACATGGAAGACTCCGGGCAGCCCCTCGCCTGCAATCTTATACAGATTGGGGATCATGAGCAGCAGGCCCTGGGAGGCGGTAAAGGTGGTGGTCAGCGCGCCGGTGGACAGGGAGCCATGGACCGCGCCTGCGGCGCCGGCCTCGGACTCCATTTCCACGATATTGACGCGGTGTCCAAAAATATTTCTACGGTCTTGGTTGGCCCATTCGTCCACATGCTCCGCCATGGGAGAGGAGGGCGTGATGGGGTAAATGGCAGCGACTTCTGTAAACGCATACGCCACGTGGCCGGCGGCCGCGTTGGCGTCCATACTCTTAAAGGGTCTGGTATCTCTCATTTCGCTGCGCCTCCTTTCTGTGCTGCCATGGCACGAACCTGAACATAGGTAAACTCCGGCATCTCCCGGGCGGTGATGACACCGTTGGGGCAGACATAGGAGCAGATGTTGCAGTCTTCACACCGGTCGGGTTCAATAACAGCACGGCCGTCCTCCAAGTGGATCAGCCCATCCGGGCAGTTGTCCACGCAGTCGCCGCAACCGATACAGCCCACCCAGCACAGCTGTTTGCGGACCTCGGGGTCGTCTTTGGAGGCGCAGGGCACCATCTTGGCGCCCTTGTAGGGCACGATGACGGGCAGTTCCTGGGGGCAGACATGGACGCAGGCAGTACAGCCCACGCATTTGTCGGGGTTGACCTTGGCCGTACCCTGGACAATCTCCAGTGCGTCAAAGCGGCAGGCCTTCACGCAGTCGCCAAAGCCGGCGCAGCCATAGTTGCAGTGGCCATCCAGGGCCATCTTCACCGCCTCACGGCAGGAGGTGGCCCCCGCCTTGGCATAGACCTCATGGTTATGCCAGCCGCCGCGGCAGCGGACAAAGGAGACCGTGGACTTCAGCTTGGTCAGGTCATGATAGGTGTCCACAATGATCTTCTTCCGGCAGGAGACGGTGCAGGCCGCGCAGCCTACACACTTGTCGTAGTCGATCTGGGCGCAGTTGTCCACCACGGAGATGGCGCCCTCAGGACAGGCCTCCACGCAGTCGCCGCAGCCAATGCAGCTGTAACCACACAGGCGGATGGCACGCGCCTCCTCGTCCTGATTGGAACAGGGGACAAAGTTGGAGGCATCGGACGGCACCATGTGGATCAGGTTCTGTACACAGGCGTTGGCGCAGGCGCCGCAGCCGTTGCACTTTTCCTTGTCCACCTGGACATTGCCATCCACAATAGACAGGGCCCCAAAGGTACAGGCAGCCACGCAGGAACCGGCGCCTACGCATCCATAGACGCACTCTCTGTCGGCAAAGCCGCTCTTCACCGCCTCCTCACAGGAGCCGTATACCTTCAGTCTGGACTTCCCGGCCGCGCAACCGGAACATTTGATAAACGCGGTTTCCTGCCTGGCGGGGACGAGCTCACCGCCTGTCAAAGCGACAATGGCAGCAATGTCCTCCTCTTTGCACGCAGGACATAGGTTTGCCGGACCACCTTCCGCGATGGCAGCGGCGCATTCGTCACAGGTGGCAAATCCGCATCCGCCTCGGCCAGTGCAGTCCGTGCCCGGAAGCAGCTTCCGGACTTCTTTTGCAAGATTGTTTGGCTGCATACATATTCACATCCTTCAATAATGCTTTGCAGGGGTCATAAAAATCCATGGACATTATGGCTCTATTGAAACAGAATGTCAACAGAAATCGAGAGATTTTTTCTGGTTTTTTTGGATTTTTCGTGATTTCTTCGACCGGGTGTTCACAACATTTTGTTATCTTTCGCTAACTCCGCTTTTCTTGCCCCCTTTCAGTTGCTTCTACCCTTATATTGACATCCCAGACTGCCTGTGATAGAGTAAAGTCCATAAAAAAGGAAGGGGAAATGACCGTGCCCAAGGTTTTTCTCTCTGGTTATGCCAAGCTGCCGGACAACACCACGGCGCAAAAACTGTACAACCACTTGGTCCTGGTGGTCACCGCAGAGTCCTCCACGGGGACCATCCTGGATGCCGACTGCACTATGGCCACCGAGTTGGGGCGACGGTTCATCCGGGAGCTTCTGGTGGGCTACGCGCTGACCCGAGGGCCAGACCCTCTGGTGGAACGGCTGAATCAAAGCTACTACGGACATCTGCGTAAGGCACTGCAGACCTGTATCAAGGGGATCTGCTTTCAGTATGGGGAACTCTCCCGGAGCAGTGCCGCCGCCCAATAGTCCGCCCTTACGCTCTCGTTTCCCCATTGTCATTGCCCTATAATAAAATAAGGAGGGACCTACATGCTGCTGTCCGGTGAGGAAATCCAGAAGAATCTGGGCGGGAATATTATCATCGAACCCTATCACCCCTCTCAGCTCAACCCCAACAGCTACAATCTGCGCCTGTCCAACGAGCTGCTGGTCTACGACACCGACACCCTGGACATGAAGGCCAACAATCCCGTCCGGCACCTAACCATCCCGGACAGCGGCCTACTGCTGGAGACCAATAAGCTCTACCTGGGCCGCACCCTGGAGTACACCAAGACAGAGCAGTTTGTCCCCATGCTGGAGGGGCGCTCCTCTGTGGGGCGGCTGGGCCTATTTATCCATGTCACCGCTGGGTTTGGCGATGTGGGCTTTGCAGGGTACTGGACCCTGGAGATGTTCTGCATCCACCCCATTGTGATCTATCCCAATGTAGAGATCTGCCAGATTTATTACCACACCATACAGGGCGAGTATCAAAAGTACGACTCTGGGAAATACCAGAACAACACCGGCGTTCAGCCCAGCATGCTGTATAAAGATTTTCTGCGGGAGGACGGCAGCAGCAAGTGATCCTCCCCTGCCCTGCCCCCCTTTTCACCGTTCCCCTCTGCCCGTCGGCAGAGGGGATTTTTCATCCCTTTCCCCTGGAAACAAAGCCCGGCTCTTTGCCTTTGACAAAGAGCCGGGACGATGCCTAAAAAGAACGAGATCGATTGATTGGATTTTGGAAAACAATGATTTGACGCGATCGACCCGATGGACTCTGCTCAAGCCTTCTTGCTCAGCTTGGCAGCTGCCTTAGCATCCTGTTCATCCAGCTCAGCACGGGTGTTCTTCAGATAAATCTCAATGCCCTCTTCCACATTGGCACGGCGCTCCTTCTTGGACATCCCGATGATCTCCATGACGATACACAGCGCAATGCCCACAAAAAGGCCATAGGACGGGTTGGCACAGGTGGCGATGGCGCCGGCGGTGATGCCCGCCACGCCGCGCTCCACATTGGTGCGGCACATGTTGATGCCCACGTAGAAGGAACCGAAGGCCTGAATAATCAAGGTCTGGGCCATGGCCAGAGGCAGGATGGGCTGGATCAGCGCCATCAAGGGGACAATCAGCTGGCAGATCCATTTGGTGGTATTAAATGTACAAGCACCGCCGAAAATGGAGTACATGTTCTCTTTGCCTGTCTTATAACGCTCGGCCACGGACACCGTCATGGCGGACCACAGAGGACCCGACATGGTGCAGGTGGGGCTAAAGAAAGCCTCGATCAGGTTCCGGAACCCGCAGCACATATTGGTGCGGTCGGGGTTGACGTCGATGTACTCATCCTCTCGGTACCGTTTGGTATCCTCCAGGAAGGCCGTGCCGCCCACGATGTCTCCGAATGCAATGACGTAGCACATAATCGCCATGGGCAGGTCCTGCAGCAAAATATGGGCGGGCGGAATCCCAATGCCCAGAATAGAGAAGTTGTTCCATACCCATTGCAGGCCCGGGAAGGGGTTAAACCAGAAACTGGTTACCGTAGAGAAGTCCGGCAGATCGCACTCCCCAATGATCATAGCGATCACACCCGCTACAATAATGGCAGGGACAAAGCCAGCCTTGGTAATGAGTTTAATGAGTTTGCTTTTACTGCCAAATTTCACCTTGCCAAACCCATTGGAAAACAGCAGGAACAGACCCAGCGCACAGCCAATGGACCAGGAAATGGGATATTTGAAGAAGCCGGCCCCGCCGTCTTCCAACGCCTTAAAGCCGTATTGGCCACAACAGGCGGCAAAGCCGGAGCCTATGAGAATCCCCGCTTTCAAACTCTGCGGACAAATGTCAATGATCTTTGTGGCAATGCCGGTGACGCCCAAGATAACATACATCAGGCCCAGGATCAGTTCCAGACCCACCAGGGCGTACATCCGGTCCGGTCCCTCAAAATTCAATAGGAACGCGGTGATGAGCGGCACAGCCGGCGTAATCCACCCGCCGATCAGGGGGTCGCCCAAAGTGTTGTTGACCATGTACAGCAGCTCATGGACAAACACAATGGACAAAGCCATCTCAAAAGTAAAGCCAAACAGGTCCTGCAGATACGCAGTGGCCGCAGAGCCGGTCATAAAGACGACGCAGGCCTGAATCATCTCCGGAATTTCCCATTCGTAATGGACAAAGGGAATACGAAGGTCGAACTTCCAGATTTTGATGCAGGGCTGCTTCTCACCGTCTTTCCGCCGGGCGGTTGGAAGCATGAGATTCATTTACGGTCCCTCCTCATAAAAATACACATTGCTTTGACTTGCAATTTTTCTGTCGGAAAAACGCATGAGCGCATTTCCTTTTCTTCTTTTCCACATCTTTTCAATCGATACAACGTCATTATAGCACGTTTTCACCAAAACGCAACAGATATCCCTTCGTCATTTTCCACGAACGTGTACTATTTGCACAAGAAATCATTCCTTTTCAGGCGCTTCCTGATCGTTTTCTTTAATTTATTTGGCTGAAATCAGAATTTTTTGTGTACAATTTGTGAAGCAACTGAATAATAATTCAACATTTTCTCAATTTTTTTACGAAATACCCCCTGCGTTCCCTACAAAACACATCGTTTCGTAATCCTGTCCAATTTCATTTTGCAAGCCACTATTTTATATCCGTCAATTCTCTCCCTTGCCGCAAAAAAAGACGAGGCCGAAGCCTCGTCTGCTCTTCGCGTTTCCGCTGGATCAGTCATATTCCGGGTCCCGGACAGAGGTGTCCGCGCTGCCTGTGCCCGCCGATCCGTCTTCGGTCTCTGCGGTCTTAAACATACTGGCGTCTGCCCGCATACCCCTGCCGTTGGCGTCGTTGACCTGGAAGAAGTTGACATCCTCCGGGGTCAGGGAGGTGGTATAGGGGTTGACCAGCTGGTTGATCATAGTCAGGCTCTCCGCCGGCTCCAGCTCATAACAGTAGCTTGTCCCCCGATAGGTGGTATTGCCATCTCCCGGCAGCGCCCCGCCGGTCACGCCGGTGCTCAAATTCACCCCAATGGCCTTGGTAACAAACCAGGTGATGTCCGTCCCAGAGAGATTGGTCTCAATGTTCCGCTGGAAAATATCCACGAACTGATCCAGCTTCCCGATGTTGGAGACCAGCTTCTTGGCCACAGTGACCATCAGGTTGCGCACTGTCTCGCTGCGCTGGATATCCCCCAAGGGATACCCTGTGCCATCCCCGTTCTTTCGGAACCGGCAGACCTCCATGGCCGCCTGGCCATCCAGGTGCTGCATGCCCGGCTGGAAGAAGATGTTCAGATCCTGGGTGGGATCACTGTAATACATCTCCACGGGAACATCAAATTCCACGCCGCCCACTGCGTCCACCAGCTCCACAAACCCATCCAGGTCGATGGTGATATAGAAGTCAATGGGATACCCCACCAGGTCGGACACCACATCCTGGAGGTTCTCTATCCCTCCATGGAGCGAGGAATTGATCTTCGGGCTGGACTCATCCACCAGCGTGTCTCTGGGCACCGAGAGCATTCCGATCTTCTGGTTGGGCACATCGTAGGTGACCAGCATGATGGCATCGGCATTGCCGCTGACCTGGTCCGGGCAGGCCAGCAAGAAGGTGTAGGTCTGCTCTCTCCTGGTGTGGCTGCCCTGTTCCATCCCCGGCGCCACTTCCTCCTCTTGGGTGGCATTCGCCGCGGCGGGCTTCATCTCAGGGGCTGGAACGGCTACTTTATAAACACCATATCCAATCACAATGACAGCTGCAACTGCCACCACAGCGGCATAAATGCCCCGCAGGACACGGTACTTTTTTTTCAATCGACGTTTCTTCTGTTTGGCCAAGGCTCTGGCCTCCTTTTGTTGTGTTTTCCAAGGGGTCAAAAAAGCATGTATAAATGTAGTATACATAATTTGCCCATTTTCGGCAAGTCTTTGTCCTTAACTTTCGTATTATTCATAATTCCTACCCACTTTTGTATCTTTTTTTCGTTTGTACAAACAAATACACAGGTGCCCTTCCTGCTCTCCCCGGCGATGGGTCCGGCCGGGGTTTTCCAAGGAATTGCCGGAAACCCCTTGCAACCCTTTCATTCATGTGTTATAATAGGCACGATTTTAAGATGTAAGTTAGGTAGAGTGGGGCTTGCCCCGCTCTTTCTTTTATGAACTGGACCGGGCCCGCTCCCTTTTCCGGCGGGGGGACCGGTCCGGTGTCTGAACCACTTCGATTTGGATTGCAGCGCCCATGGGGCGCGGGGAGGTTATGATGTCCAAAATCACCGATTTAACGGCCCAGCTGGCCCGCCCTGTGGTGGAGGCCAACGGCTGTTCCCTCTGGGACGTGGAGTATGTCAAGGAGGCGGGCAGCTGGTATCTGCGGGTATACATTGACAAGGAGACCGGCGTCTCCATCGACGACTGCGAGGCGGTCAGCCGGGTCCTGTCCGACTTGCTGGACGAGGCCGACCCCATTCAGGACCCCTACACCTTTGAAGTCTCTTCCGCCGGCGCAGACCGGGCCCTGAAAAAGCCTGAGCATTTCCAGGCCTACCTGGGCGCCCAGGTAGACGTGAAGTTTTACCAGGCAAAAAACGGGCAGAAGACCTGCACAGGCATCCTGGCCGGCTATGAGGACGGCGCGGTCACCTTAACCATGGGGGAGGACACCGTCACTTTCCCCAAGCAGGAGATCGCTTTCGTCCGTTTGCACGTTGGCTTTTAACATTCTATTGAGGAGAATCTAAGTCATGGCTAAGAAAACATCGAAAACCGCAAAAAGCAACGAGCTGGACGGCAAGGAATTCTTTGCCGCCATCGCCCTGATTGAAAAGGAAAAGGGGATCCCCAAAAGCTATATGCTGGAAAAGATCACCCAGGCCCTGGTCTCCGCCTATAAACGGGACCACGAGGGCATCACCGACAACGTCTTTGTGGAGGCCAACGAGATCACCGAGACCGTCCGCATGTTTGTAAAAAAAGAGATCGTGGAGGAGGTCACCAACCCCTTCACCGAGATCGCCCTGGACGAGGCCCGCAAGAGCCTCCCCTCCGCCCAGACAGGGGATGTGGTCCGCATTGAGATCAAGCCCCGCAACTTCGGCCGCATCGCCGCCCAGACCGCCCGCCAGGTGATCATCCAGGGCATGCGGGAGGCGGAGCACAGCATGATCTATGACATGTTCAGCTCCAAAGAGCACGAGATGCTTCTGGGCACTGTTACCCGGGTAGACCCCCGCAACGGCGCGGTCTCCCTGCGCATCACCAGCAACGGGGAGTCCACCGACGCCTATCTCTCCCCCTCGGAGCAGGTCCGGGGCGAAGTGGTGCGGGAAGGCGACCGGCTGAAGGTCTATGTGGTGGAGGTCCGCCGCTCCAGCCGGGGGCCCCAGGTCCTCATCTCCCGGACCCATCCCGGCCTGGTCAAGCGTCTGTTTGAGCTGGAGGTCCCTGAAATCTACGACGGCACTGTGGAAATCCGCTCCATCGCCCGGGAGGCCGGCAGCCGCTCCAAGCTGGCTGTCTGGTCCGCCGACGAAAACGTGGACCCCATCGGCGCCTGCGTGGGCCCCAAGGGCGCCCGGGTGAACAACGTGGTGGCCGAGCTGGGCAGTGAGAAAATCGACATCATCAAGTACAGCGACGATCCCGCCGAGTATGTGGCCGCCTCCCTCTCCCCCGCCGACGTGGTCTCCGTCCTCCCCCTGGAGGGCACCAAGAGCTGCCGGGTGGTGGTGCCGGACGACCAGCTCTCCCTGGCCATCGGCAAGGAGGGGCAAAATGCCCGGCTGGCCGCCAAGCTCACCGGTTACAAGATTGACATCAAGGCCGCCTCCGCCGCCCACGAGTGGGAGGAGGAGGACGCCGAAGCCCAGCGGGCTGCCCAAGAAGCAGCGGAAGCAGCTGGCCTGGAGGAGGAATTCCAGTCCCCGGAGGAAACAGCCCCGGAGACTCCCTCCCCCGACCCCCAGCCCGATTCCATCCCAGAGACCGACAGCGAGAGCTGACCGTCCATACAACCTATAAGGAGGTGGCACCGTGCCAAAAAAAATCCCCCTGCGCCAATGCCTCGGCTGCCGGGAAATGAAGCCAAAACGGGAGCTGATCCGCGTGGTCCGCTCCCCGGAGGGAGAGATCTCCCTGGATTTCCACGGAAAGAAACCCGGGCGCGGCGCTTACCTTTGCCCCAGTCCGGACTGTCTGAAACGGGCGCGCAAGGCCAAAGCCCTGGAGCGGGCCTTTGCCCTTCCCATCCCAGACCCGGTCTATGACGCCCTGGCCGCACAGATGGAGGGAGGTGGTCTGGATGGATAGCATTCCCTCCCTGCTGGGCCTCGCGCTCAGAGCAGGGCGGCTTGCCGTGGGGGAGGAGCCCGTCGGGGTCGCCTGCCGGTGCCACAAGGGGTACCTGCTGCTGCTGGCCAGCGACGCGGCGGACAACACCATCCGCCGGGCCCTTCATTTCTGCCAAGCCGGAAAAACCATTTGCCTCACCCTCCCCCTGACCAAACAGGAGCTGGGCAGCGGGCTGGGCCGTGCCTCCTGCGCCATGCTGGCGCTGACCGACGTGGGCTTTGCCGCGGCGGTGGCGGAAAAGCTGGCCCAGCTGGACCCCGAGGCCTATGGCCCCGCCTGGGAGACCTTGTCCAACAAGGCCGCCCGGGTCAAGAAACGCCGCGCGGAAAAGCGCTCCCCCCACAAAAACAAGGGCGCGCGCCGGGCCGGAAAACGAAAGCCGGACGGCCCATCCAACGACGGCAGCCAAGGGAATGGATAAGCGCCGTTCCCATACTTTGTAGGTAGCCGCGCCGGGTCCCCGGCTGCGGAGAGAAAAGAGCAAGCAGCCGGTCCCTGTCTGGGCCTGGCTGTGATGGAGGTGGCTTTATTTGAGTTTTGAAAAATATCGTGTGCATGAAGTAGCCAAGGATTTTGGGAAACAGACCAAGGACATCACCCAGATCCTCACCACATACGCTACAACCCCGAAAAACCACATGCAGGTGCTGGACGACAAGGAACTGTCCATCATCTTTGAATACCTGACCCAGCACAACCAGGTCGCGGACCTGCAGGCCGTTTTCGCCAACGCCCCCAAGGCGGGGGAAGGCGCCAAAAACGACCGCCCCCGGGACAACCGGGACAGCGGCCGGAAGCAGGGCCAGCAGAAGCGGGGTGAGGGGAACAAATCCAGCCGGGGCGGGGACCGCCCGGCCCGGAATGATGGCCCCCGGAACAACGGCGAGGCGCCCCGGGAAAAGGCCGCCCCCCAGCAGGGACAGCAGGCCAAGCAGGCCGCCAACCGCCCCACCACCCGGGTCCCCGAGAAGAAGCTGGTGGACACCCGGAAAGCGGGCAACGTCAACCTGGCCCGGTACGACGAGCACCTGGAGAACCTGGCGCCGGAGCGGGCCAACAAGATGCAGAGCGGCAAGCAGAAGATTCAAAGCCGCGGCAACCACCGCAAGGGCGGCAACTTCGGCAACAAGCGCCGCCAGGAGGAGCAGGAGAAGATGCGCCGGCTCCAGCTGGAAATCGCCAAGAAGACCCCCCTTACCGTCAAGATTCCCGACGAAATCGGCGTGGGCGAACTGGCCTCCCGGATGAAAAAAACCGGGGCCGACGTGGTCAAGCAGCTCATGAAATTGGGGGTTATGGCCTCCCTGTCTGAGATCATCGACTACGATACCGCCGCCCTGGTGGCCATGGAGCTGGGGTGCAAGGTGGAGAAGGAAGTCATTGTCACCATTGAGGAAAAGCTCATCGACACCGCTGAGGACAAAGAGGAGGATCTGGCCCCCCGCGCCCCCGTGGTGGTGGTCATGGGCCACGTGGACCACGGCAAGACCTCCCTGCTGGACTACATCCGCAACTCCCAGGTGGCGGAAGGCGAGGCCGGCGGCATCACCCAGCACATCGGCGCCTATCAGGTGGACGTGAACGGCTCCCCCATCACCTTCCTGGACACCCCCGGCCACGAGGCCTTCACCGCCATGCGGGCCCGGGGCGCCATGATCACCGACATCGCCATTCTGGTGGTGGCCGCCGACGACGGCATCATGCCCCAGACGGTGGAGTCCATCAACCACGCCAAGGCTGCGGAGATCCCCGTGATCGTGGCCATCAACAAAATGGATAAGCCCGAGGCCAACCCCGACCGGGTAAAGCAGCAGCTGACCGAATATGGCCTGGTCCCTGAGGAATGGGGGGGCGAGACCATCTGCTGCCCCATCTCCGCCAAAACCGGCCTGGGCATTGACAGCCTGCTGGAGATGGTGGTCCTCACCGCCGAGATGCGGGAGCTGAAGGCCAACCCCAACCGCTCCGCCCACGGCGCGGTGATCGAGGCCCGCCTGGACAAAGGCCGGGGCCCCATCGCCACCCTGCTGGTGCAGAAGGGTACCCTCCGTCAGGGGGATGTGATCATCGCCGGCACCGCCGTGGGCCGGGTCCGGGCCATGACCGACGCCAGAGGCCGGAAAATCACCGAGGCCGGCCCCTCGGTCCCTGTGGAGATCACCGGCATGGGGGAGGTCCCCGGCGCCGGCGACGACTTCCACGCCGTGGACGACGAGCGCATGGCCAGAACCCTGGTGGAGCAGCGCAAGCATGAAAATAAAATGGCCGCCAGTGCCTCCAGCCAAAAGGTCACCCTGGACGATCTGTTCTCCCAGATCCAGCAGGGGGAGCTGAAGGACCTGAATATCATCGTCAAGGCCGACGTGCAGGGCTCCGCCGAAGCGGTAAAGGCCTCCCTGGAAAAGCTCTCCAACGAAGAGGTCCGGGTCCGGGTCATCCACTGCGCCGTGGGCGCCATCAACGAGTCGGACGCCATGCTGGCCTCCACCTCCAACGCCATCATCGTGGGCTTCAATGTCCGTCCTGACGCCAATGCCAAGGACTACGCCGCCCGGATGAAGGTGGATATGAGAATGTACCGGGTCATCTACGACTGCATCAACGAGATGGAGGCCGCCATGAAGGGCATGCTGGCTCCCAAGTTCCGGGAAGTGGCCCTGGGTGCAGCCGAGGTGCGGGAGGTCTACAAGATCACCGGCGCCGGGATCATCGCCGGCTGCTATATCACCGAAGGCAAAGTGCAGCGCAACGCCCAGGTCCGTCTGGTCCGGGACGGCATCGTGATCCACGAGGGGGTCCTCAGCTCCCTCCAGCGGTTCAAGGACGCGGTGAAAGAGGTCGCCCAGGGCTACGAATGCGGCATTGGCATCGAAAAGTACAGCGACATCAAGGTAGGCGATATCATCGAAGCCTTCGTGATGGAGCAGATCGAAGTGTAACCGACTCCCCGCCCGCGGCCCGCTCCGGCAGGCTGCCCGGGCGGGGTTACCCTGGAAAGGAGGGGCGTTATGGCCTCCAATCGAATTGGTCGGATCAATGAAGAAATCCAGCGGGAGCTGGCAGCCCTGCTGCGCACCGTCAAGGACCCCAGAGTCCACGGGCTGGTCTCTATCACCCACGTGGACACCACACCGGATCTCCGGTACGCCAAGGTTTTCGTCAGCGTGCTCAACCAGCAGGACGGAAAAGAGGTCATCCGGGGCCTCAAATCCGCCGGCGGGTATCTCCGCCGGGAGCTGGGCCGGGCGCTCTCCCTGCGGTATACCCCAGAGCTCTTGTTCCAGGAGGACGACTCCATTGACAAGGGTACCCATATCTTAAAGCTCCTCAACGACATCGAACAGAAAGAGACGGGAGGCAACCCATGACAGACCACCAGACCGCCCGCTGGCTGGCGGCACTGGATCAAGTGCTGATCCTCACCCACCGCCGGCCCGATGGGGACACCATCGGCTGTGCCAGCGCCCTGTGCCTGGCGCTCCGGCAGCTGGGAAAAACCGCCTGGGTCCTGCCCAACGAGGACGCCCACGGTCTTTTCACCCCCTATCTGGAGGGTGTCCTGGCCCCGGCGGGGTTTCTGCCCCAGCATGTTGTGGCGGTGGATGTGGCATCCCTGGGCATGCTCCCTGACAGCGCCGGGGCCTACAAGGACCGGATCGACCTGGTGATCGACCACCACGGCTCCAACGAGGGATACGGTCGAGAGACCTGTGTGGACCCCAGCTGCGCCGCCTGCGGAGAGCTGCTCTACCGGATCTTCCAGGCCATGGCGATCTCCTTCACCCCGGAGATTGCCATGCTCCTGTATATGGCCATTGCCACCGACACCGGCTGTTTCGTTTACTCCAACACCACCCCGGAGACCCATCGGATCGCCGCCGCCCTCATGGCGGTGGGCTTTGACGCCCAATGGGTCAACCGGCGCCACTTCCGGGTCAAGTCCCTCAAGCGGATGCGGCTAGAGGGGCGCCTGGTACAGGAGATGGAGCTGGCCCAGGGGGGCACGCTGGCCTTCGCCTATGTCACCCTGGCTCTTATCGCCGATCTCCAGGCCACAGAGGAGGATTTGGAGGATATCTCCTCCTTCATCGGCCAGGTGGAAGGGGTGGACAACGCGGTCACCATCCGCCAGCTGTCCCCCCAGGAGTGCAAAATTTCCCTGCGCACCGACGGCAAGACCCTCAACGCCTCCGCTGTCTGTGCCCTCCACGGAGGGGGAGGACATCCCGCCGCCGCTGGATGCACCATTTGGGGGACCCCCGCCCAGGCCAAAGCAGCCATGCTGGCCGCCATTGAGCAGGTGCAGCATGGCTAACGGAATTTTAATCATCGACAAACCCGCCGGCTGGACCAGCCACGATGTGGTTGCCAAGCTCCGGGGACTTCTCCGGGAGAGACGGATCGGCCACGCCGGTACCCTGGACCCCATGGCCACCGGCGTTCTGCCGGTTTTCGTGGGGCGGGCCACCCGGGCGGTGGAATTCGCCGCGGAACGGGAAAAGGAATACCTTGCCGGCCTCCGCCTGGGTGTGGTCACCGACACCCAGGACACCACGGGGACCGTGCTGGAGACCCATCCGGTCTGTGCAGACCGTCCCCAGGTAGAGGCTGTGCTGGCCCGGTTCCGGGGGGAGATCACCCAGATTCCCCCGATGTACTCCGCCATCAAGCGGGAGGGGAAGAAGCTCTACGAGCTGGCCCGGCGGGGCCAGGAGGTGGAGCGGCAGCCCCGGCCCATTACCATTGAGGCCTTGGACCTGCTGGATCAGGTCTCCCCCACAGAATACACCCTGCGGGTACGGTGTTCCAAAGGGACTTACGTGCGTACCCTCTGCCACGACATCGGACAGGCCCTGGGCTGCGGCGGCGCTCTGTTCTCCCTGCGTCGAACCCAGTCGGCCGGGTTTTTCCTGGACCAGGCGGTCACCATGGACCAAGTGTCGGCCCATCCGGCCCCCCAACAGCTTCTGCTGCCGGTGGACCGCTATTTCAGCCGGTATCCCGCCCTCACCCTGCGACATGGGACTGCGGAGAAAAAACTTCGAAACGGGAATCGTTTGACGCTGGAGGGGCAGGACGGTGTCTACCGGGTTTACAGCCGAGGGGGAGATTTTCTCGCCCTGAGCCGTTTGGAGCAGGGTGTCCTCACCACTATTAAAAGTTTTTTCGAGGTGTAAGAAGTTGGAACAGAAAAAACGTGTGATCGCCCTGGGCTTTTTTGACGGCGTGCACAACGGCCACGCCGCGCTGATGCGCCGCACCGCCCAGGTGGCCCGGGAAATCGGCGCCACTCCCGCCGCCTTTACCTTTGATCCCCATCCGCAAACCGTAATTTTGGGCCGGCCCATGCCCCTGCTCACCTCCCCCGAGGACCGGGCGGACCTGATGCGGAAATACTACGGCATCCAGGATGTGATCGTGGAACCCTTCACCCCCCAGCGGATGAAGCAGCCCTGGCGGGAATTTTTAGAGGAAACCCTGGTGGGGGACCTGGGCGCGGTCCATCTGGTGGCCGGTCACGACTACCACTTCGGCTACAAAGGGGAGGGCAATCCCCAGCGGCTCCAGCAGACCTGCCAGGCCCTGGGCATCGGCTGTGACATCATCCCCAAGGTGGAGCAGGAGGGCATCACCGTCTCCTCCACCTATATCCGCACCCTGGTGGCCCAGGGCGAAATTGAGCGGGCCAACGAGTTTCTGGGCCACCCCTACACCCTCAGCGACCGGGTGTCCCACGGGAAGAAGCTGGGTTCCACCCTGGGCTTTCCCACCGTGAACCTCCGGCTGAAGGAAAACGTCCTCTCCCCCGCCAAAGGGGTCTATGCCACCAAGGTGATTTTGGAAAATGGGGAGACCCACCCCGCTGTGACCAATGTGGGCACCCGCCCCACGGTGGACGACGGGAATCAGTTGACCATTGAGGGCTTTATCCTGGATTTCCAGGGGGACCTGTACGGCCAGAAAATCCAAATGGAGTTTTATAAGTACTTGCGGGAGGAGCGCAAATTTCCCTCTTTCGCGGCCCTGACTGCGGAAGTGATGCACAACGCAGAGCAGACCCGGGAATATTTTGCCGCCCATCCCTGAAACGCAGCATGCCCCCAGCAGGGCTCACGTTCCCTGCTGGGGGCATGCTGTATTTTGTACCGGGATCAGATCAGCGGCTGATGAGCAGAATGCCCACCACGCAGGCGCTTATGCCGAGGATCTGGTGGCCGGTCAGTACCTCCTTATACCAAAGTACCCCCACCAGGACCAGGATACACGCCAGGGCAAGGTTGGCCACCAGGGAGGCCACACTGACCTTCCATCCCGCCCGGTAGATCAGGATATAGCCCAGCTCCAGGCCCACCACGGACAGCCCCATCACCACTGGGGCCCAGTTGGTCTTGCCGATCTCCTGTATCAGGTTCTTCTCTCCCCCTGTGGTCACAAAAAACAGCAGCAGGGACAGTGCCGCCGCCACCCCATAGTTGATGGTTAGGGCGGCGAAGGAATTGAGCTTCTCCGGGGTGGATTTGGCACAGATGTTGTACACCGTGTTGGCCCCCACCACCATGAGCATGGGCCAGAGCAGGTTCCACATAATGGTTCTCTCCTTTTGTCTCAAAATGAAACCGGATGCAAGGATAGCCTTACATCCGGTAGGTGCTCACCCGATGGCGCCGTCGGCGCCATTGTTGTCGCTTTTTGTTTATTATATCATCTTTCCACCCATCTGGCAAGTACCCCATGGACCAGCAGCGGCAGGATGACCACGGCCACAGCCACAGGAAGCCAGAGTGTCAGCAGTGGGTTCGTCAGCAAGAAAGTGGGCAAAAAGATCGCCGCCAGCAGGGCCACACAGAATGCCCAGGCCATGAAAAACCCTTTTCCCCGGGATCGTCCTCTCTCTCCCTCCAAAGCAGTCCGGCAGAGATAGGTCACAATCCCCACAGAGGCCGCCAGCAGAACCCCCATGGAGATCGCCTCCCCCAGCGTCAGGGTGAGGTGCATCACGGCCTCTCCACGCAGCAGAGCCTCCACCACCTTTTTCACCAGCCAAATGCCCAGCAAAACGCTGAGCGCAGGCAGAAGCTCCTCCACCGCCGCCGCCATCCGCACCCGGCGGGACCGGCGGGGCACCGCAGCTACAATCTCCTGGCAAAAGGTCCGGTAGTCCTGCCCCACCACTTGGGCCATGGTCTCCCCCCGGGCCTCCGCCTCCCAAACCATCTCCAAAATGTCCCGGCGGATCTCCTCTTGGTCCAAGGGGCTCAGGTCCTGCCCCCGGAGATAGACCACCACATCGGTCATCTCCCGCTGACTTTCCCGGGAAAGCGCCCTCTCCCGGGCGTTGTTCTCCTGCCGCAAGGTCCTCACAGAGGACTTCCGCATGTCATCTCCTCCTCTCCAAATCCCGGCAGCCGCTCCACTGCCGCCGTCATCTCCCGGAAACTGGCCCGGAACTGCGCCAGCTCCCTCCGGCCTTGGTCGGTAAGGGTATAGTATTTCCGCCGCGGTCCCAGGTCCGAGTCCATAAACCGGGCGGAAACCCATCCCTCCTTCTCCAGTCGGAGCAAAAGGGGATAGATCGTCCCCTCGGAAACGCTGCCAAATCCATAGCCATGCAGGGCCTGCACGATTTCGTAGCCATAGGTCTCCCGCTGGCCCAGGATGGCCAGCACACTGCCCTGCAGGACACCTTTGAGCATCTGGGATGGAATCAAGGCTCCTCTCTCCTTCCAGCTACCTTGCATCGCAAGGTATAGCTACATTGTAATACAAGGTAGAGAAATTTGTCAAGTCCCCTGGGGGAAAAAGGAACTTTTCTCCCCAGGGGGCGTCTAACAGAAAATGAGATTTTCGTCCGTGGGTTCTGATCCCAGCCGCAGCCCCGCGTGCGCAGCGCCGGCAGGGCCGGGCGCGCGCTCCTCACAGAGGACCGGTGCGCTCCCGGCGCGCCTCATGGGCCAGTCCCTCAGGGCTGGCGGTCTTGGAAAAGGCAAATTTTTGCTTGGCGTAGAGTCCACTGTACCCAGAGACCAGAAAGCTGGCGGCCACCGCCATGAGAAAGCCCCCGGGATTGCAGAAGAAAAAGACCTCAAACCCCAGCATCAGGGCGGTGAGGGGGCAGTTTGTCACCCCGCAGAAGAGGGAAACCATGCCAACAGCTGCGGCATAGGGTGCCGGCAGCCCCAGCAAGGGACCCACCACACAGCCAAAGGAGGCCCCAATGGCAAAGCAGGGCACAATTTCGCCCCCCTTGAGTCCCGCGCCCAGGGTCAACGCAGTCAGCAACAGTTTAAGAAGGCAATCCTGGGGCGCCGCCCTCCCCTGGTCAATGGCCTGGGCAATGAGGGCCTCCCCTGTCCCCAGATAGGCTTTTGTGCCCAAAATTAAGGTGAGAACCATGACACCGGCGCTCCCCACCACCACCCGGAGATAGGGGTTGGGAAACAGCCGCGCCAGCCCCGCCCGGACACCGGAAAAGGTATAGCAGACCAAAATACTCAGCAGGCCGCAGGCAATCCCCAGCACCAGCACCTGTCCATAGAACAACACGTCGGGGGTGGAGGCGGAGAGATAAAAGCGCATGGCCCGCACGCCCATGGCCCGGGCCACCGTCCCTGCGGCCAGAGAGGAGACCACGCAGGGAAAGAGGCCCCCCAGGGGCAGAATCCCCACGCAGGAGATTTCCAGCGCGAACAGCGCCGCGGTAATCTGGCTGCCGAAGACCGCAGAAAAGCCCGCGCTCATACCGCACATGATCGCCAGGTCCTGAAACTCGGCCCCCAGCTTTCCCCCCTTGCGCACCAGCTCGGCCAAGGAGCCTCCCAGCTGCAGGGCCGCGCCCTCCCGGCCGGCCGATCCTCCAAAACCATGGGTGAGCAGGGTGGCCGCGAAGATCACCGGGGCCAGCAGACGGGAGACCGGCTGCTCCCCCCGGGCAGCCTGGATGATAAGGTCGGTTCCCCCGGCCGTTTTGATGCCGCCCCGGCGGTACATCCACACCACCAGCAAGCCGGCCAGGGGCAGCAGGAACATCGCCCATCCGGTGCCCTCCCGCAGGTGGTTCGCCGCCCCCAACAGACGGGCGAACAAGCCACCCCAGACCCCCACAAGCAGCCCCACCACCAGACCAAACAACAGCCCCCGGCCGTTGATGCGAAGGCTCTCTCCGCTGAATGCCACTTCCGTATACATCCCCCGGAAGAAGGCCCGGACCGGGTGGCGCCTGGTGTGGCGCTCTCTTTTTTGCTCTTCCATGGTTCCCCCCGCCTCTCTGCGCTGTGCTTTCCTCCCATCATATCACATTTCCCTGCCTTTGCAATGGGGACGCACGGCCCGTGGGCCCGGGATTTTCTTCCTTTCCCTGGTTTACCAGGGCCTCCGGGTTGTCAGAAAGCGTCGATCTATGATAAGATAATAAAAACAGTGCGAAATCTCTACTTTTTTGAAATGAGGTGATCCCTTTGCGGATCGGTTCTGTATCCATTCCCTCCCCTCTGGTCCTGGCCCCCATGGCAGGGGTAACGGACTTAGCCTTTCGGACCATCTGCCGGGAGTTGGGGGCGGGCTATACCATAACGGAGATGGTGAGCGCCAAGGCCCTGTGCTACCAAGACCAAAAGACCCTGCCCCTGATGCGGCTGGGGGAAGACGAGCATCCAGCAGGCGTGCAAATCTTTGGCAGCGACTTGGCCTGTATGGAGGAGGGCGCCGCCATTGTGCGGGAGGTGGCCCACCCAGATATCATCGACATCAACATGGGCTGCCCCGTCCCCAAGGTCGCCAACAACGGGGACGGCTCCGGCCTGCTCCGGGACCTGGACAAAGCCTGCCGGGTGGCGGAGGCCGTTCGGAAAGGAGCCGGCGAGATCCCCGTCACCGTGAAAATGCGCCTGGGCTGGGACAAGGGAAACATCGTCTGCCTGGAATTGGCCCAGTGCCTGGAGGACTTGGGGATCGCCGCCATCACCCTCCACGGGCGGACCAAGGTGCAGATGTATGCCGGCACCGCCAACTGGGACTGGATTCGGAGGGTGAAACAGGCCCTGTCCATCCCCGTCATCGCCAACGGAGACGTCTTCTCCGGCCAGGATGCCGCGCGTATCCTCCGCTACACCGGGGCAGACGGGGTTATGATTGCCCGGGGTGTCTTCGGCAACCCCTGGATCTTCCAGCAAGCCCAGGCCGCCATAGACGGGCGGCCCATTCCTCCCCTCCCTCCCCTGTCCCAGCGGTGCGACACCGCCGTGCGTCAGTTTGAACTGGCCGCCCAGTACAAGAGCGAGAAAATCGCCTGTCTGGAGGCCCGGAAACACTATGCCTGGTATTTGAAAGGGGTCCCCTATGCCGGGTACTGGAAAAGCGAAATCTCCAAAATCTCCACCTTGGCCGACGTCTATCGGGTCACCGCCGGCATCAAGCGGGAGCTGAAAGATGCAAGCGACGATGGATGACCGACAGCTGGTGACCTTGGCCCGGAAGGGAGACCAGGATGCCTTCACCCGCCTGGTGGAGCGCCACCAGAAGATGGTCTACAACCTGGCCCTGGGCAAAACAGGGAGCCACCACGACGCGGAAGAAGTGACCCAAACCGCTTTCTTCAAGGCTTGGCAGGGGCTACCGTCCTTTCAGGGGAAGGCAGCGTTTTCCTCCTGGCTGTACCGGCTGACGGTCAACGCCGCCATTGACCTGCTCCGTCAGCGAAAAAAACACCAGGGCGCCCTTTCCCTGGATGACCCCGACCTGCCCGTCGTCCCGGACCGGGGGCCCTCCCCAGAGGAGCTGTCCGAGGAGCACGAACGGCGGCAGCTCCTGTGGCAGGCCATCGAGTCCCTGCCCGAGCCCCACCGCATTCCCCTGCTGCTGCGGGAAATTGAGGGGCTGAGCTACCGCGAGATTGCCCAGGCACTGGACCTGGAGGAGGGCACTGTAAAATCCCGGCTGGCCCGGGCCCGACTGCTGCTGCGAAAACTTCTGCTGCAAAAGGGGAACCTTCCCACCGGTTCCCCGTCTAATCAACTGGGGCGGAAAGGAGGGATGTCAAAATGAACCCATGCGAAGAATATGAGCTTCTCCTCAGCGCTCGGCTGGATGGGGCGCTCTCTCTCAAGGAGGAGACCCAGCTGCATGCCCATCTGGCCCAGTGCCCCCACTGCCGCCAGCTGGCCCAGGAGCTGGAGGACCTTCAAACCCAGATGACCTCCCTTTGGGTCGAGCCGCCTGACTCCCTCAAGGACGCTCTGGCCAGCCAGGACTGGAGTAAGTCCGCCTCCTCTTCCCCGCCCCGTTCCCCAACGGCTTCCCCCTCCAAGCGACGGCACTTGCTTCCGTGGCTGGCCTGCGCCGCGGCCGCCGTGGTGCTGGTTGTGGGCCTTTGCCAGCTTCTCCTGCCAGGGGGAGCAGATGGACTCCTGCCAAAGGCAGTCATTGAAGTCTTTCAGCGGCCCGAGCAGGACCCCGCCGCTGGCAGCGAGGAAAGCGATCCCGCCGCCCCCGACAACCCAGACAGCCCGCAAGACCCTTCGAAGGATACAGAGCAGCAGGCAGAACAGAACGGAGGAGACGCCCAGGGGGAGGCCCCGTCCCCTTCGGACCGGCCCACCGCCCCAAACGACACGGAGGACCCGCAGTCCCCGCCCAATAACAACCAAACCCCCAACAACCCCTCCAATCCCTCCGGTGATCCCGCCCCAGAGGACCCCGGCACAGACACACCTCCCGACAACAACGCAGGGGACAAACCCGACGATCCCCCCGCCCCCGCGGTGAGCCGGCAGGAAGCCCAGTCGCTGCTCACGGCCTATCTGGCCCAGCAGGGACGGACCCTCACCCTGGTGCCTTTGGACTCCAGTCCCAACCAAGGTTACTGGCGCTTTTCCGGCCGGGATGCCAACGGCAACGCCGTCACGTTCCTGATGGTCTCTTGCTCCACAGGACAGATTCACGAGATTCCCGTCCCGCCGTCCTCCACGGGGCCCGGACTTGGATAACCGGAAGGAAATGAAATTTTTCTCTGATTTTTACAAATTTTTTAGTTATTTTTTATTTTTTGTGTTGTCATTGACGCACTCTTGTTGTATACTAAGTCCATGACTATGGAGTGCGTGACTCCGTCGGGGCACAGGAGAGGGGGTTCCCTCCCTGTCCCATCTGAAATAAGGAGAGAAGATTGCTATGAGCTATTCTGTGCAAAACATCCGAAATGTCTGTCTGGTGGGCCACAGCGGCAACGGCAAGACTGCCCTGGCAGAAAGCCTGCTGTTTATGACCGGCGCCATCAACCGCATGGGCAACAGCGCCGATGGCAACACCGTCTGTGACTACGATCCCGAGGAGATTCGCCGCCAGATTTCCATCTCCACCGCAGTCGCCCCCCTGGAGTATAAGGGCTGCAAAATCAATCTGCTGGACACCCCGGGCGCTTTCGATTTCTCCGGCGAGGTAATGGAGGCCCTCCGGGCCGCCGACGCCGCCATCCTGGTCTGCTCCGCCAAGGACGGTATCTCCGTGGGCTTTGAAAAGGTCTGGAAATACTGCCAGGAGCGGGATATGCCCCGGTTTATCTATATCTCCAAAACCGACGAAGAAAACAGTGACTACAACGCCACCTTCAACGCCCTGCGGGAGCGGTACGGCAACAAAATCGCCCCCCTGGTGGTCCCCATGTGGGACGCCGACAAAAAGACCACCGGCCTCATCGACGTGCTCAACAAACGGGCCTATGAGATGCAGGACTTTAAGCGGGTGGAGGTGGACATTCCCCCAGAAAAGGCCGACGTGGTGGCGGAATTCAACGAAGCCCTGAAGGAGTCCGTGGCCGAGACCTCGGATGAAATGATGGACAAATACTTCAGCGGCGAGTCCTTCACCTATGCAGAGATGATTCAGGGCCTGCGCCAGGGCGTGCGGGAGCTGTCCATGTTCCCCGTCCTCTTCGGCTCCGCCATCAACTGCATCGGCTCACTGATGCTCATGGACTACATCGTGGATCTGCTGCCCAACCCCATGGAGGGCAACCACCACAAGGCCACCATGCAGAACGGCGAGACCGAGGACTTCGTGGTCTCCCCCGGCGGCGTGCCCACGGCCTACGTCTTCAAGACCATCTCGGACCAGTACGGCAAATACTCCATGATTAAGGTCCTTTCCGGGGTGATCACCTCCGATCTACCCCTGGTCAACGCCCGCACCGGCGCGGCGGAAAAGCTGGGACGCCTGTATAAAATGTGTGGCAAGAAAGCCGAAGAGGTCAAGGAGCTCTCCTGCGGCGACATCGGCGCCATCGGCAAAATGGACAAGGTAAAGACCGGCGACACCCTGTGTGACAGCCGGAAAGTGGTCGCCCTGAAGGGTATCCCCTTCCCCGAGCCCTGCTATTCCAAGGCCATTGCCCCCAAGACCCGGGGCCAGGACGACAAAGTGGCCGCAGGTCTGGCCCGGATGAACGAGGAGGACCCCTCCTTCTCCGTGGTCAACAATCCTGAGACCCGCCAGGTGGTCCTCTCCGGCACCGGCGATATGCAGCTGGATGTGCTGGTCTCCCGCCTGAAGAGCCGCTTCGGGGTGGAGGCAGAGCTCAGTCCCGCCCGGGTCCCCTATCGGGAGACCATCAAGAAAAAGGTGGAGGCCCATGGCCGCCACAAGAAGCAGACCGGCGGCTCCGGCCAGTTTGGCGATGTGTGGGTCCGCTTCGAGCCCAACCTTGACGAGGAGGAGATGGTCTTTGCTGAGGAGGTGTTCGGCGGCTCCGTGCCCAAGAACTTCTTCCCCGCTGTGGAGAAGGGCCTGCGTGAGGCCTGTGTCCACGGTCCTCTGGCTGGCTACCCGGTGGTCAACCTGAAGGCTGTGCTGTATGACGGAAGCTACCACCCCGTGGACTCCTCCGAGATCGCCTTTAAGACGGCGGCCCAGCTGGCCTATAAGGCCGCTATGCCCGAGGCTAACCCTGTTCTGCTGGAGCCTGTGGGCGAGCTGAAGGTCACCGTGCCCGACAGCTACATGGGCGACGTGATCGGCGACCTGAACAAGCGCCGCGGCCGCGTGATGGGCATGACGCCCACCGCAGACGGCGACCAGATCATCGAGGCCGAGGTACCCATGGCGGAGATGACCTCCTACGCCATCGATCTGCGGGCCATGACCCAGAGCCGCGGCTCCTTCGTGTTCCACTTCGTCCGCTATGAGGACTGTCCTCCTGCCGCTCAGGCCAAGGCCATCGAGGCCGCCAAGGCGATGGCAGAGGAATAAGCGGCGGAGTACGGCCTGCCGCGTTCTTGGCTTCGCTTCCTGGAAGCCAACAACTGAACCCATCTGTGCAGCAGGGGACCGCCGGTATGGCTGTCCCCTGCTGTTTTTGCTGTTTTCGGGCTCTGCGGTCTGGATCTGGGAAGGCGGACCTTCCCCGTTTGTTCCGCCATCCGAAACTGTGGCGGCTGCTTTCCTGTCTGTCCTGTCAAATCTTCCGGGAAATCCGGGGCGCCTCTTGCAGTTTTTCTGTGCTTGTCTTATAATGGGGAGCAGAACAGAACACCGCCTTTTCCGGGGTCGGCCTGGATATTTCCCCCGCGCTTTTGCGGGAGGTCAGAGAAGGAGTACGCTATGACAGCCAACGAAAAGAAGCAACTGATGGCCGCGGCCTGCAAGGTGCGCATGGGTGTGATCAAGGGGACCCACGCCGCCAAGGCCGGCCATCCCGGCGGGAGCCTGTCCGCCGCAGATCTGTTCACCTATCTGTACTGCAAGGAACTGAACGTGGATCCCAAGGATCCGAAGTGGGAGGAACGGGACCGTTTTGTCCTGTCCAAGGGCCACACCGCCCCCGGCCTGTACGCGGCGCTGGCGCTCCGGGGCTTTTTCCCGGAGGAGGACCTGCTGACGCTGCGGCATATCGGCAGCTATCTCCAGGGCCATCCCAACATGAACACGGTGCCCGGCGTGGATATGTCCACCGGATCTCTGGGCCAGGGCGTGTCCGCCGCCTGCGGCATGGCGCTGGCCGCCAAGTACCAGGGCAGGGACTGCCGGGTGTACACCCTGCTGGGCGACGGCGAGATCCAGGAGGGCCAGGTGTGGGAGGCCATGATGTTCGCCCACCACTATAAGCTGGACAACCTGTGCGTCATCATTGACAACAACGGCCTTCAGATCGATGGCAATGTGGCCGACGTGATGAGCCCCTATCCCATTCCGGAGAAGCTGCGTGCCTTCGGCTTTGAGGTGGCGGAGATCGACGGCCATGATTTTGACCAGATCGAGGCGGCCTTTGCCAAGGCCCGCGAGACCAAGGGCTTCCCCTTTGCCATCGTGATGAAGACCGTGAAGGGCAAGGGCGTCAGCTTTATGGAGAACCAGGCCGGCTGGCACGGCAAGGCCCCCAACGACGAGGAATATGAGATCGCCATGAAGGAGCTCAGCGCTCAGCTGGCGGAAGTGGAGGCGATGTAAGATGGCGGATGTGAAGAAGATCGCGACCCGTGAGAGCTACGGGAATGCCCTGAAGGAGCTGGGCGCGGAGCATGACGACCTGATCGTCTTTGACGCCGACCTGGCCGGAGCGACGAAGACGGGGATGTTCAAAAAGGCGTTCCCTGACCGCCACTTCAACTGCGGCATTGCGGAGGGAAATATGGTGGTGGCAGCCGCCGGAGCGGCCACGATGGGCCTGGTCCCCTTTGCCTCCAGCTTTGCCATGTTCGCCGCTGGACGTGCCTTTGAGCAGATCCGCAACTCCATCGGCTATCCCCACCTCAACGTGAAGATCGGGGCCACCCACGGCGGTATCTCCGTGGGCGAGGACGGCGCTTCCCACCAGTGCTGCGAGGACTTTGCCCTGATGCGGTCCATTCCCGGCATGGTGGTCATGTCCCCCGCCGATGATGTAGAGGCCCGGGCCATGGTGAAGGCGGCCTATGAGTATGTGGGTCCTGTCTATATCCGTTTTGGGCGCTCCGCGGTCCCCGTGTTCCATGAGGAGGAGAACTATACGTTCCAAATCGGAAAGGGAGAGATCATTCAGGACGGCGCCGATGTGGCCGTCATCGCCAACGGTCTGCTGGTGGCCGAAGCGATCGAGGCGGGCAGGCTTCTGGCCGAGGCCGGTATCTCCGCCCGGATCATCAATATGCCCACCATCAAGCCTCTGGATGAGGAACTGGTGGTCAAGGCCGCCCAGGAGTGCGGCAGGATCATCACCTGTGAAGAGCACAATATCCTCGGCGGCCTGGGTGAGGCCGTGTGCTCCTGCCTGAGTGAGAAGTGCCCCGTCCCCGTGCGCCGCATCGGCGTCAACGACGAGTTTGGACACTCCGGCCCCGCCGCCGCGCTGCTGAAGCAGTTCGGCCTGTCCGCGGAGCATATCGTGGAAGTGGCGAAGGAATTTTGTAAGTGAGTCGAGACGGTCAAAAAACCCGCCATCCAGAGGTTTCGGAGGGAAAGATCGTGTGAAAGAAAACCTTCAGGGTTGTCTTTCATGTCCAATCAAACAACTTTTGAGCACGTTAATAACGTGCTCAAAAGTTCGCCAGCTTGTCGTAAAGGATTTTGTGACAAGCTGGGTAACTCCCCCGGCCAAGGCCGGGGGAGTTCAGTTTTTTCGACAGTCTCAGTGAGTGGAGCCCACTATGGCGGTTCCTACTCACTCTTTTCAATACAAAAATTCCCCCTTTTGGCCTGAAAACCGTATTTTGCAACAGATCCTTGGGTTCATTTTCCCGCGCGGGCCGCAGCCCAAACGAGCAGAATGGCTCCCCGCCCGCCTCCGGTATGCGGCAGACCGCAGGGGAGGGGACGGGGAGCCATGGGTGCTTCTGGGCCACTCAGGGAGCGGCGGGCACAGTGGATATGCCTGGGGTCCCGGAGCGCCGGGCGTAGTCCTCCAGCGCCTTCTGGATAGCCTCCTCGGCCAGGACGGAGCAGTGGAGCTTGTGGGGAGGCAGGCCCTCCAGCGCCTCTGCCACCGCCTGATTGGTCAGGGTCATGGCCTCCGTGACCGGCTTTCCCTTGATGAGCTCGGTGGCCATAGAGCTGGAGGCGATGGCGCTAGCGCAGCCGAAGGTCTCAAACTTGACGTCCGCGATGGTGTCATGCTCGATCTTCAGATAGATCTTCATGATGTCGCCGCATTTGGCGTTTCCAACTTCGCCGACGCCGTCCGCGTTTTCAATCACGCCAACGTTCCGCGGATGGCGGAAATGATCCATAACGGTCTCACTGTATAGTGCCATATTCGATCCCTCACTGAATGATAAATTGTTTCCTGCCGCAGGTCAGGTCCCGCCAGATGGGGGACATTTCCCGCAGGTATGCCACGGACTCTGAAACAGCCCGAATGATCTCCTCCACATCCTGCTCCGTCGTCTCCTCCGACAGGGAGAGGCGCAGGGAGCCGTGGGCAATGTCATGGACCCGGCCGATGGCCAGCAGCACGTGGCTGGGGTCCAGAGAACCGGAGGTGCAGGCCGAGCCGGAGGAGGCACAGATCCCCCTGTCGTTCAGCAGGAGCAGGAGGGACTCCCCCTCGATGCCTTCAAAGCAGAAGTTGACATTGCCGGGGAGGCGCTGTACCGGATCCCCGTTCAGCAGGGAGTGGGGGATCCTGGACAGCCCCCGGATCAGCTGGTCCCGCAGGGCGGTCAGCCGCCGCGCGTTCTCATCGAGGCGGGCGCAGGCCAGCTCCAGAGCGGCGGCCATCCCCATGATGGCGGGGAGATTTTCCGTACCGGCTCGCCTGCCTCGCTCCTGCGCGCCGCCTTCGATCAGGGGGAATAGGGGGATCCCCTTCCTGGCGTAGAGCAGGCCCACGCCCTTGGGGCCGTGGAATTTGTGGGCAGAGAGGGAGAGCATATCCACGTTCTGCTCCCCCACATGGATGGGCAGGTGGCCTGCGGCCTGCACCGCGTCGGTGTGGAAGGGGACCCCTCTGGCCCGGCAGACCGCACCGATCTCCCGAATGGGCTGGACGGTGCCGATCTCGTTGTTGGCATACATGACCGTCACCAGGCAGGTGTCTGTCCGGATGGCCTCCTCCACTTGGCTGGGGAGGACGATACCGTTCTTGTGCACATCCAGAAGGGTGACCTCGAAGCCCTCCCGCTTGAGCTTCTCCAGGGTGTGCAGGACGGCATGGTGTTCAAAGGCAGTGGAGATGATATGCCGCTTGCCCCGCTGCAGCCCAAGCTGCGCGGCGGAGAGGAGGGCCTGGTTGTCCGCCTCGCTGCCGCCGGAGGTGAATACAAGCTCCCCGGGATCGGCCCCGATACAGGCGGCGATGCGCTGTCTGGCCTCTGCCAAGGCCTCGGCGGCCTCCTGACCGGCGGAGTGGAGGCTGGAGGGATTGCCATAGATCCGGTCCAGAAAGGGGAGCATGGCGTCAATGGCGGCGGTACACATTTTGGTGGTTGCGGCGTTGTCTGCATAGATTTTCATAGATGACCTCCCGGCGTACCGGCATCCGTCTCTGCGAACGCCGGTACGCCTGTTTCACGCTTCAAAAAGGGATGTGGACAGGTAGCGGGAGCCGGTGTCCGGCAGCAGGGCTACGATGGTCCTGCCCTCATTTTCCGGCCGCCGGGCCAGCTCCAGGGCGGCGGCAACGGCTGCGCCGGAGGAGATCCCGACCAGGACTCCCTCCTGTGTGCCGATCAGCCGGCCCACGGAAAAGGCGTCCTCATTGGAGACGGGGATGATCTCGTCATAGATCCCGGTGTCCAGCACCGGGGGGACGAAGCCCGCGCCAATGCCCTGGATCTTATGGGGACCGGCAGTGCCCGCGGAGAGGACGGGGGAGGCGGCGGGTTCGACGGCCACCACCCGGACGGCGGGGTTTTTGGACTTTAGGTAGGCCCCGACGCCGGTGATCGTGCCGCCGGTGCCGACGCCAGCTACGAAGAGATCCACACTGCCGCCGGTATCCTCCCAGATTTCAGGCCCGGTGTGGGCCCGGTGGGCCTTGGGGTTGGAGGGATTGTCGAATTGACTGGGCACAAAGCTGCCGGGCATGGAGGCGGCCAGCTCCGCGGCCTTCTCGATGGCACCCTTCATGCCCCTGGCACCCTCCGTCAGAACCAGCTCAGCACCATAGGCCTTCATCAGCTGCCGGCGCTCCACGCTCATGGTGTCAGGCATGACCAGGATGACCCGGTATCCACGGGCCGCCGCCACGGAAGCCAGTCCGATCCCGGTGTTGCCCGAGGTGGGCTCGATGATGACGGAGCCGGGCTTCAGGATCCCGCCGGCCTCCGCGTCGTCGAGCATCTCCCTGGCGATGCGGTCCTTGACTGAGCCGGAGGGATTGAAATACTCCAGCTTGACCAGGATACGGGCCTTCAGGTCGAACCAGCGCTCGATGCGGGTCAGCTCCAGCAGGGGAGTACGGCCGATCAGCTGGTCAGCGGATGTATAGATGTGAGACATATCAGTTTCCTCCTTCGTGCTGCGCCTGTGCGGAGGCGTCCGCCGGGCTGTGGAGTTGCCGGACTGCGGCGAAGCCCCGCTCCAGGTCAGCCAGGATGTCGTCAATGTGCTCTGTACCCACAGACAAACGGATGGTGTTGGGCCGGATCCCCTGGTCCTCCAGCTCCTCCGGGGTCAGCTGGCTGTGGGTGGTGGTGGCCGGGTGGATCACCAGGCTCTTGACGTCAGCCACGTTGGCCAGCAGGGAAAAGATCTGAAGGCTGTCAATGAAGCGGTGGGCCTCGGCAGCGCCGCCCCGGATCTCAAAGGTGAAGATGGAGCCGCCGCCTCTGGAAAATACCTCCGATACAGGGCGTGGTCCGGATGGCCGGGCAGGGAGGGGTGATTCACCCGCTCCACCTGGGGATGGCGGGAGAGAAACTCCACCACCTGCTGCGTGTTTTTACTGTGGCGCTCCAGGCGGAGGGAGAGGGTCTCGATGCCCTGGAGCAGGAGAAAGGCGGCAAAGGGGGAGATGGCGGCCCCGGTGTCCCGGAGCAGGACCGCCCGAACGTAGGTCACGAACGCGGCGGGGCCGGCGGCCTGGACAAAGGAGACGCCGTGATAGCTGGGGTTGGGAGCGGCGATGGCGGGATATTTGCCGGATGCCGACCAGTCAAAGCGGCCGGAGTCAACCAGGATACCACCCAGGGTGGTGCCGTGTCCGCCCAGGAACTTGGTGGCGGAGTGGACCACAAGGTCTGCGCCGTGTTCCATGGGCCGGATGAGATAGGGGGTGCCGAAGGTGTTGTCTACCACCAGCGGGAGCCCGTGTCGGTGGGCCAGCGCCGCAAGCGCATCCAGGTCCGGAATGTCGCTGTTGGGGTTGCCCAGGGTCTCCACATAGATCCCTCTGGTATTGTCCCGGATGGCGGCCTCTACCTCTGCCAGGTCGTGGATGTTGACGAAGCTGGCGGTGATCCCGAAGCCGGGAAGGGTGTGGGCCAGTAGGTTATAGGTGCCGCCGTAGATGGTCTTTTGTACCACGAAATGCCCGCCGTTTTGTCCCAGGGCCTCCAGCGTATAGGAGATGGCGGCGGCTCCGGAGGCCAGGGCCAGGGCGGCAGCTCCACCCTCCAGGGCGGCGACCCGGCGCTCCAGCACATCCTGGGTGGAGTTGGTCAGCCGGCCGTAGATATTCCCGGCGTCTGACAGGCCGAAGCGGGCGGCAGCGTGCGCGCAGTTGTGAAATACATAGGAGGTGGTGGCGTAAATGGGGACCGCCCGGGCGTCGGTGGCGGGATCGGGGGTCTCCTGCCCCACATGGAGCTGAAGGGTCTCAAAGTGATAGTTTGACATAGCGCTCAATTCCTTTCCGCAGTTGAGGTTTTTCGATAGACAGATCTGGGAAAGAGCACATTCGTCCAAACCGGAAGTTGGCCCGGACAAGGGCTTCAAAGTCGTAGTTCAAAGGGATCACCTACCTGTTAGGTTGGTTGGATGATAGCGGAATATGCCTACTTTGTCAATAGGTTATTTGGAATTTTCCATCGAACGAGGGAAGCTGCGGGCAGAAGGGCGGGCGGCAGACAGGTTTTCCTGACCGGAGGCATAGGATAGAACAGCGGTGTCGGGAGGAGGGACAGCCTTTGGGGGAGAGTTGGAAGATGGAGGGAGGCGGAACGCTCACTCTGGAGGAGGAGGGGATCCGGGTCCGGCTGTGGGCCGTCCGCCCGGATGATGGGCGGGGCCTGTATAAGGGGTGGGTCAGGGGGCGGGGCGGGAGCCTGCTTCTGGGGACCCTGATACCGGAGAGGGGCAGGCTGGCGCTGTCCCGGACCCTGAGCCGGTCCACGCTGGAACAGGCTGGCTGCTGGCCGGTGACGGGCGGAAATTCTGTACTGGTATTTTCCTTTACGGACCATACAGAAAAAGGGGAGGAGTGGCGGCCGGAGCCGGATCCGGCGCGGCTGTGCAGAGATCCGCTCCTCCGGACGCTCCTTCGGGGCCGGACCGGCTTCTTCAGCGGAGAGGAGGGGGAGGAACATCTCCTGGCGGCCCCCTTTTCCCTTCAAAAAGAGTTCCCGCTGCCGGTGCTGTTCTGTCTGGCTCAGGTGGAGGAGCGGGCGGGGCGGCGCTGGCTGGTGTGGCGCTTTGACCGGGCGGGGGATCCGGTGATCCCGGCGCATAGCCGGGGCGGGGCGGGACATACTAGGGTGGTAAGACCGGCCCAACAGCCAGAAGGAGGAGAAGACCATGTCCATTTTGACCACAAAGGAGCTCCAGGCCCTGTCTGACCAGCTGGATTTTGAGAAGGTGCTCCACTGCAAGTATATGGCCGCTGTCCAGGAGTGCCAGGATGGCGCGCTGAAAAACCAATTCCAGGGACTGGCGGACCAGCACCGCCAGAACTATGCCGATCTGCTTGGCTATTTAAAGTAAGGAGGGAGATCCATGACTGACCAGGAGCGTATCACAGATTTTCTGTGCAGTGAGAAGAAGATGACCTCCAACTATGACACCTACGCCTCGGAGTGCGTCAACATCCCCCTGCGGGACGCCTTCCTCGGCCTGTTCAACCAGGGGCACCACACCCAGACCGAGCTGTTCCAGCTGGCCCAGTCCAAGGGCTGGTACCAGCCCGAGCAGGCCCAGGCGGACAAGATCAGCCAGGCTTACACCAAGTTCTCCA
>OLRX01000560.1_pt1 | contig 32969 bp, 28 predicted proteins | sample 1672991 | NCBI WGS metagenome assembly OLRX01 (sample SAMEA3136744, study PRJEB25190) | human gut metagenome | biome: human gut; feature: human-associated habitat; material: faeces | place: Austria | collected 2013
TATTACTTTCTTATGACCCCCGGCCATTCGCCGGGCCTTTTTCTTCAATGCATTAATGCGTTCTGATTTTTTCTGTCAGCAAATTTATTTTCTGCCAATCAGTTTAGCTCGAGCAGCCTTATACGATCGTAAATCTTTCAGGCTTGCTCTCTATGTAATCCCTGAGGGATTCAGAAACTTCCATTTCCGAAAGCTTGAGAGTGTTCTTGATCTTGACGATCCTGGTCTTTTCAGGCTCGGTTATCTTGAGCATTTTTACGGCTCCTGCGACCGCTTCTGCTTCGTCGCTCATTACGATAGGAATGTATTCCGTCCAGTATCCGAAGCTTCCGTCGCAGGCAAAGCTGTTGGCATAAGTCGACTCGAAATCGATATTGTCATAGACCTCTTTAGTCGTCAGATCAGCCAGTCCGATGCCGCAGGCGTTGCCGTGGCTCTTTTCTGATAATCTCAGAACTATGGTCTTTCCGATCTTAGGAACGTTTGGCTCGTCCGCTTTAGGGCCGATGAGTCCTACGATGTTAGGGTCCATGCCGAAGCCGGAGATGTCCTTTCCGATTTCTTCAATGACCAGTATGTCTATTTCCGGGATTCCGATGGACGGCATGGAAGCTTTGGCAAGTTTTAAGAGCTCGGGCTCTCTGTCAAACACTTCGTCTTTAGTCATTCCCTCGATCAGTTTAACTTTGTCAAAGGAGTTTTCAACGATTCCTATGGCGAAGCCGATATTGCTCTTGTCGAATACGATTTTGGCGGCCTGCGGAATTATCGTGTTAAAATTCAGAGTACCGCCCTTATGCAGCGATGTACAGCCTTTATGTCTTCCAAGTCCTATGGTGGAGAGCTTGCATATTCCGCTTTCATAGTTTCCTGTGAATTCTGTGTGCGGCTTTATCCTGTTGATCAAGATAGTCATGTCCGCTTCGTAGGAATTCTTGTCGGTGTAAACGTCTATTCCGCCCTCGGTGGTTCCCAGCTTGACGACGTCCATATCCGCCTTGATAGGTACGCCTACCGACTCTTCTGTGATGCCGAAGTCGGCTAAAATCTGCTTGCAGCCCTCAGGAGTTCCTCCGCCGTGGCTTCCCATCGCAGTTACGATGAAAGGCTCCGCGCCTTTTTCCTTGAGTTCTGTTACGAGCTGTCTGACGATTATCTGTATCCTGTCTATCATTCTGCTTCCCACAGCGACAGCTATCTTCTGTCCCGGATGAATCAGCGAAGAAAATTTGTCCTGCTTCAGGATGTCGCTGACTCTGGCGGCCACGTCTTCGATCCTGTCGTCTTCAAAATTCTGTCTTACCTTGAGCATCTTGGGCAGTTTAACATTCCTGTCTTCCGGCAACAATATAGGCATATTATTTTTACCTCCGTCTATTATATCGATATTTTTTTGGTTTAAGCGCAAAATTCGCCGGGGCGCGGACTTTTTTGTCCGGCTTACGTCCCTTTTACATTAAAGCACCTTTTGCACTTTTTTTCAAGTGGGGAATATCTAGTTGCGGTTTTGTTCTTTTAAATTTTTTATCGCCCATTGCACCCCCCATCTGTGATAAAATAACTTTGTTATCATTGTTTATTTTTATTTATCGCTTAATACGAATGAAATGACGAGCGGCAAGGAGAAACATATCTATGACAAACATACCTATGACAAACAACTGCACAGTTTTAATTCCGAGTTTCACAGTAGAAAAAAAGACGAGAGCACTAAGGCCGGGAATATGGGGTTTTGCCGGACTGATTTCCATGTTTGCGGTCACCATAGGTGTATTTGCATTACATCTGATGATCGTATCTGTATTTAAAATAACAAGTACCTTTTTTTCAGACAACGCGGCCATCGTATTTCCGGTTCTAACCATGATTTTCGGCCTTGTTTTCGGAGTTTTGGCCTATTTATCTTTTTATCCGGCTTACAGGCAGCATATATCATACAGCCTGACAAAATAATCAAGGGGAAAATCACAAACAAAGCGGCCAAAAACAACGCCGCTTCCCTGGCGCTGCAGACTGCTCTAACTGCATATATGGCGAAAAACGTGTTAAACGGCTCAAAAGTTTCCGCGGCCAATGGCATAAAAAACATGTTTGCCATATTGGAGCTGATTTCCCTCAATATGCAGGAAGGCTTTGCTCATCAATTTTTCTTTACTGAATTATACAAAAGAAAAGAATACTGCAATCCAAGGCTTGTAAAAGAGTCTAAATATTTTTATACATATCTCTGCGAAGGCAAGAAGCTGAAAATCAGAAAAATATACACCGGCATGGACAAGGATGTGCAAAATGCAAAAGAAGTCTCATCGCAGAGGGCTTCATATATCAAGTATTTCTTTGCTCTGGACGGTTCTGTAGAAACAATTGAATTTGAAATCTATTTTGACAAATCATCAGATAGAATTGAACAGGAAATCCAATATATCTTTGCATCTCTAAACGATGGCATAACCAGCCGTCAGACAGAAAAATTCATACAAGATACTCAAGCCACGATACAAGGAAATTATACATACAACAAACTGCAAACCGGTAACTACTCCATAATACTGGGAACAAGCGACGGATACGCCCATATACATAATTAACTGCAAAATAAGCAAGGCGAATGCCGCTGTACCCCATTATTCAGGTGCGCGGCATCCGCATATCCGGCAGTCTCGTATGTTTTAGGCATGCAGTATCTGCATAAACTCTTCTCCTGTGATGGTCTCTTTCTCGTACAGGAATTTCGCCAGCTCGTCCAGCTTACTGCGGTTATCCTGAAGTATCTTCAAGGCCTTTTCGTGCTGTCTCTTTATCAGTGATATCACCTGGCGGTCGATTTCTGCCTGCATCTCAGGCGAGCATGCCAGGGAAGTGTCTCCTCCCAGATACTGGTTAGTTACGGTTTCCATGGCCACCATATCGAAATTATCGCTCATGCCGTAACGTGTTATCATGGCTCTCGCCAGTTTTGTGGCCTGTTCTATATCGTTGGAAGCTCCGGTGGAAACAGTACCGAAAATAGTTTCTTCAGCGGCGCGGCCTCCTGTGTAAGTAGCGATCTTGTTTTCAATTTCTTCTTTTGTCATCAGATAGTGATTGCCTTCTTCTACCTGCATGGTATATCCCAGCGCGCCGGACGTCCTCGGTATGATGGTTATCTTCTGCACAGGCGCAGAATCGGTCTGCATGGCCGCTACCAAAGCGTGGCCTATTTCGTGGTAAGCCACCGTCCACTTTTCCTTTTCCGTGAGTATGGCGTTTTTCTTCTGATAGCCGGCGATTACCACTTCAATGCTTTCTTCCAGATCGGCCTGCGTCACCAGCTGTCTCTCGTCGCGGACTGCTCTGAGAGCGGCTTCATTGACGATATTGGCCAGCTCTGCTCCTGATACGCCTGAAGCCATGCGGGCAACCTGAGAGAAATCCACATCGTCGGCGATTTTGATCTTCTTTGCATGGACTTTCAGTATAGCTTCCCTTCCGTTCAAATCCGGCAGTTCCACCGGTACGCGGCGGTCGAATCTGCCGGGACGGGTCAGCGCCGGGTCCAGTGCTTCAGGGCGGTTGGTTGCCGCCAGAAGTACGACGCCGCTGTTGTCCTCAAAGCCGTCCATTTCAGTGAGCAGCTGATTGAGAGTCTGTTCACGCTCATCGTTTCCGCCTAGCTGGCCGTCCCGCTTCTTACCTATGGCGTCGATTTCATCTATGAACACGATGCACGGAGCTTTTTCCTTGGCCTGTTTGAACAAATCCCTGACTTTTGACGCTCCCATGCCGACAAACATTTCCACAAATTCCGAGCCGGACATGGAGAAAAATGGAACGTTGGCCTCTCCCGCCACCGCCTTGGCCAGCATGGTCTTTCCTGTTCCCGGAGGACCCACCAGAAGTATTCCTTTCGGCATCGCAGCGCCGATCTCCTTATATTTTTCAGGGTCGTGCAGATAATCTACGATTTCCTTGAGGCTGTCCTTTGCCTCGTCTTCTCCGGCCACATCTGCGAATTTGATTCCCTCGCCGTTTTTAACATAAACCTTGGCATTGGACTTACCCATGTTGAACATCATCGAATCGGGCCCGCCTGCTCTCTTCATCATCTTTTTGGACATATACTGACCAATCCCGACAAATATGGCTATCGGCAGCACCCATGAAAGCAGGAATGTAAGTATCGGCGACGCCTGTTCTATGATCTCACCGGAAAACTCGGCTCCTGATTCATAAAGCCGCGTCGTCAGGTCGCTGTCCGGCATCATTCCCGTCTTATACACTGTGGTTTCTTTTTTATCTGTAAAAATGATTTGATTTTCACTTTCCTGAACCTGTACTTTGCCTATCTTTCCGTTTTCCGTCATGGACATGAACGTTCCGTAATCCACTTCCACGATCTGCCCCTGCGACATAAGCGGCATAGCCAGCAGATTAAACAGCATGAGCACTATCATGACTATTATGTAATAATAGATAAGCGGCTTTTTAGGCTTTTTTACTTCATTCATCCCTGTCGTTCCTCCTATCTTTTCTGTCTTCAAGCTCCTGCACCTGGCTCTGCAGAAGAGTGGCAGAAATCGCAGCTATCATGGCCTGCCTGATCGCCTGTCCGGCAAAGTCGATCGTATATTCTGCGTAAAGAGCTGTCGCTTCTGCTCTGTCCCAGATTTCGGCTTCTGCCTTATTTCGGGTTCCGCCTTCTTCACTGCCTCTAATAACGGCACCACCGCTGTGCATCTCATAAGGCAGTTTTTTTCTCAGCAGTTCCGCCATGTTTTCACCGTACTCCAGCTGTATCTTCGCCAGAGAAGCTATGGCAGGAGAGCTGCAGTTTGCGGCGCTCTGCTCCAGCTGCATGTCATATTCATAACACTCACGCCGAATATCATGCAGCTGGCTCTGAAGCTCCTGCTGTGTTTTCCCCTGAATACTAATCAGCCTTTCTGAGAGACTTCTGTATTCTTTCTCCAGATCCCGGAGCTTTGCCGCGAAAATATTTTCTTTATATATCAAGGATACCCCCTCCTCTTCTGAAATTCATGCCTTACTTATATCAGTTTTTTGAACTTGCCGCCACTATCAATCAAGAGCGTGTGTCCTGACAAAACTACCCAAGTGTCAATAAGACTGACAAATCCCTCCCGTTGTCAATACACGAGGCGGAAATTATAAGGCGGTCTCAGGCAGGGATGCGGCTGCGGAAAGAAGCGAGTACAGGATCCGAACGGAGAGGCTGTCTGCTAGTTTGACATTTCTGCAAATTTGCAGTATAGTGTTTACCATCAACATACAAAATTAACTTCGATTATATAAAAGGACAACTGCAATGCCCCTCGATGTAAAACGAATGATCGCCGAGAAGTTTGCCGAACTTCTTGAGCACGAAAAAATAGAAAAAATAACCGTTAAACAGCTGGTCAGCGAATGTAATATAAGCCGCCAGACTTTTTATTATCATTTTCAGGATATTATGGCTGTGGTGGAGTATCTCTTTGAGCAGCGCTTTGAAGAAATCTTTGAGGCCAGCATGAAAGCCGACTCTCCGGAAGATATGTTAAAGACAGTCATCGCTTTTGCCCCTAAGGATGAAAGGCTTTTGAAACATCTGCTGTCGTCTCAGCGAAGAGACGAAATTCTCAGATATCTGCTTCAAACGTTCAGGAGCTATTTCGGGAAGATGCTGCGCAGCAAAGGCCGCAATCTTACTTTCACCGCTTCCGACCTGGAAATAACCATCAGCTTCTATTCTTATGGTTTTTTGGGGATCATGCTGGAGAACTATGCTGGAGGAGCCGGCAAGGAACGGGATCCGGACATTTTAGCCGGCCAAATCAAGCGCTTGCTCTCAGGTGAGATACTGGCTAATATGGAGTAGGGGGGCAGATGGCACGCCAACGGTTTAAGTGAAATTTGCAAAATTCGAGCCAACAAAAATACAGCAATGAAAACTGCTGTATTTTCTTCATTGCCGTACTAATTTATTCGTGATTATTCATGTAAAAATACTTTAATCTCAATTTTAATCCAAGAGCCCTTCTTTTCTTTTGCAGATATCTTTCCGAAAAGAAGTTTGCCTGCGTCCATCAATCGTGAAAAAATCAAATTATCCTGTTTCGGCACATATCCTATTTTTAAACCGTTGGTCGTTTTAATTACAATAGCCTGCTTATCATATCGATTATCAGGTTCCCTGAAAAAATCGAGCTTATCATTCACTTTCAAATTTTGCTCTAATTCTTCTATCCCCTCAATATGCGTTGTGCCGGCAACATAAGTATCGAATAAAAATATATCTCTTTCAAAAGGCTTAGGGACGACAAGGCCGTTTCCATGTGAATGTAGCAAACTGACTAAATCGCTGTTTTTGTTCTTCGTCAATTGTCCCATCATTTCACCTCATCATTTCTGCAAGCTTTGCTTTATATCTCTCACTCATTTCATTATATTGAGCAATAATGCTTTCCAATTCGGCTTTCTTCTGCTCAGCCTTTTCAGGGTTCTCGATAATGTCTTTAACCGAATACGGATATTCTGTTTTGATTTTCTTAATTCTGTCATGTAGTGTTTTTGTCAAACTTATCAGACGCTTCTTTTCATTTTCAAGCAAAGCTACTGTACTTTCACTATTTTCAGAAACTGTATTTTCACTTAGCATTTCAGATATAATGCGCAATGTCTCCAAATCACCGCATTTATATGCATAAACCGCATTATCGAACATCTTTAATTGCGCTTCCGAAATATTTTCATTAAGGTCAGGGTGCAGAACTTTAACTATCCTGCGATACAATGTTTTCAGTTCTCTGCTTTCTTCATGAGAAAGCAATTTCCCTTTGCTGCGCTGCAATGCCTCATTCATTTTGATGATTTGCTCATCAAGCTGCTTCTGATATTCAAAAAACTCATCGTCAAGCATCTGCTCAATATGTGACAGAATAATCTTTTCCTGCCGGTTTATTTTTGACTGAATTATTTCTGTTTTCCGTCTTAATCTAAGCGCTGCGCATTGAGCCTCGTACGCTTTATATTCTAAACTTCCGAGCTTCAACATATATGCCGCCTCAATATTTTTGCAGACAATAAATTGAAGCTCATCTTCTTCCAGTAAAAGGGCAGAAATTTCTACTCGCAGTTTGCTGACTTCCTCTTTCAATTTCTGAAAATCGGGAAAGATTATTATATTATTCAAGGAGCTTTGTTTTTTAGTTATAAGCAAATTTTCCTTTTTATCCATAACCTCTTTTCGCAATCCTATATTTCCATAACATTATCTGTCCACAACTCACATTGCTCCATTACAGTCTGCACGGCATACTCCATACCTTCTGGCGGATATTTATGCTTTTTCAGAAGTTTTTTGATAACCATACGCATTTTTGCTCGTGCTGACTCTCGTTTTTGCCAATCTATCGTTTTATTTTTACGAAGAGTCTCTGTAAGTTCTTTGGTAATCGCAATAAGTTCATCATTTTCGTAAAAATCTTTTATTGCCTGAGGCCTTGTTAAAGCATCATAAAATGCTAATTCCTCAGAATTAAGACCGAGCTCATTTCCTTCTTTTTGTGCTTCAGCAATTTGCTTAGCCAGTTTCAACATTTCTTCGATTACTTCTTCATTAGTAAGCATACCGTTAAGATAAGCGTTGAGGGATCGCTGCATAATTTCGCTGAACTTTTCCGATTTCACTACATTTGTTCTGCGATAAATGAATACTTGCTCTGAAATCAATTTTCTCAACAACTCAACAGCAAGATTCTTTTCTTTCATATTAGCGACCTCTTTATTTTTAAGAGAACGACAATCAACGGCAGCCTCTTTGATTAACTTCCGCCGTTGGTGGAAGTTTTATATACTCACTTTTTTTCCAAATCTTTTGCTGTTTCTTCCAATTCAAGTATATACTTATCAAAATCAGATAAGAAAACCCTGTCCTGTATAATACGGTATTTCTCAAATTCTGTTTCGGCGTGCAATTTTGCCTGCTCGGCGCTGATTTTCCCTGCTCCTGTTAAAATCTCCGTTCCGTTAAATTCCAAAAAATTGTCCAAACGCTTTGCCCAGTCTTCCATGCTCATTGGAATTTTACGCTCTGCTTGAAACTCGGCATAATCTAAATAAAGCGAAACTATCCTTTCAAGATAAGATATTTCTTTTTCATTCAAATAGTTTTTAGCTATTGAAACATCGGCTTTGATTATTTTTCCATCAGGGGCGTTTTCCCAAGTAGTCAATCCCATATTCTCTTTATTGGCGTCAGCGCGTTCGTAAATCAGTTCTGCTGCCGTATGGCGATGTGTGGCATAATGGAGCTTGTTTTGAACAATTTTAAAAAACACTTTTGTTGTTTCGGAGTTCTTGTCATAATCAAATGCAGTAGCGTATAAATCAGTAATCTTTTGATAAAATTTACGCTTTGACATACGAATTTCACGAATATATTGAAGCTGTCTATCAAAGTATTCATCGGAGAACATATGGCCTTTAATCAAACGCTCCTTATCCATAGTCCAACCCTGAATGGTGTGGTCCTTTACAATTTGTCCTGCCCATTTCCGGAACTGAACAGCTCTCTGATTGTTCACCTTAAAGCCAACAGCAATAATAGCCTGCAAGTTATAGTGTGCAACATCTCGACTAACCTGTCGGGAGCCTTCATTCTGAACTATTCGGAATTTCCGAATAGTTGCTCCCTCTACCAACTCAGAGTCGCTATATATTTTTTTGATATGCTCGTTAATAGTCGGAATACTTACATCATAAAGTACTGCCATCATTTTCTGCGTGAGCCATATATTTTCATCCTCATAACGCATTTCAATGCTGCTTTCTTCACCGCCAACGGAAGCTACATAGGTTAAGTATTCAGCAGCAGATGAATGAATAGTGACCTCTTCTTTCTTTTTTTCATTTATGCACTCCTTTTCCAACAAACAATAATTTAGAAGCAACTTTGACTGCTACATTCAAAAAGATGTTTGTCGAAGATACTTCTGTTGAGTTTACTTCCCAAAAGCTTCACGAAATAGTAAAAACTATTGTTTATTGCATTATTTAATTCAATTTTTTCATCATAGTCGCTTAACACGGAAGTCACTTTTTCTTGTGTATCTAAACTCGGAATTTCCACTTCAATATTATCAAAAGTATCTCGAGTAATAGTGTCAAATACCGAACCGTGAGTATTCCTCTTCAATGCTAAAATGTTATGTTTAATCAAGTAGTACAAATAATCACTTGTTACTTTATCCTCCTTTATCTTGTCCCCAGTTAGAAAGATTAAAGGGCGGATTAGCCATAATAAAATCTGCTTTTAACGTGGGATGAAGATCATTAAAGAATGTGTCCGCATGATACGAGCCAAAATTAGCATCGATACCACGAATAGCCATATTCATCTTTGCCATTTTCCAAGTATCGGCATTGGATTCCTGCCCATAGACAGCAACCTCACCACGTTTCCCACTGTGTGCTTGAATAAACTTTGCGCTCTGAACAAACATACCTCCCGAACCGCAGCAAGGGTCATACACACGACAATTTTTGAAAGGTTTTAGTATGGCAACGATTGTTTTAACAATGCTTGCCGGAGTATAAAACTCTCCTCCTTTAACACCCTCATAAGCCGCAAACTGCTGAATACAATATTCGTAAGTCCTGCCGAGGAGGTCTTTACTTTCTTCTGTATCGTCCATATTCATATTGGTAAACATGTCAACAACATCACCTAAAACACGCTTATCTAAATCAGGACTGGCATAGTTTTTCGGTAACACATTTTTAAGGGTTTTATTCTCTTTTTCAATTGCCCGCATAGCCTCGTCAATAATTGTCCCAATTTCCGGTGTATGAGCCGCAATGGCAATTTTACTCCAACGAGCATCTTCCGGTACAAAAAAAGATATTATCCGCCACATAAGCGTCTCTGTCATCCTCAAAGCCATCACCTTCAGTAACAAGCTGCTGATAACGTTTTTCAAAAGAGCTCGATATATAACGCAAAAAAATAAGTCCTACAATAACTTTCCTATATTCTGCCGCGGGTATGTGCCCCCAAAGAGCACAAGCAGCATCCCAAATTTGTTTTTCAAAGCCAATATTAGCGTTATTTGCAGTAGCCATAGAGTAAAATCCTTTCTATTTATCCCAAAACCGAGTAAATATCCTCGCTTATACAACACTATATAGCAAATATGCATAAAAATCAACGTTTTCACTTATACCTTTATTAACTACCAAAAGCCCCTGACAAAGTTATTTCACTCTATCAATGTCTTTGTCAATCCCTACATAAAGTCCGATACTCAATTGCCGCTCCTGCAACGCAAGCTTCTCTATAGGCTTTTTATAGTTTGAACCATCACAGAAATTACGATAATGAGAATTACCGCGCGGGATATTATATAAGTCAAAATATATTTTTTAGCCTCTATCCTCTTATATCGCGGCTTGGCGAAAAAAGCGCAGACGACATAACAGATAACACCGACAAGGGAGAGAATGCCGGCCCGTTTAGTTTGGGCAAAGTATGCGATGAACGCTAATACCACTGTAAAGACCAGAAATGCGACAGCAATATAATAAAATTCTCTCGCTCTTTTATCGTCAAGCACTCTCTTGCTTTCCACATCGTCATCTGATATAAGTTCGTCCATACTGATATGAAACAAATCTGACAGAAGTTTAAGGCTATCGATTGACGGGTATCCTTTGCCCGTTTCCCACTTGGAAACGGCTGTCCTCGTCACAAATAGTTTTTCCGCCAGTTCGTCTTGGCTCATATCGCTTGCTACCCGAAGTTTTTTTATTTTTTCACCGAATGTCATCACACATCGCCTCCTTTTATTTGTGTATATGTGACTTTATTGTATGCCTCACTTGCCATGAAGTCACGACACTTACGGTCGCATGAGCCTCTTTTGCGTATCTATCTTGCGAATATTTCCACAAAATGTCTATTTCCCGCCGCACGAATTGCACTTCCACATCAAAAATGGGCAACTCCAGTGTGGAATTGCCCATTCAATTTGTAAATTATGCTGTTTTTCTCTCCGCACGGTTAAGCGCCCGGTGTATTTTCTCAAGCATCTCACGCGCAGAAGCCTTGTGCAGGAGCCTTAATATCCGCGTCCTAATACAGCTTCGCTCCCGCCGGGATGCGGTCGTCCACCATAAGCAGATGGAGCTTTTCTTCTCCCTCTTCACTGTGTACAGCTGATATCAGCATGCCGCAGGAATCAATACCCATCATCGGTCTAGGAGGCAGGTTTGTGATGGCAATGCAAGTCTTGCCGACCAGCTCCTCCGGCTCGTAATAAGCATGGATACCGCTCAAAATAGTTCTCTCTTCGCCGGTTCCGTCGTCCAGAGTGAATTTCAAAAGCTTCTTGGACTTAGGCACCGCTTCGCAGGCCAGAACTTTGACCGCTCTGAAATCCGACTTGGAGAAAGTCTCGAAATCGACGAAATCTTTGAACAGCGGCTCGATCTCCACTTTAGAAAAATCTATCTTTTCAGGGCGCGCATTCTCCGCACCGCAAGCTTTCGCTACACCGCAAGCCTCTGCCGTGCAGCCAGCGCCCGCATCAGCAGCCGCTCCCTCTTCTTTCTTCGCGCTGTCCAGCGGCTTCATCGTCGGGAACAGGATTATATCTCTTATGCTAGGAGCGTCACAGATGAGCATTATGACTCTGTCGATGCCCACGCCCAGACCGCCTGTCGGAGGCAGACCCACTTCAAGAGCGTTGACAAAGTCCATATCCATCGGATGAGCCTCATCGTCTGCTCCTGTATCCAGCTGCTTCTGCTGAATCGTAAATCTCTCGAACTGGTCTATCGGATCGTTCAGCTCGGAAAAGGCGTTGCAGACTTCCCAGCCGTTGATATATCCCTCGAATCTCCTCGTAATCCTCGGATCCTCAGGGTCTCTCTTTGAGAGCGGCGAAATTTCCACAGGATGGCCTGTCACGAATACAGGTCCGTCCAGGTAGCCGGGAACGTCTTCACAGAATTCTTCAAACATCTCTGCGATGATCTTTCCGCGGGGCATGTCCTTGACGTCCTCTTCTTTCATTCCCTGCTTTACCGCAGCCTCTCTGGCTTCTTCGTCTGAATCTATCTTATGAAAGTCGACGCCGGTGATTTCCTTTACAGCGTCGGTCATGTCAAGTCTTCTCCATGGCGGAGTCACGTCGAACTCCTTGCCCTGATATTTGATCACAGGGCTGCCGTTGGCTGCCAGGGCTGCTTTGTAGACGAGCTGCTCGGTCACTTCCATCACGCTTTCCATGTTGCCGTAGGCCATGTAACATTCCATGCTGGTAAACTCAGGATTGTGGTTTCTGTCCATTCCCTCGTTTCTGAACATCTTGCCCATTTCATAGACTCTGTCCAGGCCGCCTACGATGAGTCTCTTAAGGTAGAGCTCGTTGGAAATGCGCAGCTTCATGTCGATGTCCAGCGTATTGTGATGAGTGTTGAAAGGTCTGGCGTTGGCGCCGCCGGCTATGGTGGTCAGGATCGGCGTATCCACTTCCAGAAAACCGTAGTCGTCCTCGAGTACTCTCTTTATTTCCTTGATTATCTTGGCTCTCTTTACAAATGTTTCCTTGACTTCAGGATTTACGATGAGGTCTACGTATCTCTGACGGTATCTCAGGTCGGTGTCTTTGAGGCCGTGCCATTTGTCAGGCAAAATCTGCAGAGACTTGGAAAGCAAAGCGACTTTATCCGTCTTGATGGAGACTTCGCCGTGCTTGGTCTTGAAAACCGTTCCCGTCACGCCTACGATGTCGCCGATGTCATAAGTCTTGAACCATTTATATTCTTCGTCGCCTATGACGTCGCGTCTGACATAGCACTGGATTCTTCCCTGCTTGTCCTGTATATCTATAAAGGAAGCTTTGCCCATGTTTCTGAAAGCCATGATTCTTCCGGCGCAGGAAACCTCCTGATCTTCCATGGCGTCGAAGTTTTCTTTTATATCCATGCTGTGGGCGGTCACATCCCATGTTTCATGCAGATAAGGATTTCTTCCGGCTTCCTGAAGAGCCTTAAGCTTATCTCTCCTTATCTTCCTCAATTCGTTTAAGCTTTCTTCCGATACCTCTGCTTCCGCCTCTTGGGAAACCAGATTATCTCTCATTTCTTCCTTGCTCATCTTACAGTACCTCTCAATCGTACACTTATTTACTGATGTTAACGATTTCATAAGTAAGGATTCCGTCCGGAACCACTATTTCAACCTTTTCGCCTTTTTTCTTTCCCAAAAGGTGTTTGCCTACTTCGGATTCGTTGGAAATCTTGCCGCTGAACGGGTCTGCCTCTGTGGAGCCAACTATGGTGAACTCCATCTCATCGCCTGAATCCACGTCCTTGACCTTTACCTTGAGACCAACGCTCACCTGATCGCTCTTCATCTCCTGCTCGTTGATGATCTTGGCTTTACGAATCATATTTTCAAGCTTGAGGATCTTCTCCTCCAGCTCTGCCTGTTCATTTTTAGCTGAATCGTATTCGGAGTTTTCGGAAAGGTCGCCGTAAGAAATAGCTTCTTTAAGTCTTTCTGAAACTTCCTTTCTTCTCACTGAAACTAATTCTTCATGTTCTGCAACTATTTTGTCATACCCCTCTTGGGTTAGTAAAATATCTTCTGACATATTTATTTCTTTCTCCTTTCGACTTTGTATATAGCCGTGCCAAATATTATATCCCACAGACTGCTGTTTGTCAATGAATTCCATACACACGCTGTTCCCACACACTGTGACTAATCAGCGTTCACGAATTCAATGCTCACGCTTCTGCTTTTCGTAAGATATACCAGCGCTCCGTAGCTAAGTCCGAAAGTCAGTATATCCCCCGTCTCATAATCTCTTTCAGCGTCTTCTACGTCCATCAGAGTATAATCGTCAAAGGCGGCTTCTATCTTCACTCCACGCTCGGACGGATAAAGCGCGTCCGTATGGCAGTAGTCCGTAAGTCCGACAGCGAGAACTGCTTTTTTACGCATCCGTTTTTCAGGCGCTGGTCTAGAGCCGGTGCTCTCTGCTGATTCGCTTTCGGCGCCGCTCGGTTCGCAGCAGCCCGCAGCCAGACCAACTTCCTCAGGCTCGCAGCTGCTCTCAGCCCTGAAAACTTTCACTATTTCGGCTTGGAAGCGGAAAGCGTCGTAATGCAGATCGCTCATGTCGTAACCGTAGACTACTCTGTTGGTATACGCCAGCATCACTTCTCCGCCTATGCGCAGGTGATTGATCTTCTCAGGCATGTCTTTATCCCATATACGCATCAGGCTGCTGCTGGCTCCTCCTGAAATAATATCCAGCGGACGGCCGATTTTTTTCTCGATTTTATCGGCAGTCTCCGCCAGTTTTTCCAGCGTTTCGACAGTGGGCTCTATGGCACCGTAGCAGCCTACGTTGGTGCCTACTCCGGCAAGATAAATGTTATCCAAGTCATTTTCAGCCATCAGGGCAGCCGAGAGCAGTTCCTCTTCATACCAGAAGCCTTCCCTAAGGTCGCCCACGTCCGTCATTAGGATAACTCCGTGTATCTTGTTCTGCCTGGCGGCTTCTTCGTTGAGAGCCTTTATGACCTCGATTTCTGTATTGAGGCTGACGTCGGTCAGTCTTACGACGTCTCGTATTTCGCTGAGCATCGGCGTCCTTATCAGCATGAGGGAAAGCTGAGGATTTTCTTCTTTTATGCCTTCAAACTGCTCAAGCCGCGATGTCCCTATGGATTTTACGCCGCCGTCTATATATGCTTTCGTTATTTCATGGATTCCGTTGACTCCCTTAGTGACTCCCGTTATCTCAACATTGCAGAGAGCGCACCTCCTTATGACGGCTTCAACGTTTTCTCTGAAATGTCTGATATTTACTACAAGTCTGGGATAACGTCCACTCATGATATGATTCCTCTTAAACGAACACGATATTCACATTTCTGCAGTTGGTAAGATAGACCAGCGTGGCATAGCATATATCAAAAGTCATGATATCTCCTACCTTGTAGTCTTTCACTGCGTCTTCCACGTCTATGATGGTATGGTCGCTGGAAGCTCCCAAAACCTCTATGCCTTCTTCCATCGGTATCAGCTCGTTCGGGTCGCCGTAATCTACTTTTCCCACTGCGAGAAGCGCTCTTCTCCTCATTCCTCTGTCCACATACTCCGGAGTATGGCCGAAAGCGTCGACAGCTATGGTCCCTATCGGATGGCTTGGTTTGTCTTTCACTTCGATAACTTCGGCTTTGAGGCGGAAAACATCCTGATACAGGCTGCTTACGTCATAATGGTAGAAATGATCCATATCTCTGGCCAGCAGGATTCCCTCGCCTACTCTGAGCAGGTTTATCCTCTGAGGAAGATTGGCGTCCCATACTCTCATCAGGCTGCTGGTAGCGCCTCCCGAGATATATTCCAGTCTGCGGCCGATGCGCTCTTCCACCTGCTCCGCAACTTCGACAAGCTCGTCCAGTTTTTCCGGAGTCGGAAGTATGGAACCGTAACAGCCTACGTTGGTACCCACTCCCGCAAGTTCTATGTTGGAAAGTTCCTTTTCCACGTATTCAGCCACATTCATCAGCTCGTTTCTGTCCCAGTAGCCCTCTCTGAGATCGCCCATCTCGACCATCAGTATTACTTTGTGCAGCTTTCCCTGCTTTTTCGCTTCTTCGTTGAGAGCTTTTATGACTTCCAGCTCGCTGTTAAGACTCATCTCTGTAAGTCTTATGACGTCGTGAACTTCGCTTTTCATCGGCAGTCTTATGAGCACCATCGGCTTGGTTATGCCGGCGTTTATGGCGTCCTCTATCTGCTCGAGCCTTGAAGAAGCTATCATGGCTGCGCCGCCCTCGTCAAAGGCTTTTGCCGCCTCGGGAAGTCCCGTAACTCCTTTTATCACGCCCATGACCTGAACGCCCTGACTTGCGCATCTTTCGACTACGGTCGCCACATTGCTCTTCAGATGTTCTAAGTTTATCTCAAGTCTGGGATATCTGTTTTCCATATTGTATCTCCTCGGTAATTTATGTTCGCTACTCTATGCTTGATACTCCAAGTTCGGCAGTCTACGCTATTTCAAGAGCAATTTCCATCATCGCTGTAAAGGTAAGCTGTCTTTCCTCCGGCGTGGTGGCTTCTCCTGTGAATGGATTGTCTGAAATGGTGCATATAGTGAGTGCGTTTTTTCCTGCTCTGGCTGCGTTCATGTACAAAGCGGCGGCTTCCATCTCGGTCGCCAAAACGCCCATCTTCTGCCATTTGCTCAATCCCTGGCTGTCGTCGTAGAAAGCGTCCGATGAATATATGTTGCCCACCTTGACTTCGATACCTTTTTTCTCCGCTGCGTCGATGGCTTTTTTAAGAAGCTCATAGGAGCAGATCGGAGCGTAAGTTCCCGGCAGGTCGAACTGAGCCGCGTAGTTGGAGTTGGTGCAGGCTCCCATTCCGAATACCACGTCCCTGACCTTGAGCGTCGGGTCTACGACTCCGGCGGTGCCTACCCTGATTATATTTTTAACATCGTAAAAGTTGAAAAGTTCGTATGAATATATGGCCATTGACGGCATACCCATTCCTGAGGCCATGACGGAAACTCTCTTCCCCTTGTATGTTCCGGTGTACCCTTGGATTCCTCTCACGTTATTGACTAGCTTAGCGTCCTCGAGGAAAGTCTCGGCTATGAATTTGGCTCTGAGCGGATCTCCCGGCATCAGCACTGTTTCGGCGAAGTCGCCTGCTTTTGCTTCTATATGAGGTGTAGGAATGTTTGACATGATTTTTCCCCTTTCATTTTTATTTTATTTTGGTTTACATGCAATACAAAGTCATGGCCCAGAAGCCATGATGTAAATTATAAGTTGAGTTACCTCATATTTTAACTAATTTTTGCAGTTTAAACAAGCCCTAAATTCAACGTTGACCCATAGAATTCCCACGCTTACAAGGGCAAGGCCGACCAGGTTATTCCATGTAAACACAGCTTCCCCGAGGAAAACCGCAGACAAGGCTGTTCCGAACACCGGAACTGCAAAGCCGTACGGAGTTACTTTTCCCACCGAATTATATTTGAGCAGCGTGGCCCATATCGTAAAGGCTACCATCGACAAAAGGGACATGTAAAATAATAATAAAGCAGATTTAACAGTAAAAGCTCCCATGCTTCCTCCTGCTGCATAGCCTATGATTATCAGAATACTTCCTCCTATCATCAGCTGATAAGCTGTAATCGCCTCCGGCCTTTCTCTTTTTGAAATTATTTTCGTCGTCACATTGCTTGCCCCGTAAGCCACGGCGCACAGGAGAACGCAGCCCTCTCCCGCCAGTGTAAAGCTGCTGCCGAATCCCTCCGGAGTAAGGTTCACAGCTACAACTCCGGCAAATCCTATGATGCAGCCTATCGCTTTCTTAAGAGTTATCTTTTCGCCTTTCACAATAAAATGGGCTATTATAACCGAGAAGAAAACATTTGCAGCCGAAATCACCGAGCCCTTGGTAGCAGTCGTATTTGCAAGCCCCAGATAAAAGAAAAAGTACTGCACAGTCGTCTGCTGAAAGCCCTGGCCTATAACCGCCGGAATATTTCTTTTCTGAACGGTAAGAGGCTTTTTTTCTTTTATGCTGAAAAACAAAAATGTCATGACTCCGGCCAGGAAAAACCTCCACCCTGCAAACAGTATCTGACTGCCCGCGCCCTGTATATCGAACCATTCATACCCGATCTTTATGCAGGGGAAAGCACTGCCCCACAGAGCGCAGCAGAGCAGCGCAAGCAATGCTATAATATATGGCTTCTGCAAATTCATCTACGATCACCCTTTCTTTAATTTTTGCTTTGCTTTATAATTGCAGCCTTGTTTTCCGTACAGCAAGAGTACATCCGGCGCTTGCGCGCAAGGATGTACTCAGAAAGAAGAAAAACCTTTGAAATTTCTATTTAGGAGACGAGTAATTCTCATATTCCTGTCTGGATAGTCCTCTCTATGATGTTGTTCTGAATCTCTTCGCTCAAGTCTACAAAGTAGGCAGAATATCCGGCAACTCTGACGAGGACGTTTCTGTATTTGTCCGGTTCTTTTTGCGCGGCTCTGAGAGTCTTGTCGTCCAGCACGTTTATCTGAATGTGATAGCCTCCTTGCTCAAAATGAGCTTTGAACACGCTTTCTATTATGTCCAGACCTTTTTCTCCGGCGCAGACAGTCGGATCGAATCTCTGATTTAAAAGCATGCCGCTGGCCGGAACCAGAGGATCACATGCTGCAAGCGACTTGACGACGGCTGTAGGACCGTTGACGTCCATACCTGCCATCGGAGAAGCGTTATCTGCCAGCGGAGTTCCCGCAAGTCTTCCGTCAGGAGTAGCTCCGATCAGCTTGCCTAAATCGACGTTATACGCCTGTGTGGCGATGACTAATGAGAAAGGTCCTCCCATCGCGTCGCGGTATTTTCTGATTTCAGTATCCAGAGTGTCGACCAGCCAGTACGAATACTGATCCACTTCTTCAATATCGTTGCCGAACTTAGGAGCTCTGTTTAAGAGCATCTGTCTCTTGTCCTCATGACCCTCAAAGTTGTTGTCGAGCATATCCAGCAGTTCGTCCATGGTGATATATTTCTTCTTGAAGACACATTCGTCTATGGCTTCAAAGGAATCTATCATATTAGCGATACCTGTTATCGCTATGGCCGTATAGTGATGGTCAGAACCTTTCTGCTGGAGAAGCTTGCCTTTTTCCATGCATCCGACGGCAAGGGCAGAACCCATGATCGTAGGCAGAGTATAGGCGTGGCCTGCCAGAGTAGCATTATACATTTCCACAAACCGGCTCAGGAAGTAAGACTGCTGTTTTTGATATGCATTCTTTAAATCTTCGATATCCTTGAAATCTCTCGGATCTCCTGTTTCAAGACCCAGCTTTCTGCCTGTTACACGGTCGTATCCGTTATGAAGCGTTATCTCAAAAATCTTCACCGGATTGAAGTATCCCGGGTTACTCTGGAAATCAGACTTTCCAAGGACCTGCGGTTCTATACAGCCGCAGATTCCCCAGTTGCGCGCTTCTTTCAGCGTAAAGCCAAGCTGTAACAGATAAGTTATAGCCGTGTCGTCGTTATAGAAAGCAGGATGACCTCCCGTATCTCTCGCGGCCTTGATGGCCAGCCTGAAAGTCTCCTCGTCTACGTTCCTGTGATAACGGAATGATATACAAGGCTCGTCTGTCTGCAGGTCTAGCAGGCAGCGCAGGAAAACTCTCGTCAGTTCGTTGCAGGCGTCCTGACCATTTTCTTTGACTCCGCCTAGGATTATGTGCATCCAGAGAGGACAGCCCGGGTCTGCCACCGACTCTCTGTAGCAGCGGATGTTCCACATTTCCATGACTTTCAGCTTAAGCTCATGTATTATATCGGCGAAATACTCTTCGCTCCTGCCCTCTGCGGCCTCTTTTTCGTAGAAAGGATACATGTACTGGTCATATCTTCCCAGGTTATGATCGCCTCCGGCTACCTCAAGGGTTAATGACAAATGATGGAACCATACCATCTGTGTGGCCTGCAGGAATGTCTGAGGCGGATTTTCAGGAACTACGCGGCAGTTTTCGGCCATCGTTAGAAGTTCTTCTCTGCTCTTTGCATCTTTGCATTGCCCGGCCTTTTCCTCCGCCAGATCCGCATAGCGATGAGCCAGGGAGATAACGGCTTCCATGCCGATTATCATCGCTTCCCAGGCGAGCTTTTGCTCCATGTCATATACGTCTTTGATTTCAAGCTTTTCCAGCTTCGCTTTACATTCGTCTATGTAATATCGGTAACCTCTCTTGATAAAGTTATCGTAGTCAGGCGAATGGTTCATGGTGGACTGGTTGGATATGCCGTGGGTAAGCACGCCGGTCTTTATCATGTCTTTAAGATCGTCGTCCAGCAGGCTGTCAGTAAAATCTCCGAAAGTATGGTCTTTCCATATCTCTACTATTTTTTTAAGTTCCTGTCTGTCTTCCTCCGAGCGGAAAGCAAGATTGTCGTTGGGTCTCTTGTCCAAGGTTTCGAAGTCGTCGTAAAGCCATTTAGTCACTTCAGGGTAAAGGATCACGGATTGTATCCGGCTTCCCTGGTGTCCCGCCATCTGTTCGTCGTCATCTATGAATAACTCCATATTTTCCAGATAGTTCTTAAATGCCTTTGCTCTTTTGATAATATAGTTCTCCATAGACGGCTGGCTGTAGAATTCAGTGAACAGTCTGGCTCTGTCCAGATCGAGAGTAGGCTGTGTATTGCGCACTCTGTCGCTGAGTCTTGCAATTCTTTCAGAAAGCATAATTCAAATCTCCTTTCATTTTAAGCAAAAATCAACCTGTCTCTTATGGCTGATAAACTTGATTGTCTTTGTTATTACAAATTATAATACAAGATTTATGCCAACTATATTTACCGCTGGCAAACGGCTGAATTTCAATCTTTTTATTGGTTTTCTAAAAATAAAAGTGCAAATAATTACACAATTTGCGTGTAATTATTTGCACTATATGGTCAGCTTGTATAATAATTTTCATTATAAATTAACGGCTGTAATATTCGTCCCTCAGCATCGACATCAGGTGCACGTCGTAGAGTACGCCGTTCTTGCGGCAGTTTTTGCGCAGCACTCCCTCGTATTTGAAGCCCAGAGACTGATAGAGATACGCTGCCGGGTTGCCGGTGTAATGATCGAGATAAAGTCTTTCCATCTTGAGCTGGTCAAAGCAGTAAGCCATCGTCGCCTGCATGGCTTCTTTACCCAGGCCTCTGCCGCGCAGCTTGGTATCGGCAATATAGATTCTCCAGAGCTCTGCTTTCCAGCCCTCTTCTATGTCGGCCAGGACTATCCTTCCTATCGGCTCGGCGTTCTCCGCTCCGGCTGCCGGACCGCCGGCGGCCGTCCCTTCAACTCCGCCCGTCGCTTCCTTCTTCAGCAAAATGGTAAACTGTCTGGCCGCAGGGTCGTCATCGTCTTTTATATATTTGCGCACGACGTCCTCCTCCGTCTGTCCGTCTCTGATGCTGAAAAATTCCGTGACCTCAGGCTTCGTCTCCCATTCATAAAACAGTCCTATATCCTCCCAACGGGATGGCCGTATGATAAGACTTTTCGTTTCCATTTTTGTATCGGCTTTCTTTTCCATTTTATCTCCCTGGCGGCTCCTTTCTTTTTATGCTTTCTATATATCCCCGCAGTCTGCGTGCGGCAGCCTGCGGGCGGCAGTCTGCGTGCGCAGCGGTCTGCCACAGCTCAGCTTATGATGTTATAGCTGCAGCCCTCAAAGACGGTGTCAAATCTGCATATCCCCTTATACCTGCAGAACGTGCAGGCTGAGCGTTCCTTCGTCTTCATCGGATAAACGTCTATTTTGCCCTCCGACAGCTGCATGCAGGCCTCCTCCACCTTGGCGGCAACCGCCTCCCTTAGGGCGGCGAAGTCCTCTTCGGAAAGCAGACCCTCCCTGCCGGCGCTTTTGACGCCTTCCTTTGTATTCTTGACCGGCGCTATTTCGGAAAATCCGGAAAATTCTCCGGCAATATCCTTTATAACCTGAGGATCGTCAACCATTACTCCGTCCAGCCTGAAAGCTTTTCTTATCTCTTTTTCCAGCGTCCCGGCGTCTATCTCTTTCTGAGAAAAATCCACCGCCGGCTCTTTTATCTTGAAATAAAACACTCCGGCAGGCTTCCTGGCTTCCACCTCCGAATTCCCCGCAGAGCCGCCTTCCTGGCCGCAGGCCGCCTGCAGATAAAGCATCAGCTGGAGCCTGTAGCCTTTGGCCGCTTCTTCCGTATCAAATGTTTCGTTGCCTGTCTTGTAATCTATGATCTTGACTCGGTCGTCGCTGAGATAATCGACACGGTCGATTATGCCCTCTATCAGCACATTTCTGTCAGGCAGCTTTACCTCCACCGGCGGCAAGCTGCCTTTCCTGCTAAAAGAGACCTCCGGCATTATGGACTTTATGCTGCCTGCCCTAACCTGCTCCACCATAGTCCAGCACACCTGACGGCATATCTCAAGAGCCCTTTCTCCCCTGTAGACTTCCACGTTTCCGTCGTTGAACAGGCCGTCTCTGTAGCTGTCTGCTATCTCGCCTATCTTTCTGTCAACCAGTTCTTCACATTGGCGGCGGGTGATCTTCATCCACGGCGACTCGGGCGCCGTTATTTCCACGCCGTCCATGGTCAGTTCCCTGGTCACTTCCATCAGACAGCGGTGATAGATGTCGCCGATTTCCCGCGGCGCGGCTTCGTATATCCTGCGCTCCTCCGGCTTGAGTCCATAAGCCACCAGGTGGGAAAAAGGACACCTGGCAAACTTTTCGAGTCTGGAGGGGCTCAAGGTAAGCGTTTCATCAGTTTCTCTGCGGAAAAGCGCGTCTGCGGCAGCGCGTCCCAAGTCCTCCTGCCTGTTGGTAAAGCTTATTCCGCGTCTTACCTTTTCTATCCTGTCCGGTTGATTTTTTCTCACCCAGCTTAAAACCTGGCTCCACTCCCGGCTCAGCGGCTGTCCTTCGCCGACGGCCTGCAGTGCTTCCGTCAGATGTCTTACGCCGCTTATGCCGCCGTTTATCAGCTTACTGCTGTCGCCGTCGTTTAAAACGTCTTTCTCCGCTTCAAGGTCCGGGAACAGTTCTTTCAGCTTAAGAAATATCTTTGACGGCTTTGTCTGACTTCCCTCTATGTCCGAAGCGCTGAAGCTCACCCACAGATAGTCGCTGGGGGCGGAAAGATTTTTATATATAGCAGTCTTTTCTTCCATAAACCTGACTGAATCGACTTTGCACAGCTCTTTTCCACCGCTCTGGAATACGTCTCTTTCCTCCGCGGAAAAGATTCCCTGGGACGGTTTTTCCTGGGGAATAACTCCCTCGTTGGCTCCGACCACTACAAGAGCTTTCATCCGGCCGCTTCTGCTTCTCTGCATGTTGCCTATCATCAGGCCGTCCTCGGAGGGCGGTATCTGCCCGATCTCCACCTCGGACAATCCGGCCGTGAATATATCCCTGAAAGCTTCCGCATCCATTTCGTCAGCTCCCATTATTTCATATATCTGTTCCAGAATCATCATCAGGCTGTCCCAGACTTGCCTGGTCTCGTCGGCGAATTCAGCGAAGCCTTTTTCCTCCTGCTCGGCGGCGAAGGAGGCTATCTTCTCAGGAAGTCTGGCTTCATCTCGCAGATACTTATAGAAGCCTTCGATGAAGCTTCCCATATCGGAAACTTTCAGCAGTTCCTCCAGCGGCGCGATGTTTCCCACCGCTCTTTTGCGGAGCGTTTCTATTCTCTCAAGCCCCTGCTCGCCGTACTCGCCCTTGCCTCTCCTGAAAGGCTTTTTCCACATGGTTCCTTTTACTTTATATTTGATGCTGTAGTTTTCCAGATCGGCAAGCTCTTCGCCCGTCAAATCGCCAAATCCCGATTTGAGCAGTGTCAAAACGCTTTCTGTCCTGTATTTTTCAATCACAACGTCTAATAACGATGTGACCGTCTGAACTACGGCGTTGGACATGATGTCTTTCTTGGCGTCTGTAAACACCTCGATGCCGTATTCGCGGAAAACCCTTGCCAGCGCTTCGCCGCGGCTTTCCATATCGTTGCATATAACTTTTATATCCCTGTATCTTAGTCCCTTGTCGCGGACCAGATGAAGAACGTAGGAGGCCGCGCTCTCAGCTTCATTGTATATGTTGGCGGCTTCCACCAGCGTAAGTCCGCCGCTGTCCCTGGATTTTACCGACGGGATCGCATAGAGTTCTCTCTCTATATGTTTTATCGCTGCCGCTTTGCCTGAGAAAGCAAATTCCTCCGGAATGGCGATTCTCCTGTGAGCGACCCCCAGACTGTCGGCCAGCTGCTCTGCATTGTGCATGACTATGCCCGGCAATTCAAACAGCTCCCTGTCACGGCCGCCGGAGGTTGTTCCGCCGCGGCCGCCAATTTTTCCGTCACGGCCGCTGTAGGCTCCACCGCGGCTTCCGGACGCCGTGCGCCCGAGTACATCAGCTGCTCCGTCCCAGGTCATGACGAGATTCAGTTCTTCTGCCGCAGTCATCAGCTTTCCCAACAGCGCCATGGCTTTAGGCGCGAAGCTGTCAAAGCCGTATACCCATACCCGGCTACCCTTTACCAGCCGGGAACGGCCTATCCTTTCCAGGTACAGGTCGACGTAATCCTCAGAATCCGTGTATTTTCCACGTATTTGTTCTTCGTAATCGGCGAAAATGGCATATATGTCCATCAGCTTTCTCGCAGTATATGAATCCTGCTCCAGGCTATCCGCCATGGTTTTCAGGTCCTCCGCCCCGCAGTCGTACTGTTTCATTTCCGATATGAAATTGTTGACGGATTCGAGAAATGAGCTCTTTTTCTCCATACCCCTAAAGACCTGGAGATCGTCGCTTTTTCTGCACGCGCTCTTGTAGAGAAGCATGTGCCTGCCGTATTTATCTATGAATCTTCTCCGGCCGCCGCCCAGCTCTTTGAGAACGTGGCTTCCCAGCCTTGACGGTGAAAGTATCTCGACATCCATAAGCGCTGAAACGCCAAGATGGCGGAAAGCTTCCCTTTCCGCCTCGAGCGTATACTGATCGGGGACCAGTATCAAGGTCCTGCCGTTCAGGCTGCTGAATATGAATTTCTCTTTGTCCAGATTCTCCCTGCTGAAGTAGATATTGAGCACTATTTTACCTCTCTACGCCTATTTCTTCGAGGCTGCTTCTTCAAGAACCGTCATCATGTCCATAGGCGCGGCTATTTCATAATCTATCTGACATCCCTTGAGCTTGTCGTCGTTTCCCGTTATCCTCCAGTCCACCAGCACCGACTTGACTTTAGCATTGTTGGCACATCTTATGTCAAAGGAACTGTCTCCCACCATAAGGGCTTCTTCGGCTGAAGCTCCCAGCTTCTCAAGCCCCAAAAGCAGCGGCTCCGGGTCCGGCTTATGCTTGTCCGTATCGTCGCAGCTCACTATGGCGTCAAAATATCCTGATATGCCGAATTTCTCCATGTAAAACTGCGTGGACTCTCCAGTTCTCGACGTGACGACGCCTATCTTATAGCCGGCGTCTTTGACTGCTTTGAGCATTTCGATTATTCCCGGGAAAAGCTTCACCAACTCGTCAGCCTTGGCTTTTTGATGGGACCTGTAAACTTCGGCGCTCTCTTCCGGCTCCACGTCCGGGAATTCCCTCGCCATCGTTATAAGCAGCGGCTCGCCGAAGCATTTTGTAATATGCTCTATGGGCATTTCGTGTCCTTTATACAGTCTGTATGTATGCTGCCAGGCCTCGACGATCACGTCGTTGGTGTTAACCAGAGTTCCGTCAAAATCAAATATAACTGTGTTTATCATAAATTCTCCTAATTCATTGTCTTCTCGGCAGTGGTTCTTTCAAATTAAAGCTTCATCGTCAGGCCGACTTTCATCTTTTCCGGGTCTATGGAAATGATCTTGACCTTGACAGTGTCGCCCACCGAAACCACGTCCATAGGATGCTTGATGTACTTATCGCTCATCTGCGATATGTGCACAAGGCCGTCGTTTTTAACGCCTATGTCCACAAAAGCGCCGAAATCCACCACGTTTCTCACAGTGCCGGTAAGCTCCATGTCTATCTTCAAATCCTCAAAGCTCTTGACATCGTTTCTGAAAACTACCGGAGGCGCGTCCTCACGCGGGTCTCTTGCCGGCTTTTTCATTTCTTCCACTATGTCGGCCAGCGTTATCTCTCCGACTCCCAGCTCATCGGCCATCATGGAGACGCTCTGTTTGAGATTTTTCGCACTGTATGCCGTCTTGATCTTATCTTCTATGCTCTTGTCTCCGCCTTTGCGTATGACCTGAGAATCCACGCCCAGCTTTTCCATCATCGCCTGGGCTGCGCCGTAAGACTCAGGGTGTACAGACGTTGCGTCCAGCGGATTGTCGCCGTCGGCTATTCTTAAGAAGCCGGCGCACTGCTTGAACGCCTTTTCTCCCAGCTTAGGCACTTTCATCAGCTGTTTTCTGTCGGTAAACTTTCCGTTCTCTTCCCTGTAAGCGACGATATTCTTGGCTATTCCCATGTTTATTCCTGCGATGTAGGAAAGCAGCGACGGTGAAGCGGTGTTCAAATCGACTCCTACTCTGTTGACGCAGTCCTCGACCACATTGGACAGCGCTCCCTCCAGCAGCTTCTGATTGATATCGTGCTGATACTGGCCGACGCCGATGCTCTTCGGGTCGATCTTGACAAGTTCTGCCAGAGGATCCTGCAGCCTTCGCCCAAGGGACATGGCGCCTCTGGTGGTGACGTCCAGGTCAGGATATTCCTCTGCCGCCAGCTTTGAAGCAGAATATACGGAAGCACCTGCTTCGTTTACTATGGTATATTGAATGTCATATCCGTTATCGCTTATAAAGCCGGCCACAACTTCCTCCGTCTCCCTGGAAGCGGTGCCGTTGCCTATGACGATTATGTCCGTATGATATTTCTCGACCATTTTTTTGAGCACGGCGCACGCTCCGGCCACGTCGTTTTTCGGCTGTGTAGGATAAATGGTCGTATATGCTTTCAGCTTGCCCGTCTCGTCGAGTGCCGCTACCTTGCAGCCCGTCCTGTAGCCGGGATCTATGCTTATGACTTTTTTGCCCTTTACAGGAGGAACCATGAGCAGGCTTTCAGTGTTTTTGGCAAAAATCTTGACTGCCTCTGCTTCCGCCCTCTCCGTCAGGATATTTCTCATTTCCCTTTCTATGGACGGTGCCATCAGCCTCTTATATGCGTCGGCTATGGTCTCCTGCAGCAGAGCGAAGAATATGGACTTCTCGTTCTTTATCACGGATTTGGCGATGATGCCGTGCATGTCCTCAGAGTTGACGGTTATCTTGACCTTGAGTTTCTTTTCCTTTTCGCCTCTGTTTATGGCCAGAACGCGGTGGTTAGGTATTTTGGAAATGGCTTCCTGTCGGTCGTAGTACATGTCGTATACGGTCTTTTCCTCAGGGTCTGCAGCCTCGGTGCAGATCACGCCTGAAGAATAAGTCTTTTCCCTTATGTCCTTTGTGATCTCAGGGTCGTCGGCGATCATCTCGGCGATTATATCCATGGCTCCCTGCAAAGCTTCTTCAGGGCTGTTGACTTCCTTTTCAGGATCGACAAAGGCTAAGGCTTCATCTAAAGGCTCTCCTTCAGTCTTGAGCTGGGCGAACATTATCATGGCCAGAGGCTCCAGGCCTCTTTCCTTTGCTTTAGATGCCCTGGTTGCTTTCTTCTGCTTAAAAGGCTTATACAGGTCTTCTACTCTCTGCAGAACTTCCGCTTTCTGAATTTCCTCCTTCAGATCCTCCGTCAGCTTGCCCTGCTCTTCGATGAGCCTTATGACTTCTTCTTTTCTTTCCTCGAGATTTCTCAGATATTTGAGCCTTTCGTCCAGGTCTCTCAAAACCACGTCGGTGAGGCCGCCGGTAACTTCTTTTCTGTAACGGGCGATGAAAGGTATGGTATTGCCCTCGTCTATCAGTCCCACAGTGTGCTCTACCTGAGTAGTCTTGATCTTGAATTCTGCCGCTAATTTCTGTATTATATCCATCTTCATTTAATCCTTATGCTTGAGTTTTTCGTTGATAAAATAGTCGATGTCTCCGTCCATCACCGCCGCCACATTGGAGGTCTCGGCTCCCGTCCTGTGGTCCTTTACCATGGTGTAGGGCTGGAAAACGTAGGAGCGTATCTGGGATCCCCAGGTATTCATCGAATAGTCGCCCTTGAGTTCTTTCAGCGTTTCCTTGTGTTCCTGCTCTTTCAGCTCGGCCAGCTTGGACATGAGTATCTTCATGGCCACTTCCCTGTTCTGATGCTGGCTCCTCTCGTTCTGGCACGTTACCACTATGTTGGTAGGCAGATGGGTTATCCTTATGGCTGAGTCTGTCTTATTGACGTGCTGGCCGCCGGCGCCGCTGCTGCGGAAAGTGTCTATCTTCAGATCTTCCGGATCGATTTCTACCGACAAGTCCTCTTCGACCTGGGGAACCACCTCCAGCTGTGCAAAAGACGTCTGTCTCTTTCCTGCAGTATTGAACGGCGATATTCTCACCAGCCGGTGGACGCCTTTCTCGTTTTTAAGATATCCGTAAGCGTTTTCGCCGTCTACCATTATGGTCGCGCTCTTGATGCCGGCCTCGGTGTCGTTTTGGTAATCGGTTATTGTGACTTTATAGCCTTTCTTCTCGCTCCAGCGCGTGTAGAGGCGCAGCAGCATGGAGGCCCAGTCCATGGCGTCGACTCCGCCCGTTCCGGCATGAATGGAAACTATCGCTCCGCACTTGTCGTATTTGCCTGTGAGCAAAGTAGAAATCCGCGTGTTTTCCAGCTTTTCCTCAAATTCTGAAAACAGTTTCTGTATCTCTTTGGCCATCGAAGCGTCGTCGTCCATCTCTGCCAGCTCTATGAGCTCTTCTATGTCCTTGAGAGATTTTTCAAGGCTGCGGAAATTGTCCACCACAGACTCCATGGATTTCTTTTCTTTCATGGTTTTCTGCGCCTTTTCAGGATTGTCCCAAAATCCCTCTTCTTCTATTTCTCTGTTGGTTCTGTCTATTTCTGCTTCTAATTTAGCCAGGTCAAAGAGAGTCACCGACTTCTCGCAAAGTCACCTCCAAAGCGGGAAGCTCCGCTTTGATCTGTTCAAATTGAATCATTGTCAGGCTCCTTTCAAAACATTAGTATATTGATTTTACCACAAACGCGGACGTTGCGCAATCATGGCTAAGGCCAAAAAAACGACATCCGAACTCCTAAAAAAACGACATCCGCGTGCGGTCTGTTGCCGCTCGTGGATGCCATTTGTTTTAGAATATTTTCTTTGACTGGCGTCGATGCTGACTGTCACTGATGAAATGCGCCTCTTTCCCGGCTATTTCATCAAATCTTTCATCTATTTCATCATGTCTTCCATGAAAATGCCTACGGACGATCCCAGCTTAACGTCTACTCCCATTCTGTAAAGCGTCCTCTCGATTGCAGCCAGCGCGCATATCAGGTCATGAGTATCTGCATTTCCCATATGGCCTATTCTGAACATCTTGCCTGCATAAGCCGCAAGTCCTCCGGCCACTATGATGCCCTCTTCCTGTACCATATTCCTGAACGTCACGTCGTCTACTCCATCCATGTAAAGCACGTTGGAAAGGGTCGGCGCTTCGTGCCCCTCTTCTGCGAGGATTTTGAAGCCCAGCGACTTGAGAGCGTGTCTCATGGCGGCCGCCTGTTTCTCATGGCGGTCAAATCTGTTTTCCAGTCCCTCTTCCATTATTATGCGGATGGCTTCTTTCATCGCCCACACGAGATTTATGGCCGGAGTGGCGAAGTATTTCGACGGATCATCCATGATAGGTATCCATTTCTCATAGTCTACATAATACTCAGGAATAGTTTCTCCCAGGCTCTTTCTTCTGGCCAGGGATTTTTCACCGGCGAACACGAGAGCCAGACCGGGAGCCACGCCGAAAGCTTTCTGTGAGCCTGTCAGAAGAACGTCTATATGCATCGAATCCACGTATGATCTGGCTCCTGCAGTGGCGGCTACACCGTCGACTATGTAGATGGTGTCAGGGTATTTCTCGTGCATCATCTTTCCGATCTCTTCTATCGGCGCCAAAACTCCCGTAGCCGTATCTACATGGGATACTGTCATGGCGGCGTAGTGCTTTTCAGCCAGTTTCTTTTCGATCTCTTCTACCGGCACTATCTTGCCCCATTCGCTCTGGATGACGTCCACGTTGAGCTTCTTTCTCTTCGTAACGTCCAGGAATCTGTCTCCGAAAAATCCATGAGAAATGACGAGAACGTTGTCGCCCTCTTTTGTATTGTTGGCGATTGCCATTTCCATAGCAAGGCTTCCTGTACCTGCTATGACGAAAGCCTGACCTTTGCAGTCCATCAGGACTTTGAGGTTTTCTATAACTTCCTTGTAGTCCCTGACGAATTCAGGATCGCCGAAAGCGCATGTGTCTCTGCCCATCTGATCCTGAATGCTTCTCACAGTAGGCGAAGGTCCCGGTATCATGACAATTTTTCTGTTAATCATTCTTTTCCTCCTTTGAAAAACCTTTTATATTAAACAAAATTTTTTACTCCGCAATTATGGTAAGCATTTTTCATGCCAACGTGCAGGTGTTTTGTTTGCATGGGCTGAAACGTCTGGTTTTCGGGGTTTATGCCGATTTTTGATTCGCGTGCTTATTTTTATCCTGCGATTTTTTTGAGAAAAAAGCGATATTATTATTATTTATGATAATTTTTATCATCACCGCCACCGCCGCAGTTCAAGGCCTCGCAGAGCCGCATGTCTGTCAAAGCACCAACAAGGCATACTCCCCTCGGAATATGCCTTGTTTTTTATATTTCATGGCTGCGGTCAGGCCTGCTCCGCCCGCGCTACAGGGAAGAAAAGCATTGGCTGAACATCTCTTCCGCAAAGTCGCCGTCGTTCATCTTCTCTTCAACGTACCCGTTGAACTTATCCTTGTCTATTGCGCCGTCCTGCAGCACGTCGAAATAGCCCGGATAGTTGTTTTCTATCGCCGTTCTTTCAGCTTTATATGCACTGCCGCTGAAATTGAATGTGATATGATCCACATTATCGATCAGCATGAAAATTGATACGGCATTATACAGCATGGCTCTGTTCACGTATTGATTCTCGTTGTAATACCAGTCTGTGGTGCTGTAGTCTATGGTCAGGCCGATACTGCTGTCTTCGGAATCGCTGCTGCCGCCGGCTCCGCCAGCTCCGAAACCTCCGTTTATTTCAAAAACGCAACCGTATTCTGAAAGCGGCAGGTCATGAATGAGATTCCCTGTATTGCTGTTATCTCCGATATATTTATTCTTATATTTTATGATATTGTCGATGCCGCTCTTTTCCCTGTCAAAGGGCGTCATCGGAATGGTATCGGAGCTGTATTCTCTCCTAGTATCTATAATATAGTACTCGTTTTGAGTGTCAGCGTTTACCCTGTACACTTTGTACAACAAGCTGTCGTATGTTATCAATTTCGATTCCCCGAACTCCGTCGCAGTCGTATAGCGATATATCGGCGGCCTGTGAAACGATGCGACGCTGAAAAAGTCAACCGCATAGAACACCGTCAAAGCGACAAGAAAAGCCAAAGCGCATATTCCGGCCTTTTTGATTCTGTTTTTTATCTTCAATTCTCTGAACAGACCTGCTGTAAATATCAATATGCCTATGATAGAGTAAACTGAACTCCAACTGCTTTCCGGACTGAAAACTATAAAAGCGCTCAGGCTGACCAGTACGCCTGCGGCCATTATGAAATATGATATCTTTCTCTTTTGGTTTTCAATCTGTTTCTGCGAGTAGCCGATGATATCAGAAGTATTTTTTTCTAATTCCTTCTGATATTCTTCCGTCTTTATTTTCTCTCCGCTGAACAGTTCCCTGCTGAGCACCTCTCCGTTGAGCAGTTCGCTGACGGTAATGCCGAGCTCCGCGCACAGAGGTTCAAACAGCGACAAGTCCGGCATGCATCTGCCCGTTTCCCATTTAGATACGGACCTGTCTGATACCCCCCCCCCAGCTTTTCGGCAAGTTCCCCCTGGGGGGGATTTTTTTTTTTTCTGCTTTCCGCAATAAATATGCCTATCTTTTCCTGATTCATAAAAATGTCCCCCTTTTCACAGACTATCTTACAATATCAAGGCTTATTTGCACACGAACTGGAAGTAGAGTTTTAAATTTTCATATGCGGGGTTAAACATTTTTCTTCAATGGTCATTTCTTTTTTGCTTGTTTTGCTTCACTCAATAATCTATCAAAATCAGAAACATAATTTTTATCTTAAATGACTTTATATTTCTCATATTCACTTATCGCTTTATCTTCAGCTTGCTTATGTGATATTTTGCCTTTATCCTCCAGAACTTCGTAGTGGAATATCTTTAGCGCATTTTCAACTTCATTTTTCCAATCATCCATATACATTGCAATATTTCTTTCAGCATTATTTTGGGCAACAACAATATCTGATTATAATATTTGGTATTATAAGTCTGCTTTCCGCCATTACCACATGTTCCAAAATGGAACATGTGCTATTTTTTTCAAGTTCTCCATCATCATAAATATTGTTAATATGTTTTGTTATAGCAGGTCTCTTCACTAAAAAATTGCTAATTGTATTATACTATTTCAGATCTTATTTCTCAATAAATCCACTCTATAAAAAAGGGTGTCAACAAATCAATTTTTTGCTGACATCCTTTACTTTCAATAAGTTTTATTATAATTTTTTTAAACTATTTCCACAGCAGTTCTTATATTTTTTCCCGCTGCCGCATGGACAAGGGTCGTTTCTGCCGACTTTAGGCGTCTCTCTCCTTACGGTCACAGGCTTCTGGCGCTCCTGAGGCTTAGGCGCGGCCTGAGGCATGCCCTGCTGAGCAGGCACCCGTCTCGGGTCATCGCCGGTGAAATCCTCCTTGCGCTCTTCGCCTCCCAGGATGATCTGTCTTCTCTCCGTTCCTGTCTTGAGAGTTACGTTATAGCAGTGGCGCACCGCCTCTTCACGGATCTCATTTACCATGGCCTCGAACATGTCGAAGCCCTCAGCCGCATAGGCGTTGGCCGGATTTATCTGGCCGAGGGCGCGAAGGCCTATACCCTGTTTCAGGTCGTCCATCGCATCGATGTGCTCCATCCAGTGGTTGTCTACTACGCGGAGGAGAATCATCTTCTCTACTTCGCGCATGCGCTCACTGCCGATCTCCTCTTCCTTTTTCTCGTAAAGACCGCGGAAAATCTCAAGCACGTCTTCTTCCAGCTTTTCTTCCGTCAGCTCCAGCTTTTCCTCGTCGGAGTATGACACGCCCTCAAACGAGCCTGTAATCCTCTTCAGGTTTTCATTGAGCAGCTGCAAATCCCATTCTTCGGCAAATTTGCTGGCGACAGTGACGGAAGCGAC